>Ga0123356_10002317_pt1 | contig 20456 bp, 11 predicted proteins | sample TergutEmb28metaG_2_FD_92546 | JGI IMG/M metagenome (GOLD analysis project Ga0123356, IMG submission 92546) | Embiratermes neotenicus P3 segment gut microbial communities from Petit-Saut dam, French Guiana - Emb289 P3 | ecosystem: Host-associated > Arthropoda: Insects > Digestive system > Gut ... | reverse complement strand
GGTTCGGTATGATCTACGGCGGAGGATTCGCCTAGAGGCCTATGGCGCTCGCTTGGAAAGCGAGTTGGGTTCACGCCCTCACGAGTTCGAATCTCGTATCCTCCGCGCAGGCACTATAATCACCTTTTACAAGGCTCGCGAGCGTAGTTCAATGGTAGAACATCAGCTTCCCAAGCTGACAGTGCGGGTTCGATTCCCGTCGCTCGCTCCACATTAGCCGCTTAGGGCGGCTCTGACCTTAGCAGCTACCAGGGAACCATCAGCGCGGCCTTGGGCTCGGGCGTTCACCGCTTTGATGATCAACCCCATGTGTTTCATGGAGGCCTCGTCAACGGCGCTGACTTCCTCGGCGACAATCTGGTCAAGTTCGGCTTCGGTGAGCGGTGCAGGAAGGTAGACACTGAGGACCTCGATCTCGCGCTCCTCTTTTTCAGCCAGCTCGGCTCGGTTTCCATCCCTATACGCCTGGGCGGACTCCCGGCGCTTGCGTACTTCCCGAGTAACAATGGCTAGTTCCTCGTCACCGGTGAGCTCCCGCGCACTGGTTCCGGCAACCTCTTCGTTCATGATTGCTGCCATAGCCATCCGCAGTACGCCCGTAACGAAGGTATCCTTCGCCTTCATCGCCGCTGTGAGGTCTGCACGCAGACGATCCTTCATTTCAGCCATGGCGGCACCTTTCTTGTATTCAGAACCAACTACCTCATCTTCTCACACTAACAACCACCACTCTCGACAGTAATGAATCACACAGAGGCCCGCGAAGGCTCCTCCCTCCTGCGGTGGGTTTTGCTCCAATCCTCTCCACTGTGGTGGGTTTTGTCACCGTCCAGCGACAAAACCCACCGCAGGGGAGAGGTTGGGGGTGACAAAGGGGACGGTCCTTTTTGTCATGTTCATTGGGGAGTTGACGGAGGTTTTTGGGGAGTTCTCCCCATTGCGGGGTATATGGGCTGGTGAGAAGCTTAATGTGTCGATGTGAAACCAGGGTTTCCTGCTCAGTGAAGGAGTTTTGGAGTGGCTGATCTGGATGAGACCTATGACAAACTTTTGGCCCCAGTACAACGGGTTTGGCAGCAATACGCTTGACAGCAAGCGAAAAGGAACTCGTGAATATTGGACTCGCTAGTGGTCTGAGTCGGAAAACTGGAATAATCGCATCCGATAACGCGGATGAAAGATGATACGGTACGACACGGTAAAGGAAGAGGCAAGACGGGGATGGAGCTGCACCATCCTCAACTTGTTTTTCACAACCAGGGAGAAATCGGCCATGATGACAAGGCTAAATAAGAAATTCGCAAGACAATCAGGTAACAAAAACCAGAAGTAGGACAGACAGATGGGTTTATCAGTAGCAGCAGGTTCAGATGTAGGGCGCGTGCGCACCCATAATGAAGACTCGTTCGTTGTGGGCACAAGCATTTGGGCTGTTGCAGATGGAATGGGAGGCCAAGCTGCTGGCGACAAAGCCAGCGCGATCGCCGCATCCTGTATTAAGAAGTATGACCAAGCCGGGCTTGTCGACCAAGAGACAGTCACGGCCATGATTGCTGCTATTCAAGAAGAGATCATGGCGTACGGCAACAGTCATCCAAAAGCTGCAGGTCTTGGTACGACCGTGGCAGGACTCGCACTTGTTGAGCTAGCGGGGAACACCCACTGGCTTGTCTTCCATATCGGAGATTCACGTGTGTATCGTCTCGATTCTGACCATCTTGTTTGTGAAACCGCTGATCACTCTGAAGTCCAAATCTTGATCGATAAAGGCCAAATCACCGCAACCGAGGCGAGGACCCATCCTCAGCGAAATGTACTCACACGCTGTCTTGGATCGACGCAAACTCCGAAAGCCGAAATTCGGCTCATTCCGTACATCCCGGGGGATCGACTGCTCATATGTTCGGATGGTTTAACCTCTGAAATTGAGGATGGTAAAATTGAAGAAGTCCTCTTGTCGTCGACCGACCCTCACGGTGCGGTGAATTCACTCGTGGATGCGGCGCTAAATGCAGGGGGCCGCGACAATGTGACGGTCGTCGTGATTGACATTGATCGCTTGACGGGAAGCGCTCATGAAAGCGCTCTAGAAGATACGCTCAGCTTGCGTGGGATCGAGGTGGCCCTATGATGCAGCCCAATCACAGATTTGCCTATGCACCGGGTGGATTTGTGCTTATTGCTAACTGGCCAGTGTGCCTGTTTATTGAGATTGATCACTTAGATCCTCGGATCAAGTCGTTAACCCCTCTTCTGAAAGACTCTGAAGCATGCGAGCAGGTCGTGAGTTACCTGACTGCTGCGGGGACAGATGATGTGCCATCCTTTGCGATGGCAGCAGTGGGTCCTGAAGGAATCAAGGTTGTCCTACACGGGCAGGTGACTGCTCTGATCAACGGGTATCCAACCCCTGGCGGATCAGACTTCCTGGAAACAATCGTCCCAGCCTCGTCCAGAGTTGAACTGCATGGCGGCGGGAGTCTCACTACTGGTATCGCATCCTTGGTCGCCAGTGTTGGCGTGGGACGAGCCAGTATGGTGATTGTTGACCTCTCGGACGCAACCCCCGCCCCGCCTCATCTTCGTGGCCGCCAACAATCGGTGATGCCCATGGTTCCTGGGTCGCCCATGCCGCCAGCTCAAATGCCGATGATGCCCCCGGCACAGATGATGCCGCCACAGCCAATGATGCCCCCGGCACAAATGATGCCGCCCCCGCCGATGATGCCACCTCCAGGGATGATTCCGCCTGCGCCGATGATGCCCCCGGCGCCAACCCCCCCGGTGTTGATAGCCCCAATGCCGCCCATGCCTGTAGCCCCGATGCCCCTAGATCCTGCGCCCATGCCTGAGGCACCCCAGCCTGCTCCCATCGACCAGACCGACATCGACGATGAGGATCCCGGCCGTACGCAAGTGCCGCCCAATACGGGTCCACTAGCGGAGATTCAAGCAGCCGCGAAGGAAGAATTGACCGCGGAACAACAAGCCGTAGCCTCATTCGGCACGCCCTTCATCGACTCATTTAGCTGGAACCCCCCCCAGCCCGGGGCAAGCACTCCACCTCGTACGCAGGAAGCCGTTCCACCGATCCCTGCGCAGCCAACCCCTGAACCGCCCAAGCCTGCAGATCCGCCGAAGGCGGACCCAACACCTGAACCAGACAAGCCAACCGAACTACAGGTCGTCGAAGCACGTGAATCTGATCGGGTAGAACCCATGATTGAGGTCACCGATCTGACGATCAAGAGATCCGATCTGCCGCAAGTGGGCGAGTTGGGTGAAGCCACGGTCGTCGCTTTTGAGTGTCCGCGCGGCCACTACAATCCGCCGTACGGAACTCTGTGCCGTGTCTGCCGTGCACCGATTGATCCTCATCAGAAGGTACGCGAGATCGCCCGCCCGTCTCTGGGTATCCTGCGTCTGTGGGGCGGTGGAACCGTCACCTTGGATAGGGGAGTGATCTTTGGCCGCAATCCTCACCTCATCCCCGATGCACTCGGGTCAGAACCCAACCTGATCAAGATCAAGGACCCCAAGAGAGACGTCTCATCCCAGCATGCTGAGGTGCGTCTTGAAGACTGGTACGTCACAGTCACCGATCTGAATTCGACCAATGGCACTGCGATCATTCTTCCCAACCGCGCACCGATCACCCTGAAGCCCAATGACCCGATGGCTATTGAATCGGGAACCAGGGTTATCTTGGCTTCGGCCTTCGACTTTGTTTTCGAGGTTGTGTAAATGAGAACACGGCAGCAGGCACCAACCATCCCAGGTCTGACCTACAAGGGCTTCCTGGGATCAGGTGGCTATGCCGATGTGTTCCTCTATGAGTCCTCGAATCCAGTACGCGATGTCGCTGTTAAGGTTCTCCACGAAAAGTCGCTCAATGCGCAACTGATTAGGCGTTTCGCTGATGAAGCCAACACAATGGCGGCTCTGGAACACCCCTATGTGGTTCGTGTTTACTCTTCTGGGCTCACCCAAGACGGCCGTCCGTACATTGAAATGGCCTATTACCCGCTCCAGACACTTGTCCAGGCGGTTGCCCAAGGGCCTATGCCCGTACCCGAGGTTCTGCGGATTGGTGTGCAGCTCGCCAGTGCTGTCCAAGCGGCTCACGAGGTGGGTTTACTCCACCGCGACATCAAGCCAGCCAACGTACTCCTCGACAGATTCTCCGATCCAGCGTTGACAGACTTCGGTGTCTCCTCCTTCCTGCATGTTGAGGATGAGACCGAAGCATCCCTGTCTGTTCCGTGGGCGCCGCCGGAGGCAATGTTCTCCAATGCCCCGCTGGATCACCGTGGTGATGTCTACTCTCTGGCTGCCACGCTGTGGCATCTGCTCGTCGGACATTCCCCCTTTGAGGTTCCTGGCGGAGACAATAAGCCCGGCGCACTCATGGTCAGAGTACGTGACCTGCCGGTGCCCTCCCTAGGGCGCCCAGATGTGCCATCATCGCTCGAACGCCTTCTCAAGCAAGCAATGAGCAAAGAGCCCAGGATGCGGGTACCAACCGCTGAGGAGCTTGCCCGAGGCCTCAATGAGATCGAAGAAGAGTTGGGGCTGCGCCCCACAGCATTCAAAGTTGCCCGTGCTCCCATACCGCCGAAGCCTTTTGTCCGGGAGATGGACATGGGGCCAACACAGGCACGGCAAGCCGCTCCGGTTGCCCAGTACCAGCCGCAGCCGACACCGGAACCTCCTGCTGTGGCCCCGCAAGCCCCAGAGCCGACGCGTGTTCGCCCCATCGTCTTGCATGAGTACGCAGAACCAGAACCGGCTGATGAACCGCGAGCCTCCAAGAAGACCATTATCATCGGCGTGATCGTCTTGGCAGCGATTGTCATCGCCGTCATCGCTCTCATTTTCATTGGGCGCGGTGAAAAAGAAGAACCACCGTCAAATCTGCCAACCTTGAGTGTTGAACCGCCTTTCGAGGACTCATATCCAGGGAAAGCGGTTGTCACAGGAGCCATCGTCGATTCCAAGGCAACCTTCACATGGACCTACGACTATCGAGTCATTTCTGACTTTTTCTTGGTTGAAGTCGAGATCAATGATCTGCCGATGGGCACACAAACGCTCTCAGATCCCGAGTTCTCCATTGATTATCACGACGGCGAAAAAGTGTGTGTCACCGTCAGGGTTAGCCGAGGTTCTGGCGGATATGTCCAACTCGACGGAAAGAAAGGATGTGTGCCATGATCCCGGAACTAACCGTTGATTTTTGCGGTGAAATCTACCGTGTCGACCCTGGGCAGTCTTTCTCCATTGGCCGTGAGGGCGACCTAACCCTGGATGAGGTGAACCCTTTCCTGCACCGAGTTTTCCTTCGGATCGAATTCGATCTGGCTTGTGGTGGCTGCGTAATGTCGGTTCAACCCTGTCGGCAACTGTGACATCTAATCAAGGGGAACTGCAGGCGTGGTTGTCTCCCATGGGCCAATTGCCGCTAGTATTTCCCCTTGTCGGAGTGTGGTTTACCGCTGGTGAGACTACCTATGAGTTCGAAATCAATATCACAGAGTCGCCCTGGGAATCGGTGACCCTCGAAGCCAATGCTGGGGGAGCACTCACGATCGGTGCGATCACACTGACTGCCGATCAGAGGATTCTCGTTACAGTTCTCGCTGAAGACATCCTGCGGCGGCAAAATCGGGGCTCTGGTGTCATACCTACGTCCGCGCAGGCTGCGCAGCGCTTGGGTTGGCCCGTGACGAAATTCAACCGAAAACTGGATTATCTCTGTTCTAAACTTGCCGACACTGGAGTACGGGGACTCCATGGCGGCCCTGGACGCTTGGCAACATCACGTCGTGCTCGATTGGTGGAGTATTGCCTGGGTATTCAAATCATCACCACTGATGATTTGGTTCTTTTACCGCCCAGCCCATCACCGAACCCGATTACCAACTCGGAGGAGGGTTGATAATGCCTACGACAAGTAAATTCCGTCCTAGCACAATGATTGTGCTAGGCGTCTTCGTTGTGTCTGTCGCGCTGGTTGCTAGTTTGATTGCTGTGACTAATGGTCATCCAGAGCGAGTCATGGATCTGCATAATTCTGGTGTGTGGGTCACTGCTGACATCAAGCATGTCATTGCGAGGTTCAATCGCAATGCGGGTGCCGTCGACTCATTGATGACCGACCCTGGCCGCCAAGGCCAAGCTTCACTAATGGAGATGCTCCAAGACCAAGAGACGGTTGTCGTCTGGCAAAAGAACTCTGGGCGACTGTTCCCCGTCGATACGCGTAACGGCATTGTCGATGACTCGACAGAGATGGTGATCGATGTCTCCGGGCGTCTTGCCATGGGCGGAGGAATCCTTGCCTGGGTCTCAGCGATGACAGGTGAGATTCGAGTAGTGAGCTACTCACCGACGAGAGCCGTACGTCCTTCCGACTTATTGGAGGAATACACCACCGCGGCCAAGTTCGACAGTATCTCCGAAGCCGACATCGCGGTCGACTCCAAGGGCCGTATCTTTGCGGCAACCACATCCGGTGATTGGATCTTCATCGACGAAAACAGGCGTACATCCTCTGGCTCGGTGGGCTCCCCCTTAGCTTCTGTCCAGGTCAGTGTTGTCAATGGAGTAGGTGCCATCGCAGATCGCTCCTCTGGCATGGTCTACTTCTCTAACGACACCAGTTTCAATCTTGGGCAGGACACCACTCCTGTTCTGCAGCAGCCGGGCGTTGATGGAGACTGTGTTGTTGTCGCCATCAAGTCGGCCTTGTTGTGCCTGGGACTTGATGGGTCTTCGCGGAAATCTGTCTATGAACTGCCGTCGTCAGGTTTCCAGATCAGCGGTTTCCCGGCGTCTCCAGTCGTTCTTGGCGGAGCGATCATGGGGGTATGGCCTGGCTCACCCGGTCCGGTCGTGCAGGTTTCTGAATCCACCGTTGTCCACGAACATAATTACCAAACTCCTGTCTTCAGGTCGAACTACAATGCAGTGATTCTTAACGACTTCACCACCGGTGGTCTTTTTGATATGGCTGATCAAATTGCGATCTCAACTCTTGAGGAAATGCAGCCCTTGGAGGAACTTGATCCGCCCGAGGAGGTCGATCCTGACCCAGCAACAGGATCGGTTGAGGCTGTCAATGATCAAATCTGGGTTCGCCCCGGTGCCTCCAGCGTCCTCCATGTTCTTGACAACGACAAGAACCCCAGCGGCGGGATTGTCTCGATCACCAGGATCGATAATCCGTCTGGGCTGGATCTGTCCATCTCCCCGGACGGCCAGACACTTCTGTTCAATCCCAGTGCAGAATCAACAGCGGATGTCTCCTTCACCTATACGATCACCAGTCGTGCTGTGGATTCAGACTCCAAGGATGACGAAGACAATCCCACGTCTGCAGCCGTGGTGACGGTGTCTTTCCGCCAGCCGAACGAGAACTCCGCACCCTTCCTGCGTGAAGCTGCAATCGCTAAACCTGTCAATACTGTTGTGGCTTCCGGTTCCACGATCTCGCTCACTCCGGCAGACCACTGGAGAGACCCAGATTCTGACTCGCTGTCGATTGTCTCAGCGTGGGTAGGGGATCGGGCTATCCCAGTCACCGGACAGTCAGTGATCCAGTACGCAGCTCCTCTGAGTGAATCTCCTATCGATGAAAAACTCGAATACATGGTTGTCGACTCTCATGGGGGTCAAGTGATGGGAGCACAGATTGTTCACGTTCTGGGTACGAGTGACGTCCAGGGTGTTTCCCCCGTCGCGAATCCTGATGCGGTACGCGGTGTTCGCGGCCACTCGGTGACCTTCTATCCCCTCGACAATGATCAACCAGGTGCCGATCCGCTCAACCGTCAGGCCAAGCTAGCGATTGCTTCACCCATCGCTCCGCGCATGGGCTTGGATGTTGTGACCGATCTCAACTCCGGAGCTGTGACCATCAACTCTCGAGCAGCAGGCACCTTCTTCCTTGACTACATGGTGTCCTATGGTTCTATGTTCGCCCGCGGTTCGATCCGCGTTGACATCGTTGACGACGATTCGCTGGCAGCAATGCCTGATTCAGTGGTGCTGCGCGGAACCGTACCAGCAATCATCGATGTCCTCGCTAATGACTATGATCCCAAGGGCTCTGTCCTCACCGTAGTATCAGCGACAAGCAGAGATCCCAGCATCGTCCATGCCGCGGTAACTCGCGGGCGCTGGCTCTGGGTGGAAGCAACCCATGACGTGACACAAACAACCTCAGCCATCATCGACTATGTCATCACAGCCGGAAGCGGTGAAACCGCCGAAGGTCAGGTGACCGTGGTGATGGAACCTGCCCTCGATGTTGACCTGGTCACTGTCGTTGACGATGAGGTCAGTGTCAGAGCCGGAGACGTGACGCTGATCTCTCCGCTGGTGAATGATACATCCCAGTCCGGACAGAAACTGGTACTCAACAACAATGTTGATGACATGGGGCATATGGGCCAACTCAAGGTTGAAGACCCCTCTCTTCCGATCGATCAGGCGATGGTCGACGTGGGTTTTGCCTACGTTGACGGGGATCGTATTCGTTACGAGGCACCTAAGGATCTTGAGACTCCACGCCGTTTGCGTATTGAATACCAAGCTGGGGTCGCCATGGGCTCTCCTGTGACCGGTTTCGTCTGGGTGAATGTGGTTCCTGCACCCACAGAAACCTTCGTCAACCATGCTCCCAACCCCGCTCCGATTGAAGAACGGGTCATCATCGGTTCAACCATCGACATCACTGTCCCGTCGTACGGACAAGATCCCGACGGCGACTCCGTGGTGGTGACAGGGTTAGCCTCATCTCCGCAGTACGGGCAGGTCATCCGCTGGAGCGCCAACACCTTGCTTTACGAGTCCTATCCTGATGCTCCGAGCGAGGGATTTGATTCCTTCACCTATGAGGTTCTGGATGCCTATGGTGCTGTTGGGATCGGCACTGTCCGCATTGGGCTGGTTCCGCGCATGGATTCACCTCCTCCGGTCGCAGTCGCAGATGTGGTGACAGCTCAGCCTGGGTCACCGGTGACGATTCAGCCCATGACCAACGACATCACCCCTCTCGGATCCGGCTATCCAACCCTGGTTCTCGACAGTGATGATCGCCGAATTGAACAAGTCCTGGATGAGAACGATGAACTGACCAATACGGTTGTCACCAGGGCTCCGGAAGCTGATGAGCCGGCTCTGACCTTCAATTACCACTTGGAAGGCAATGGGGTAGCCGGACTCTCTGCTCAGGTAACAATCCGTTCCCAGGAAGGCTATCTGAATCCGCCGAAGGTCTACGATCACATCGCCCGGAATATGGAAAATGGTTTTGTCACAGTACGAGTTCTCGACCGTGCCTGGGATATCGATGGTCCCATTGATGCTCTGCATGTTGTCTCGGTCGGAGGTGACGGTGAGATCAATTGCAACCCCGATCCCGCCACCGGAGCCTACAATCCAGACACCTGCACGGTCACCATCCCAACCAAGAATGTGACTCAGGTCGTACCGTACGTCGTCGAGGATGCAGATGGAGCCCAGGCGATGGCTGTGATCTATGTTCCCATGGATCCACCCAGACACTTGACGCTGATGTCTGAAGGAATGATCACCATGGAGCGAGACGGCACCATCGGTGTTGATCTGAATAACTACATCATTTCTCCGCGAGGCAGAAATGTGTATCTGACCTTGCCGTCACGGGTGTGGACTGCTCCGTCCATCACTTTGAACGCCATCGCAGATGCTGACGATCATGTGACATTGACCGGCCTCAATGGCTATGTGGGCCCTGCTTCGCTGACTGTTGAGGTCCGTGATTCGAAAGAGTCCACAGATGCCGATGCGATCACCGGAGTCATCAGTATCCCGGTCCAGATCGGAGCATCACAGCCGGTTCTATACTGTCCTGACCAAGTGATCGAAGTTGTCCAGGGCGGAGGAGCCCGTCAACTGCCGATTGCAGAAATGTGTCAGATTTGGATGCCGGACACAACCAGTGCCGCCAACCTCATCTTCACAGGCCAGTGGGGTGAACAAGCAGATTCCTTCCAGTCAGTGACCCCCAACCATGTCCTGGGCGTCCAGGCCAGGAGTACGGCTGAAGCCGGAACGCAATCAGTGCTGACGATCGGAATCGAAGGTTATCCGACGGTGACCGGTGAGATCGCAGTAAGGGTGGTCGCCGCTCCGAAGCCGACTGTCTCGGTTGCCTCTGTGACCGACATTCAGCAGGGAGCCTCTGTTCGTGTGCCGGTTCAACTGCGGTCTCCTCTGTTGGACCCACGGCCCATCATTGTGGGAACGCCCACAGTCGTTTCTGGACCATCAGCCAAGGTTAGTGTTGAAGGAATGACCGTGGTTGTCACACCTTCTCCGGATGCCCATGGTGTGGTGACGATCAATGTCGTTGCCTCAGATCTATCGGATTCTGATCGAACTGACCGCCAGGTTCAGGCCAGTTTCACTGTCACGGTTTTTGGACGCCCCGATGCTCCCAGACCGCCGACCCCGAATGCCGCTCTGCGGAGCAAATCAGCATCGGTGAGTTTTACTCCTGGTGCAGATAACGGCTCTCCGATCACCGGATACCGTCTGAGATGGGATGACGGAACTATTGATTGTGGTTTGGCAACAACATGCGAGATTCCGGGTCTGACGAATGGAACTCAATACCGCTTCCAGGTTCAAGCCATCAACAAGGCAGGAGAATCGCCGTGGAGTGATTGGAGCGGCTGGGTTACCCCGAATGCGGTCCCGGGAATCACCAGAGATTTCACCTGCTCAGGCTTCGGTGACGGCAGTATCGAAGTTGCCTGGGGTGACACCGATGGTGAAGGGTCAGCACCGACCCTCTACCACATCAGTGTCAATGGAGAGGTCTCGACCAGAGCTGCGTCCACGCGTACCTTCTTCGTCTCAGGCCTCAACAACAACAGCACATACAAGTTCACTCTGCTCGCTGAAAACCAAGCCGGAAAGAGTGCACAACCGGTCAATGTGACCTGCCAATCTGCTGGAAACCCATTATGGCCAGCGGCAGCGATCACGACAACGGCGACCACCTTAGGCGAAACCGCACTTGTGGCTGTGAGCTGGAAGCCGGTAGACCCTAACGGTCCCGGTCCTGTGACCTATCAGGTAACTCGTACAGGTTCACTGGTTCCGCCGAAGGTCTTCCCGGTGACAACAGGGACCAGCCTCGGAGATAACGGGGATGAAATTGTCTATGACGGCCGGGCTTATGTCTATACAGTGGTCGCCACGAACGGCGCGGGCAAGTCATCCTCGCAGCCGGGAACACCGTGGGATGCCATTGCTCCGCCAACTCCCTGGGGCCCCTCAGCCACAGCTCTGGTGGCGACAGGTATCACTGGGGAGGTCGAGGTCAGAGTCAATACCTTCCCGAACTTCCGCGATGCCGCAGGCTGGGTCACAGTCCTTGACGGTGACAAGGAAGTCGCCAATCTTGTTCCTGGCCGAGGCTCAGTGAAGCTGACGGGTTATCCCAACGGAGTGGATCTAGCCTTTAGCTTTGTTGCCTGTAACTCGCGCTCCTGCAATACCCCCAAGCTGGAAACCTTGGCGATGGGTCCGTACGGTCCGCTTGGTGCTCCCAGTCTCACAGTGTCGCCAGACCCGGAGAAATTCGGCGGACGCGGAGTGTGTGCTCGTGCAGCGAGTCCGGCATCTAATGGTACGAATGGGCGGCCAGCCTCACTGAGGATCACAGCGGAACCGGGCTCGGTTTCAACCTCAGCGCCGACACTCGCCCCGACCCTGGAATACTGCGTTGACGCAGGCGGGTTCAAGAAGGACGTGTTGTTCTCAGCCGAGTTGGTGCCCGTTTCGGGCCAACTCCGCGGTACTTCCCTGGCAACCAAACAGACAGGAACCTCAGCGATGGGCCCACCTGAGCCCTGGGCACCCAACGCAATCAGCCTGGTTGCCTCGGGGAACTCTCAGCAGCTTGTCCTGACGATCAAGACATGGCCGGTGGGCAACGGCGGTGTATTACATGCCGAAATCAGCTATAACGGCGTGACGCGCGACGTTGAGTATTCTCCGGGAGCCTCCGTGGTCCTAGACGGGCTCCCCAATGGTGTCAAAGTGGATGTCAGCGTTGTTGCTTGTGCTGTTGAAGGCGGAGCAAGTAGATGCTCGGAGGCTTGGACAGGCAGTGCTACGCCCTATGGTCCGTGGTCTTTGGCGTTGGTGAAGGTCACCCCGGCCCCTCCGGCCACCGCGAGTGTAAACAAGAAGGTGTGCGCCACCTTTGAAGCAGACCCCAATGGGGCCATGACGAGGTTGGTGGTGAGTAACTCCAAGGACTCCACGACTTCTACCAAAGAGGGTGACAGAGACCGGCTGACTGTGGAGCACTGTGTCACAGCTTCTTCAGCAACTGACAAGGTCACCTTCACGGCACGACTCACAGACATCGGCGGCAGCCGTACTATCACTCCCGCGAGTGTCACCGTCGATCCAGCCCCCGATCCTCCGCCGATGTCGGTGACATTGAAGAGCCCAATTCCGCAGGTGTTGAGCGCCAATATGGACAAGAAGGTGTGCGTGGAATTCGAGGTTGTGTCTCCTGGAGCTCCTGCCAAACTGGTTGTGACAAGCACTAACCCCTCCGGTACGGCATCAGCCGAGAAGACAGGTACGTTCACTGTGCCGCTCTGTGTGGATGCGGTGACAGCGAATCGTCCGGTGTCATTTGTGGCGAAGCTCACTGATGCGTCGTCCTATGACCGGCACCCGATTACCCTTCCCGCCGTTGTGATTAACTCACCTGCAGATCCTCCGGCGATGAGTCTGAATGCGCCGACAGCCAAGATTCAGGCTCCTGGCGATCCCCATACAAATAAGAAGGTATGTGTCACGGTCACGGCGAATGCCAACACCCTCCCGGCCACTTTGAGGATCACCACGACTCCCTCACTAGGAAGTACGGCATCGAGCGGATCGGGAGCATTGACTATCACGAACTGGTGCGTTGACGCTGGATCCGGTAATCGCGCAGTGAAGTTCACCGCAACGATGACCGATGATTCCGGAACAGGGAGAAAACTCGACCCCAAGGAGGTTTCAGTGACCTCTCCCAAGGACCCGGCGGCAATGACGCTGGCGAAGGGGGTTGCCGGTCCGTTTGTGACAGGGAAGAGTGCAGATAAGAGAGTGTGCGCCGCCTGGGATGCAACCCCGAACGGGCTTGCCGCAAAACTGTCAGTCACATGGACGCCTTCAGCGCCTCTTGTGTACGGAGAGCCAACAGACTCAGGGTCGTCAGGAACCCTCCATGTGTATTTCTGTGTTGATCCTGGTAAGGCAAATATCAATGTGGTGTTTAACGCAACCTTGACCGATGAGTCTGGGTCTGGCCGAGTGACTCAGACTGGTGTGGAAAATGGAACATCGCCTGAGGATCCGCCTGGGCCATTGTCGATCGTCAAGGGTACCGCCAATCCAGAAGCATCTGGGCCAAGTAACAACAAGAGGGTGTGTGCCACCTTCACCGCTCGGGCGAATGGAGGCTTGGCTGAACTGGTGGTGACGAACAACTTTGACGGTATCAGTAGTTCAAAGCAGGGAGATGGTGATTTCAACGGATCGCTCTGCGTTGATACGAAGGCCGCCGGTGTCTCAGTCACGTTTATAGCAAAGCTAACTGACCTTTCTGGGTTTGATCGACCATCCCCAACACCTTCGACAGCAACGGCTGCATCACCTGCTGATGTGCCCGGAATGTTAGTCAGTTTTGCCTCTTCTAAGCCAACAGGGAATGGTCCTAACACAAACAAGGAAGTGTGCGCGACCTTCAATGTGGATCCGCAAGGATATTCGGCCTCGATGATAATAAGAAACAGCGTGAACGCCAATACGGCTACATGGACTGGTAGCTCTGCAGGCTCTAAAGAGTTGTGTATTAACGCTGGAGGCCCAAATGTCAAGGTGACGTTTACTGCAACAGTAACGGATACCTCTGGGAATGGACGAGACGCCAAGAGTGCAACTGGAACAGGAACCTCCGCGCGTGATGTGCCGAAGGTAGTAATGGCCAGAGGTGATTTCTGGGGACCGTGTGATCCAGACGACCCAACCACAAGTCCGTGCTACTACGTCAACCTCACACTCACCAATTTCTCTGGGAAAGCAGACTGCAAATTCACCATTAATAACGTTTATCCATTCACTGTCACACTCGACAATGGACTATGGAAATCAAACTACATGGGAGGTGGCGCACGCGGGAGAGGAACATGGCGAGTTACGTGCACAGAAAGACTAACTGGAACTGTGTACTCCCATCAGATAACAGTGGCTTAGCCCCATCAACCAGCAATAAGGAGAAAGAATGCCCATTACAGCGGAACAAGCCCAATGGTTCCACCAGAATTTCCAGCAGATGGTCGACAATGTCGCCATTGCCATTCGGGGAAAGGATTCTGTCATTGAGCTGGTGCTGACCTGCCTGCTCAGCCAGGGCCATGTGCTGCTGGAAGACAACCCTGGGACAGGAAAGACCGTTCTGGCGAAGGCAGTGGCGAATACGGTGGCTGGCACCCATTCACGTATCCAGTTCACCCCGGACCTTCTGCCCTCAGACCTAACTGGGATCAGTGTCTATGACCAGCGCAGTCAGAGCTTCGAGTTTCATAAGGGCCCAGTCTTCGCCACCATTGTCCTCGCCGATGAGGTGAACCGCGCCTCGCCCAAGACCCAAGCTGCTCTGCTGGAGGTCATGGAAGAGAACACGGTGACAGTCGATGGTGTCAAGCACGAGGTAGGTCACCCCTTCATGGTGGTAGCGACCCAGAACCCCATCGAACTTGCCGGCACCTATCGCTTGCCTGAAGCCCAGCTCGACCGTTTCCTAATGAAGGTGTCGGTTGGGTATCCGGATCATCAGGTAACAATGGGTCTGCTCGATGAGGCAGCCAACCGTGACCGAGCAAGTGCAGTGCAGCCTATGGTCTCTGCCCAAGCGGTGAACCAGATGGCGGAGTTCGCGAATCAAACTTATGTGGATCCTGCGATCCTCGACTATGTCTCGCGTCTCGCGACAGCCTCGCGCTCGCATCCTCACATTCGTCTGGGGATTTCGACCCGAGGTGCTCTGGCATATGTGCGGGCCGCGAAGACCTGGGCAGCCGCCCACGGACGGGAGTTCGTCACACCCGATGACATCATGCAGCTCGCTCCTTCTTTGATGAGCCACCGCATCCTGCTGAACGCAGAAGCCACGTTCTCGGGGGTGAAGGTCGAGGATGTAGTTGCGGCCCTGCTGACATCGGTCTCACCGCCGAACATGAGAGCTTATTCATGAGCCATATGATTGATTTTCAACCGCCTGACACTGAGCTGGTGAAGCCAGAACCTCGTGCCCCGCGACGGGCATTCGAGGGTTTCGACCTTGCCTCCCAGCGTCAGAGTTTGGCGCAGAAAATCACCCCGATTCTGACTCAAATATCCCAGGCACTCACCCAGGCCAAGAGTCTGATTCTGTCTGTCTCTGCGCCGGTGATCACCGTACTGAAACCCATCACCGGCCTAGGGTGGACGATGATCATCACAGCGATACTGTCATGGATCATCGGTGCTCGGTTTGGATGGGTTGAAGGGGCCATTCTGGCAGTGTTCCTGCTTGCTGGGGTCGGTATCGGTGCCTTGTTCACTATCGGCCGCTCACGTCTTGAGGTGAATCTCAACCTCACGCCATCACGGGTTTTTGCTGCGAATTCTGCGGTCGCTTCCTTTGAGATGAAGAATGTTGCCGGGCGCCGTATGTCGGCCGCAAGAGTACGCCTTCCCATCGGCGAAACATCAGTGTGGAGTACTACCCCTGCCCTGGGCAATGAGGAATCCTTCGACGACATTGTGACCATTGCCACCGCAGTACGCGGCGTCATCACGGTAGGCCCAGTGATGACCTACCGATCAGATCCCTGGGGGATGGTTCGACGAGAAGTTGCCTGGACCGATACCCAGGAATTGTTCGTTCACCCGAAGATCGTGGCTTTGGATGAACTTGGCAACGGGTTGCTGCGTGACCTTGAGGGGCAATCGACACTCGAGGTGTCTAATTCAGATCTTGCCTTCCATTCCTTGCGCGACTATGTACCAGGCGATGATCGACGTCATATTCACTGGAAGTCGACGGCGCGGCTGTCTGCCATGAGTGGTAAAGACCTCTTCATGGTTCGCCAATTCCTGGATACCCGCAAGAGCCATATCGCAGTAATTTCCGATCTGGAGGCCAGTCATTACTCCAGCGAGGAAGAGTTCGAACTGTCGATGTCCTGTGCTGCATCGGTGTCCGTACGCACAGTTATGGACGACATGGATCTCACAATCCTGTGCGGAGACAATACTGTGGTCCGCCCGAAATCCAACTATGCTCTGGATACCTATTCCCGAGCAGAATGGGGTTCACGATCCCTCGAGTCCGAATTTGAGAGGGTAGTCCGTGAAGCCGGAGATGCCTCCTTTGTTGTCCTGGTCACTGGAAGCAAGGTGGGATTCGAAGCCCTGCAACGAGGATGCTCGACCTTACCGTATACGGCTCGAATGCTCGTGATCTGTACCTCCCTGGGCGAGAAAATATCGATGAGATCCACCAGCGGATTCATAGCGCTGACTGTTGGTTCCTTAGAAGACCTACCCAGAGCAATTTCAGGGGGGAGCCTATGAACGCCGTCCAGCAGGTGACGACATCACGAGCCTTGAATACAGATACGGCTATTGGATTTGCCAGATTCCTTCCCGACTCCAGAAAGCTCATCGAGGCGGGGTTTATCCTCGCCATCGCAATGGTTTGCTTTGCTGGCTTCCGCACAACCTTTGATTCACTTTTCTATCTCTGGATCGCCGGGATTGGATTGGCGATAGGTATCCTCGCTGCCTTCGGTGTTTATGCAGCCAAAGGACACTGGACCCTCAGCGTTCTTGGTGCTTCGCTGGTGTTCTTTGTCCTAGGTGGACCAGTAGTCGTACGGCAGAATCTCATCCTTGGAGTCATTCCGAGTCTGGCAACCTTCCAGGAACTTGGCCACTTGGCGATCTTTGGGTGGAAGGAATTGCTGACAACAACGGCACCGGTGCAAGGACAAGGTGCCTTCCTGGTCCTTCCGCTCTTACTTGGACTCGTCGCTGCTTCCTGTTCTTTCGCTCTGGCGCTAAGGTTCCGATGGACTGCTGTACCGCTGATTCCGCTGGCCTTGCTGTTCATTCTGGTTATCGCGATGGGCGCAGATCCGGTGCCCGGTTTGATCCTTCAAGCCCTAGTCTGGATTGCACTAGTGATGGGGTGGTTGTCGTACCGCGCATTCGTCGGCAGCCGCCATAAGCATCCTGCCTCATCATTCCGCATCGCCCGCATTGCCTCAGGAGCAGGGATTCTCATCGCAGCCAGTTTGATTGCTGGTCTTGCAGGGCCCTTCCTTCCAGGTGTTTCACCGCCGCGTGAACTGATCCGCGACTTCATCGATATTCCTGTCGATCTCAGCCAGTATCCCTCACCGATGTCAACCTTCAGAAAGTTTTCCTCAGTTGCCCTGACAGATGTCTACTACTACGACAAAGAACTCATGAAAATTGAGGGGGCTGCACCCAATTCCCTCATCAGGTTCGCTGTGCTTGATTCCTACGATGGATTGGTCTGGGGTGCCAGTTCTTCCGGCTTCCGCCGCGTAGGGACAACGATTCCCGCGGTTGTCCAGGGTGCAGCACTACCCGGCGAACCAGTGGACCTCTCCATCACCATGAGTAACGTCTATGCCAGACAAGCCCCGTTGAATATCTGGGTCCCCAGTCTGGGCTACGCCACGTCAATTACCTTTGAAGGGGAGAATGCCTACGGGCACCAACAGGCGATTGCCTACGATGGGAGGAAGGGCCAAGGTCTGCTGCTGGACCATTTCCGCCCCGGTGATGTCGTTCACATTTCAAGTATTGCGATGCCGGTCTATTCCGATGACTCTGCACTCGACCCTGCCGGATCCAGTCTTGTCTCCGATAACAACACCGAGTTCTTGTCTGCGAATATCGCCAACCTCGGCGGCGGAAATATTTCCCCCTGGGATCAAGTCAAGTACATGGCCGCCGGGTTCCGCGACGGTGGGTGGACAGACGGTACGACCCGAGAAGATGAGTCTCACTACACCCCCGGTCATGGCCAGGACAGGTTGAAAGCTTTCCTGGCGACCCTGCCAGCCTATGCAGGCAGCGATGAACACTATGCCGCGCTCTTTGCCCTAGCCGCTAATCGGATTGGTTTCCCAACACGAGTAGTCTTCGGAGCTCAGATGCCGACGACCGGAACAGCCATCCTCGGCAAAGATGTGACGATCTGGGTGGAGATCAACACCATCAACGGATGGATTGCCATTCCACCACAGTTTTTCATTCCACCCAGAGATCAAGCTCCTGAGCCGCCCGAACCAGAAGAAAATCGTGACGCAGAGACCATGCCCGAGATTCTCCAAGGTCAGCCTCAGCCTCCTCCAGATGACATCACCGGCCTTGATACCCAAGTGCAGACCGGCAAAGCCGACAACCAAGGCGAGGACGCAATTATCCCGCTGTGGCTCAAGATCAGCCTGACGATGGTTGGAGTCCTGGCAGGTTTCGCTCTGCTTCTTGGGGCTCTCGTGGGTGCGAAGTCAATGCGAGCCTGGTGGAGATTCAGTCGAGGTAGCCATGCCCGAAGAATTGCCGGAGGCTGGAAGGAAGTCCTGGATCGCGCTCGTGACCTAGGAGTGAGTGCGCCAGAAAATATGACGCGTCTTCAGCAAGCCACGGCGATGAATTTGGCTGCGATCAACGCCTTGGTCACAACAACTGACCGAGCCATGTTCTCCTCAATGCCGCCGAATCAGCAGGTCGTGGAAGCGTACTGGAATGAAGTCAATAGGGCTAAGGCCAGCTTGCTCACCGGTAAGGTGGGACTCGCCAGACTCTGGGTACGCATCACTCCGCGTTCCCTGTTTCCTGGGTGAGTTCTCCGCTATCATCATCAGGGAACGTACGGCCCACATAAGGTGCGCCAGTAGGCTGATCCTGCCAATGCTGAGTGATAGTTACAGCAACCGTGCCAGAAAAGCTGCACTCACCTGGACCGACAAATGACAGGATCACAGTCCTAGCTAAGTGGTAGTCAACCGATAGACCTTGAATAGCTGCAGCAGCCTCCACAACTCCCCATTCTATCGAAGTGAACCCAACCACTATGGATAGATGCTGTTGGGAGCCTACCAACACTGTTGAAACAAGAGTATAACCATTCATCCAAATGCGCTCGGTTTTGAGAGTGTCATTTCGCTGATCCTATTATTCCCAGTGAAATCACGCAACAAAGCAGCGGCACAAACCCGTATTGGTTAAGGGTTTGTTAACTGTGATTCAACATCCATCGAAGAGGTAGCGTACTAAATGACTGGGCGCGCTTCAGGTGGTCACGAAGCTAACTCGTGTGTCACCCAACATTGACTAGAACAGATTCTACAGAGCTCGACGGCACCCTTTCGCGTTTACAGATTTTGTCTAAGCGCGTGTTGTTGCCTATGTGATCTACTAAGGGAGTTCCTGCCACTTGAAGAGCCCAACGTGGTGACAATCGAGCGCCTCTGTAGGATTTTGCTTGTAAGGTACCTGTGCCAAGGGACAATTGCCTAATACCCTGGTCAAGTGCCCATTCAATTCCCTGATAAAGTGTGGTTTCAAAATACTCCCCAGCAGTGCCAGTGCGCTGATAATCTAAGCCTGCCATCCGAACGACAACTTGGTTTTCAGATCGATACAGAAGAGCGCAAGCAACAGGATTGTCGTGGTTACGACTCACTACCGCTAACGCCTGATCGCCGATCACTAGTAGTTGCGCCTCCAGCCACGGTAATAAACTAGCAGGGTCCATCAAATTATTGTGGTGAGACTCAACTTCAGCTACGAGATGTGCGATGTCTGGAAGGAATGGTTCTGGAACACCTCGATAGACCATAAGTCCAGAGTCTTCGAACAGTCTGCGGTCACGCCTTATCTTCCCTCGCTGGGCTCTAGTTAAGCCGAGTAGGAAAGCTGAGAAGTCCCCTGCAGGCAAAAGGTAGTCGGCGCTAATGTCAAGTAGGCCCAGTAGACCTGGGCAATGAGGATGCAGAAGTATTACGGCGGCTTCTGTTAAGTATGGCCACCATGCGACGTCTGTCCCCACTCTTTCCGTTTCAATTCGTATTGCATCTATGAGTAGGGGAAGGGCTTCAGGATAGTCAGGGTTATAAACTACACCGCTTTCGTAACCTCGATGGTTCCCAACGAGAAGAGGGTGAGTGGCTGGTCTGGAAAAGCCCAGAACCTCCTGAATATGATAGGCATCATTGGGTTCTTCCTCGATATGATACAAGGGTACTGCTGCAACCAGCTCTGTGCCCTTGGATACACCAATCACCCACGCACCTGATCCCATGCCTAACTCC
>Ga0123356_10002316_pt1 | contig 20461 bp, 16 predicted proteins | sample TergutEmb28metaG_2_FD_92546 | JGI IMG/M metagenome (GOLD analysis project Ga0123356, IMG submission 92546) | Embiratermes neotenicus P3 segment gut microbial communities from Petit-Saut dam, French Guiana - Emb289 P3 | ecosystem: Host-associated > Arthropoda: Insects > Digestive system > Gut ... | reverse complement strand
GAAAGATATGGAAAGTATGAACGATTCCGACAGAGCACGTTGGGAAAGCATGTCTCAAGGAGATAAAAACGATGAACTCTATAAATTTGATAAACCCGGAAAAGAGAAGATCATTACCCAAGAGATGCGCCAGGAAGCATTTGATAATTACACTACCACTGATGACCACGGCATGGTGTTGGTAGGAAAAGCTACCGATCAAAACGGAACCCCTTACTTTTTAGTAAAAAATTCGTGGGGCGTTGACAATCGCAATCCCTATAACGGATTTTTATATGCATCAGAACCTTATGTAGCACAACAAACTATCAATATAGTAGTTCACAAAGATGCCATCCCTGCGGATATTAAAAAGAAACTGGGTATAAATTAATAAATTAAGAATTAAGAATTAAGAATTAAGAGTTGTTTTTTTTATGGCATCAAAAAAAAGGTTAGCCAAACTTTTCTATTTTTGCAGCGCAGAAATTAACAATATAAATCTTCAAATAATTACATTATGAAAAAAATCTTTTCTCTATCAATTTTGAGTGTGCTTCTTATCGTTTTCTCTTTGGGAAAACTAAACGCGCAAGTAGCCATTGGCTCAGACACTCCACCCAAATCCTGTTCCGTACTGGAACTTTCCGGCGAATACAAAGCCGGTGCTTTTGGCGGTTTGCGTCTGCCGCAACTTACTACTGCTGAGCGTAGCGCCATTAAAGATCTCGCGCTTCCCGAAGCCCAAGGCTTAACTATCTTTAACATCACCACCAAGTGTATAGAATATTGGAATGGCACAGCGTGGAAATCTTTGTGTGATGGCGGAACAGGAGGTGGCGGCACGAATAATGACCCTGGTGCTTGGTACGGAGTGCCATGTGGCGCCTACATTGATGAAGGCGTGTGGAAGAAGTTTTTGTGCCGTAATTTGGGCGCTAATCCTTATGCTGACCCTTTTACTCCTTCTGCCGAATTGAATGGCGATTACTACCAATGGGGCTCTCACACGCCTGCGGCTACCCGCGATGATATCATCGGTGATTGGAGTTCTACGCCTCCGTCCGGCCACTACGGTGATAACTCTGACGCTCCAGATGCAAAGGTAAAAAGTACGGACGACCCTTGCCCTGACGGTTACCGCATTCCTACTTATGATGAATGGCAAGGTGTATTTTGGCATAATGAAATAACCCCTGTTGGCACGTGGGAGGAGGATAGTTGGAGTGGGTTTATGTTTGGCGACAAACTCTTCCTGCCCGCTGCCGGCACCCGCAACGAAATTAGTGGCTATTTGGAGGATCGTGGCACACAAGGCATCTTTTGGACTACGAGGAAGAGCTATGATTTCATTGGCAATGCTGGTTGGCAAGCGTTCTTCCATAACTTTGGGGAGCTGTATGAGGATCTGATCCCTGCCTCACTCACTTACGGGAGTAGTATTCGCTGTATATCAGTAGATTAATTGAGAATTAAGAATTGAAAATTAAGAATTAAGAGAGATAGCTCCTTAAACTTTAAACCTTAAACTTTAAACCTTAAACTTTAAACCTTAAACTTTAAACCTTAAACTTTAAACCTTAAACTTTAAACCTTAAACTTTAAACCTTAAACTTAATAATCATTAACCATTAAATACTTTTTTATGAAAAAACCATTACCGATACTTATCGTACTCTTGTTGGGATTTTCTTTTCTTCAGGCACAAAGTCAAAACTATGTTGTAGGGGAAACCTATATCGGCGAGGCAGGCTTTGTCTATATTTCTACCGGTAATTTGGTGCATATAGAGGGCAACATTACTACTGTGCGTAATATTACAACTGCCCAACGCGGTATGCTGGCGTTTGCCGAGAGCGCCGATTGGATTTCTTCCAACAGTTCTTTTGTAAACGGGTATGTGCGATCGCACCGTTCCGATGCTTTTGTCTTTCCTGTGGGACAGGGCGTTTACCGTCCAGCGGCAATCAGCAACGCTACGAATGCTGCACCCACCGATGCAGCCTATTACAACACAGCGCAATACTCCGAAACAAACTTAGCAGACAAACTGCTTGCCATTTCCAACGAATCGTGGATTATTCAGGGAACGGTTGCCACTACCATTACTTTGTCGTGGACAACAGATATTTCTGCTTTCGCAGACAATATGAATGACTTGTGTGTGGCAGGCTGGAAATCAAGCATCAGCAAATGGGTAGAAGTACCCTCAGAGGTGGACTTGATTTCCCCTATCTTCGGCATTGCTTCCGAACTTGATACAAAAGGCACCATCTCAACTACTTCCCCTGTTGTCCCCAACAGTTACGCGGCTTATACGCTGGGCAGAAAATGTCATGCCCCACCAACATTATTATTCGATACGCTTGCTGCCTATCAATATATGCCGATAGACTTGATTTTAGCTGTTGATACAATTCCGGGAATGACTTATATTTTTTATACGAATCTCGATAAAACAGGTCCCCTTAGTAGCTCGGTGGTTACCTATACTCCTCCAAAAGACGACTATTATGTAACCGCCAACAACGAGAAGTGCGAAAGCGATCCGAGCCGGATTATTCTCAAAGACCCTTGCCCCGAATATCTTGAAGATGCAGAGGGTCATCCTTATAAGGTAGTTTCTCTTATGGGGCGGTGCTGGACGGAGAATTTGCAAACTACCCTCAATCCTGTAACAAACGAGCAGATACTTTTTGCCAATCCATACACTTGCACGGAATGTGCGGCGCAGTTGGATACTATCTTTGGATTGCTATACACGTGGCAGGCAGCGGTGGGAATATCGCTCACAACACCCATACAGGGCATCTGTCCAAATGGCTGGCATATCCCCTCGCAAGCTGAGTGGCGTTTGCTGGAACGTTACTCTGCTCAACTCATGAGCATGAACTACTGGCTTGACCCTCCGGGTGGAGGCACAGACGACTTTGATTTTACCGCACTACCGGCAGGCTGGTACAACGGCGCCATAGAGAGATACCAAGATCTTTACGGATTTGCCGGTTGGTGGGCAAGCGATGCCCCAACAGAAACAACTGCCAACTACTTTTCAATGAACTACTACTGCGATACTTTGCAACAAAGCGAAATGAAGAAAAGCAACGGGCTGAGTGTGCGGTGCGTGATGAATTAGTGGCTTATTGACAGGTTTATAAAAAAAATCATCTCATCACCTCATCATCTCATCATCTCATCACCTAATCACAATTTTCCTGTTTACGTTGCTCCCATCTTCAAACTTAATCTTCAGGAAATAGATTCCTGAATGATATTTTTCAAGATTGATTGAATGAATGTTTGTTTCTAAATTGATAACATTTTGAAGTTGTCCTAACATATTGAAAATTTCTACCGTTTTTATGTTTTGCTCTGCACTCACGGTAATAAGACTTTCAGCAGGGTTTGGATATATTTTAACCTGGGTTTCATTCAGTGGATTCACACTGCCTTCATACCTAAACTTATATTCGGCAATACGCACCGATTCCACTCCGTCGGGATAAACCGCAGAAACTTTTACCACATTAATATCATCATAATATGTACCATCCGGCAATTCAAAGAAATCGTCATTGTACGTAATATTGGAGGCAATTTTTTCATCGTTTACATACACATTATATCCGGTAAATTTGTCGTTAGCCGGCGCAATCCATTGGGCTTTAAATACTTCTCCCTTAATCGTTGGAATTACTAATTTAAGATCTGTGGGAGGTGCATTCTCCAACAGGTTTCGCTCAAGCAGGTAATTGCCGTTGTATATTTTTTTGCCGGTTTTATCCTGAATGAAAACCGCTACTTCGAGGTCGTTCATCTCTTCCACAAAAGTGGATGCCATATCGTATTCAAAAGTAAAATGTTGCACTCCGTATCTATTAATATTTACGGGCGTTCCATTGCCATTGGGAAGCATTTTCATCATAACATGGTAAAAATCGGTTTCTCCGTTATTTCCTGTATTTCCCGTAGTATGTTTTTCATTTACTGATACATATAAGACAGCATCTTCTATGTCTTGATATGCTGCAATATTAAAATCTATTTTAACAGTGGTTGCTTCAACTTTAAAATTCCCTCTCATTTCCACCACCGGAACCTGTTTTGAAGAATAAGTTTTGAAGAACAGATCAAAAAAAGTATTAATTTCAAGCTGATTTCCATTGAAATAAATGGTAGGTATTGATGAAGTAAAAGCGTAATAGCTCATTCTTTGAGCCACATCCGGACTATAATAGGGATCGCCGGTGCCGGGGATGTGTGTGGGATACTTTGTGATTACGGTTTGTTCCTGAAATTCAGCCAAAAACTCTTGCATGAGCTGGTTTACATGTAAACAGGGGGAACAGGTAGAGCTTGTAAAATGATCAATCACCAAACGTTTTTCAGCAAAAGCCATATAAGTATGCACATCCATGTTTTTATAATTATCTGCCGGCGCTTGGTCAGGTTGTCCGTTGATTTTATCAATGCTTACAGTTAAAACAAAATCATTATCTAATTCCAATTGTGTTTTTTCAGCAAAAGTCAAACTGAACTCATCGTCTTGCACAACAGATAATGATTCAAAAACCTGCGTTATTTTGGGCAAATCACCAAATTGATAACTTGCTTCCAAGGAAGTAATTGTTTTAGAACCTTTATTGGAAAAATTGAATCCAATTTCTTTTTTTCCTTGTGGCATGGCTTCGTCAATACCATTAATAGAAAGTAATGAGGCATCATATTCAACCAACGTATATAATCTTATATTATCAACGTAGTAACGAAATGCTAACGGAAAATCATCATCAGTCTTAAAGTAAAAAACCAATCTCACATTGTCGTCGAAAAAATCGGGTGATTCAACTTCTTCCGCTACGGCGCTAATTACTGTTCCTGTGTAGTTTTCTTGCCAAATAGTATTCCATGTTTCGCCATCATCTGTAGTTGTTCCAACTCCTATTACAGAAGGTAGATCGCCAAAAGGCTCTAATTTAAAAAGAAATTCTAAGTAAAACACACCGGAAGTATTAGAAAAATCAATCTCCGGAGATAAAACACGCCCCCATCTTCCTGCTGTATTTCCTCCCACATGTGTAAAGCAAAGTTCACGGGGATCCCCACCCGCACTATTGCTATTAGAAATGGATATTACGTTTTGGGAAGGATTGATAGACCATGGCAGTTTTTCCCAACCCGGTGGAAAATCTGCACCATCAAATGTTTCATTGATATACAATGCTTTGCTTTGTGCAAATAAACAACTTGTTAAAATTGTTAAAATGGATAGAAGTAAAAATCTCTTTTTCATAAGTACTGAATTTAAGTGAATATTTTTTAATTATTTAATTATCAACTTCTTTGCAATAGAAATATGATTATTATTTTCAATAGCGTAGAAGTAAACTCCCGATTTTAACGAAGAGGCATCTATGGAGAGGTTATTTTCGCAAGTATTCAGCGGAACACTCATTACGGCGGCGCCCGCAATATTTCTAATTACCAGGCGCTGCCCTTCGTTTCTATCGGCAAGCGTATATGAAATATTGATTTTTGAATGTGCAAAAGCGGGATTGGGAAAGGCTGAAAGTGAAACAGTTGCAGGACTGTTTTCATGCACTCCCACATTGATCAAATCAATTTCAACATAAAGGGTAAATTTATCTGTTTGATTTTCTTCCGTCCAAAATTCAAGTTTAAATTTACATAAACCAAAATTGCCTTTCGGTAAAATATGTAGTGCATAATCATCATGTTTATTTGCTTCAATGGTTCCCTCAATCGCAAACTTATCGTCATCGTAGCAGAATCCCAAGCAACAAACATAAGCCCTTATGCCTTCGGGCAATGCAATATTTGTGCGTAATGTATTCATTACAATATCGTTTTCGGTTGGGTTGATTAAAAAAACGGTTGTGATATATTCCCCAAAGCTCAAGTCATCTTCGGTAATCGTTGCCGTAATGGTTGCACCATCCATGTATGGCGTTCCTTCATTATTGGTAACAAAGAAGTTTTGAGCATATCCCATGAAAGAGGCGCAGATAAGGAGGAGGAAAGGGAGGAGGGGTTTCATATAGTGGTTAGTGGTTAGTGGTTAGTAGTTAGTGGTTAGTGGTTAGTGGTTAGTGGTTAGTGGTTAAAGTCTCCCCCGCTGGTGGGGGCTTAAGGGGGTGGAATAGAGGAGCTATTTTACAATTTTGAAAGTTGCATTTTGTGCATTCGTTTCAATTTTAACAAAATAGATTCCTTTGGGCAAGTGTTTCACATCAATAACAGGTTGGTTGAAAACGGTAGCAAGCAGTTGTCCTGTAATGGAAATAATCTCTAATTTATCATAGACTCCGGTTATGAGCAGTTCGTTATTTACAGGGTTTGGCGACACTGAGATTGTAACACCGTTTGCATCTTTTACATCGTTGCCGGGTTGTGCTACTCTGAATGTTACCCGAATGGTGTAATCTTTATCCACCTTTGGAAAGGTATAGGAGGTAGCTTGTGCCAAACCTATGGAAACCTCATCAATAAACACTTCTCTTACTTCGTATTTATTGTTGGGAAGAAAAACATATTCGGCGCTTTCGCCTTCAAGGAAGCGTCGTTTTCCTAATGGAGCAATGGTGCCATTTATGCCTGCTGATGAGGTAATTTGATATAGTGGCACTGTTGCAATCTCTTCCACATTAACCATAACTGTGGCTTTATACCCAAACCTGCCGTCGTTATACCAGATTTGTTCTTCATTTCTGTTCAAAATTTTAATATATCCGGCGCCTTCTCCCATATTAATTCCGTCTCCTCTCGCATCATACACCTCCACTCTATGTTCGCCTTGCATTACAGGGAAAAAATCAAATTCTCTCACGGTAACACACATCCATGAGCAATCAGGCCAGGGACCGCCTTCTAAGAGAATGGTGCCATCGGGGTTAAATATTTTGAAAGTGCTTTCAGAGGCATATCGGTCGGTGGCAAGAATAAAGGTCATGCCAACATCGCCGGTTGGCACACTTTTATGGATAATAATACTTTTGGGCAATACGGAAACTGTTTGATTATTTACTTTAACCAAGTCAACCTTCAAGATTTGATCTTGATTTATTTGCACTTGAAACACAGGAAGATGTATCGTGTCAGTTGTCAAAGTGGGGATCGTTCTCTTATTCCATGTGAAGGTATTCGTATTGCCACTTTCAACAGTATAAGTAAGTTCAAGAGAAGTAATTGGGGTTGCGCCCAAGTTTTTCATGGTTACGAAAGCGCTTGCATCTCCGGAACAGTTATGCACTTCAATTTCGTTGAGCAGTGCAATTCTCGCTCCAACATCGGGTAAATTCAAGTGGGAGATATTTGCATGCGCTCCTGTAATAATTTTTTCCTGATTTTCGGCAATAAAAACTACAAACTCTAAATCTTCCAAAGCCACTTCAACATCGTTAATATGAGGAGGAATATTGTATGTAAACGTGTGTGTCCAAAAGCTACCTGTATTAGTGGGTGCTACATCCATTCCCCATTCCCCTGTGATAAAATCGCGGAGCATGTGTTGATGGCGGTAAAGGTCTCCTTCAATCATTTCGGAATACAGGATCATTCCTGCCTGAGGTCCTAAAATCTCATTTTGCAACATCTCCACAGTTAACTTGTTGACAGACTGAGTGGCATCTTCGGTATAATACACCTCTACTAAAAGAGTGAGTATTCGGGTGTTCCAGTCTATAGTTCCTTCTGCTGCAACATTTACACAGGATGGCTGAGCAAGGGCAATATTTGCAGCGCTTCCCCATTGCTCTCTGTTGTACAAGTAATGGGATGCCCCTGTTGGCATCCCCGAAAAAGCCTGACGGCTAATAGAACCAGTGGGATACCCACTGGCAGGTCCTGCCTGCTGCATTAAGAGGTCTCCAAAGGGAGTAGTATAATTGGGAGTTCCTTCTGCGTAGCCTCCTTGATGCACGCTAATAGAGAAAAATCTGTTGGGATGTTGATCCATAAGTTGTTGCGCAATTTTATGGGCAGCAGGGCACCAACCACACTTTATTCCGGTAAATTCCTCTAAAACTACATTTCGGTTAGAAGGCTCGGTTGACACAATAGTTTGAGCACATAATGTTACTGAAAAGCAGAATATTAAAAGAAGGGATAGTGGCTTTTTCATAGAAGTAATTAATCGCTGCAAAAATAGAAATTTTATAATTCATATTTTCTAATCAAAAAAACTCTATTTTTGCCGCCGTTTTCAGCAAATGCGAAAAACGGGTCCCTTAGCTCAGACGGTTAGAGCATCTGACTCATAATCAGGGGGTCCTTGGTTCGATCCCAAGAGGGACCACAAAGAAACTGAAACAGTTACAAAACATCTGTAACTGTTTTTTTATTGATGGCGCACAAATTGTAACTGGTAGCTAAAAATTTTAATGCGTTTGCCCTGACCGCACTCCTTCGCGGGACAAATATTAGTGTATTTTCGCAGCGTGGATTGCGTTGACAATGTGCTGAGAAGCCGTCACTGCCCCAATATGCAGGGTGTCGTACGGAGATAGTGTGCAACAAAATAGAAAAAACTTATGAGATATTCAATTCAAACAAACAAAATTACAGGAAAAGATTGGTTACGCTATCATCCTTATAGCAATGCCACATTTATTGACAATTATTACGTAGAACTGTGTAATAAAGTTTTAAAAATTATTCACCAGTCAGAAATTGTAGATTTTCTTTTTAATCAAAAAGAAGAAAAAGCATTAGCTTGTATATTAGTTGCCTATTTTGAGGATGTTATAAGTGAAACACGCTTGTTTTCAACCTTTACCCGTCTACATAAAAAAATGTATGGAAAAGAGTTGCCCTTTTACGAAATTTCAGACGACTATTGCGGTGACGACATTAATCTGCATGATATTTTCTTCCTGATTTGGTATCTCATGTCTATAAATGATTTGGATGAAATGATTTTAGACCCTTATTTTGAAAACAGTCAAAAATTTTATGAAGCGGCATCGGAAATATACAATTTGTTTGACCGCGAGTTTGAAAAAGCGCCGCAAAACGAAAATCTTCAAAATTTTCTGCAACTTTCTTCCGATAGTGATATAAAGACTGTAAGAGAAAAACTCTCCTTTATTGCCCAAGATTCTTTTCTATGGAACCCTTTTTTTAGCGATTGTCTTGACGAAATTTTAGATTACTACAAAGAAAAAGGCAAAATTGTTTTGAATGAAAGAAATAATATGCAAATTTACGACCAGAAAATTCATTTTATTTTCAATGAATGTATGCCCTTGTTAACTTTGCGTGCCACAGAATATTTTGCCGAAATACTTGGCGAAAATCATTCTAAATATCAATTTATTAAAAATATCTCAAAACGAATATTCGGCAGCTTCCTTATCCTAAAAATTGAAAGTAACGGTTATTTGCTTGAACATCTTTCGTCGAAAAAACAGCTTTGGCTTTCAAATGAGTTTACTACCATTGATAATGATAAAATATTTGAGAATAAGTCAGTTGTATCACTTGGGTTAGTGCAATGGGAAAATGATGTTTGGCAAAATCAAGGAATATGTATTATTGATAACATAAGAAACATGAATGAACCGGAAAATACCAAACATATTTTTGATGATGAAAACATGAAAATGGAATTTACCCACAAACTTGAGAAGGCATTTTTGGAAATAACCAACGGTGAAAGTATTGTTTATTTGAGCGGAAGTAGTGAATATGCGACATTCAATCTTGAAGTAGCAATGAAGCATGCAAAAATTACAGATCCAACAGTAACAGATGAGAAATTGAATAAAATTTACGAACATTTCGTTGAAGGCACTGAGCAAAACCTGCCTTTTGAAAAAGAAGACCCTGTTGGCGTTTTCTTTAATCCGAATAGCGGCATGGAAATCTATATGGATAACGTAATATCTTGCATGCCAAACAAAAACAACCCGTATTATACAAATGAAAAATTTGATTTGAGCGATTTGATTACGATTACAACGTTTTCTAAAGAGTTTGTTAATTATATCATTGATAACAAATTGATTAATCTTTGTGTGTATGATTATGAAAATCCGGATATGCATAGTATCATTATGGATAATCTTGATTTTTTGCTCCGCTTCTATCGGCGGGGCCAATATTTTTCCAAACCGGAGGTAACGATAAAATTAAAATAATAAAAATTATGAATCTCAACATTTTAATCATCGGTCGGGGTGGGCGTGAACACGCTATCGCTTGGAAAACAGCACAATCTAAACTCGTTTCCAAAGTTTTTGTGGCGCCCGGGAACGACGGTATCGCGGAGTCTTTTACCTGCGTTGACATTAACGAAACAGATACTGAAAATTTAGTTCTGTTTGCCAAAGAAAACAACGTGCATCTTACCATAGTAGGTCCGGAAGTGGCGCTCATGAACGGCATTGTGGATGCGTTTCAAAAACATAACCTCAAAATCTTTGGATCAACCCAATCTGCCGCGCAAATTGAAGGCAGCAAGCAGTTTGCCAAAGCATTAATGCACAAACACCATATCCCCACTGCTGCTTTCGAAGTGTTTGAAAGTTACGATACAGCCAAACAATATTTGCTTGAAAAAGGTGCGCCCATTGTAATAAAATACGACGGCTTGGCTGCCGGCAAGGGCGTAGTAGTAGCCACCACAGTGGAAGAAGCCGATTCCGCATTGCAGGATATGCTGCTGAACAACAAGTTCGGAGAAGGCAAAGTAGTGATAGAAGCGTTTCTGTCCGGTCCCGAATTTTCGCTCATGGCATTTGTGCACGGGGAGATTGTACTGCCGTTAGCCATCGCGCAAGACCACAAGCGCGCCTTTGATGGCGATCAGGGACCCAACACCGGCGGCATGGGCGCCTACTCGCCTGTTCCTATCATCCCTCAAACTGCGATTGAGGAAGCTGTTAATACCATTATGAAACCCACCGCCAAAGCTATGGTAGAAAATGGAACCCCGTTTACCGGCATTTTGTACGGCGGGCTGATCCTCACCCAAGAGGGTCCCAAAGTGATTGAATTTAACGCCCGTTTTGGCGACCCCGAAACCGAAGTAGTGTTGCCCAAAATGAAAAGCGACATGATAGAAGTCATTTTAGCATTGCTCAATGGCGAAGCCCCTCATATTGAGTGGCATGAAAGCGTATTTTTGGGCGTTGTATTAGCCTCAAAAGGTTACCCCGAATCGTTTGAAAAAGGAATTGAAATTGAAGGATTGAACGACCGAGCAATGGAAGGAGCGAATACGATTGTGTTTCATTGCGGAACTGCGAAGAAAGGAAACAAATGGGTAAACAACGGGGGGCGCGTCCTGATTGTAGTAGGTGAGGGAAAAACTCTTGCCGACGCCCGAAAGAATGCGTACAGAGAGACTGAAAACCTCAGTAGCTGCCAAAATTTGTTCTACAGAACAGATATTGGTTGGCAAGGGATGTAATCTTCTTGTTATTACACAACTAAATAATCCACCAATATCCCCTGCGTATGCACATTCTCCATGGAGATTTCTCCGGCAGAAACGAGTGCTTCCACTTCAGCAATTACCGTATCGCACGCCATTGCCATTAGTGGGTTGAAATTTTGGGTAGTGCCTCTGTAATGCAGGTTTCCGGTGGTATCTGCAATACTGGCGCCAAGAAGCGCAATGTCTCCCCGTAATGCTTTCTCTAACAGATACTCTTTTCCATCAAGGATTATGATTTGTTTTCCGTCTGCTACTACGGTTCCTAATCCGGTTGGAGTAAGCACGCCGCCCAAGCCTGAGCCGCCGCAACGAACCTGCTCTGCCAATGTGCCTTGCGGTACAAAAACCACTTCAGTCTCTTTGTTGTTAAATTGCTCTATGGTGAGCGGGTTGGTGCCAATATGGGAAACAATTACCTTTTTAACTTTTCTGGCAGCAATCAATAAGCCAATCCCTTTATCAGGGAAAGCAGTGTCGTTACAAATAATTGTCAAATCGCAGATATCGCTTTCCGACAATTCTTTTAATATTTTGTGCGGGGTTCCGGCGGCAAGAAAACCGCCAATCATTAAGGTCATTCTGCTCTCTATTTTTGATACGGCTTGTGATGGGGTAAGGATAGGTTTTTGCATAATTTTTTTTACTTAAAAATTGTTGGGCAAAAATAAGATTTTTTGCTATTATTGCACGCCTAAATTTTTAGTCATGAAAAAAATCTTAAAAATCTTTTTGTTTCTCATTTTTGGAATCATTTTAATCGGTACTTTTGTTTTTTTATGGAATAAATCTCGCGTAAAAGAGACAAAATATGAAACCGTAATGCCTGAAACTAAAACCATTGAGAAAAAAACCATCATTACCGGAACGGTAGAGCCGCGAAATGAAGTAGCTGTCAAGCCTCAAATTTCAGGAATCGTTGAGCAATTGTATAAAGAAGCAGGGCAGCTGATAAAAGTTGGCGATGTGATTGCCAAAGTAAAAGTTGTGCCGGATATTGCACAATTAAACAGTGCTGAATCGCGGCTGAAAACTTCAGAAATTAATTTAGAACAGGCGCAAAATAATTTCGACCGAACAGAAAAGCTTTTCAAATCGGGGGTTGCTACGAAAGAGGGGTATGAACAGGCGCAAACTGCCTTGCGTAATGCGCAGGAAGAGTTTAACAACGCACAGGAAAATCTGCAAATTATTAAGGAAGGGATATCCAAAAGCACTGAGCAATACAGCAATACATTAGTAAAATCTACCATTTCGGGAATGATTTTAGATGTTCCGATAAAAGTAGGAAACTCTGTTATTCAGGCAAATACTTTTAACGATGGCACCACCATAGCCACTGTTGCCAATATGAACGATTTGATCTTTGTGGGAAAAGTAGATGAAACCGAAGTAGGAAGAATTAGCGAAGGCAACCACGTAAAACTGATCATTGGCGCTATTCAGGATGAAAATTTTGAAGCCCAATTAGAATATATTGCCCCAAAGGGAACGATGGAAAACGGCGCAACGTTGTTTCAGGTGAAAGCCGCTGTGTATAAAACAAATGACGGCACTTTCATTCGATCCGGTTATAGCGCTAACGGAGAGATTGTTACAGAAAAAGCTGAAGATGCCTTAGCCGTTCCCGAATATGCTTTAGAATTTGTTGCCGATTCTGCTTTTGTTTATGTAGAAGACCCACAAAAAGAGGGCGCGGAAAAATATACCAAAACCCACGTAGTTATTGGGCTTTCGGATGGTTTTTATGTTGAAATAAAAGAAGGTCTTACGGCAGAAACACCGTTGCGTGGCAAGATAATGGATGAGAAAGCAAAACTTGTGGTAAAGAAGACTAAATAATTGATTGGGAATATACGCTTTACAAACACGAATAGAGTCGTTTTTCTTTAATATATTGAATGACAGAAGTCGGCAAATAATTAATTACCATTTTTTTTTGTTGCAAAAAAGAGCGAATCTTTGTAGCAGAAATGGGAAGAATGGGTGCATCAACATAAATAATATGAGGATGATCAATCTCTTGTTCAAAATTTTCACTGTCGCGTGGGTAAACATAGATAAAATACTTGTTGAGTATTTCTTCGTAATTTTTCCATTGATGAAAATTTTCGATATTGTCGGTGCCCAAAATTAAAGAGAATTCAGTATTGGGATGTTGTTTTTCAAGGTAATACAAGGTTTCGATGGTGTATGAAGGGGAGGACAGCAAAAACTCAACATCACAGGCATACAAATCCGGCAAATCTTGAATTGCTAATTTAACCATATTCAGCCTGTCGTTTTCGTTGGCTAAATCCTGATGTTTTTTTAGAGGATTGTTTGGAGAAACGACCATCCAAATTTGATCAAAAAGCTCTTCCTGTTTCAGAAACAGCGCGATAGCAAGATGCCCATTGTGAATGGGGTTAAAGGAACCGAAAAATAAACCAATCTTCATAAAATATTAAATAGAATTTTTCGGTGCAAAATTATTAAATATTTTAAAAGCTGATTTTTTCTATTTTTGGCGTGCTTTAAAATTATCATGATGAAACAACCTTCTCAAATTGAAATCATGTCGCCTGTAGGTTCTTACGAGGCATTAATGGCAGCCATTCAGTCGGGCGCCGGCTCCGTTTATTTTGGTGTGGGCAATATGAATATGCGCGCCCGTTCCTCTGCAAATTTCACACTGGAGGATCTCGAAAATATTGCACACATTTGCAAAGAAAATAACGTTTTGTCTTATTTAACCGTAAATACGGTCATATATAACCGAGAAATTGATGAAATGCATATTTTGTTGGATGTTGCAAAAAGATGTGGCATTTCTGCCATAATTGCTTCCGATATGGCGGTGATGAATTATGGTAAACAGATTGGACTGGAGATTCATATTTCCACCCAATGCAACATTACCAACCTGGAAGCCGTGAAATTTTACGCCCAGTTTGCCGATGTTATTGTGCTGGCGCGGGAAACAGAACTTAAAGATGTGAAGCAAATCGTTAAACAAATTCATGAAGAGAAGATACGCGGACCAAAAGGAGAGATCATTAAAATAGAAATGTTTATACACGGGGCACTTTGCATGGCAGTTTCCGGAAAATGCTACATAAGTTTGGATAACTTCAACTACTCGGCAAACCGCGGAGCATGCTTGCAACCTTGCCGCCGCGGCTACCACGTTAAGGATATAGATTCCGAAATTGAGCTGGCTGTTGAAAACCAATATATCATGTCGCCCAAAGATTTGTGTACCATAGGTTTTCTTGATGAAATTTTGGATGCGGGTGTAACTGTCCTGAAAATTGAAGGACGCGGGCGCTCCCCTGAATATGTGAAGATGGTAACAAAATGCTATCACGAAGCAACTGAGTCCATTCAAAATCAAAATTATACAAAAGAGAAAATTGAAACTTGGAAAGCCAGCCTGCGTAGCGTTTACAACCGCGATTTTTGGAATGGCTACTATTTAGGGCAAAAAGTGGGCGAATGGACGCAAAACTACGGCTCGCAAGCCACTCGCACCAAGCAATATGTGGGGAAAATTACCAACTACTTTTCCAATCTGCAAGTTGCCGAAATCTTAATCGAAACCCATGAGATCTCTGTAGGAGACGACATCATGGTATTCGGACCTACCACCGGCGTAATGGATGTAAAGGTGAACGAGGTAAGAGTAAATTTAGAAAGTGTAAATCAGGCGGAAAAAGGCACATCCTGTTCCATCCCCATTCCGGAGTTAGTGAGGAGAAATGATAAGATTTATAAGTGGGTAGTGATTAATGATTAATATATTACCTCATTCTCAACCTAATATCAAACGGTTCAAAGCAATTTATTGCATGTATTAAATCAGTTAAATCAAGATCCTCCCCTTTCACAGTAAGATGCGCCTGTTCGTAAATTGGAGCCCGCACAACCAATTGTCCTGCAACGAAAGCCAAAAGTTCCTCTTCGGTTTTGTTTTTAGTGAGCGGGCGGGTAACCTTGGCATGCAGCAATCTTGTGGATAGCGATTTTAGAGACAATTCTATATAAATGGATAACCCTGCTTCGTTAATCAATTGCATGGCATTCAAATAACAGGATGCACCGCCACCGGTGGCTATTACAACATTTTCCTGTTTTAACGCTTCTGCTAAAATATTATATTCCAACTGCCTAAAAACAGCCTCATCATATTTCTCGAAAATATCATACACAGAAATCCGGTATTTTTCCTCTAACATTTTATCGGTATCCAACACAGAAAAATTAAAATGTTTCGCGATTCTTTTGGCAAGAGTAGATTTGCCCGCACCGGAATAGCCAACAAGTATGATTCTGTTATTCATTTTTTTCATCTCCTACAAGAATTAGTGCGCGAAATTAAGCTAATTTGTAAAAAAAAGTTACGAAAAACCAAAAAAAAGGCAATAAATATATCCGAAACACGTATATATTTGATTATAGAAAAATTTATGAGATTTCTTAAATGCTTTCTTCTGGTGATCTGCTCCATTTTGGCGCTTACGTGCAACGCCCAATCCAGCGACCAGTTGAAAGCCAATAAGAAAAAATTAGAATCGGAAATTGCAGATACCAAACGACTTTTACAGGAAACACAAAAAAAGGAAAATACGTCTCTACAACAAATTGCATTACTGAGAAAACAAATCACCAACCGCGAAAGGTTGATTACTGAACTGAATACGCAAATTTTTAATTTTGAAATTGAATTAGAATTGAATATCAAACTTTCAAAAAGTTTGGATAAAAAGCTCGAATACATGAAAGCCGACTATGAGCGCGTGGTGTATTTGGCTTTTAAAAACAGAAGATTAGTTGATAAAATTACTTTTTTGCTTTCTGCCGATGATTTTACCCAAATGTATCGCCGCTTGAGATTTTACACACTTTTTTCTGACAACGTTAAACATCAAGCGGATGAAATTAAGAGAACACAACAGGAGATAGCAAGACAAAATGCAGAAATCCTGACGATCAAAGAAGCAAAATTATCATTATTGGAAAGCAAAGAGAGCGAAATAAAATCTTTGGAAAAAGACAGAGCCTCAAAAAACAAAACGTTGAACGAATTGAAAAAGAAAGAAAAACAATTAGCAGGCGATCTTAAACAAAAACAATCGAAACAAAAAGAGATAGAATCCGCTATTAAGAAAGCGATTGAGCAGGAGATTTTAGCTGCTAACAAAAAGAAGGCAGAACAGAATAAAACCTCCGCCGATGCTTCCTCCGGAAAAAAACCTTCCTCTACTGTATTAGAATATACGCCCGAAGAGAAAACTACAAGCACCTCTTTTGCCAAGAATAAGGGGAAACTCCCTTGGCCTGTAGTTAAAGGCTCTACCATCACGAATTTCGGAAAATATAAAAACCCTGACGTTCCCTCTGTAATGATGGAAAGCAACGGGATTGATATTTTAGTGGAAGCCAACACGCAGGCACGTGTTGTTTTCGATGGCGTGGTTTATGGCATTTTGGATATGGGTGGAGCAGGTAAAGTAGTCATAATCAGACATGGAGAATATATCAGCGTTTATCAGGGATTGACTACCGTTTCTGTAAAAAAAGATGATAAAGTAGCCATCAAACAAAACATTGGCACGATTGGAAAAACTATGGGCAGAGATACTTACGAGTTGCACTTTGAGATATTGAAAGAGTTTACCCACTTAGATCCTCAAGTGTGGTTGTCTCAGAAATAATAGAATTATGAGCGCTTTACGAGTTGACGTTCGACAAGCAATTGCATCTAAAAACAAAAAATTGGCAAAATGGTTGCCCCGCTTTGTCATTCGGTGGGTTGAAAAACTGATTCATCAGGATGAAATTAACAGTTTTCTATCAAAGCATGAATACGACAGCGCCCTTGATTTTGCAAAATACGGGTTGGAGGAGTTCGCGCAGGCTTCCATCACCGTTACCAATGAAGAAAAAGTGCCCAAAGAGGGCAGATATATTGTAGTGTCGAACCACCCGCTGGGCGCTATTGATGGGCTTGCAATGATTTCGTTAATAGGAAAATACCGCAGCGACATCAAATTCCCTGTCAACGATTTGCTCATGGCAATCAAGCCGATGCACGGTGTTTTTATCCCCATTAACAAACATGGAAGAAATAGCTTGGAAGCCGCAAAAGAGCTTCATAGTGCATTTGCATCCAACGACTTGATTATTTATTTTCCTGCCGGCTTATGTTCCAGAAAAATTAAAGGACAGATTCAGGATTTGGAATGGAAAAAAACGATTATTCAAAAAGCAACTGCCTATCAACGTGATATTATTCCTGCTTATTTTGAGGGTAAAAACAGCGACCGTTTCTACCGCATTGCCAACCTGCGCAAACGATTGGGAATTAAAAACAATTTAGAAATGATCCTCTTGCCCGATGAAATGGTGAAGCAAAAGGGCAACAAATTCACCGTAACATTTGGAGATACTATCTCTTACACTACTTTCGATGCAACAAAAACCCCGAAAGAATGGGCGGCGTGGCTGCGAGAGGAAACGATGCGTTTAAAACCATAAATTTATAAAAAATGATCGTTATGTGTCATCCGTGTGCTAAAAGGTTTCTGACATACCCCTTATGAAGAAAAACTATACCATCCCCATCTTTATTCCTGAAAAAGCCTGCCCTTTCAGATGTATTTACTGCAATCAATACGCTATTGCAAACAAAATACAATTACCTTCAAATGATGAAATTAAAGAAACCATAGAAAAATATCTTAAAACTTTTCCTGTTCATGGAACGAAAAGGCTTGGTTTTTTTGGCGGAAGTTTTACGGGAATGTGTATGGAAGAGCAAAATCAATATTTGGATATCGTTTTGCCTTATATTGAATCGGAGCAAATAGAAGCCGTTATGCTTTCCACCCGCCCGGATTATATTTCGGAGAAGATATTAGATAATTTACAGAGGTACAAGGTAGAAACGATTGAATTGGGAGTACAATCTTTAGATGATGAAGTACTTAGATTATCGGGGCGTGGGCATAGTGTGGCTGATGTAGAAAAATCCGCTGCCTTAATTCTGAAAAAAGGATTTAAACTTGGTTTGCAAATGATGATAGGACTGCCCGAAGACAGTTTTGAGAAGACGATGAAAACAGCGCAAGACATCATCAACTTGGGCGCCCATTTTACACGGGTGTATCCCACGCTTGTCATTAAAGACACCCGGTTAGAAACAATGTATAAATCAGGAGAATACACCCCACTTTCCTTAGAGCAGGCGGTGAAATGGTGTAGCCATTTGATGAGACTTTTTGCTAAAAACAACGTAACAATTTTAAGAATGGGTTTGCATCCTTCCGAAGGATTGATTACAGGAGACAGTTTGGTGGCAGGAGCTTTCCATGTGTCTTTTAAAGAATTGGTATTAAGTGTTTTGTGGAAAGATCGGCTTGCCGAAGCTTTAAAAGAACAAACAGGTGAAAAGATAAGAGTTGAAGTTTCATCGAAATCAATAAATGCTGCAACAGGCTATAAATCTGCAAATAAAAAGAATTTGCTAAAAAAATTCAGTTCCGTTTCATTCAAAATAAACAACGAACTTACTGACAATGAATTTAATATTTACATAAACGATGCTCATCATTCACGATAAACGTTTGCCTGAGGAAGCCATAAAAAAACTGAATGAATATGGGGAATGTTTGCCATTTTATTCTGAAAATATTACGTATCAAGAAATTGCCGGACATCCTGATATCTTTTTCTTTCCTGCTGAAGAATCTATCATTGTTGCGCCCAATACGCCTCAACATTTTATCAATTATTTAAAAAAGAAAGAAATAACGACAAGAATTGGAAATACTCCTGTTGGAAATCAAAAGAAAAACTCCACCTGTTATAATGTTGTTATGACGAAAAACTACATCATCCATAATGAAAAATATACCGATTCATCTATTCTTGAAAATTTTACCAATAAGATTTTTATTCATGTAAATCAGGCATATACACGTTGTTCGTTATTCGCTTTGAAAAATGAGAGTTTTATTACCTCAGATCGAGGCATAGAAAAAGAGTTATCCAAACGGGGGCTAGCATGTTTGTATATTTCGCCCAAAGAGATTAAGCTACCCGGATATCCTCATGGATGTATCGGCGGGTGTCTGGGAATTTATGAAAACAATGTGTTTCTCATTGGAAATCCGAAACATCATCCGGAGGGAAGCAAATTAGAAGCATTTATCCGGAGAAACGACTATAATCTTATCTGTTTATGTGATGATCAATTGTTTGACGGAGGTGGAGTGTTTTTTGTGAAAGATTTGCAAAACATTGAAATCTGAAATGAAAATTTCAAGCACAGCACACAATATTTGTATGAGATTGCTGTTATTAAATCTTTAAAAACTATTGCGTATGAAAAAGTTGCTGTTAATCCCTATTTTTTTTCTAACCATTTCATTATCGGCTCAAAACGATTTTGAAATTGCGAAAAATGTGGATATCTTTGTGAAAATTTTACAAGAGTTAAACGCCAAATATGCTGATGAGATCAACCCCACCGATTTGGTTACTCAGGCGATTAATGGAATGTTGGAAAGTTTAGACCCTTATTCCGTATATTATCCCGAATCAAGAATTGAGGAGTATAAACTTATGACTACCGGACAATATGGAGGAATTGGTGCGTTGATACAGCCGCACGGTAAAAATGTGGTGATTTCGGAAACTTATGAGAACTCGCCTGCACAGAAATCGGGGCTACGTGCCGGTGATATCATTCTGAAAATAAACGGGCAAAATGTACAGGATAAAAACTCTTCAGATGTGAGCACAATATTAAAGGGGCAACCCGGAACAACATTAATTATTGATATTGAGCGTCCTACAGATGGAAAAAAACATAGTTTTTCTGTAAAACGCGAAGATATTAAATTCCCCCCAGTGCCTTTTTCAGGCATGTTGAACGATCGGATTGGCTATATCAACTTAAACCAGTTTACCGAAAAAGCAAGTTCGGAAGTTAAAGATGCTTTTATGAAGTTGAAAGGAGAAGGAATGAAATATTTGATTTTT
>Ga0123356_10002315_pt1 | contig 20467 bp, 18 predicted proteins | sample TergutEmb28metaG_2_FD_92546 | JGI IMG/M metagenome (GOLD analysis project Ga0123356, IMG submission 92546) | Embiratermes neotenicus P3 segment gut microbial communities from Petit-Saut dam, French Guiana - Emb289 P3 | ecosystem: Host-associated > Arthropoda: Insects > Digestive system > Gut ... | reverse complement strand
TATGAGTGCCTTAACATCTGCTCCTCCATAGTAACCCGAACAAAACAAAACCAACTCCAAACCGGACGCAAACCCCAATGAGAGACAAACAACCGATGCACTCAGCGTTTTGGCGGCTAAAGTAACAAGAGTTATTATGCTCCCCATCGAATAGCCGATAACCCAAACCCAATTAGAAACCTGCCTACACCTAACATCTTGCAGTGAAGCATACCCCAAAACCCCCAAACTAAAAACAAATGATACCCACCCAAATAACTCTAACATATTTCTCGTCTCTAATTCTGCTCTGTTTTAGTTGCTGGGGGTCCTTTGTTTTCATGGGCCGCTGGCAACCGGCGATGCTGATTGGTTGGGAGGCTATTTTTTTGGTTTGGTGTCTCTTGTTTGTTAAGGGGTTGTTTGGGTTGTTCTGTTGGGGGTTGGGTGCCTAGTTGCATTCTTGAGAGCGGCACTTTGCCAAGGGCGATGGGGAGTTTTTCTATTGCAGTGGGCAATCCGATTATTTGTGCTAACTCTTGTGTAGAGAGTACGATGGGGTGACGTTTTCTAAAGTTGATAAATAAGCAAACTGCTACGATAGCCGCTAAAAGAGGTGGCCCCACATCCATTTTGCTAAGCGGGGCGGTCATAAATTTTATGGGATCAAATAATCCCAGCTGATAGGTCAATAAAAGAATCCCTATGGATACTATCCACCATAAGCGGCAAAAAATATTGTTTCTTAGCCAATATTTTGGGGGTGGTCTGAGCGTAGTTAGGGGTGGTTGCGGGTTTTTTTGTGTTTTAGCGGTTTTGAAGTGGTTCATAGCGGCGGGGAGTGCTTTTTTTATGGCTTGAGCGGTTTGCGTCGAGTTGCTCTGAATAACTATTTGGCAGATAAAGAGAGTGCTGGCGAGTTTTATGGTTGCATTTTTCGCACACTCCCTACCCCACGGATCTGCGTTGTAGGTTGCGGAGGTATTTTTAGTTGGTTTGGGGGTTGTGTTTTTTCCAGCTAGAATGCCTATTGTGTCTATGCTTTGGTTGAGTACTTCTTTGCTTAGACTTGAATTGGCATAGTAGTGGCTGTTGCTTTTTTTGTGGATGTATGTTTGTATGTTCAGTATTGCGTTGGGGTCTGCTTGGGCGGTGATTTCTATGCTTGTGTCTAAGCCTGTTATGGAGGCAGTTAATCGGTCTATGAGGTTGGTGGGCTTTTTTTCTTGATAGTTGACTATGGGCAGGGCATAGTTTTTAGCTAATTCTAGCTCTACTCTGAACTGATAGGCTTGCTCTGGGGGCTCAGCACTTACTGTCTCAACATCTAGGAGTGTTCTTATGATGTTTGACATCTGGTTTTTTGTTTGCTCATCAAATAACTGAATATAGAATCTAATCAGCGAAGGTTCTTTTTCTTCTCTGTTTTTTGGAGTGTTTTTTATGAGAAAGCGATAAGGTTTAGCCAAGTTGTATAGTGCATCCAAAATCGGTGCAAAATTTCCCGTTTTTAACTCGGAGGTTATTAGCGGTCTAATCTCAACCCAGTATCCTTTACTGCTTATCTCCATGGGTCATCAATACTTGTTTTCTCTGACTTTAAAAGAAACACGTGTGTCTGTGGTTTGTTTTTAAATTTCTCAGGGTTCTTTGTTTGGTGTTAGAATGTTTGATGCCTATCTTTGGTCAGAAAAGCCCTCGGTGTTGTCTTTTTGGGGGTTGTTTGAAGGTGTGGGGTTGGTGATTGTTGCTGGGTTTACTCTTTGGTTGGGTGTGCCGGCTGTTTTTTTCTGGGTGCCTCTTTTTGGATTAGTGATTGCGGCCTTGATGATTTTTGTGGCTGTTGCCCGAGCGCATTCTACTCTCTATGTTGTCTCAAACCATGGAGTCTCTAAAAAACAGACCCAGCCCTCTTTTCGCATCGAGACCATTCCCCTAAACAAAATCGCCAATATAACCCTCTCTTGGGGAATTTGGGGCCGAATTTTTCACTTTGGTACCCTTTGCATTAACAGCTCCAGTCTCGACTACAACCCCTTGGTTCTCACCGGAGTAAACAACCCCCAAGCCCTAAGGAGGCTAATTGTTGCCGCTAAACAAACCCCCCAACAAACCCCATAATCTTTCTAAGAGCAAAAACCTTGGGTGTACGCGCCCCCTCTTTTTCTTTTTTCTACTGAGTTTTGGTCTTCTCTTATTGTTGTTGCCTAGTTTACCCTTAATGTTTGCACAAAACACCCTAGTAGGTGAGGAGACCATTGTTGTTGAGCTGGCTTTGGTGCCTCTTTTAGATAACTACGGCTACCCTGCAATAAATGCTGATGGAACCTTTTATCCCAACGACCAATTTGAACTAACCTACCACACCAAAGCCCCACAGCATTTCATTTTTGAACGGGCCGTCTTCATCTATGATTTTGCGGCCTTTAAGCTACTTAACAGCGGTAACGACAATTTTACCTCCCCCATTAGTAGCGGAACCTTTGAGGTACTACCTTCTGCTGTTGCTGGAACCTACCCCTTTGATGTTGAGATCTGGGGCCAAGAATCTGAAACTCAAACCAACTCTTCCTCTCTGATAACCAAAACAACCCTGCTCATCCAAGTAGTCCAATATGATCCCCACTTTACCTCTTTGCTTACCTACACAATCCCCTCCGGTGACCGCAACGGTGATTCTAGTTTCGATCGACCCTTTGCAATAATTGTACGCTATGATGGAAACGGCCCAACCCACAATCTCGCCCAACGCGCCATAATCGATGACTACCACTGGGAAGGCTACGCACAAAAAATACCCCAAATAAACACCCTCCACCAACAACTCACCCCAAACCTAACGGTCGCCAACTTTTTCAACCAAACCTCCAACACCCACTTCACAGCCCCAGGCATAGACAACAAAACCTCCACCTCCCCCCTAATGGTTGATAACACAAACATCCAAGCAACACACCTCCCCCAAACCTTTAACTGGCAAACAAACACAACCCACACCTACACCTGGACCCCAAATCTCCCAATAACAACAACAACCAATCAACCCCCCAATAGTGCAACAAAAACTCAAACTGATGAATGGTTTGAATGGCAACTCTGCTTTATCTTTCCTCCCTCAACTAACCAAATAGACCCCCTCCAAACCAACCAAACCCAAAACCCAACCGATTTGATAAATCCCCTAATCCAACAATTTAACTCCCCCAACGGAACCCTAACAACCACCCCAATTGGAAACACCATTACAGCAATATATGCCCACAACAAACCCATAGAAAAATTCTCCCAAGAACAAAACATCAACAAAAACCAAACCCTACACTGCACCACCCAACTCCCCCTATACTTCACTGCAAACCAGCGCTACGCAAAAATCCAGTACAGTCTAAACCCCCAAATTGCAAAAGCCATCACCACCCAAAACTTTACCGACACCCTCCACTACAATATAACAACAGGCAGCACACGATTTGGCACACCCAACTATTTCACAACAAACTTTACTGCACAATACGAGTTCTACGACAAACTCTTCAATGCAACTGCCTACCGCTGGAACCCCACCCACCAAACATGGAACTCCGACCCCACAGTCAACATAACGGCTAGGTTTGAATCCGCATTTAATTTCACTACAACAGATATCCTGCTCTTGGAGCTAGAAGAGCAAACAACCGATCAAACTGCCCTCAAACTCGCACAGATCGATCTGTATGATTCGGGCATTCAAACTTTTTCCGGAACAGGCACCCTAACCACTAATTTAAAACACACAAGTCCTCTCTACTACAACCTCTACATAGAAGCAAAACAAAAACAAACAGTCACACTGCAAAGAACAATTCAACTAAACTTTAGAGACAACCAACCCTACACCCTGCCCCTAAACTTCGACCCCGCCTCCCCTCTGACAATAAGTATTATTGCCGACGATACTCAAACAATCAGGCTAGCAATTGATGCCCCAACTGAACTAGGCGGCCTAACCAACCTCTCCATATATTACATCACAAAAACGCTCCCAGAAAAAAACATATCTCAACTTTCCAAAGACCAACTCAACCTCAAACTACAAAAAACCCTAAACCTAACCCAACCCCACCAACAAGTTCCACCTCCACAAAATTATGATGTGCAAACCGCCCAGTTCTATCAATACTATGAGGGCTACAGTTCAGTATTTAGCGATGCTTTGGGCTTCTGCGGCCAAACCCAACTCGCCCTATCAAAAGACCCAACCCTAACTGCCCTGACTGATCAGGGTGAAGCCCTAATCTATGTCGAAGCCACAAACGTTTGGGGCACAACTTTCCATCAAATTATTGCTGTCCAACCTTATACTGCTCCAAAATGGGTTCTCCCCCTCAACCAAGCAACAATATACCTCGCAATCATTGTTATCTTTGCTATAATCACAAACTTTGTCATATACCTAATACGCGCCAAACAATAGACCAACAAAAACAAAATGGCGCTGTGTTCAATGTAACGATGATTTTCCGCCGTTAAGCCTGATAAAGTGGTGTGGTTGTTGGAAAAGAGGTTTTTGCTTTTAAAAAGACGTTTGCTTTGATTTATGGTGCAGTAGCAGTTGTTGTCGGATAGGTTTCGGTCTTGGCGCACGGTAGTTCACAAAAAAACCCGTGATATAATTTGTAGGTTAAAGTCTAATCGGGCTCTGCTTGGGGTGGATGCAGGCATTTTAATTGCTTTTTTTACCATAACCATGTTTGCCATCTACCTCGCCGCTCCAGTGATCATGTCTACCTTATTTGATATAATAATTGGCGGCCCCGAGGGCATCTACTCCTATCTTCTAGAGTTGCCCCTAATATCCCCACCCGCAAGCAACAGTGCAACTCTTGGGCAACAACTAGGCACACCCATGGTGGTGGTGTTTGAGTTGATGCGAACAATCGCATTGGCCATGTTTGCGGTAGTTTTGATTATAGCCGCCATATGTTATGTGCTAGAAAATTTCAGAATAATGAACGAAGGCACAGCGGCCAATATCATCATGAACAGCGTCTTTACTTTAATTCTTCTCTTTGCCTGCCAACCCATCTACAATACCGTGGCTGGTGCCATAAACCTCTTTGTAGGTTGGCCCGACATAGGCGGATCAGGTCTTCTTATTCCCTCAGCCAACATTATTGACATCATCGTGGGGTATGCCACAGGCGGCATAGGAACCGTCCCCTTGCCCAACATGGACCCATTCACCGGATTTTTCTTCAGCGGTATTCTCATCATGCTGGTTGCCTCCATCCTTATGCTAACTCTGGTCATGGGCATCACCCGTCTCTTCTTTACAGGCGTTCTAGCCGCAGTTCTACCCTTAATTCTTGTTTTGCGTCTAATTCCACTGACAAAACACTTTGCAGACACGCTCCTACAGGATCTAATCGGCTTCATGTTTGCCAGCATCATGGCCTCCATCATCCTGCTCTTTGGTTACCAAATTCTCATAACAACAACACTCAACCCCCTCACCCAGATCTTAATAGCCATCATTACCCTCTTTGCCGCCGCATACATGTCCACAGTATTTGTAGGCAAATTTGGTGCTCTGGGGATGGCGACCGCAAACATGGTGGGCGGAGCTGTTACAACCGCGGCGGGAGCCGCTATGGGTATGGCCGGCGGGGCGCTCTTAGGTGGCGGTGCAGGTATGGCCAGCCGCATCGGAAGCTTGAGTGGCAAAGGCCTAAGCAAAACTGAGATGCTAAGCCAAGCAGGCCAAGGCTTTGTATCAGGCGCCGCCCCTGGGGCCGTGATGGGTTTCTTATCGACCGGAGGCGGCGGGAGTCGGCTTGCTATGGGTTCAATGGGTATGCGTAGCATGGGCCGTAGCGTTGTTAACTCTATGGGTATGCAACAAAAACCGGTTCGTGATCTTCTCAACCACCGAGCCGGATCTACTCTTAGTGCGGTACTCTATAAAAACTCTTCTGGGGATGTTCTTTCCTCGGCATCTTCTGAATCCAGTGCTCTTTTTCTAAGTGAGCTGAATGCAAAAACAGATGAGGCCATATACCATGACTATGTTGTCTCTAATTATCCCGAGATATCTGAGAACCTCAAAGATCCCAAGGTTGCTGGTTTAGAAATTAGGCGGCATTTAGAGTCCTTACCGCCCGAGGTTGCCTACAGTAACTGGCACCGCGCCCAAACTCAGGGACGTCTGTCCAAAGAAGGCCGAGCAACCTTTTATCAAAATGCACGTGACGAAGTAGGAACAAACAAAGAAACAATAACGGCAATCAAAAAAGGTATCTACACCCCCAACCTCGAAGCCCTAGACACCTCTCCTCGCTTCGCCTTAGACGTTTTTAACACTGGTACTGTAACCCAAAAAGGGTCCATTGCAAACGCCAAACTCTTTGCGGGAATAAAAAAGCTGGGTATAACGGAAAGCAACCCAGTCAGAGCAAAACATTACGGTGCAAATTTTTACAATGCATCTGCGGATGTTTTAGGCCAGAAATTCTCCGAGGTTTCAGTGGTAAAGCTGACTCCCAAAGAACAGAAAATATATGGGTGTGCTATGGCAAAAGTTCGTGATGTAGTAGTCAAACGAAATCCTATCTTGGCAAGAAACATTGATTACTACATTATGGGAGCAAAACAAGGTCCCTTTACTCGCCTGATGAACGATGAAAAATTTACAACCCAAGCAATAAACGATATGACTTCCCAAAAAACTAGTGCTTGGTTTGCTAACACGCTAAACGTAAAACCAAGAGAAATTCCATCTTTGGCAAACCTTTTTGCCGAACCAAAAACAACTCCAGCTAACCCTGATGGCTTTATTGAGAATAATATATCTCCACAGGTAATTCGCTCAAAGTCTTTGCAGCAAAAACCCGTTGAGTTGGTAAAAATGCAAAAAAGAGTCTCTGAAGAAAACCCGCAGTAGAACTCTTCATAAAAAACTCTTAGCTGATGTATGCGGCTGTTTTTGCCGCTTCGGTCTCTTTTGAGGGTATTTTTGGCAGGATTTCTTTGACTTTTTGAATAAAGTGTTTTGCATACCAACAGGCTTTTGGGATATCAACTGAATTTAGATCGGTGGCCAGGTCGTAGAATTTGAAGAGTTCAGGGTCATTGATTAGTTTGGTGACTTTTTTAACGGTATTTATGTCAAAGTCTAGTGTTTTTGTGGGTGGCCATAGTGCGTGAATTCCAAGTTTTGCTGTTAGTGCATAGTATGCTGCCCAAACACTTATCATTGCGTTGGATTGAGCCAAATAGTTATCGGCTACTCTGAGTTCCCATTGAACATATGTGTCATTGGGGTCAAATGCATGGAGGTTGCCTGCAAGCAAATCAGCTTGGAAATTCTCCAAAATCGGATCACAGCTAAAGTATTTGGTGTAGAATTCTTTTGAATAGTTTTCGAGGTCACATACCTGTATAATTTCGCTTATTATCCAGCAGGTTATTCTATCTCCTTTCCATCTGCTGTAGCCGTATATGCCGTTTAGGGTTTTTACGTAGCTTTGCATGAGATTTTGCAGATTCTCTTTTGGGGCCACTTCTTGAAACTTTTTTTGGACTTGTTCATAGAGGATATGGGGAACTTGAGAGAACATGTCTGGGTCGGGTGCATCCATCTTTTCAAACAGCGTTTTCCACGGTTTACTGTCGTAGTGCATCTTGTTTATGATTTGTTTAGCGGCTTCTATTAGTTTATCTTGGGTAGCTTTGTCTGTTTTTATTTTGGCAAGTACATAGTCATGTATGAGCCAAGACGACCAATCGATGTGGTTGAGCTCACGAAGATATTTTTCAAAAATCTCATCAAGGGAGTGATCTTTGAAGAGATATTTTCCGGGCATATAGCGGTAGGTTACATATCGTTCGGCTTGAAGAATTTGCCAATCTATCTCTTCATAGACCTCAACATGGCCGCATTGAATGCATCGTGTAGTTTTTGCTTGATCATCAAATACTATTTTATTTTTCTCTTTGTTGCATTTATTACACCAGTCCACAGCGTTGGTCCACACATTAAATGTCCACTCATCCGTTAGCTGGGTTTTTTGCTCAGGTGTGGTGTAATTCAATTTGTAGGCCTCTGATAGTAACCATATAGTCTGTGTTTGTTTAGTGGTTGTGTAATTGTGCTTCGTGTCTTTGCTTGGTTCTCTCCATCCTTAAGTGTGTGAAATTGGTTCATTTTTTCACCCATTCAGATGATCTGTAAATTTAAAAGGAACAATTTTTGCAGTATCTGTCAAAATTTGTGTTCTATTGTTGTGTTGGGCTGGCGTTTTTGTTTTCCCGATCTTTTTCTTGTTCGGTGATTTGGTTCCAGCATTGTTGACAAATTGGCCAGTTTTTACCTTTGATTTGAAGATAGGGTTGTATGTTTTTGCATGTGCAGTTGTAGTTCCAGAGGTTTTTACACTGTTCCATGGGTGGTCTCCAAGAAATGGGTGGTTGTTTTTGTTTTTAAGACCCAGCTTGAAACTACTTCTGTCAAGAGGGGAGAGATATCTGAAAGTGTAGGCGGATGCTGTTTTTGTGTTGGTTGGTTTTGTGTTTTGTCTGTTGATGGTGTTTTTTTATAGAAAACTGGTTTGGGTACTTGCTGGAGGGTTCCCTGTGTATAGTGGAACTGTTTGTGGGGTTTGTATTCTTGGTTGTTGTGTTAGTCCTGTCTCTTTTTTGTGCTCTTGATCTGTATGTTGTATTCTTTTTTGATGTTGATATATAGCATATATTGGTAAATATATAAAAATATCTTGAGTATATAGTTAGCCTACATGACTATTGCATTACAAGAGTCGTGATAGTCGAACGGTGTCAACTAACAACGGTTGAAAGTCCAATGATCAAAGGAAAAAAGAGGTTAAAACAATGAAAACAAAACCCAAGTTTTTAACAATCATATTAACCGCTACAATAATCCTGACAATTCTGCCTACAATACTATTGGTGATAGGACAAAATACTGAAGCCAACCGATTAGTTACCCACATCAATACAATACCTGGCTTAACCGCCTCAATTGACACTGATGACCCAAACGTTATCAACGTAGTGGGCTGGGTTATGAGTGCATCATCAACACTTACGCTAAACATCACCGAAGGCATAACACTCAAATGGGCTGCAACATACTTTGGCTCTTCACCCTCGAGTTATCTAATAAACTATATTGGTGATGGCACTCTTGAAATTGGACCCGGCGGCTATATTTGCAATGAAGGCACTGGCGCTGCCATTAACGCGGCAGGCGCTAAAGTTGTTGTGACCGGCACCAGTGTAGCTGCATGTGGTATCGTAGAAGCCAACAGCGGTTCTGCCATTGTGGGAACCGGTCCAAATACCATTGTTATAGTGGAGGGTTTTGGCTCAGTATTTGGTGATGAGCGGTCTAATCTGCACCCAGTTATTAACATGAATAATCCCTCAAATAAAGGTGATAACGTGTTTGTGAAGGATCACGGCAGTGTGTGGGCCATAGCCGATGCCACTTTAGGTTATGCGATTCAGACCTATGGCAACGTAGTCGTGGACGGTGGCGACATTTACAGTGCATCAGCCAGTGGACGAGGTATTAACCTTGTCGGTGGAAACTCGATCGCCACAATTAACGGCGGCAAGATACATGTTGACGGTGGCCCAAGTAGCGTTGCTATCAGCACCGCTACCACTGACCCAACCACAGTGCCTCACGCGTCAGTGTATGTAAATGGCGGTACGGTTTCGGCCACTGCGGGCTATGCAATCAGAACCACTGGTGCACATTCAATTATCCAAGTTACCGGCGGTACAGTTTCGGCTACCACCGGTAATGCAATCCGCACAGAAGGCGGTGCAAATATTTCTATCATTGTTAGTGGCGGCTTTGTGTTTGCCTACGGAACTGCAATCACAGGCACAACTAATGTTATTCATACGGTTAACGGTGGTACACTTACCACTGACACGGGTGTGGGTGTGATTGTTGCATGGACCAGGCCTAGTACCCCTCCTGCTATTGTATATATTGAGGGTTCGGTCACCAACCTCGTAGTCTTCTCTGGTATCGCGACATGGCACAACGACACTGTGCACAGCGGTATAATCTATACAAATGGTGCAAACCACGGCTTTTTCCCCATCAGTAATGTACTGGTAACTTCATATAATATCCACTATGAGCTAAATGGGGGTTCTTTGCCTGAGGGTGTTCCAACTACCTATTATGGTGCGGTTTTGCCTCTTGATATTCCTGATGCGTTTGGTGTGTATGTGTTTGATGGGTGGAGTGTAGCTTGTGCTAATGGTACGGTGGTTGTTGTTTCGGCTGGGTTTAGTATTCTTGAGGGTACTTATGGTGATCTTATTTTGACGGCTCTTTGGGATACTGTCGTGCATGCATACAATATTGTTTATGTGTTGGATGGTGGGATTGATAACTTTGGTAATCCCTCTTTGTATACGGTGGATGATTTACCGCTTGTTATTGTTGATCCAACAAGAGCGGGTTACACCTTTTTGGGTTGGCTGGTGGAGTATGCTGATGGCCGTATTGTTGGTGTAGTACGGGCTTTTAGTGTTCCCGAGGGGACGGTGGGTGATATTGTTCTGATTGCCAATTGGCTTGAAGAGGTGCCTGTGGTAGAATACACTGTTACTTACAATGGTAATGGGCATACAAGCGGTACAGTACCCATAGACATCAGTAGTCCTTATCTCAGTGGCCGTCAGGTGACTGTGCTAGGTCCAAATAGTTTGAGCCGAAACAGCTATACCTTTCTTGGATGGGCCACAAGTTCTACTGTTGACACTCCAACATACCTTGTTGACTCAACTTTTACCATAACCGATAATGTGGTGTTGTATGCGGTATGGGAACAAACGGTTAGCTATAGTGTGAGTTATCAACCAGGGACTCAGGGTACCTTTGATGAACAAATCACCCATAACCTCTCCTATGGTGATCCTACCCCTGAAGCGCCTGAAGTATCAGCTGTAGTCGGATGGATATTTACCGGTTGGTCTCCAGAACCAACTGCAACTGTTAGCGGTAATGCGGTTTATGTAGCCCAATGGGATCCCGAGATGCTGATGGTCTGGTTTGTGGATTGGGATGGACGTATTTTAAAATCTGAGTCTGTCCCCTATGGCGGAACAGCTTCTGCACCCACTAATCCGTATAGAGCGGGGTATACCTTTACCGGCTGGAGTCGTGGCTTTACTAATGTAGTCGTTAGCCTTACAGTTGTAGCACAATACCGCTGGATCGACACAGGTGTGGCAACACCCACCCCAACAGCGAAACCATCTCCCACCGCTACACCACCTGTGATTGTATCGCCTTCTCCAACAGCTTCTGTGACTGTGTCGCCTTCGCCTCCTCCTTCGTCTTCTCCTAACGATGAGAGTTGGTCTTTTGTAAATCTGGTGCTAAGTGTCATTGGTGCTATATTTGCTGGTTTGGTGGTTATTTGGATGCTGTCGCAAAAGGGTAATGCACAACAAATACTGCACCGAAATGTATGGATATTTGTGGCGTTTGTCTTGGGTGTAGTGGGGCTTGTTGTGTTTTTCCTCACCTCGGATCTAAGTCAGCCAATGACGATGCTAAATAACTGGACCGCTCTAATCGTTGCTATCTTTATAGTACAACTTGTCTGTCTCACATTGGCCTTTAAATACAAAAAAGTCGTTTAGAGCGGATGGGTTTTATTTACTACACAACCGCCTATCAGCTTTTTCTGAGGCGGTTTGCCCTTTTAGTCTCTAATCCTGTTTTTTTATCAATGTTTGTTAGAATCTCATAATGGTCAGTGACTTTAAAATTTCTGTGCGACCATTTTTAGGGTTATATATGCTTAATGCGTGTAAAAAATCGTTTAAACATAAACTGGTAAATATTTCGAGTTTATTTAAAAGATGCATTCGTAACGTCAAAGCAAAACTTGGATTATATCCAACAATCTCGTCCATCAAATCAAAAAGGCCAGGGTGTTAAAAAATTGATCTTGGCCACCTCTCTGCCCTTTTTTGGCTTTCTAGACGTTAATGCTTTTTCTGTGTTTATTTTGTTGGTTCCTGTTGCTTTGTTGGTTTATTTGTTTTTGCCTCTTGTTAGATCTGAGGGACCCGAGGAGCAGGCCAGGGCCCAAAAAGTTTTAGTGGGTTGCATAATCGCTGGCGTACTTATGGCGGTTGCCAAACCCGTAGCGTTTTGGGTCACCGGTTGGAACACAACCCAACAAACCGGCTTGCCAACCGAACTGCTAAGCGCCGTTGATAATCTCTTGCAGCTATTGATGTACATCGGAGTTGTGGTCGTTATCGCAGGTATCATCTATGGCGGAATACAACTCAGCCACACCAACCCCCAACAACCCAACAGCCCATCTGCTCAAAAATAGGTGTCAAAAATGCTACACGGGCTACTGCTTCTGCTCATAGCTATTCCTGCTTTTCTTTTTGTATCCGTTATTTTCCCACAAACCCGCATACTGTTTATCCTTCTCTGGTTTGCTTGTTTAGCTTTTGATATATCCTCAACCCACAAATTTTATCTCGAAAACCCAACCAAATTCCAAACAAATGAGCGCAATAAACTCTTTAGCGGCCTTACCGCAACGTTTGGTTTCAAAAAAGCCGCCGTTATCTTTCCAATAGTCATTGAGTTGCCGCTGTTGCTATTTTTTGCCCTTTTGCCTCTGCAGATTTTGCATTGCTATTTGTTTCCCAACACACCAACCAATATGATAGCCTGTATCACCGCAAGCTTTGGCATATCTGCAATCGGTCACCTCCAAGCCGCCACAATAAACTCCTTGCACAGCCGCCGTCAGCGACATAGTTGGATCAAAACACAGCACTAACCCCTGCGTTTTACCCCAAACTATGTCTTCTTCTCATTGTAGGGTGTATCTTCTTTGTCCATTATATTTTCCAACCCGTGTCCGTTTACAGATATATTTTTTTAGCATTCGGCCTAGTTTTGTGTTGTTCCAGTGATTCTCAAATTCTTCTCTGTTAGCAAATCTCTGACATGTTTGTTGCCACAAGTCTTCGCGAATTTGTCTAATCGTAACTTGTTTGTTGCCCTTGGTTCGAAGTTGGTTTACAGTTTCTTCTAGTTCTTGATTGTCTGCTACAATTATTTTTTGATATTGTAGCTTTTCTGCGGTTGATCGCCCCTGTGGGGTTAGGCTGTAGAAATTGTATCCATATCCTCTGGGGTCTTGGAGTGTGGTGTCTTGTTGGGCTATCAATATTGGTTTAGTGAATCCTCTTTTTGTTAGGCGCCAGATTGCTTCTCGGAGCCTTTTTTCTTCTTGAAATTTGCGCTGATATTTTTTTGAGAGCCCACAATTATAATTTATTTCAAATTCTTTGTAGACATCAAACCAAATGGGATTGGGTTTCCCCGGAGGTTCATCACTGTGCAGCATAAGCAAAAGTAGCCTTTTTTCTCGCCTGCCCAGCCTGCTAGATGACCCAGATAACTTCTCGGGTGTCAGCATCCAAAATACCCTCTCTTGGAGGTCTACATCGCCTGCAGAAAACCTGTTTGGTCTCTTCTGTAGCATAGTCTATAACAAATTCCTGCTCCGAAGCACATTTCCTACAATACACCTGAAACACCCGCGGTTTGAGATTTATATGCTCAAACAACAAATCTTGTTTCTGTATAACAACTGTGTCATTCTTAAAATTAACCCGATAATGTTGACCACATTCACAATCAAAACTCTGCTCTATTAGTTTAGCCTGTTGCCACTCTGCCTCTGCTCCACTTGAGGCCTGCTCTACATCTGGGTCTATTTTCGCTAAGGCGTGGTTTGAGTTTAGCTCCCCTCTATTGTTGGATCTCAAATTCGCAGGTAGGTTTGCCTGTACATCATACGTTTGGTTTGTGTGTGCATCTAATCCCTGAGTGATTAGCTCTGAGAATAGCGGGTTGATAGCTTTTTCTGGGGGGTACTTTAGGTTTTGATTATAATAGGCTGATGCAGGCTTTTTTGCCAGCAGGGGGTTTAAAATCTGCAGTAGCGCTTGGGATGCTACTGGTGTTTTAAATTTTTCTACTAAACTCTCTTGTTGAGAAGCCGGAAACAGAGAAAGCAAATACAGCTGTTCTAGGGTAATTTCCGGATATTTTTTTAGGGCCTCTTCCAATGTTAGTCGTGCCTCAAAAACTAAATTCCCAAGAGAGAGCACCCACTCCAACTCTTTATTTGAAAGTGCATTTTGATAAGCTTCCCATAGATCTATCCCTTCCTCTTGATCTTTTTTTACTATGTCGTAGAGTTTAAACCAATTTAGGTGTCCTCGCCAACGATTATAGCTAACACAGAGTGTTCTTGTTTGTATATCATCAGCTTCGCGCTCAAGGGCGTTTAGGGTTTCCCAGTTGAGTTCTTTTGCAATCGTCCACCGCTGTTCCCCATCTACCAATTCATAGCTGTCTTGTATTTTTCGCACTACAACCGGAGGTGTCTTTTCGGAGCCGTCTTCGCTCATTCGTTGTTTGAGCTTCTGCTTTTCTTGAGCCCCTAAAACGTTACAGTTCCACGGGTTTGCCCGAATTTGGTCTATTCTAAGTTGTAGCATAGACACTCCTCTCAAAGAGATAGATGCTAAATTTGATAGCGGCCCACTCTTTGGGCAGGGCGGGCGCGTAATACCTGTAGGTTTCTGATAATTTTGATAACCTGCCCGTCCCAGTGCTTGCTACTTGGGCCAGAGATTTTAAACGCAGTTGATTTGCCAGCAAGTTATCCGCCGCTAGGAGTGCTGAGGCGGCAACAAGGTTTGCTTTTCGGTTCGTTATACTGCCCGGGTTTGCTTGAACAATTTGAATTGCATAACTGCTGATTTTATTTGCATAGGTGTTGTTGATAAGCTGGTTATTTTCGAGTTTAGTTGCTATTTGATTAATATGCCCCACTACAAGGGCGGCATCGGGGATGCGGTTTTCATTTTTTATAAACTGACCTGCACGTTGCTCAATTTTCATCAGGTTCTTGACTTTGAGGAGGGGTTGAAGTTTTTTTATGTATTGATCGGCACTCAGAGGATAGTTGGTTCGTTTTATAGCCGTCCAAATTGACCAAGTGGTTAGTTCAGTTCGTGTTAAGCGGATTTTGTGGTTGTTTTGTTGTTTCATTTGGTGGCGGAGTTTTCGTACATAATTAATAGCCAGCGGCTCTAAGTGGCGGGGTAACTCTAATTTTTGGATTACACGATTGATATCATGGGCAGTGTTGAGTTCGATACGGTGTGCTGATTCAATCTCTGTACCCACAGAAGTGCTGGTGAATACTATGGGGTTGGCGGGGTCTGTTTTGGGGATGCGGTCTGCGGGTGGTGCAAATTCAGCGCTACCCAATACCAACCCACAAGTCATGCATACTCTTTCCCCGTTTGCATTATCGTCTCTGATGTTTTTGTTGTTGCATTCGGGGCATTTTTCACTTTCACTCATAATAGATCTCCTTTGGGTGGTGTGTTAATGGTGACTGTGTAGTTGTTGTGATTCTTTGGCTTGCGGGTTGGACTGTGGTTTTGGGTTGGTTTTTGTTTTGAGTTTGGAGTTTCATGTGGGTGTTCTCCGTATTTTTAGCTGGGTGGTGGTTAGGGTTGTGTTTGGTTGTGAGCTGAGTGGTTGGGTTTTTGGAGTGTGGGTTTTTTGTTGTTTTATTTCTTTGAATGTGAGTTGCATTGCGTATCGGATTGCTTCACTGCGTGAGGTGTGGGTGTTTTTGGTTGCGGTGTCGAATTGTTCTAGAAAATTCTTGGGAACAAGTAGCCATATTTTTGACAAATCCTGAGTTTTTTGTTTATTCTTCAATTTCCTCACACTATCATACAATATATGATAATTCATGTGACAATAAATGATATAAACACATATACTACTAGCAATAATGCGTTGAATATACCATTAAATATGCCTGTAGACTGAAGCGTTGCTGTTGCGGCCGAACGATTCTGATCCATTAACGATGCATTTTTGTTATGTGGCTTTCTTGTTTTACTTTTAGCACTACAACGAACGCTACTTCGGGTTACATCTATTATAGTCAGCTTTGATCATGGAAACACCGAGAAAAATGCACTGCCTTAATCAATTAATACCCATCGAAAATGTGTTGCATCACTTACAGAAACACAGCATTCAAACAATGTCCATTATAGCGTTAAAAACGAGCCGACGTAACAAAGGAACACACGGCGGTTGGTAGCGTATGCTTATTTGGGCCTATTAATCAATTGTAAACTCAACCGGTATTGGGTAGTAGTTACCATTAGTAAACTCTGACATCATATAAGCAAAATCTTTGATAACACGATAATGCCCAGGACTTAACTCCCCATGAAGCCAGCCCCAATCTATTTCCAGTTCCGTTATACTGTTTCCTTGCAATATACGCAGTTCACTAGTCCAACCATAATTTCCATCAAGAATATCGGGTACTGGTTCCCAACTGCTACTAATCGCTTTTTCCACCAAATAATCTGAACCCCAAGCATAGTTATTTGGCGCCACATTATTAATTATCAATGTAAGTCCAGTATTAGACACAGTGTTTTCTTTTATCTCCAAAATCACTCCTTCCAAAGGGTTCTCCACAACATTTGCCGCTTCTTCTTTATTGTCCATAACTGTTATACATGCCGCACCTGCTACAAGTGTTATGCATACAACAAGTAAAACTACCCATACCTTTGTATTCATACTATTAACACCGCAATAACATATTTGCAACTTATTCTTATGCCTTTTGAAGGGCTGTTTTGACAACGGATTAGTTCATACTCTGTTCGTTGTAGTGTTAGCTAACAACTAATAAAAACTGGGGGTGGTGAAGGTGAGCAGAATCTTTTGCTTTGACTGGTTGCTGTTTGTCATAACCATTTTACAACGCTGGTCAAACTCGTTGATCCTTGTGCTGAATCAAAAATGAATAGGTGCCCGATCGTCGTTATGTGTTTTCGGGTGTTCTTCTTTTTTGCGTTTGTCTTCTCTTTTCAGCTTTTAGCACAAGGGTCATGCCTGCTCTTATAGCTTCATTTCTGCTTGCATACACTCCCGAGATTTCTCGGTCAAATTCTTCTAAAAAATTTGATGGAACATGCAGCAGAATTCTTTTAATTCTTTTTCCGTTCATTATTTTTACTCTTCACACTCCCATGGTACCTTCTTGTCGTATGTCCAATGAAACCATGTAGGGTTTGAAATTTAAAAAAATTATTTCGATTCTCGAGTGTTTCGCGAGACTTGATATATGTAAACAAAAAATATATCGAACCCGTAGCAGTTTTGGTACACACGTTACCGTATCTACCACGAAATGCAAAAGGCGCTTAGTCGTTAGTTTAGCAGTATTTTTTTACAACTGTTTCAGTTGGAAAAACTTTGAGCACACCTTTGTCAATGTTGATTTCTTTGAGTTCATTGTAGCCGTGCTGTTCACGTTTTAACAGCTCAAGTTTTACCCCTAAACCCCCTGCACTATAACCGCCTAACCCAAAATCTGACTTTACCACCCGATGACACGGCACAATAAGCGGCAACATATTGGAAGCCATAACATTTCCCACCGCTCTAGCACCTCCACCCACCGCTTTAGCAACCGCACCATACGAGGTAACATAACCAATTGGTATGGCTGAGACCGCCCTTAACACTTTTTGACTATAAACTGGCAGATTGGTATCCGCTAAAATAAAACTGTATTCAGGGGTTTTTCCATCATATAACTCTTTTAATGCAGCAAACAAGGCACTAAACTGCTCGAGTTGTTGCGTGAACACCTCGAAGGATTCTTTTTCTGCAAAACTATCCCGTATGGTATCTGTTGCTATTTTCTGGTCAGAGCTAAGAGCCAATTTTATGATCTCTCCATCCTCAAAAGCAACCGCAAACCAGACTCCCTCAACATTTTTAACGTAAACCTTAATCACACAAACCACCAGTGAACATACCCCTAATCGATGTTAAAGCTTACCTAAAACACCCTCCAGGAACAGGTGTTGATATAAAACATCCTGGTGACTCGGATTTTGCTTCAAAAATTTGTTTCCAAATGCTTCTCTGCGGGTTGGGTGTTTTTGTGTTTAGCTGTTCTTCTTACTTGAGCCTTTGTTTTCAACTTGATTAATAGATATAAGTAACCTTAATAGATTGTCTTGTGTATTAAAATCGAAAAGGCGATAATTATGGACGGATATGGATCACAATTCCCTCAGTTACCCCAAATTCCACAAATTCCACTTATGCCGCTGGTACAAGCCCCCCAAGATCAGCAGGCGCAGGGCAATCAAGCCCAGCACGGAGCCGGTTGGATGCCGGGCGCCACCACCGTCGGTGTCGTCTTCCAAGGCGGCGTTCTTCTAGCAGCTGAAAAACGAGTCACCTATGGCGGCTTTATCATGAGCCGAAGCGGCAGAAAAGTCTTCAAAGTCACAGACTGCATCGGTGTCGCCTGTGCAGGTCTCATCGGAGATATGCAAATTCTTGCGCGTGAAATGGAAGCTCAAGCTAAACTCTACAGCATGGATGTTGGCAGACCCATAAGTGTGCGTAGCTCAGCTAAACTCTTAGCAAACGTACTCTTCAACCGCCGCTACGCTCCTCTTATCACACAAACCATCGTGGGCGGCTTAGATGAGGAAGGACCATCCCTCTATATTCTTGATGTGTTGGGCTCTCTTATCCCCGACAAATACGCCGTAGTAGGCTCAGGCACCGAAACAGCCATGGGTGTTATCGAAGAAGGCTTCAAAGACAACCTGACCTTAGAAGAAGCCAAAACTCTGGTCACACGCGCAGTCAAAGCAGCCATCAACCGAGACGCCATGAGCGGCGACGGCCTAGACTTTGTTATTATAACAAAGGATGGCATCACCGAAGAATCCACAAAATTCTAACATTCTTCTTTTTAATTATTTTTATTTTTAGATTAAGCGTTCAGGCTATTTGAGGTATGTTTGTGTCGTTTGAACTCTCTGATTTAGAAGGTGAATTTCTGGTTCATTTAGCTCGAAGTGCTGTTAAGCTCTACTTAACCACAGGCAAACGACTCCAACCCCCCAAGTCCTCCCCCAAGTTGCTTGAAAAATGCGGCGTATTTGTCACCCTTAGCACCCTAAACGCTGCCGAAGGGACAAAGGATTTGCGGGGATGCATCGGCTATCCCTATCCCACAAGCCCCCTCATAGAGGCAGTTATCGACTCTGCTCTAAATGCCGCCACCGAAGACCCACGCTTTGAACCCCTCACAATTGCTGAACTAGACCAGATAATTTTCGAAGTCAGCATCCTAACCCCTCCTGAGCTGATACAAACCCCCAACCCAAAAGAGTATCTAAGCAAAATCAAAGTCGGCCAAGACGGCTTAATCATCCAGCGCGGCTGGCGCAAGGGCCTGCTTTTACCTCAGGTGCCCCTTGAGTGGAACTGGGACACAGAAGAATTTCTCTGCCAATGTTGCATCAAAGCCGGTTTACCCCCCGATAACTGGCTAACCAAAGACGCCCAACTCTACAAGTTCCAAGCCCTAATCTTTGAAGAACAAACCCCCAACGGACTCGTCAAACGACTAAACCTAGCGCCCGTTTAACCCAATGCGGTTTCAATGATTTCTACAGCTCGATCTAACCCGTGGTATCGACCTGAAAACCCTGAGAGGGCTTCAGCGGTTTTGGTGTAGCGGTCTAGATTGGTTTCTAGTTTGTTAACGGCAGTTTGAAGTTGTTTTTGGTTTTTGGCAACAATGCTGCAGTTCATCTTTTCTAGTTTGGCTGCGTTGCCTAACTGTTCGGGCTGGGTGGGGAGGCAGATGGTGGGTTTGCCGTATTTGATGGTTTCAAAGCAGGTGGCATGGCCCCCGCTAAAAATCACAAATTTAGCGTTGCGCATAGCTTCAGCGCGTTCTTGGGCGGTTAGCCAATTATGAATCTCACAGTTACCCTTTTTAGCCGTGGTCTTTTTGCCCGGCGTGCCTAAACTGATAATAACCCTCTCTTTGGCTCTCTCCAAGAGGGGCTGAATCACTTTTAATAATCGGCTGCGCGTACCAATAGGTCCGCTGATGGGTATAAAAATATGTTTTTGCTCGCCTTGGATGGGTTGGGTATCCAAAAACGAACCCACATACTCCGTTCTATCGGCTATACCTAACTGCTCAATATTGCCAATACTGTACTCCGATACCGTGTAGGGCGGAGGATTATCCGGAATGATTACCTTTTTACATACTCGATAGTAGCGCTCAATAAAGCGCTCGCCTGGACTTAGAAGCGAAGCAAAACCATAGCTGGGCCGAATCAAATTTTCCACATAAACCGCAGGAATCTTCCAATTCCCTGCTAAGCGCAGTGCATTTATATCCCCATCAGCAATAAGCATATCTGGTGCTATACGGCGAATATTTTCACGCAAATCATAGTAACGATGAATCGTCTCATAAGCATTGGAATTTTTTATCTCAAATTTCCCCTGCTCTCCATTAAAAAGCGG
>Ga0123356_10002314_pt1 | contig 20467 bp, 16 predicted proteins | sample TergutEmb28metaG_2_FD_92546 | JGI IMG/M metagenome (GOLD analysis project Ga0123356, IMG submission 92546) | Embiratermes neotenicus P3 segment gut microbial communities from Petit-Saut dam, French Guiana - Emb289 P3 | ecosystem: Host-associated > Arthropoda: Insects > Digestive system > Gut ... | reverse complement strand
TGCGGAAACTATAACGGGCGCGAAGTTGTATAAAACGGCAGGAAAACACTGGCGGGGAATTTCCCCGCCTTTTTCATGCATAAAGCTAAAGATTGAGCGAGGAAAGATTATTTAATGAACACAAGAGTCAAAGCAGTAAATCCGGGAAGCCCGATTGCAAAGTCGAAAATAGAACAGGGAGATGTTTTACGCAGGATCAATAGCGCGGTCATCAATGACATACTTGACTATCAGTATCACTCCTACGATAGTCAACTACTGCTTGAGTTTATCGATTTAAACGAGAAAATAAAATTCATCAAGCTAAGCAAAGAGGAAGGTGCCGATTTAGGTATTGAGTTTGAAACATACCTGATGGACAAGGAACATCATTGTGCTAATAAGTGTATTTTCTGCTTTATTGATCAACTCCCAAAAGGAATGCGTAACTCTTTATATTACAAAGATGACGATGTCAGGTTATCATTCCTGCAAGGTAATTATGTTACACTTACAAACCTGTCACTCAAAGACATTGAGCGTATAATCAAACTGCGGATAAGTCCAATCAATGTATCAGTCCATACTCTTGACCCAAAATTGCGTTCTTTTATGCTAGGTGGCAAGTTGGGAGGCGCAGGGATCGCTGCGCTCAAAGCATTGGCGAGAGCGGGTATAGCACTAAACTGTCAAATCGTCTGCTGTCCGGGGATCAACGACGGAAGGGAGCTTTCAAAAACCATCGAAGGATTTATCGAGATGGGGGAATGCATAAAAAGCGTCTCAATCGTACCGGTGGGGCTGACAAAGCATCGGCAAGGATTGATGAAACTCCAACCGTTTGATAAAGCACTTGCGCTGCAGACTATACAACAAGTCGAACAATATGGTGAGAAGTGTTTAAAAGAACGAGGTACGAGAGTATTCTATTGTGCTGACGAGATGTATATGTTGGCAGGGCTTGAACTTCCGCCAAACGAATTTTACGAAGACTACCCACAGCTTGAAAACGGTGTTGGTATGATGCGTCTCTTCATAACAGAGTTTGAAGAAGCATTGCAAAAAGGGCACGACGGGCTAAGTCCTCTAACATCTACTGGTTGCTCTATAGCCACCGGAACTCTTGCAAGTAAATATTTGGCAAATCTTATAGACACAGCAGTCAAAAAATATGATACAATCAGATGCGGAGTCTATGCCGTACGAAACGACTATTTTGGAGAAAACGTCACAGTATCCGGACTTATCACATGTAGAGATATTGCAGTACAATTAAGTGGGAAGCAGCTTGGGAAAAAACTGCTTATTCCGCAAAATATGCTGCGTAGCGGAGAAGAAGTTTTTCTTGATGATATATCGGTATCGGAACTGTCAATAATGCTAGGAGTACCGATTCGTGTTGTAAAGCAAAACGGAGAAGACTTATTGCTCGCACTAATGGAACAGTAGGAGAGTAGGATGCCAAGGAATCTGGTTGCGATAGTAGGAAGACCAAATGTAGGCAAGTCAACACTTTTTAACAGACTGGTCGGAAAACGGCTATCCATCGTAGAAGACACACCGGGAGTCACCCGTGACAGACTTTATGCTAAAACAGACTGGAACGGTTTGGAGTTCGACTTAGTTGACACCGGAGGCATAGAGCCGACGGCTGATTCCGAGATGCTGATTTTCATGCGTGATCAGGCGATGCTGGCTATTGAAATGGCTGACGTAATAGTTTTGGTCACAGACTTTACCACAGGTGTGACTGCTGCGGATATTGACGTCTCGCGTTTATTGCTAAAGTCCGGAAAACCAATCATACTTGCTGTAAATAAGATGGATGCAACAGGTCCTGAGCATCCGGATATATATGAGTTCTACTCACTCGGTCTTGGTGACCCGATATCTGTTTCTGCAACACATGGCCACGGCACGGGAGATTTGCTTGACGAATGTTTAAAACTATTCCCACCGGAGTCAGATGCTACGGAAGAAGATGATGTCATAAGAGTTGCAGTTATAGGTAAACCAAATGCAGGGAAGTCATCGCTAATAAACAAAATACTAGGCGAAGAGCGAGTAATAGTAAGCGAAACAGCAGGGACAACAAGAGATGCTGTGGACACGCCGTTTGAAAACAAATCGGGCAAATATTTATTTATAGACACGGCAGGACTCAGACGCAAGTCGAAAATCGACAACAATATAGAGAGATACAGTGTTTTGCGCACACAAATGGCAATAGAACGTTCGGATGTTTGCATAATCATGATCGATGCTCGCGACGGAGTAACAGAACAAGACACAAAAGTAGCCGGACTTGCGCACGAAGCAGGGAAAGCAAGTATAATAACAGTCAACAAATGGGATTTGATCGAAAAAGAAACCGGTACGATGGATGATATGCGCAAGAAAGTCATGAATGGCCTGAGCTATATGACATATGCGCCTATAGTTTTCATATCGGCTTTGACCGGACAGCGAGTAAATAAACTTTTTGAACTGATAAATTTCGTCAACGAACAAGCATCAATAAGAATATCAACAGGCACACTTAACGGTGTCCTCGCAGATGCGACCGGACGCGTCCAACCACCGACAGATAAGGGACGAAGGTTGAAAATTTACTATATAACGCAAACGGGGATCCGTCCGCCTACATTTGTATGTTTTTGCAATGACTCTAAGCTGTTTCACTTTTCGTATTTAAGATACATTGAAAACCAAATAAGATCGGTCTTCGGTCTCGAAGGTACACCGGTACGGATGATCGTCAGAAACAGAGGGGAGGACGGACCGTAAATGTTTATTCTACTTATGTTTATTGCAGCATTACCGGCATACATACTCGGTAGTGTAAATGGTGCGATAATTGCATCAAAACTTTTGTATCGCAAAGATATTCGCGATTTTGGAAGCGGAAATCCGGGGCTGACGAATTTTTATCGAACCTTCGGAAAAGGCGGATTTCTCCTAGTACTGTTGATCGACGTTATTAAAACAGTAGCACCGGTCCTTTTTGGCGGCTGGCTGTTTTCCCGTTATTTTACTGATATGTATGTATCTGATGTCTGGAGTGTTTGGCCATTTAACAGATTCTTTAACGAAGCATTTTTCGGTCAGGCATTAGCAGGCTTTTTTGTCATGCTGGGTCACTGCTTCCCGCTGTTTTATAAATTCAAAGGCGGCAAGGGTGTTATGGCGATCGGTGCTGTAGTGATCGTTATTGACTGGCGGCTTGCACTCATAGCATGGGGTGTATTTATTCTAATAATTCTAATAACACGTTATGTATCGCTGGGTGCAATACTGGGCTGTTCTGCATTCCCACTGTCGATGGTGTTATTAAACATTGGTGGGATCGCGGAGTTAAACATCATAATACTATGTGTTTTACTAGTTATAGTAAGGCACATACCTAATATAAAACGGCTCGTAAAAGGTGAGGAATCTAAGCTAAAATTCAAACGCGCAAAGGAGCCGGAGCAATGAAAGCTACTGTTTTTGGTTGTGGCTCTTGGGGAACATCTATTGCACTGCTCCTTCGGGACAACGGATATGATGTTACTATGTGGTCGAAGTTTGAAGAAGAGACCAATACCCTTAGGAAAACAAGAAAAAACCCATTACTTGAAGGCGTTAAGATACCAAAAGACATAAACATAACCTCAGACCTAAACGAAGCGGTGAATAAAGCAGGAGCTGCGATCATTGCCGTACCATCATACGCATTGCGGGAAACTGCACAGGTATTGAAAGGGCGACTCGAGAATGATTGTGTCATCGTCTGTATGTCAAAAGGCATTGAAAAGGACTCATCAAGCCTCTTTACTTCTATCTTAAAAAGCACATTTGGTGATGAAGCACCTATAGCAGCAGTTTCCGGACCTACCCACGCCGAGGAGATTGCAAGACGTGTTCCTTCAGCTTGTGTTGCGGCATCAGAAGATATATCGGTGGCGATGCGAGTACAAAATCTGCTGATGAATGAGCACTTGCGTGTATACACATCAACAGATGTTATTGGAGTAGAGCTTGGAGCAGCGCTGAAGAACGTAATAGCACTCGGCGCAGGAGTGAGCGTCGGATTAGGCTTCGGCGACAATACTATGGCAATGCTTATAACACGCGGGCTTGCAGAAATGGCGGAGCTTTGTGTCAAGATGGGTGGACGGAAAGAAACTCTTGCAGGTCTTGCAGGCCTTGGAGACCTGATAGTAACATGCATGTCAGAGTACTCACGCAACAGGAGCGCCGGTGTACTTATCGGGAAAGGTTTGTCCGCACAAGATGCTATGCATGAGGTAGGAGCGGTCGTGGAAGGTTATTATGCGGCTAAAGCGGCTAAAGAACTTGCAGAGAAAGTAGACGTGGATATGCCGATTTGTCTTGAGACGTATAGAGTGCTGTATGAAGACAAACCGCCGATCAAAGCAATGAAAGACCTCATGGGAAGAAGCAGAAGAAGTGAGCAAAGCACAGGCGAGGAAATATGGGTAACCTAAAAAACTATTTTAATAGCCTCAAGGATAAACGAGTCGCAGTGATTGGTGCGGGTATAAGCAACACGCCGCTTATTGAAGCGTTGCTTACAGCGGAAATCAAAACGACAGTATGTGATAAGCGTTCACGTGCTGAATTAGGCGAAGCTGCTGTCCAATATGAAAAGCAAGGTGCAAAACTAATACTAGGGGAAGACTATCTCAAGAACCTGACCGAGGATGTCATCTTCCGTACGCCCGGTCTGATGCCGACAAATCCTGCGCTAAAAGAGGCAGTTGCAAGAGGGGCTACACTAACCAGTGAAATGGAAGTGTTTTTCGAGTTATGCCCATGTAAAAAAATTGCAGTCACGGGTAGCGACGGTAAAACGACAACCACTTCGATAATTGCAGAGATACTAAAAACTGATGGAAAATCCGTTCATCTTGGCGGTAACATCGGGACACCCCTGTTATGCAGGGTCGATGATATGTCTCCTGATGATGTCGCAGTGATCGAGCTATCATCATTTCAACTAATAACTATGAAAAAGAGTCCCGATATCGCTGTAGTTACAAATCTTTCTCCCAACCATTTGGATATACACACCGATATGGAAGAATACGTTGATGCTAAGAGCCATATTTTCATGCATCAAAAGCGTACAGACAGAGCTGTGTTTAACCTCGATAACGAGATAACTTTGGATTACGCAAGAAGCGCGCCGGCAGACGAAGTACTGTTTTTCAGTCGCCTTGATAAAGTGAAAGACGGGGTTTATCTCAAGAACGGGACGATATTCGAGTCAAGAAATGACGACAGAGCAGAAATCATGCAAGTGAAAGATATAGCGTTGCCGGGTATACATAATATTGAAAACTACCTTGCAGCATTTGCAGCAACTATGGGCATAGCTAGTCATGCATCGATGCGTGAGACTGCAAAGAAGTTCAAAGGTGTAGAGCATCGCATCGAACCGGTTAGAGAACGAAACGGGGTCAAATACTATAACGACTCAATTGCATCAAGCCCAAGTCGTGCGATAGCAGGACTCAGAGCGTTAACGCCCGAGATAGATGATGCCTCAAGTACCGAGCGCAGAAAAGTGATACTCATAGCAGGCGGTAAAGACAAGGGGATCCCATTTGATGATTTCGGCGAAGAGATAGTAAAAAGAGTCAAAACACTTGTACTAACAGGCGCTGCAGCAGACCAAATACACGAAGCTGTAAATAAAGCACCGGGCTCCGATAAAGACGATAAAACAAGCACTCTAGAAATACATCAATGCGATGATTTCAAAGATGCCGTACTAACCGCTTCGAAGCTGGCAACAACCGGCGATATCGTATTGCTGTCACCTGCATGTACTTCATTTGATAGATTTACTAATTTCGAAGAACGCGGAAACACATATAAAGATATAATAAACAATCTATAGGTACGATGCCCTCATTGCACCAAATAATAAAAACAGAGAGGCATGTCCATGAAATACTTCCAAATATCAGATAAGATCCACAAACTGGCAGAGCAAGCGATGACTGACATCGTTTCGCAATTTATATCGATCGACACCACAGCACAGAAAAACACGGAAAAAGTCCTTGCTGCATTCCAGCGTCATCGTGTTTCTGATGCATGTTTTGCAGGCACGTCAGGCTATGGCTATAACGACAAAGGACGCGAAGTGCTCGACTTACTGTTTGCCGATATTATGGGTACACCGTCAGCTCTCGTGCGAACCGGATTTGTAAACGGGACGCATGCGATAACGACAGCATTGTTTGCATCATTAAAACCGGGACAAACATTATTATCCGTAACAGGATTACCATATGACACATTACACGGTGTTATTGGCATATCAGGCGACTTAAAAGGCTCTCTCAAAGATTATGGAATGTCATACTCACAGATAGAGCTTAACGACGATGGTACACCGAATCTTGACGCAATAGCAGCGGCAGTTAAAGATAAAATAGTAAGTGCGGTATTAGTCCAACGCTCACGCGGCTACTCATCACGCCGAGCAATCACAGTCAAAGAGATAGGTGATATATGTGAAACCGTGCATAGTATCAACAAAGATATTAATGTTTTCGTAGATAACTGTTACGGCGAGTTTATTGAGATCATCGAGCCGGGAGATGTCGGAGCGGACATCATGGCAGGCTCATTAATAAAGAGTCCCGGCGGCGGGATCGCACCAAGAGGTGGATATGTAGCAGGCAGGGAAGACCTCGTAGAAGCAGCAGCATACAGACTGACAACACCCGGGATAGGTGGGGAATGCGGGGCAAGCCCGGAAGGACATCGCCTTTATTACCAAGGGTTGTTCCTGGCGCCGCACACAGTCGCACAAGCGCTGAAAACAGCCGTTTTCTGTGCTCGACTTATGGAACTCCTGGGATATAAAACGTACCCGAAGTTCGATGACTTCCGTTCCGATATCGTTCAAACGATTCAGTTCGGTTCCGCAGAGCTTCTGGAACGGTTTTGTAAAGGGATCCAATCCGGCACACCGGTCGACTCATTCGTAACACCTGTACCATCAGAAATGCCGGGTTACGACTACCCGGTAATAATGGCATCCGGAGCATTCGTATCCGGCTCAACTATAGAGCTTTCTGCGGACGGTCCGATACGCGAACCATATAGTGCATACCTCCAGGGAGGTTTAACATTCGAATCAGGCAAGCTGGGAGTAATGCTAGCTGCTCAATCGCTGGAAAGATAGTCCCTACGGACAGGAAACGTAGAGGAAGAAAAGGAAAGGAGGGGTCATAGTAATGGAAAATAAAAAGGTTATGGGAATCGACGTCGGAGGCTCCAAAATCCTTATCGGCTTGATGGGTGAGCATAACATGATCATTGAACCGCGCAGCTACCCAACCGGCACAACAAATCAGGAATCAGTGGTTCGAAGCATTTTGGATGCAGTTGAGCAATACTGGGAAGCCATAGCATTTATTCACAAACCCGCTGCTATAGGTATAGGATTAGTGGGTCATGTCAGCACAAGAAAAGGTATATGGAGGAGCTCCATTAGCTTAAAAATCGATGAGCCGGTCGCTATCTGTGATATACTCCGCAGTCGCTATTGGACTCCTGCTTTTGCAGATAACGATGTACACGCAGCGACACTTGCAGAACTCCAATATGGAGCCGGGCAAAAAGTTGATGATTTTATTTACATAAACATTGGAATGGGAATTGTTGCGGGATTGGTCAGCGGCGGAAAGTTGATTCGCGGTGCATCCAACTATGCAGGTGAAGTTGGTCACATGAGATCGAATCAGGTTATCGGCCCTGACTGTAAATGCGGTAGACATGGTTGCCTTGAGCCAATGATATCAGGCGGTGGAATACTGCGGTATGCAAAACTTTTACTGCAGGACTATCCCAACTCAACATTACAAGAGTACGATGAAAATGGAACTCTTCATGCAGGCATTATATACAACGAAGCAAGAAACGGAGACGTGCTTTCAATGCTGATCGTAGACTATGCAGTCAGTGCTCTGCAGGAAACATTGGTAAATCTTGTAAACTTACTAAACCCTTCGATGATAGTGTATGGCGGAGGTGCCATACCGTCTGATATAAATTTGGATATTATAAAGACTTATGTATACGAAAACGCTCTGCCGGTGGCGGCGAGAGCGCTCAAGGATATATGTATATCAACTTTGGATCCAAGATCGGTCGGGTTACTTGGTGCGTGTACGATTGCACGTGCCGGATCGTGAGACTGAAGATTGTTTTGCTATCCACCGGGATAATCCCTCAATAACCCAAATGAGTATCCCTGTTCGCGCAAGCCTTGAATGATCGCCGGCAGTGCTTCCAGAGAAGTATTTTTATTTCCTGAGTCATGCATCAGGACTATGACATGCTCAATATTATTTGTGTTATTAAGAACAATGGAAGTAAGTGCCCCGGCACTTTTATCTGCCTGTCGCGGATGAGCATCACCTGAATCTATATGCCAATCGAAGTAATTATAACCAAGCTCCTCAATAATACCAATTCGAACATCAACAACGTCGTTATTCCAAGACATCGAGCCACCGGGGAATCTGAAGTTAGTCATTGTATAGTTAAAGTTTGTTGATATGAACTCCCGGGCTTTAATAATATCCTCTTTAAAAGCATCCGCATTGCCCCTATATAAGGTCGTGTAATTGTGCGAAAACGAATGATTGCCAATTTCATGACCTTCATTTATTAATCGCAGGTAGATATCATCCACACCTTCACGAGGCAAAACAAAAAATGTCGCTTTTATTCCTTCCTCTGCCAATAAATCGAGTATTCCGGGAGTTATTTCGCGTGAAGGTCCGTCATCAAATGTAAGATATGCAATTTTAACTCCGGTTCCAACAGGATTGACCCTTGACCGACGAGGCCTGTCTTCCTGAACCTGCTCCGATGAAAGATCCGGTATAAGTTCCGGTGAAGACTCCGGTGAAAGCTCCGGGAACAACTCAGGGTATCGCTCAGGGAGAGAAAGCTGTTCATCAAGTGGTTCCGGATCTGCCGGCGTATCAATGGGATCCGGTGTTGTATGAAGCGATTCGGATGGTTGCGCTTCTGTGATTTCACCTAAAACAGAAGTATAGGATAAGTCCGTTTCATTCATTGGATCTGATATATACTGGATCACCATGAAAGCCATAGCCGGAAGCATAAAAACAATAATAAGCGAAATTATCAATAACGGTATAAATCGCTTGCGCCTGCCGCGAAGCAACTTCTTTGTATCAACTGTCGCTTTTTGTTGTTTGCTTGACTTCTTATTTTTCATACTCTTTCTTTTTCGTACCTTCTGCATTTCCGGAGCTATTATAAACATAACAACATATGGTGTTATGAATGGCAATAGTATACAATATATATCTGAATAAAGCAATACAGGATGTGTAAAGCGTTTAAGCATTACGAATAAACGGTATCATTTTAATTTATCATCTGATAATATATATTATATAGTGAATCAACGATTGAGTTTGACTTAATCGGTGTGAAGGAGTAAGTGATTATGAAACTTAAAATGGCAATCGTCGGAACAAGCAATATATCGGAGAAGCTTTTAGAAGCAATGCGAAATTGCAATGAAATAGAGGCTGCAGCAGTATATTCGCGCACAAAAGATAGAGCCGCAGAATTTGCACAAGCATTCAACATCCCTGAAACATACACAGACCTGGAGGAACTTGCTAAATCAACAACGATCGACGCTGTCTACATAGCATCGCCTAACTCCTTACACTACGAGCAAAGCTTGCTGATGATGAAAAACGGAAAGCACGTCATTTGCGAAAAACCGATTGCCACAAATGCCAATGATTTTTCCCATATGCTAAGCGTTGCCAAAGAAAACGGAGTTGTACTGATTGAAGCAACACGATTCTTTCACGCGCCGGGACTGGAAATGGTCAGAGGATTACTGCCGGAAATAGGCACGGTAAGGCGAGCATCGATTTTATTTAATCAGTACTCATCAAAATACGACACAGTAAAGAATGGAGAAACACCAAATATATTCACTAAAGAGTTTGCGGGCGGAGCCCTTATGGACATAGGTATCTATTGTGTTGAACTAATGGTTGCTTTGTTCGGAGAGCCAAAGGAGATGCTTTCTTCACATATTCTGCTTCGAACCGGGGTCGACGGACAAGGTGCAGTCATTGCAAAATACGACGGATTTCTTGCTGAGCTAAGCTACTCAAAGATCAGCCAAGCAGCAACCCCGTGTGTTATTCAGGGAGAGGATGGCAGCCTGATATTTACGAAGGCATCTATAATAAACAAGATAGATGTCGTTAAAAGAAACGGGGAAACCCGGGAGATAATATGCTATACCGATGAAAACGATATGATCTATGAGTTGCGGGCATTTGCGGATATAATAAAAACCCCCCATAAAGCAGATATATTCAACGATTACACCATGAAGTCGCAAAAAATAATGGACGAAATAAAGCGCCAAATGGAAAAAGAACAATAATCTACATGGAGGATCTTGCTATGGTAGTTGAGTTTATGGATCTTAAGAGGCAGTATCTGAACCTAAAAGACGAAATCGACCGGAAAGTGATCGAAGTGTTGGGCTCCGGTGTCTACACATCCGGAAAGTATGTCCTTGAGTTTGAAGAAAACATGAAGAAATATCTGTCCGTAAAGCATGTAATAGGCTGTGCAAACGGAACAGATGCTATCGTATTGGCTCTTCGCGCATGTGGTGTTAAATCAGGTGATGAAGTTATAACTACACCATTTACTTTCTTTGCAACTGCTGAAGCTATTGCTTCTATCGGAGCGGTACCGGTCTTTGTCGATATCAGTGAAACTGACTTCAACATCGATCCGGATAAAATCGAAAAATCGATCACAAACAAAACGAAAGCCATAGTCCCTGTCGATATATTCGGTAATCCGTGCGATATAGACTCTATCAATAGCATAGCGCAAAAACATGACCTGAAGGTAATTGACGACGCGGCTCAAGCGCTCGGTGCGGATTACAAGGGTAAAAAAGTCGGTGGCTTATGCGACATTACGACATTTTCATTTCATCCAACGAAAAATCTTGGCGCTTATGGTGACGCAGGAATGATCACGACCAATAATGATGAGTACGGAACGATCCTCAGAGCATTGCGCGAACATGGTGCAGGTCAAAACGGAGCAAAAGCACGGGAGTATCTGTTTGGAGTTCCCGACGATTTGGCAGGGACGACCCCAACAGACATCAATGCATTGTATAACCCCTATAAATACTTTAATTATCTTATTGGCTATAACTCACGCCTCGATCCTATACAAGCAGCAATTCTTAACATCAAGCTCAAACATCTTGATAATTACAATGCGATAAGAGAAAAAATTGCAAAAAGATATACTGAAGAATTAAGTGATATTGTGAGAACACCACAATCACAACCGCACTCATCAGGAGGATTCCATCAGTATGCGATCAGAACAGACAAGAAAGTGGAAATGGGCGAGTACCTGACATCTAAAGGAATAAGCACAGGAGCATTCTATCCTGTACCTATGCATCTTCAAAAAGCCTTCAGTTACCTTGGATATAAGAAGGGTTCTTTACCTGTTGTTGAAATGATTACATCCGAGTCGGTCTGTTTGCCGATTTACCCTGAACTGACAGACGATGAAGTAACAACCGTAATAAACGGGATAAAGGCATTTGTACAAGACTCTTAAAAAGAATTATTCTAATACATCCGGTGATACATAACTAACTCAAATAAGGAGAATTAAGTCTATGACCAAGAATAAAAAAGTTTTAGATTTCGTAGATAGTATGAAAGCACTTGCAAACCCGGATGAAGTAGTATGGATCGACGGGAGTAAGGAACAACTCGACGAACTGCGTTCGATAGCTCTTAAGACAGGAGAGATCATAGAGCTTGATCAGGATAAACTCCCCGGTTGCTATTATCATCGCTCGGCGATCGACGATGTAGCGCGGGTAGAAGAAAGAACCTTCATTTGCTGCAAGAATGAAGCAGATGCCGGACCAACGAACAATTGGATGCCTCCGGATGAAGCATATGCGATGGCGAAGGATATTTTCAAAAACTCTATGAACGGGCGTACGATGTACGTTATACCATTCTCAATGGGTCCAATCGGTTCTCCGTTTTCAAAGGTTGGGATAGAGCTCACTGACTCGATATATGTAGTACTTAACATGGATATCATGACTCGAATCGGGAAGCCCGCACTCGATATGCTGGGTGATTCCAATGACTTTGTGCGTGGGATGCATTCAAAGTGTAAGCTTGATGCCAAGAATCGATATATACTGCATTTTCCCGAAGATAATGCCATATGGAGCATGAATTCGGGATATGGAGGCAATGTTCTGCTGGGCAAAAAGTGTTTTGCATTACGGCTTGCTTCATATCAAGCCAGAAATGAAGGATGGCTTGCCGAGCATATGCTTATCCTGGGTATTGAGAATCCTAAAGGCGAAATCTCATATATCGCAGCGGCATTTCCTTCTGCATGTGGGAAAACTAACCTTGCCATGCTTGTACCACCGGAGATATACAGAAAACAAGGCTATAAGGTTTGGACAGTTGGCGACGATATTGCATGGATGAGAGTAGGCGAGGATGGACGTCTCTGGGCAGTAAATCCCGAAAAAGGTTTCTTTGGGGTTGCGCCCGGAACAAACTCTAAGTCAAATCCCAACGCTATGGAAAGTACAAAAAGAGATACGATATTTACTAATGTAGTGCTTAAAAAGGATAAAACTGTTTGGTGGGAAGGACATGATGACCCGCCACCAAAGGGAGCGCTTGATTGGAAAGGTGAACCATGGGACTCCGACTCCGGAGAGAAGGGTGCGCATCCCAATGCTCGCTTCACTGCACCGGCAAGTAACTGTCCTTCAATAGCATCAAACTGGGAAGATCCAAAAGGTGTTCCAATATCGGCGATAATTATTGGCGGTCGCCGGGCTAAAATGGCACCACTTGTATATCAGTCTTGGGATTGGCAGCACGGTGTTTTTATAGCGATGATAACTCATTCCGAAACAACCTCAGCACAGGTTGGAGCAACAGGTATCGCAAGACGCGACCCGTTTGCGATGCTTCCGTTTTGCGGATATCATATGGGTGATTACTTACAACACTGGCTTGATATAGGAAATAAACTATCAAACCCGCCAAAGATATTTAACGTTAACTGGTTCCGGATAGACCGTTATAGCAATTATACCTGGCCGGGTTTTTCAGAAAACTTCAGGGTACTTGAATGGATCGTAAGACGCTGCAAGGATGAGGTCGACGCATGGGAAAGTGTTATTGGCTACATGCCTCATTACGAGGATATTGATATCACAGGCATTGATTACTTCATAAATCCTGAGAAGAGATTCAACATCAGCGATCTGCGAGAATTATTAACTGTGGAAAGTGAGAGCTGGCGAGAGGGGATACCATCGAGACAGGAATTCCTCATGACTTTCGGAGACCGTTTACCAAAAGAACTAAAAGACGAGCTCACAGCCTTCGAACACAGACTCCGCCTAGGCTATCAGACCAACCTGTAAGAATTATTCAACTCAACAATCAATCTGGGGGCGTTGCAAAACGAAGCAATGCCCCCAGATTCTGCGTTTTGCTACATCCCTTTTAAGAAAAGTCAAAGTGGTTCCATTTTTTTCTAAACTCGTTAGGTGTCACATTTTCGTATTTGCGAAAAAGTTTAATAAAGTAACTCGGGGTCTCAAATCCTGTTTTTTCTGAGATTTGTGAAATTGATAGTGTCGATAAGCGAAGAAGTTCTTTCGCTTTACTTACTCTAAGTCGCATAAGATATTCGGTTGGAGACGCCCCCATTGCATGACAAAACAGTCTGCGTAAATGGAATTTGCTTGTATGGGTTTCATGTGCAAGATCATCAAGAGTGATTTTTTTGTGATAGTTTTCATTGAGATAACTCAATGTGCTTTCTACGCATTCATTAACCCGATAGTTGTCTTTATTTGGGAGCAACGCGGTCGTCATGTTAGTCATCAAGGAGATTACTTTCTCGATCCCTCTATAACTGATCTCAGCAGTAACATCATCATTGAACAACTCCAGGAGTTGAAAGATTCCCTGATCTATGAAACAAGGTGCAGATATCTGTAATACGGGAGAGTTATTATTCAACTCATAAAAATGCTCAAAGTAATGAGCGGCACTTTCAGAAATAAAATGAACAAATGATAAGTGAATGGAGTCATTTGAGTATGTAAGATAGCGTTCTTTACAGTCTATAAAGAACGCACTGCCGGCACTCATAACATACTCTTTATTGCGAAAAGTCAGGTTGAGTTCGCCATCAAAAAGATACACGATGAGATAGGATTCCAACCCCTCACGCTCTGTCATGTAAGAGTCCTGCGAATAAAACTCCCCGGCTTCCTGAATAATCAGCCCAATACTGGTCATTATTTCGTCAGGCGTGATGAATAGCCATGTTGAGTCATCTGTCAAATCTAATTCATATCTAAGAAACTTTTCTTCCAAAGTGCTCACCCTGCTTCAGAATTCGACTAAAGAAACCTTTTTCAATATTATAGCATATGATTTCAAAATAGCAAGATAGTGCTATTTTTCAGCCAGATAGTATAATGATTATCCCGGCTGTTTTAGCTATAATGTCATCTAAAGTGCACAATCATTCGTTAGAGGTAACGTGATTTTGGTGCATATTGCTGAGTTGCGCATCCCTAATATCGTTTTTAAGAAGGGATATAATTTAGCAATTTTTCCATTATTGAACGAAAGATAAAGATATTCGGTCAGAATAAACTATACTTTATAACCACAAAACTAAACAATACGTTAACGATGGAGGAGAGATAGTATGACAAGTTTGCAAAGACCAAACAAAGAACGAATCATTGCCAGTCTGCGTGGGCAAAGTGTTGACAGAGTCCCGCATTTTGAGGTGGCTATAGAAGATAAGGTGTGCGAAGCGATATTGGGAAGGAATGTTGGTTCAACCTTAGCTGCTTCTCGAGGTGCATCTACAGAAACATTTGTAACACCGCCAATGGATCCGAAAGACTATATTGAAATAGTGAACTTCAACGGTCAAGATGTGATCGGTTTTGAAGCATTATGGGCACCATTTAAGTATAAAGACGAAAAAGGCGACCTTCAAATTGTTAATGATGGTCGAATCAAGAGCTTTGAAGACTTGGAAAAAATCGTACTACCTGATTGGAAGCGTGATTTCGCTCCCAGAAAAGAATACTTTGACATCTATAATAAAGCGGTCGAGGGAACAGATATCGGAACTTTCATTCTAACAGGGACATTCTTCACAACATGCTATAACTTTCTGGTAGGGTTTGAAGACTTTTTCGAGATGTTTTATACCGAAAGAGAGTTTATCGAACATCTTTGTGATCTTTGTATGGATTACTATCTTAAGGTTGTAGAAATAGCTATTGATAGTGGTGTTAGTTTCCTTTATCTCGGTGATGATATTGCATTCCGTTCAGGTTCCTTTGTAAACCCTGAACATTTGAAGTCCGTTTGGTTTCCGAGGTTTAAGAAAATGGTCGATATGGCAAGAGAGGCAGACGTGCCTGTCTTATTCCATAGTTGCGGTAATCTAACCGATATCTTCGATGATATTGTTATGGAGTTAGGTGTTGACGGTGTAAACCCGATAGAACCATACTCTAAGGACATTTTTGAGATAAGAGGAAAGACGGAGACCGTATAACGATCAATGGAAACATAGATGTTGCAGGACCACTGGTATTTGGCACTCCTGATGATGTCCGAAAGGATGTACGAATGCATCTGGAAAAACTGATGCAGGGCGGCAGATACATTTGCAGCACAAATCACAGTATCATGAATGACGTGCCTTATGAAAACTACAAAGCAATGATAGAAACGATCCAGGAATATGGTGTTTATTAATAAAGGAGAGTGTCAATGAATAACAGGCAAAGGCTTCATGCGGTTTTAAATTATAAAGAATACGATAGATTACCTATAGTGCATTTTGGATTTTGGACAGAGTTAATGGATAAGTGGGTTGCTGAAGGACACCTTAAACCGGATGAAATAGAAAATGTTTCAGACGGTTCAGCTAATGAAATTAAAATTGCTGAAAAACTCGGGTTTGACTTCAACTACTATACAACATTTCAAGATCTATCAGGATTTGGCTCTCTGTGGCCGCCTTTTGAAGAAAAAGTTGTTAAAGAATACCCTGACGGTCGTTATGAGTACCTTAATGAGTACGGTGTAATTGAGTTGCGAAAACCCGGAGTAACATGCATTGGCGCAGAGATCGCTCATACTTTAGTTGATAGAGAATCATGGGAAGAACACTATTTACCGCGATTGAAGTTTAGTGAAGACAGATATGATATGCAACTAGTTGAAAAGCTTGCCAAGGGTTCAGAAACGCGCAGTCAGCCGTTGGGACTATATTGTAAAAGCCTCTATGGGGAAATCCGCAACTGGATGGGTGTTGAAGGTTTGAGTTACCTGCCCGCAGAAGATGATGAACTGTATGATGAGATAATCGATACGCTGGCAGATTTGACCTTTAATATAGTAAAGCGTGGGCTTGAAACAGGTATAGAATTTGATTTTGCGCATTTTTGGGAGGACATAGCTTTCAAAAACGGACCACTGATCAATCCTAAAGTATTTAATGAGAAACTCGGTCCGCACTATCGTCGAATAACTGAACTGCTGAATAGTCACGGTATCAATATCGTCTCGCTCGATTGCGACGGAGTTATCGATTTACTAATTCCTACATGGATTGAAAACGGCGTAAATACCATGTTCCCGATCGAGTATGGAACATGGTGCGCTGATATATCACCTTGGAGAGAAAAATATGGCAAAGAGCTAAGAGGAGTAGGTGGTGTCAACAAGCACGTTATGTCCTATGACAAGGCAACTGTAGATAAGGAAATCGAACGTTTGAAACCACTTGTTGAGCTGGGCGGGTTTTTACCATGTCCTGATCACCGGCTTCCATTAGAAAACAAATGGGAATTGGTTCAATACTATTGCGAACGAATGAAAAAGGAATTTAGCTAGATAGAACAATGAATGAAAGGGGGCGTAGCCTTTGCTCTAATACTCATTTTGCGCGTGACTTCTCGCTTAAACTACACAGAAATAAACTAATTAACATTACATTATGGAGGAAAAAATGAAAAATATTCTTAAAGTAGTCATTCTGATACTAACATTGGTAGTACTTGCAACCGCATGTTCTACAGAAGGTCCCGGTGCACCTGCACCTGCACCTGTCGAACCTGCAGCACCTGCTGATCCCGCTGCTCCTGCAACGCCCGATGAACCTGAAGCACCTGATACCGGGTCAGATCAGATCACGATCGTTGGGTACAATGCGTTTTCTGATGCCGTTTCGTTTTCAAAAAATATCACGGACAATATGATTGAAAATGCTGAAGCACGAGGTATAACATTATTAATAGCTGAGACCAATGGAGATGCAACAACAGCAATGCAAAACTTTGACACCTTTGTCGCACAAGGTGCACAGTTGGTAGTCGACTCGAGTTGGAATGTTGCTGCTGCTGAAGCTGTAGCAAGAAAAGGTATAGAACATGGAATACCTGTTATTAGCATAGATATTCCGGTTGATGACTCATTCTTTATGGGTGTAAACAACTTGCAAGCCGGTAAGGTTGCAGGAATTGCCGCAGTAGAGTATATTGAGCAAAACTGGGACGGTCAGGTTGACATGATTTTTATCTCTTATGATGAAACTGCAGGTGAAGTAATTGAGCTTCGTATGTCCGGTATCGTAGAAGGTATCTTAGATGCGGGAATAGATGTACCGCAGGAGAATATAGTATGGGTAAGCCCCGCAGATACGCATGGTACAGTTGGAGCTATGCAAGCTGCTACTGACTTTTTAACTGCAAATCCTAATGCGAGACGAATCGTTATGGCCGGTTTTAACGACCAGACATCGTTAGGTCTTCTCTCAGCAGTCGAAACATCCAATAGAGGCGACGACGTTGTCATAGTCAGCCATGGTGCAGACGACCCGGCGATTCACAATCTTAGACATGAAGATAACAGTTGGATTGGATCCGTCGGATATTTTCCTGAAAGATATGGTAACTTTATCTTCGGAATGGTTGACACATTAAACTCAGGAGGCACACTTCCACATCACACATACATTGAGAATATTTTTGTCGACAGAAGCAATTTGAACGACTTCTATCCGGAATAATTATCCGCACATAACAGCGAGACTTCCGGAGTCGGTTCCTAAAAACCGGCTTCGGAAGGTATGCTATACCACAACAATAAAAGGTGGATTACATGGAGAAGATACTGGAAATGAAGAAAATCCGCAAGAGCTTCCCCGGGGTTTTGGCACTAAATGATGTCAATTTGGAGCTCTATAGCGGAGAGGTCTTAGCCTTGCTCGGAGAAAACGGAGCAGGAAAGACCACCCTGATGAATATCCTTTCGGGTGCATACGTGCCTGATTCCGGTGAGATTTTTTTTAACGGTGAGAAGCTGCCTACCAATACACCGGGCGAGAGATTGGAAAAAGGCATTGCTGTGATCTATCAGGAGTTAAACTATTTTAAAGATCTCAGCATAACCGAAAATGTATTTATTGGTAAGCTCCCGGTAACTAAACTTGGATATGTTGATCACAAAAAAATGTACAATGATGCAAAAGAGGTGCTGGCTTCAGTCGGGTTGCACAAAGATCCGAATGTCGAAGCCGAAAGTCTGTCGATAGCTGAAAAACAGCTTATGGAAATAGCCAAAGCTCTTTCTATGAAAAATAACAAAATACTGGTTATGGACGAGCCGACAGCCGCACTAAGCGATATAGAAATACAAAAGCTCTTCGAGCTTATTCGTGCACTGACAGCCCAAGGTAAAGCCGTAATATATATTTCTCATAAAATGAATGAAATTTTTGAAATATCTGATCGTGTACAAGTTCTTCGCGATGGCGAGTATATCGGCACAAAAAAGACTGCTGAAACAAATCCTTCCGAACTTGTGTCTATGATGGTCGGAAGAACGATAACCGATATGTATCCAAAAGAGCAGATCGATAAAGGGGATTGCTGCTTTAAGGTATCGAATGTCAGTGGAGCACAGTGCAAAGATGTCTCATTCAGCGTCAACAAAGGTGAGATACTGGGAGTCTTTGGACTTATGGGCGCAGGGCGTACTGAAATTATGGAAACAATACTTGGCGTCAGAAAGAAGTATAGCGGTCACATTGAAATTGATGATAAACCGATCGAAATTCGCAATCCGGAGGATGCAATCAACGCAAAAATAGCCTACCTGCCAAGAGAGAGGAAGGTTGACGGGTTAATAATGGTAAGCAGTGTGAAGGATAATATGACCCTCTCATACTTAAAAGAGCTGCAAGGCTTTATAGGTCTTAAGCTGAAAAAAGAGAAAAACATAGTACTTGAATGGATTAAGAAACTCAATATCAAAACTCCGGGCATCAATACTCCGGTAAGTTCACTTTCCGGCGGAAATCAGCAGAAGGTAGCCTTAGCGAAGTGGATGATGAAGGAGCCGAAACTACTTATACTAAACGAACCCACTCGTGGAGTAGATGTCGGTGCGAAGGTAGAAATCTACAAGCTTATCGAGGAGTTTTGCAAAGCAGGACTCGCCATAATAATGATTTCATCCGAAACGCCGGAGATAATGGGGATCGCGGACAGAATAATCGTTATACATGAAGGAACGGTGGCAGGTGAGTTGGAAAGAGAAAACTTTACGCAGGAAAAACTAATGTTTATGGCTATTGGAGGGGAAGAATAATGTCGACAAACATGAATATAGGAAAACGAGTCCTTAGTAAAATAAAAGATTCAGGGACGACACTGAGCTTGTTTCTAGTGTATATAATATTATGTGCAGTGTTTACGTTTCTTTCACCATTCTTTTTGACCCTAAACAATTTTTTGAACATCGGGACATATAGTTCGATCATGGGCGTAATGGCGGTCGGTGTGACTATTTCCATGCTGTTAGGCGCAATCGATATTTCGCAATACTCTGTAGCGACACTTGCAGGAATGGTTGCCGGTATTATGATGAGTAATGACGTAAATGTATTTATTGTTGTGGTTGTCGCATTAATGGTCGGTATTATTTGCGGAGTCGTCAACGGACTATTGATAGCAGTACTAAAGATATCCGCAATTATAGCAACATTGGGTACTATGCAGATATTTCGCGGTATCGCTTATCTGACAACAAACGGATCGACAGTCATGATTGCTAATCCAACGTATGCACTGATAGGTAGAGGCTTTATTTTCAATGCAATTCCCATAGCTCTTCTTATCATGATAATAGCATTTGTTTTAGCACATTTGATTCTTAAGTACACAAAGTTTGGTCGGTATGTGTTCGCTGTAGGAGGTAACGAGAGTGCGAGTTACCTTACCGGCATCAATATTACAAAAGTC
>Ga0123356_10002313_pt1 | contig 20472 bp, 15 predicted proteins | sample TergutEmb28metaG_2_FD_92546 | JGI IMG/M metagenome (GOLD analysis project Ga0123356, IMG submission 92546) | Embiratermes neotenicus P3 segment gut microbial communities from Petit-Saut dam, French Guiana - Emb289 P3 | ecosystem: Host-associated > Arthropoda: Insects > Digestive system > Gut ... | reverse complement strand
TGGTGGCGGCGGCCGGCGGCGATCAGGCGTTTGCCGCGGCGAACTGGTTCTTCGGCTCCTGGCTCGGCCTCGTCTTCCTCTTCGGCTGGTGCCTCTCTTTCTTTTATCATCTGTGCAACGGCATTCGGCACCTCGTCTGGGACGCCGGCTACGGCTTCGAGATTCCGGCGGCCCGCACCGCCGGCTATGTCGTCATCGCGGCGGCGGTCGTGCTGACATTGGTTGCCTTCGTGGCCGGCCTCGTGGTGGCCTGAGAATGTCCGAGACCCGACTGCGCACACCCTTGAGCCGCGCGCGCGGCCTCGGCTCCGCCAAGGAAGGCGTTCAGCACTGGTGGGCGCAACGCGTCAGCGCCATCGCGCTCGTGCCGCTGGGCTTGTGGTTCTGCGCCTCGCTGGTGCGGCTCGCGGGCGCCGGGCGCGCTGCGCTCGTGGCGTGGCTGGACGGCCCGGTCGCGGCGATCATGATGATCCTCACCATCGCGGTCTTGTTCTATCACGGTGCCCTCGGCCTCCAGGTGGTGATCGAGGATTATGCGCCCGGCGAAGGCGCCAAGATCGCCCTCATCATCGCGACCAGGCTCCTGGCACTGCTCCTGGCCGTTGCCGGGATCTACGCGGTGCTGAAACTGTCGCTTGGGACCTGAGATGACCGCCTATCCCGTCACCGATCATTTCTACGATGTCGTCGTCGTCGGCGCCGGCGGCTCCGGCCTGCGCGCGACGCTGGGCACGACGCTGGCCGGCCTCAAGACCGCGTGCATCACCAAGGTGTTTCCGACGCGCTCCCACACGGTCGCGGCGCAAGGCGGCATCAGCGCCGCGCTCGGCAATATGGGAAAGGACGACTGGCGCTGGCATTTCTACGATTCGGTCAAGGGCTCCGACTGGCTCGGCGACCAGGACGCGATCGAGTATATGTGCCACAACGCGATTCCGGCCGTGATCGAGCTCGAGCATTTCGGGGTGCCGTTTTCGCGCACGGAAGACGGCAAGATCTACCAGCGTCCCTTCGGCGGGCACACCACGGAGTTCGGCGAGGGTCCGATGGCGAAGCGTGCCTGTGCCGCTGCCGACCGCACCGGTCACGCGATGATCCACACGCTCTATCAGCAGAGCCTCAGGAACAACGCCGAGTTCTTTGTCGAATATATCGCGCTCGACCTGATCATGGACGACGAAGGCGCCTGCGTCGGCGTGATGGCGTGGAACCTCGAGGACGGCTCGATTCATCGCTTCCGCGCGCATGTCGTCATGCTGGCCACGGGCGGCTATGGCCGCGCCTTCTTCTCGACGACGCAAGCCCACACCTGCACCGGCGACGGCAACGCCATGGCGCTTCGGGCGGGTGTGCCGATGCAGGATCCGGAATTCTTCCAGTTCCATCCGACCGGCGTCTACGGCGCCGGCGTCCTCATCACCGAAGGCGCCCGGGGCGAGGGCGGCTATCTCACCAATGGCGAGGGCGAGCGCTTCATGGAGCGCTACGCGCCGCACGCCAAGGACCTGGCCTCGCGTGATGTGGTCAGCCGGGCCATGACCATCGAGATTCGCGAGGGCCGCGGCTGCGGACCTCACAAGGACCATATTTTCCTTCATCTGGAGCATCTCGATCCGCAGGTGCTGCATGAGCGCCTGCCCGGCATTTCCGAGTCCGCCAAGATCTTCGCCGGCGTCGACGTGACCCGTGAGCCGATCCCGGTCTTGCCGACCGCGCATTACGCCATGGGCGGCGTGCCGACCAACTACCACGGCGAAGCGCTGAACCCGACCGAGAACGACCCCGAGCGCACCGTGCCCGGCTTGATGGCGATCGGCGAGGCGGCATGCGTCTCGGTGCATGGCGCCAACCGGCTCGGCACCAACTCGCTGCTCGACCTGGTGGTGTTCGGCCGTTCGGCCGCGCAGCGGGCGGCGGAGCTGGTCCGGGCGGGCGCGCCGCACAAGCCGCTGCCGGCGAGCGCGGGCGATGCGGCGGTGGCGCGGCTCGACCGGGTGCGCCATGCCAACGGCCGGTACAAGGCCGGCGAGATCCGTCTTAACATGCAGCGCACCATGCAGGCCGATTGCGCCATCTTCCGCGGCCCGTCCCTGGCGCAAGGCGTGGCCCGGCTTGCCGACGTCACGGCGTCGATGCGCGACATCGTGTTGTCCGACCGCTCGATGATCTGGAACACCGATCTGGTCGAGGCCCTCGAGCTCGACAATCTGCTGGCGCAATCGGCGGCGACGATCAATTCGGCGCTGGCACGAACGGAATCCCGCGGCGCCCATGCGCGCGAAGACTATCCCGACCGCGACGATGTGCATTGGCTCAAACACTCGCTGGCCTGGCTCGACGGCGACGGCAAGGTGCGCCTTGGCTATCGCCCGGTGCATCTCAACCCGCTGTCGAACGAAGTCGAATCGATCCCGCCCAAGGCACGCGTCTACTAGAAGGTCGAGACATGGCAAAATTCACGCTGCCGAAGAACTCCAGGGTCGGCGCCGGCAGGACCTACAGCGCGCCGGCCGATGCCAAGCGCGTCAAGCGCTTCAGGGTCTATCGCTACGATCCCGATAGAAGCGAGAACCCGCGCCTCGATACCTACGACATCGATCTCGACCAGTGCGGGCCGATGGTCCTCGACGCCCTCATCAAGATCAAGAACGAGGTCGATACCGGCCTGACCTTCCGCCGCTCCTGCCGCGAAGGGGTATGCGGGTCGTGTTCGATGAACATCGCCGGCACGAACACCCTCGCGTGCCTCAAAGCGATCGACGAGGTGCCGGGGGACGTCGACATCTACCCGCTGCCGCATCTTCCCGTGATCAAGGATCTCGTCGGCGACCTCACGCATATTTACGCGCAATACCGGTCGATCGAGCCATGGCTGCAGACGGACACGCCGGCGCCGGAACGCGAGCGCCTGCAATCGGAAGCGGAGCGCAACAAGCTCGACGGGCTGTGGGAGTGCATCCTCTGTTTCTGCTGCACCACCAGCTGTCCGTCCTACTGGTGGCAGGGCGAGCGCTATCTCGGCCCCGCCGTGCTGTTGCAGGCGGCGCGCTGGCTGAAGGACAGCCGCGACGAAAAGACGGGCGAGCGGCTCGACCAGCTCGAAGACCCGTTCAAGCTCTACCGCTGCCACACCATCATGAACTGCACCAATACCTGCCCGAAGGGCCTCAATCCCGCCAAGGCGATCGGCGAGATCAAGCAGATGATGGTCGAGCGGCGTTAGCGCCGCTCGAGACTGGCCTTTTTCGGCACGAGGCGGCATGGCTCGAGGGGACAGCGTAAGATCACTCTTCCCCTGATGAGAGCGCCGACGGCGCACTCGCCGGGGAGCGCTTGAAGACGCCGGCGGATGCCATGCGGCGACCTCCGACGAACCGGATCGGCGATGGCGCCGGTCTGGTGCCGCGGGCTGGCTCGCCGTCAACGACGGGGCAACCCGCGCCACGATGCCCGAGCGGGAAGCCGCCGCAATCGCCGGCGCCGCTTCGCCGTCGGCGAGACCAGGAAGCTGCGCGCCTCGAAGTAACCCATTGACCGAGGCTCCGAATCGCATCCTAGTTGATCGTCCCTTGAGACAGACCGGGGAGATCCCGTGTGCAAGAGCCGGCAGACACCAGGGATATCGCTCAGATGTCGTGTGGATGAGCCGCGTCAAACCCTGCCGCGCACGCGGCATTCTGCCACCTCGACGCAACGACCGTCCTGCCGCCGGCGCACGCATTGACGGAGAATCGCCTGCGCATTCTTCCCTTCTTCGCCGCGCTGTGCATTGGCTTGTGCGGTTGCGCGAGCATCGGTCCGCGCCGTTTGGAAGGCGACCAATTGCAGTATTCGACTGCCATACTGGAAGCGCAGAAACGCCAGATCCTGCTCAATATTGTGCGAATCCGGTACGGCGACGCACCGACATTCCTTTCGGTCAACCAAGTGATCGCAGGCTATACGCTCGAACAGGCGGCGGAGCTTGGCCTGAACGTTTACCCGAATGCCCGCCCCGGCAACTTTGCGACGGGGCTTAGCAGGCTCAGTCTCGAAGATCGCCCGACGATTACCTTCGCGCCGCTATCCGGGGAGCAACTGGCGCGGGCGTCAGCCCGGCCATTGGCGCCCGCAAGCCTTTTGCCGGTGGCGCAGGGCGCAATGCCGATCGACGTGCTGTTCAGGCTCGCGGTCCAATCGATAGGATCGCTCCAGAACACTGTCGCGCTTGCCGGGGAGGAAGGGGCCGGCGATCCCAGATTCTTCGAGCTGCTTGCCGGCATGCGCCATCTTCAGGTGCGCGGCCTGCTAACGGTCCGCGTCGTGAACGGAAAGAACAGCAATCACGTGTTCCTGGGCATCGCCGACGGCAGCGATCCCGATACGAGGGCGGTCGCGGCGCGCACGCGGCGCCTTTTGGGGATGCTGCCCCACGCGACCGAGGCAGAGGTCGTTTATGGCCGGGTCGCGCCCAGCCCCGGCAAGATCGCGATACTCACGCGCCCGATCGTCGGCATCCTCGGGCAGGTGAGCGCCGAGATCGAAGTCCCGTCCGAGGATATTGCGGCGGGACGGACGATTTTCACATTCCCCTTTTCGCGCTTGGGACAGAGCCCCATCATCAGGGTCCACTCCGGCAGGACAGAGCCGGCGAACACGGACACGGCGGTGAGATACGGGCAGATCTGGTTCTGGATCGATGACCGCGACTTCAACTCCAAGATTGCTTACACGCTGCTTGGGTTTTTGATCGCGCTGGCGCAAGGCACGCCCGCCGGGCAAGCCCCTGTCCTGACCATTCCCGCCGGCTGATCCTGCGCGACGGTGTTGCGCGGCGGTGACGGCACCATGTCTCCCAATGCGCAGAGGCTCGCCGCCACCGCCATCTCGCGACCCTTTGAACTTGACGAGATCGCCCGCCCGATCGGGAGCTCCTCCCCTCTAGCGGCGCATCAAGGACCCCATCCCGGTCCGTCGGCAGAGAGCAGGCAATTCCCGATCTTGCGCCTCAGTCCCGCGACGCACCTTCAACAGAGAGCCAGCGGCGGCCCATGGCGCAGAAACATCCGACCGGCGACCGCGGCGCAAGCGTCATGCGTCGTTCCGTGGCAGCAGCGCGGTCAATTCGCTGCTCCTCAGCCGCGATTGATCCAGCCGTAGCGCAGATTGTCGCGCCAGCCGCCTGCTTCGTGGTAGTCGCCGCGCAAGAGCGCGAACTTGTCGGGCGGCAGCGCGATCAGCCCGGCCTGCGGCCCCTGGCTCGAATTGGGTGCGTCAGCCAGTGTCGCCTTGAGACCGGACGGGACCATGCCGGCAAAATCCCGCGGCACCGGCTTGAAGATGCCCCCGGCCGAGACCGGCGCCTCGGCCTCGAGCTTGTAGAGCCGCGCCGAATTCAGTCCCAGGATCTGGCGCCTCATAGCGTCGGTCAGTTGCGGGTAGCCGTATTTGCGCGACATTTCTTCCGGAATCTGGAACCGCCACAGCGCCTCGATCTGCCATTGCGGCGCGCCATACCACAGCGAATCCGATCCGAACACGATGCGCTCCGCCCCCCAGTATTTGAGGAACTGGCCCAGCATATGCGCGCACGCCGTCGGAAAGGTCGTGACCGTCGCGGCGAACGTGGTGCCGAGCTCGGCATAGACATTTTTCAGATCGGCGCATTGCTGCGCCATGCGCGTGATCCACTGCACCTCGGGCACGCCGTTCAGCATGCGGCCGTCACGCACCGTTTTCCACGAGTAGTAGCCGTAGAACAACGGCGCCCAGGCCGAATGATAGATGATGAAGTTGAATTCGGGCCAATCCCGTGCCGCCTTCGGTATGTCGTCGGGATTGCCCATGGGCGGCCGGTCGCTCGCCGGATCCGCAGGATCGCCCATCGTGGTCAGGCCTTTGTGGATGCAAATGTTGAAGAAGCCGGGATGCGCGGCGAGCTGGGCCTTGTTTTTGCGGATGAGCTCGAAGGTCGGATAGGCGACCTTCTCGTCGTCGAGGCTCCATTGCTCCATGCCTTTCGACGGGTCGTTGCCGCTCTTCGCCGAGAAAGCGATGGTGTAGCCCTTCCAGGAATCGGGGCGGAATTCGTCGATCTGGCGCTGCATGAACTCGAGGTTGCTGCGGCCCGGATAGAGCTGGCCGTGCGCCAGCATTCGCGTCGAGCCGGCGATGCGATTGACGAAGTCGCGCACCGCCACGGTCTGATAGCCGGTGAGGATTTCCGCCGACAGCGATTCGGCAATGGTGCGCGGCGGGATCGGCTTCGTGGCGCCGGGCGGCAGGAACAGGCCGAGCGGCGCGTTGCTGAGAATGCCGACGGTGACGGCGCTGTCGAGGTAGACATCCTTGACGAGCGCGTGCAGCGTGAAATTGGTGCCGACATTGGGTGTCTGGCCGAGCGACGCGGTCCAGGCGCCCCACGGGTTGCCAAGCTCGTCGGGGTAGCCCTGGGGGTTGAAGGGGTTGGCCTTGAACCCGGCATTGGTGCTGGCGGCGCCGGCGCCCTGGCTCGCGGCGCGCAACGCCATGCCGCCCGGACCCGAGCGGTCGCGCACCATGTGGAGCTGATCGTCGACCACGAAGAGATCCGCGGGCGGTGCGTGTTCGGCCGCCGCGGCGGGCTCGACCAGATCGGCGGGGCCGACGTTGAAGAAACGGCCGAACACCTCGTTCATCGCCAGGAAGGAGGCCGCCATGCCGCCCGAGCCGGCGAGGAAGCGCCGCCGCGACACGCCGAGACGCCGCGCCGCGGCCGCGGCGAGCGCACCGATGCGGGCCTCGACTTCGCGCTGCGCCGGCGTTTGCGCAAACGGCATATACTCGCCGTTGGAGACGTTCCGCGTCGGCACCGGCGCGTTGAGCGCATCCGCCTCGTCGGCCCTTTGGAGCCGCGACAATTGTTCCACCGAAAACCAGGTATCGGCCTCGCGCCGCTCGTCCCCTTGCTCACCCATGCGTTCCTCCAAGGCTTGCTGCTTCGCGGTTGCCGAAAGTATCCCGCCGCGGTGACGGATTTGTCCATCGCGGCGATCGGGCGTGTCACGCGGCCCCCGCCTCGGTCGTCTTATCGGCGAGAAGGGAGTCCCATGCGCAAAGTCCTGGCCTCGATCCTTGGCCTCCTCCTCGCCGCCAATGGCGTTTTCATGATCGCCGATCCGGCGTCCTGGTATGGCGCGGTGCCCGGTGTTGCCCTGACCGGCCCGCTCAACCTGCATTTTGTGCGTGACATCGGCTGCGCCTATCTGGCCACCGGGGCGGCGCTCTTCTGGTTCGCCGTCGATGCGCGGGCGCGCCCGGCGGCGTTTGCCGGCGGCGTTTTTCTCGCGCTGCACGCGCTCGTCCATGTCGCCGACGCGGCGAGCGGCCGGGAAGCGGGGCATGGTCTCGTCTTCGATCTCGTGCCGGTGTTCCTGCCGCCGGCGCTTGCCTTGTGGCTGGCCTGGCCCGGCCCCCTGTTTCCAAAGGAGAGGCACCATGTTGAAATGGCTGATCCGGCGGCGTCTCGCCGCCTTTGAGCGCGACTATGATTACGATGCCTCCTATGGCCGCGACATTCTCGATGCCGACCTGCGGGCGGCGCTGGCCTTCAACAAGTTTACCGCCATGGCGGAATACCGGCGCGACATCCCGGCCGACGCCCTGACCGCGGCGGCGCTGGTGGCGACGATGGCCGAGGATTGCGGCCCCTGCACGCAGCTCGTCGTGACGAAGGCGGAGCGGAGCGGCGTGCCATCGGCCGTGATCGGTGCCGTCATCGCCGGCGACGAGCGCCAGATGACGGAGGGGGCAAGGCTCGCCTTCCGCTTCGCCCGGGCGACGCTGGCCCACGACCCCGAGGCCGACGCGCACCGCGAGGAAATCGAGCGGCGCTGGGGCAAACGCGCGCTGGTATCGCTCGCATTCGCCATCGCCGCCGGCCGCGTCTACCCGACGGTCAAATACGCGTTGGGGCACGGCCGGAGCTGCCGGCGCCTGACCGTGGGCGGCGTGGCGATGCCGGTCTTGAAAGAGGCGGCGTGAGCGACAAGGCGGCAATCGGGATGGCGGCGGGCTTCGAGCCGCATCGCCGCCATTTGATGGCCGTTGCCTATCGCATGCTCGGGTCCCTGGTCGAAGCCGAGGATGCCGTGCAGGAGGCTTATTTGCGCTGGCACGGCACGGATCGCGCCAAGGTCCGCAACCCCGAGGCGTTTCTGACACGAACCGTCACGCGCCTCTGCCTCGACCAGCTCAAATCGGCGCGACGGCGGCGCGAGGCCTATGTCGGACCGTGGCTGCCGGAACCGGTGCTGGAGAGCGCCACGCTCGATGCCGGCTCGGCGAGCGATTATGCCCAGGATCTGTCGGTGGCCCTGATGCTGACGCTGGAACGGCTGTCGCCGCTCGAGCGCGCCGCGTTTCTGTTGCACGATGTCTTTGACGTCGGCTTTGTCGAGATCGCCGAGACACTGGGCCGCAACGAGGAGGCCTGCCGTCAGCTTGCCGCCCGCGGGCGTGCCCATGTCCGGGGGGCGCGGCCGCGCTTTAATCCGAGCAGCGAGGACAACGCGAAACTGCTGGCGGCGTTCAAGGAAGCGGCCGAAAGCGGCAATGCCGCCGGCCTTGCAGCCTATCTCGCCAAGGACGCCGTGCTCCTGGCGGATGGCGGCGGGAAAAGGCCGGCCGCCCTCAATCCGATCGAGGGCGCCGACCATATCGTCCGGCTGATCGAGGGGCTGGGGCGCAAGCTTGCCGGCCCCTTCCGCCTGCGCGACACCCCGATCAACGGGATGCCGGGATTCATCGTGACCGGGCCCGACGGCAGCATCGAGACGATCGCCTTCGATGTCGCGGGCGGCAAGATCGTCGCGATCTACAACGTGCGCAATCCCGATAAGTTGCGGCGCGTCGCGCCTTAGTCGTCCTTCGCGGTGTTGTCGAGACGTCGGGCGCGGCACGCTGCGGCCGCCTCGGCGCCGGGCGCAGCGGGCGTCACGTCGCGCGGCCGGGCGATCGGTTTCGCTCCTCGTCAGCTCCTCGTCACTTGACGCTCCTCCAATGCGCCGCCGAAGAATAGAGTGCAGCGATGTTGGCGATGCGTCACGCTCTCGATCGGGCGCCCGGGCTGGGGGCCGTGACGGCAGCGACGCTACTGGTTCATCTCGCGGTTGCGGGCCGCTACGATTTTTTTCGTGACGAGCTCTATTTCATCGTCTGCGGCAGGCATCCCGCGTTTGGCTACGTCGACCAGCCGCCTTTGGTGCCGTTATTGGCGGCGGCGACCCAGGCTTTCGGCCGATCGCTGTGGCTGCTGCGGCTGCCGGCGGCGCTTGCCGCCGCAGCCCTGGTGCCGCTGACGGCGGCGCTCGCGCGCCTCGTCGGCGGCGATAGCGGCGCCGCCGTGATTGCCGGTGCGGCGAGTGCGATTGCGCCGGTGCTGATCGGGTTGAGTGCGACGCTCTTCACCTCGAGCTTCGATGCGCTGGCCTGGACGGCCCTCGCCTATTTCGTCGCACGCGCCCTTGTCCGGGACGATGACCGGGCGCTCCTATGGGCGGGGCTGACTGCCGGCGTCGCCTTCCAAATCAAATACGGCGTTGCGTTATGGCTCATTGGCCTTGCCCTCGGCCTGGCGCTGACCCCGGAACGTCGCCTCTTCCGGCGACGGGCGCTGTGGCTGGGTGCGCTGCTCGCGCTTCTGATCGCGCTGCCCAACCTCTTGTGGCAGACCGGCGAGGGCTGGCCGTTCCTCGAGGTCGCGGCGAACCACGCGCGCGACAATCTCACCGGCTCGCCGCTTTATTTCCTGGTGCACCAGATCTTTCTGGTCAATCCGTTCGTGGCGCCGTTATGGGCGGCGGGACTGATCGTGCCGTTCACCGTCCCGGAGCTGCGGCCGTTGCGCTTTCTGCCGATCGCCTGGTTAACCGCCGCGATCCTCGTGTGGGGATCGCACGGCAAGGACTATTATCTCGCCGCCGCTTATCCGACGCTCTTCGCCATCGGCGCGGTGGCGGCGATGCGCCTCTGGCTTTGGCTTCGCGTGATATTGGTTGCCGGAGCGGTGGCGTTGTCTCTGGTCGCCTTGCCCATCGCCTTGCCGGTCCTGAGCCCGGACCGGCTCGGTCGCTACCTGGCACAAATGCCGCTGCGTCCGCGGCCGGACCAGGAAGCGTCCGTCGGTGCGCCGCTGACGCAGCTCTTCTCCGATCAATTCGGCTGGCGCGGCCTGGAGCAAACGGTCGCCCGCGCCTACCATGCCTTGCCGCCGGCCGAGCTCGGGCGCGCCGTGATCCTGACGCGGAACTATGGCCAGGCGGCCGCGCTCGATTTCTACGGTCGTGCCGACGGACTGCCGCCGGCGACGAGCGGCCACAATCAATATTACCTCTGGGGGCCGCACCCCGCCGACGGCGAGGCGTTGATACTGGTCGGCCGGCCGGCAGCCCGGTGGCGCGCGCGCTGCGCCCGTCTCGATGTCATCGCGCGCCCCGCCAATCCCTACACCATGCCCTATGAAAAAGGCCCGATTCTGGTGTGCCACGGCTTCGCGGGCGACATCGCCAAGGCCTGGCCAAGGATCAAATTCTACTACTGAGACAAGGGGTTACGCCTCAAACGGCGCGACGCTCAGCGCGACCGAGTCGGCGACATGCTCCTTCGATATCACGCCGAGCACGTCGCCCGCTTGCGGAATGCGGTGCGCGTCCTTGACCACCACCGCCATCGTCGCGCCGCGCCTCCACATGCGGCGGATCACCGCGTAGGCGATATCGTCGCTGCGCGCCACGGTGAAATTGCGCTGTGCGATCGCGCCGAGACGAACGCCCGTGTAGCGGTCCTCAAGCCCGCGGCGCAGCGCCGTGTTGACGCGCAAGACCCCAAGGATGCGGTCACGGTCGGTCACCACCACGTGGCTCAACCCGCCGGTATGGTCGGGACGCCTCAGGAATTCGTCGAAAGGGGTCTCTGCCGGCAACACGAGAATGTCCTTGTCCATCACCTCTTCGGCGCGCCGAACCAGGAACATGTTGGCGTGCAGCGCCTTTGGGATGAAATGGCGTCGTGCCACCAGCTTGATGGTGTAGATGTTCTCGCGCGACAACATGCGGCGCACACCGACCGCGACGGCGACCGCGAGGATCATCGGCATCACCGTCTCATAGTCCCGCGTCATCTCGAACAGCATGGTCACGGCCGTCATCACGGCACCGGTGCCGCCTCCGACCATGGCGCACATGCCGATGATGGCAAGCGCCGGAATACTGGCTTCGGGCATCGGATGGATCGCCTGCACCAGGGCGCCGAAGGCGCCGCCGAGGGTTGCGCCCATGAACAGGGATGGCGAGAAGATGCCGCCGGAGGCGCCGGAGCCGAGCGTGGTCGCGGTCGCGACCAGCTTCGCCGCGAACAGCAAGGCGAGCAGGCCGAGAGCGTCGATGCCATTGACGAGGATTGCCTGTACCGTGGCATAGCCGACGCCCTCGACATAATAGTGACCGAAAGAGCGCAAGAGGGCATACATCATGATGCCGACGCCGAGCATGCCGACGGCGTGGCGCAGATAGGGGTTGGCAATCCGGGCAAATCCATCCTCGGCGAGATGGAGGCCGCGAATGAAAAGGGTGGCGGCAAGGCCGCAGAGGCCGCCGAGGATGGCGTAGAGCAGCAGGCTGACCGCCGAGCCGGCCTGGGTTCCGAGCATCGGCGACGGCGGCACGTTGAAAGCCGGCAGCGCGCCGAGAAAGAGGCGCCCGATGAACGTCGCCGTGCCGGTTGCGAGCGCTACCGGCAGGAAGGTGCGGACGCTGACTTCGGGCAGCATCAGCTCGACGGCGAAGAGCACGCCGCCGATCGGCGTATTGAAGGTGGCGGCGATGCCCGCGCCGGCGCCTGCCGCCACCAGGGTGATGCGCTGCCACGGCGACATCGCGATCAGCTGGCCCAGGGTCGAGCCGATCGAGGCGCCGATCTGAATGATCGGGCCTTCGCGTCCGACCGAGCCGCCGGTGCCGATCGAGGAGGCCGAGGCCAGTGATTTGACCAGTGCGACCTGGGGCCGAATGACGCCCTGACGATAGTAGATCGCGTCCATCACCTCGGGCACGCCATGGCCCTTCGCTTCGGGCGCAAAGGTGGTGACCAGAAAGGTCACCACCAGGCTGCCGATCACCGGGACGAAGATCACCAGCCAGCCCCACGGCGGCGGACCGGTGAACTCGTTGGCGTTGTAGACGAAGGAGAGATGGCCGAGGAACATCAGATTGTGGATCGCGGCGATGAGGGCGCGGAACGCCACCGCGCCCAGGCCGGTGACGATGCCCATCGCCACCGCGAGCAGGCTGAGCACGAAGAGGCCAATGGAGCGGGGACGAACAATAGGGGTCAAGGTGTCGGGCTCCACTGTCGGGGGGCGCCTACTTTACCTCGCGCGCAAAATCCCGATATAGAGACGCGCCCGCCTATGGATGTCTCTTTGCCGCTATCGTCACCGACCACGCCGCAGGCGCTTTACCGTGCGCGCCGCGACGCCGGCGAATTGTCGCCCGACGCCGGGCAGGAAGAAGCGTTGCGGCAGCTGGACGCGCTCGCGGCGCAACTGGCCGACTATACGCCGCAGACCGGCGCACGCGGCTGGCGGGCGCTGCTCGGGCTTGGCCAGACCGCGCCGGCGCCCAAGGGGCTCTATGTCTGGGGTGCGGTCGGACGCGGCAAGTCGATGCTCATGGATCTTTTTTTCGCGGCGGCGCCGGTGGCGAAAAAGCGCCGGGTGCATTTCTTTGCCTTCATGCAGGAAGTGCACGCGCGCCTCCACGCGCGCAGCGACGGCGAAGCCGATCCCATTCCCGCCGCCGCCGCCGCGATTGCCGCCGAGGCGACGCTCCTGTGCTTCGACGAGCTCGAGGTGACCGATATCGCCGACGCTATGATCCTCGGGCGGCTGTTCCAGGCCTTGTTCGGGCAGGGCGTGGTGGTCGTCGCCACCTCCAATCGCGCGCCCGACGATTTGTACAAGGACGGGCTCCAGCGCGAGCGTTTCCTGCCCTTCGTGGCGCTCCTTGAGGAGCACATGTCGGTGCTGCGGCTCGACGGCGCGCGCGATTACCGGCTCCAGCGCTTCGCCGGCCGCCAGACCTACATCGTGGCGCCCGGCGGCGCCGGCCAGCGCGCGCTCGCGGCCGCCTTTGCCGCCCTCACCGGCGGCGCCGAAGGCGCGCCGGTCGAGCTTCGGGTGCTGGGTCGCACGCTCGCGGTGCCGCGCGCCGCCAAAGGCGTCGCCTGGTTCGGCTTCGACGAGCTGTGCGCGCGGCCGCTCGGCCCGCCTGACTTCCTGGCGCTGTGCGAGACGTTCCACACCTTCATCGTCGAGGGGATCCCGGTGATGAGCCGGCGATTGCGGAACGAGGCGCGGCGCTTCAGCGTCTTCATCGACACGCTCTACGAGGCCCACGGCAATCTCGTGGCGAGCGCGGAAGCGCCGCCCGAGGCGCTTTACCCCGATGGCGACGGCAGCTTCGAGTTCCAGCGCACCGTTTCCCGCCTCCACGAAATGGCAAGCGCCCACTATATCGCGGCGCGGCGCGGCTGAAACCGGCCGCGCCGGCACCCGGCAAGGGGCCGGCATGGTTCTTCGTCTTCGATCCCCGGTTACACTCGAAGCAAGTGTGTATTGGCGCCGGTATTTGGGCAATTCTTGCACAATATTTCGGCATGACATCCGCGCGTGACATATCGGCGGGTTGCCGATCCCGGGAATTCGCGCTAAACCCGCGCGTCTCCAAGGCAACGAGGGAACCATGGCACGCAAGAAAATCGCGCTGATCGGCGCCGGCCAGATCGGCGGCACGCTGGCACTGTTGGTCGGCTTGAAGGAATTGGGTGATGTGGTTCTGTTCGACGTCGTCGACGGCGTGCCGCAGGGAAAATCGCTCGATATCGCGCAAGCGTCGCCGGTCGAGGGCTTCGATGCCGCGCTGTCGGGGAGCACCGACTATTCGGCCATTGGCGGCGCCGATGTGGTGATTGTGACCGCGGGCGTGCCGCGCAAGCCCGGCATGAGCCGGGACGACCTCATCAGCGTCAATGCCAAGGTGGTGAAGTCGGTCGGCGAGGCCATCAAGACCCATTGCCCGGGCGCCTTTGTCATCACCATCACCAATCCGCTCGACGTCATGGTGTGGGTGATGCGCGAGGCCTCCGGCCTGCCGCCGGAGCGCGTCGTCGGGATGGCCGGCGTGCTCGACAGCGCGCGGTTCCGCTATTTTCTCAGCGCGGAGCTCGGTGTCTCGGTCGAGGACGTGACCGCGTTTGTGCTGGGCGGCCATGGCGACAGCATGGTGCCGCTCCCGCGCTATTCGACCGTGGCCGGCATCCCGCTGCCCGATCTCGTCAAGATGGGATGGACCACGGAGGCGCGTCTGCAAGAGATCGTGCAGCGTACCCGCGACGGCGGCGGCGAGATCGTCAACCTCCTCAAGACCGGCTCGGCGTTTTATGCTCCCGCCTCGTCGGCGATCGCGATGGCGGAGGCCTATCTCAAGGACAAGAAGCGCGTCCTTCCCTGCGCCGCCTATCTCACCGGCCAATATGGCGTCAAAGACCTATATGTCGGAGTGCCGGTGGTGATCGGCGCCAAGGGCGTCGAGCGCATCGTCGAGATCGCGATGAACGCCGACGAAAAGGCGGCCTTCGAAACCTCGGTGGCGGCGGTGCGGTCCCTGCTCGATGCGACCAAGAAGCTTCAGGCAGCGTGAGGCGACCGCAACCGTTGCGAGAACATTCGGCGTGATCCGGTCCCCGGAACACGCGATCAGACCTAGGCTGGAGATGCCGGCCTCCCTACTTTTAAGAAAGGCCGCATCGATGGCGGCGAGTCGAAACAATGTCGCTTGAGCAAACCGGTTTTCTCTACGGCGCCAACGCCGCTTTCATCGCCGAGCTTTATGTCCGCTATCTGGCCGACCCCGATTCGGTCGATGCCAGCTGGCGGGGCTTCTTCGCCGATCTGGCGGATCAGAGCCCGGCCATCCTGAAGGAGCTGGCGGGCCCCGATTGGGCGCCCCGCCTCCCGGCGACCGGCAACGGTCTCGACGCCGCGCCTTCGCCCGGGCCCAAATCCAACGGACGCGGCGCCGTGGTTGCCATCGCGGAGGGCCGCGCCACCGTGCTCGATTCGCTCCGCGCGGTGGCGCTCATACGCGCCTACCGCGTGCAGGGGCATCTTATCGCCGACCTCGATCCGCTCGGCCTCGCGCGGCGCGCCGAGCATCCCGACCTCGACCCGGCGACCTATGGCCTGACCGAGGCGGACATGGACCGCCCGATCTATATCGACGGCCTTCTGGGTTTCGAGACGGCGACCTTGCGCCAGATCATCGCCGCGTGCCGCGCCACCTACTGCGGCCATGTCGGCGTCGAATTCATGCATATTCAGGAGCTGGAACAGCGGCGCTGGATCCAGCGCCGCATCGAGCTGCCGCGCAACCAGACCGAATTCACGCTCGAGGGCAAACGCGCGATTCTGGACCGGCTGACCGTTGCCGAGGGCCTCGAGCGCTTTCTCGACAAGCGCTACACCGGCACCAAGCGATTCGGCCTCGAAGGCGCCGAATCGCTGATCCCCGCACTCGAGCAGGTCATCAAGCGCGGCGGCCAGCTCGGCGTCAAGGAGCTGGTGATCGGCATGCCGCATCGCGGCCGGCTCAATGTCCTGACCAACATGATGGGAAAGCCGTTCGCGGCGCTGTTCTCCGAGTTCCAGGGCAATGCCGCCAACCCCGACGACGTGCAAGGGTCGGGCGACGTCAAATACCATCTCGGCACCTCGACCGACCGGGAGTTCGACGGCAACAGGATGCATCTGTCGCTGACCGCGAATCCGTCGCATCTCGAAGTCGTCAACCCGGTCGTTCTCGGCAAGGTGCGCGCCAAGCAGCGCCAGCTCGGCGATACCGACCGCGTCAAAGTGATCGGCCTCCTGATGCACGGCGACGCCGCCTTCGCCGGCCAGGGCCTCGTCAGCGAGTCGCTCGAGCTCTCGGAGATCCGGGGCTACCGCACCGGCGGCACCATTCATTTCATCGTCAACAACCAGATCGGCTTCACCACCAGCCCGGCGGCGGCGCGATCCGGCCCCTACTCCTCCGATCTCGCCAAAAGCATCCAGGCGCCGATTTTCCACGTCAACGGCGACGATCCCGAGGCCGTGGTCCATGTCGCGCGCATCGCCACGGAATATCGCCAGCAGTTCAAGAAGGACGTGGTGGTCGACATGTTCTGCTATCGCCGGCACGGCCACAACGAGGGCGACGAGCCCGCCTTCACCCAGCCTTTGATGTACCGGGCGATCGCCGCCCATCCGACGACGCGCGAGATTTACGCAAAGCGCCTCGCCGAGGAAGGCGTCGTCGCGGCTTCCGACGCCGCCAAGATGGTCGACGATTTCCAGGCGCATCTCGATTCGCAATTCCAGGCGGCGAAGGGCTATCGGCCCAACAAGGCCGATTGGCTCGAAGGCGCGTGGACGGGCCTTCGCGTCGCCTCGGGCGATGACCGCCGCGGCCAGACCTCGGTCGCGCTCGCGACGCTGCGGGAAGTCGGCGACGCCCTGACCCGGGTGCCGGCGGATTTCCATCTCAACCGCAAGATAGAGCGCCAGATCGCGCAAAAGCGCGAAGCGCTCAGATCGGGCGCCGGCATCGACTGGGCGACGGCCGAGGCGCTGGCGTTCGGCACCTTGCTGACCGAAGGCACCTTCGTGCGGCTCTCCGGCCAGGATTCGGGCCGCGGCACCTTCTCGCAGCGCCACGCCGTTCTGGTCGATCAGGAGAACGAGGCGAAGTACATCCCGCTGCAGCATGTCCGCGACGGTCAGCCGCCCTTCGAGGTGCTGGACTCGCCCTTGTCCGAGGCGGCCGTGCTCGGTTTCGAATATGGCTACAGTCTCGCCGAGCCCCGCGCCCTCATCCTATGGGAAGCGCAGTTCGGGGATTTCGCCAACGGGGCGCAGGTCGTCATCGACCAGTTCATTTCCTCCGGCGAGGCGAAATGGCTGCGCATGTCGGGCCTGACGCTGCTCCTACCGCACGGCTACGAGGGTCAGGGTCCCGACCATTCTTCGGCACGGCTCGAGCGCTTCCTGCAAATGTGCGGCGAAGACAATTGGCAAGTGTGCAACCTCACGACCGCGGCCAACTATTTCCATGCGCTGCGTCGCCAGGTGCACCGGAATTTCCGCAAGCCCCTGATCGTGATGACGCCGAAATCGCTGCTGCGCAGCGCGGACGTGGCTTCGCGCCTCGATGCCATGGGCCCGGGGACCTCGTTCCATCGCGTCATCGACGAGATCGACAAGCTCGGGCCCGACGAGAAGGTTCGCCGCGTCGTGCTGTGCAGCGGCAAGGTCTATTTCGATCTGCTGCGCGCGCGGCGCGAGCGCCGCATCGACGACGTCGCGATCCTGCGCCTGGAGCAGCTCTACCCCTTCCCGGCGAAGACGCTCGCCACGGCGCTGGCGCGCTACAAGAATGCCGAGCTCCTGTGGTGCCAGGAAGAGCCGCAGAACATGGGAGCATGGAGCTTCGTCGATCGCCGCATCGAAGCGGCGACGGCAAAGCTGGATATCAGGGGCAAGCGGCCGGCCTATGCCGGACGCCCGGAAATGGCGGCCACGGCGACCGGTCTTTTGAAGCGGCACAACGCCGAGCAGGCGCGGCTCGTCGACCAGGCGCTCGCCGTCTGAAACGGAGAGGATAATGGCGGTTGACGTCAAAGTTCCCGCGCTCGGCGAATCGGTCACCGAGGCGAGTGTCGGCCGCTGGCTCAAACACGCCGGCGACGCGGTGGCAGTGGACGACCCGCTGGTCGAGATTGAAACCGACAAGGTGACCCTCGAAGTCAACGCACCGGCCGCGGGCACGCTCACCGACATCGTCGTCGAGGAAGGCGCCAACGTCGCCGTCGGCGCGATCCTCGCCCGCATCGCCGAAGGCGAGGCGCGCCCGGCCTCGGCACCGAAGGCGGCACCGGCCGCGGCGGCGCCGGCCCCCGCCCCTGCGCCCGCCGCCGCAGCCTCAGCACCGGCGGCCGTCCGCCTCGCGCGCTCGGGTCCGGCGGTGCGCAAGCTCGTCGAGGAGCGCGACCTCGACCCGGCCGCGATTCCGGCGTCCGGCAAGGACGGCCGCCTGACCAAGGGCGACGTGCTGGCGATGGCGGCGACGGCCCCTGCCGCGGTTGCCGCCGCTCGTCCCGCGGCCCCGCCGCCGTCGCGCCCGCGCGAGGAGCGGGTGCGCATGACGCGCCTGCGCCGCACCATCGCCGAGCGGCTGAAAGAGGCGCAGAACACCGCCGCCATGCTGACCACGTTCAACGAGGTCGATATGAGCGCGGCGGCGGCTTTGCGCGACAGATACCGCGACAGCTTCGAGAAAAGGCACGGCGTGCGGCTCGGCTACATGTCGATCTTCGTCAAGGCGTGCATCGCCGCGCTGAAGGACGTGCCTGCGGTCAACGCGGAAATCGCCGGCGACGACCTCATCTACAAGAACCACTACGATATCGGCGTCGCGGTCGGAACCGAGCACGGTCTGGTGGTGCCGGTGGTGCGCGACGCGGATCAGATGAGCTTCGCCGAGATCGAAAAGCGGATCGCCGATGTGGCGCGGCGCGCGCGGGACGGCAAGCTGGCGCTCGACGAGCTGTCGGGCGGGACCTTCACCATCACCAATGGCGGCATCTACGGCTCGCTGATGTCGACACCGATCCTGAACCCGCCGCAGTCCGGCATTCTCGGCATGCACAAGATAGTGAAGCGGCCGATGGTGGTCGGCGACAGGATCGAAGCGCGGCCCATGATGTATTTGGCGCTCAGCTACGATCATCGCGTCATCGACGGCCGCGAGGCCGTGACGTTCCTGGTGCGCGTCAAGGAATGTGTCGAGGATCCCGAGCGTCTTCTGTTCGAGGTGTGAGCCCATGAGCGATTTCGACGTCGTCGTCATTGGCGGGGGGCCGGGCGGCTATGTCGCCGCGATCCGCGCGGCGCAGCTCGGCATGCGCACCGCCTGCGTCGAGAAACGCGCGACCCTGGGCGGCACCTGCCTCAACATCGGCTGCATCCCGTCGAAGGCGTTGCTGCAATCGTCGGAGCACTTCGCCGAAGCGGGACACGACTTCGCCCAGCATGGCGTCAAGGTCGGCAGCCTGCAGCTCGACCTGCCGACCATGATGGCGCGTAAGGACAAGGTGGTCGCCGCCAACACCAGCGGCGTCGATTACCTTTTTCGCAAGCACAGGATCGAGCGCATCACCGGCCTCGCCAGCTTCACCGCGCCGGGCACGCTCGTGGTCGACGGCAAGACGCCGCTCGCCGCGACATCCTACATCATTGCCACGGGCTCCGAATCGATGCCGCTGCCGGGCGTGCCGGTCGACGAGAAGACCATCCTCTCCTCGACCGGCGCCTTGTCGCTCGACGCGGTGCCGAAGCATCTCGTCGTCGTCGGCGGCGGCTATATCGGCCTCGAGATGGGCTCGGTCTGGGGCCGGCTCGGCGCCGACGTGACCGTGGTCGAGTTCCTCGACCGGATCGTGGCCACCATGGATGCCGAAACCGGCGCCATGCTGCAGCGCCTCCTGCAGAAGCAGGGCTTCCGGTTCCGCCTCGGCACCAAGGTGGCGTCGGCGGCCAACGGCAAGGGCGGGGTCACCCTCGCGCTTGAGCCCGCCAACGGCGGCGCTGCGGAGGAGCTCAAGGCCGATGCCGTGCTCGTCGCGATCGGGCGCCGGCCTTATACGGAAGGGCTCGGCCTCGAAAAAGCGGGCGTCGGTCTCGACAATAAGGGCCGCATCCTCGTCGACCGGCATTTCCGGACCAACGTGCCGGGACTTTACGCGATCGGCGACGTCATTGCCGGCCCGATGCTGGCGCACAAGGCGAGCGAAGAGGGCGTCACGCTCGCCGAGCGCCTGGCCGGCCAGGGCGGCGCGGTCAACTACGACGCGATCCCGGCGGTGATATACACCGCGCCCGAGGTGGCCAGCGTCGGCAAGACCGAAGAAGAGCTGAAGGCCGCCGGCGTCTCCTACAAGGTCGGCAAGTTTCCGTTCACCGCCAATCCGCGCGCCCGGGCCAACGGCGAGACGGAAGGCGCCGTCAAGATATTGGCCGAGGCGGCGACCGACCGGGTCCTCGGCGTCCATATCGTCGGCCCCGACGCCGGCACCATCATCGCCGAATGCGTGGTGGCGATGGAGTTCGCCGCCAGCGCCGAGGATATCGGCCGCATCTGCCACGCGCATCCGACCTTGAACGAGGCGGTGAAGGAAGCGGCGCTGGCGGTCGCCGGCGAAGCCATTCACATTTGAGGGTTCCGCTTCGAAACAGCGCAAAATGGCTGGTGCCGACCTGGTTCAGACACGACAACGACAGCACTTGACCGATCCCGCTGCGGCTATTGAGGTGCGGCTTGGGATATGCCAGAATATCTCCAGGAAGGAGAGTCAGGCCATGTC
>Ga0123356_10002312_pt1 | contig 20486 bp, 17 predicted proteins | sample TergutEmb28metaG_2_FD_92546 | JGI IMG/M metagenome (GOLD analysis project Ga0123356, IMG submission 92546) | Embiratermes neotenicus P3 segment gut microbial communities from Petit-Saut dam, French Guiana - Emb289 P3 | ecosystem: Host-associated > Arthropoda: Insects > Digestive system > Gut ... | reverse complement strand
CTCGAACCTTTGACCTACTGATTAACAGTCAGTTGCACTACCGGGCTGTGCAACGGCGGCAAACCACCGGTGTATCTGCCCTTCTCATTTCCACATAGGTATTTAAGCATAACACTATTATTTGTAGCAGTGTTTGTTTGATTTAGGTCATAAAAAAATGTCGCAGATGAAATATTGACCAAGTAATTGCGTAAACATTTTTATTTACTAATCAGTAAAAAATGCTGTGAGTTATATACTCAAGTTTCACAACACCAACTCATAACCTGTAAACTTTTGCATATTTGGCAAAGCCACTGCACAAAAGGCTTGACTGCACAATTATGTGATGAACACTCGTATTTATCTCGGCCACTCAATTCATAACACTGTCATAACAAAATTATGGGGGATCCCATTCCTTGTTACCGTAAACTAAATATCCACCCCCCGAACATACCCAAATGGGGGAATGGTATGAAAAAGATCTTTGTTGCATTCCTGTTTACCCTATTGGTTGCTGGCGCGAAGTAAGTCCAGCGCTTAAACCCTGCCTTCATCTGATAGGGGAAGTTGAGAGACAGGCTGAAGAAGCGCAATAACTGATGGAGTTGTCTTGTTTTGTGTTTGTGTGAATCTGTCATAGAAATACGATGGGTAATACTTTTTTGTTCTAATGTTACGCGATCATATGGTGTGTGGTTGTCCTTTTTATGTTCCCATGTTTTTTTAGAAAAGCCTTAAATCTATTTTAGAATATATTAAGATAAGCGTCAGCATTAATGCTAAACTCCATTTGCGATGCTTCTTAACTTTATGGGTAACTGAGTTGAGCGACATGAACAAAAACAATAAAACTCCTCAAAAATGGTTGACTATATTTCTCTCTGTGATATTGGTTGTAAGTACAGTATGTGCCTTTATGCCCAGTGTTAAAGCTACAGAACTGACACCACAACAAAAAGCCCAAACCCTGACAACTGAAGTGTTGGGTTTTGACACCACAAAATATGAGATACAAGTCGAAAACTATGAAAACGGCACAGGAATGGACTATCTCTGTGTTGTTCCCCAGCACATCGTAGCTCAAACGCTCACCTCAGATCAAGGGGATGTTAAGTTGTTCTATACATTTGCAAACAATAACCTGCAAATGCTCACTATCTACAAAGACAAATATGCACAAGAGGGATCTAATTATTTTAGAGATGTTGCTGTTGCTGAGGACTTCCTTGCTAAATACCAAAACTATGCCGGAAATTCCCTGTACACCCAACTAAGCACTATAATACCCATAGAGGGTGTGACGGGAAACTATACGGTGATCTCTGAGAATATTGTACTTGAGGCTATAATCACTGAGGGCTCTACTACGTTTAAGTGGTACTATACTGCCAATGGCGCTGTGGCACCCTACTCCAAATTTGTAACTATTGCTATTGAGCGGGGAATTTTGAGCGCGTTTGTCGATAACTGGCAACTATACCCCGTGGGTAGTACACGTGTGGGTCTTTCTAGAGAAGAAGCTCTCTCTGTTGCCATAGAGACTGCTAGGAGTCATGCTTGGAGTTTGGAGGTTGAGGCTTCTAGTTTGTCGGTGGAGAATTTTAATGAGGATAATGTGTGTTGGGAGGCTTTGGTTTTTATGAGTTCAGTAGATGCCGACAATACCCGCGGTGGTGAGTATCTTTTAACGCTTTATCCGGTTTGGCAGTTTGGGATTGCACTGGATAAGTGGTATGGGTATATGTATGGTGTGCAGGTGGATGTTTGGGCTGACACAGGTGAGGTTAGACGGGTGCATGAGGCCTGGTCATCAATTCTTCCTGAAGAAGAAGCCCTCTTTGCCGATATGGGTGAGCAAACGGGGATGTCTGAGGCTGGGCTGAGTTTAACTGTGCTGGCTATGTTTTCTGCTACTGTTCTTCTTACAGGCGGGTTTGCTATTGTTTGTATGGATGGAACAAAAAAACTACACTATGCCCATCTGATTAAAAGGCGCGGGTTTAAAGCAGGCGGAGTGTTGCTTTGTATTATCATATCTTCAACCTTGTTTTTGGGCGCGCTTGAAACTGCCAGCGCCACAACACGCGGCGCAGTAGTCTGGGGCTCAGAAAGTACAGGTGCTATCGTGAGCGGAGTTAATTGGCGCAAGAGCACGACTGAAGTTAACTTTCAGAGAGATGCTGGTTTGTATATTAGCTCATTCTTTATAAGCGGGGGTTATACGGGTAATGGTTTAGTTAATCATCAAGGTTATCTGGGGTCCTCTGCCAGCCAAATTAAAAGCGACATCTCAGCATTATATTCCTCTAAAGACGCTGTGGCAGTAGTTGATTTCGATCACGGCGTTGGAAGAAGTAATATTACTGGGTTTCCATCCAGCGAATTCCACTACATATTCGAAGACAACGTAGGAACCAAAATGCATCCTACCGATCCTACGAAAGATCAACCGGGTAATGCGGTGTATGATTATGAGGTTTATGGTTTGGCAACTCAGAGTAAAACGGCTTTTGCGTTAATCAATACTTGTTTGTCTGCGAATTTGACTTATGGTCAGGGGTATAAACCGGCTCAGTTTCCGCTATATTATGGGCGGGCTGTGGGTATGCCCTATGCTTGGACTGGTCGGCTTGTATCTGGTATGGGTGGAAGTTTTGATCCTGATCAGCATATTAGTAATGATGGGTATGGTAGTCCGGATTGGGAAAATCAGGTGTATATGGGATTTACTCATGGTTCGGCGTCTTTGGAGCAGAGTGTTCCCACTTATGGGGGTAATGCGTATTTCTATTGGGTGGGGAGTTTCCTGGGCAATGCGTTGACGTATGATATGTCGGTGAACAATGCTTTGGATGTTGCTTCCTTGCAGTTTATGGGCACTTATTTTGCCTACACACCTTTACGGACTGGATTTACGCCTTATTGGTGGAACTTTTCAGGTTATTGGCCTACCAGTACTTTGGCTGTCTTTGGGAATGGTAATATTCATTTGAAGGATTTTGAGCCGCATACTGTTAGTTTGCCCTCTATTGGTGGTCCAACAAGCGGCGCTGTTAGTGTGTCTTATAGTTTCACGGCCTCTTCTTCGGTTGATTCGTTTGGTCATAGGGTACGCTATATTTTTGATTGGGCTGATGGCACATCTACAACAACAGGGTATGTTAATTCGGGTGGGTCTGTTTCGGTGTCTCATTCCTGGAGTACTGATGGGGTGTATGGTGTTAAGGTGTATGCGCAATGTGAGGATGGGCGTCGCAGCAGTTTGTCTGGACCCTACAATGTTGCGATTGGAGCTAATCCTTGGTTGATAATTGATGCGTGGGATGACTATGGGAACGAGTTGAATGTGGGGGTCTATATTGATGATCAGCTTGTGGGCGGTACTCCGGGGGCTTTTATGGTGACATCGGGTTGGCATACTCTTAGTGTTGATTGGCAAATCTATATTTTTACAATCTTTGATTCGTTTAGCGATGGCAGTGATAATTGTGGATACCAATTGATAACTTCGAATACAACATTGACTGCGAATTATCGCTGTACATAGGGTTAATTGTATGTTTTCCTCTTTCTTTTTGTTTTTGAGATGATTTTCAAAATTAAAATTGGTTGAACAGTAAATGATAATAGCGTTTGTTGGTATATTTACTAAGATTATCGGTAGTTGTGGGGTTGTGATGTAGTTTGAGATATGTTGTTATTGTGGAGTTGGTTTTGTGTTGTTTGTTCGTTTGTTTGTTTGTTAAGGTTCCTGTTTTGGGAGCGTCTGTGCCGTTGCCGGAGGAGAATGTTTGGGTTGAGGTGGCGTCTATGCGTCATGCACGTAGCTACTTTGGCACAGCGGTGGCGGATGGCAAAATATATGCTATTGGAGGTCTTGATAAGTCTGAGAAGACTATTGGCGCTGTTGAGCGGTATGATCCTCAGACTAATAGCTGGACGGATATGTCATCAATGCCTATTCCCCAGCATATGTTTGTCGCGGTATGTTCTATGGGTAAAATTTACTGTATAAGCGAATGGAACACTGAGGTTTATGATATAGCCACCGATAGCTGGGAAGAAAAACTGTCTATGCCAACTCCCAGATCTAGTGTGTCTGTTTGTGTTGTGAATGGAAGTATATATGTTATGGGTGGGTTTGTAGGTACAAGTACGGGTTTGTGGTCTTCGGATCTTTGTGAGGTTTATGATCCCGTAGCGGATGCTTGGTCTGTGTTTGAGGGTGTTTGGCCGGAGGTGCCTTCTTTGGGTATGGTTTTTGATAATTGGGAATATAGTTGTGATGACTTTACGCTTCGGATTCATAATCTTGTTTTGGATAGTTGGATGGATGGGCCTGGTGTACCGGGTGAGTTTCATGGCCGAGGTATTGTTGAGGTGGGTGGGTTGTTGTATGCTTTGGGCGGCTGTACAGAGACCTATAGTGTTCCTTTTTATATATGGCACCCGGAGCGTGTTCCTGTTCGGAGTGTTTTTGTGTATACGCCGTTTGGTTATGGGCGGGTTGCGCCTGTTGTTTCGGTTTTGTCTTTGGAGGATGGGGGCAGGTATGATTTTAGTAATGTGACCTTAGAGGTTGGCCTAAAGCAGTCTGTGGTTTGGGTGGGGTATAGTTTGGATGGTCATGCTAATGTTACGGTTGATGGGGGTGGTGTTGTTTTGTCGGGGTTGTCTAATGGGCGTCATAGTGTTAGGGTGTTTGCGGAAGACAAATATGGGAACGTAGGTGCTTCAGAAACCATAACTTTCTCTGTTGTTAATGCACCTCTATCCCTGTCTTTTATCACCGCTATTACAGCTCTAGTTGTGGTTGCTGTTGTTGTTTGTGGGGGTTTGTTGTTGTTTTTAAGAAAACGCAGGCGTATTAAATTTTTGACGATGGGTTGAATTGAGTTTATTCCTGTTGCCGCTGTTTTGTGTAGTCAATAATTAAAAATAATATCACTTTTTCCATGCAACCGAAACCTTTATTCTTAAATATATGTGGCTAAATTTCTATTGATAAGTGTGGAGAATATGGAGCAAAAACTCCGGGCTACTCTAATTACTGGTAGAACTATTGAACAAGGCGTAGGCAAAGAGCTAGGTAAGGGCTCTGAGGAATACTATGTTGGTTGTGCCGTTTGTTTCTTTGATAAATCTGATATGGTGAAACTTGGCATAAAAAATGGTTCAATTGTTCGTGTAACATCCAAATATGGTTCAGTTATTGTTAAAGCCCAGAAATACCGTTGGGGCGTTATGCCGGGTATGGTGTTTATGCCTTGTGGTTCTTGGGCCAATGTTATCTGTGGTGATGAAACCTACACCATGGGTATGCCGCTCTACCGCGGGTTCCCAGTTGAGGTTGAAGCCGCCCCAGATCAAGCGGTACTTACATTAGAAGAACTTCTTATGCAACAATTCGGGAGGAATAGCGATGAGTAAAACAATAAACAATGTTGTTTGCCCCATATGTGGCTGTCTCTGCGACGACCTCGAAGTCACCGTAGAGAACAACGAAATAGTCAAAATGAAAAATGGCTGTGCAGTTTGTGAAGCAAAAATGGTGCACGGCTACAAAAGCGAAGAACGCATCCTAAAACCCATGATACGAAAAGACGGCAAACTTGTTTCTGTATCTATGGATGAAGCAGTTAAAAAAGCAGCCCAAATTCTAACAGATGCCAAGTATCCTTTGCTGTTTGGCTGGAGCAGCACCGTTGGCGAAGCACAGCGTATCGGTGTTGAATTAGCCGAAGAATTAGGCGCAACTTTGGACAACTGTTGTAGCGTATGCCACGGCCCCTCGGTTATGGCAACCCAGGAAATCGGTATCCCTGCTGCCACCTTGGGCCAAATTCGCCACCGTGCGGATTTGATTGTTTACTGGGCCTGCAACCCCTGGGCAAGCCACCCTCGCCATGTTGAGCGCTACACCGCCTTTACTGATGGACGTTTTGAGGGTAGTGAGTGGCAAAGTTATGTTAAAAAATTAAAGGCTGATTCAAACCGCAAAAAAATGGAAATGGCCTCTAAGCGAATCTCACGTGTGGAACCCCCCACTAAAGCGGCCTCTTTTACAGGTCCACCCCCACAGATGCTTGAGCACAAACCTGGACGTAAAATGATTGTGGTGGACGTACGCAAAACCATGACTGCTGAGGTGGCTGATTATTTCCTCCAGATCGAACCCAACCGTGACTATGATGTAATCGAGGCTCTGCGATGTCTAGTTACCGATCAAGAGCTTGATGTTGAAAAAGTCGGCGGTATCCCCCTTGATACTTTACGTGAGGTTGCAGATGCCATGATGAGTTGCGAGTTCGGTGTCATCTACTTTGGTTTAGGCATGACCCAGAGCTTGGGCCGTTTCCGAAACATTGAAATCGCCATCGCCTTAGCACGAGACCTAAACCGAAAAACCAAATTCGTTATCTCCCCTATGAGAGGACACTTTAACGTTACCGGCGCAAACAACGTGTTTGCCTGGCAAACCGGCTACCCCTTTGCTCTTGACTTCTCTCAGGGCTACCCCCAGTTTAACCCCGGAGAAAACACCGCAGTTGATCTGTTAAGACGCAACGACAACGACGCAACCTTGATTATCTCTGCCGATCCCGCCGCACACTTTCCAAGTGTTATCATGCAAAACATGATGAAACACCCCCTAATCACCATCAACCCAGATATGAATGCCATATCTCGGCTTGGCGATGTCGTGTTTCCCACCCAGTGGTGCGGTATAGAATACGCCGGCACAGCTTATCGCATGGACGCCGTTCCCATTACGCTCAAAAAAGTTGTTGAACCCCCACCAGGAATTCTAACTGATGAAGAACTCCTAGTTCGCATCCTTGAGGAGGTTCGAGCCATCAAAGCTAAACGCGGCGAACCTGTCGGGCAAGCTGAACCCAAAATTGCTCCCCACAAACCCACCAAAGCAACTAAGACATCCAGAGAATGCCCCATTCAGGAAAAACCTAAACGCGTAACAAAAAAGACAAAGAAGGTTGCTTAAATGACTGAAATCCTGATCAAAAACGGTTTTGTGGTTGACCCCAGAAACAAAATCAACTGCGAAAAAATGGATATAGCAATCAAAGATAATAAAATCGTTCAAAAAGTCAACGAAAAAACTGCCCAAATCATTGACGCATCCGGCTTAACCGTTATGGCGGGTGGAGTGGATATTCACAGCCACATCGCCGGAGCAGAAGTTAACACCGGACGCATAATCCGCCCCGAGGATCACTACAAAGACCCTGTCCGAAAAACCTCAATCACCCGCGGAGGCACAGGCTACTCTATCCCCTCAACATTTGTCACAGGTTATCGCTATTCTGCAATGGGTTACACCTCAGTATTTAACGGCTCCATCGCACCCATGAAAGCAAAACACGCCCATGAAGAATTAAACGACATACCCCTAATAGACAAAGGCACCTACATCCTGAGTGGTGACTGGTGGTTTGTTCTTGAAAACCTCGCAAAAGGCGACATAGACGAATGCGCCCGCCTAGTCTCATGGCTAATACATTCCACACGCGGCTATGCCATCAAAGTCGTCAACCCCGGAGGCTTAGAATCCTGGGGCTTTGGCCGCAACGTCCACAGTATAGACGACCAAGTTCCCAACTTTGCCATCACCCCACGAGAAATCATGCGCGGTCTGATCAAAGTTAACAAAAAACTAAACATGCCCCACACAATACATCTCCACACAAACAATCTAGGAATCCCAGGCAACTACCAAACCACCCTTGACACCATGAACGCCCTCGAAGACCTCTCAACCGATGGCAAACCCGTAGCACACATCACCCACGTACAGTTTTGCGCCTTTAAAGGTGAAAACTGGCGCAAATTCAAATCCGGCGCTGAAGATATCGCCAAATACATGAACAACCACACCCACATGACCATGGACATGGGCCAAGTCACCTTTAGCGACACCACAACCATGACTGCCGATGGTCCCTTCGAATTTAGCCTCTACGAACTAGGCGGCCACCTAAAATGGGTAAACAGCGACGTAGAAACCGAGAGTAGCGGCGGCATTATCCCATTCCACTACAAACGCAACAGCCCCGTTAGCGCACTCCAATGGAGCATCGGCCTCGAACTCGCACTGCTCATCAAAGATCCATGGAAAATCTTTATGACCACCGACCACCCAAACGGTGGACCCTTCTATGATTACCCCAAAGTGCTGGCCTGGCTATATAGCAAAAAAGCCCGCGAAGCCACACTCAAAAGATGCCACAAAAGCGCCCGCAAAAAGAGTTTGCTACCCTCAATTGATCGCGAACTCAGTCTATATGAAATCGCCATCATGACCCGCGCAGGAACCGCTCAAGCCCTAGGGCTACCCAACAAAGGCCACCTAGGCATTGGTGCAGACGCAGATGTTGCAATCTTTAACATAAACCCCGAAACACTAGACATCGCCCAAAAATTCCGAACCGCCCGCAAAGCCTTTGCCAACGCCGCCTACACCCTAAAAGACGGCACCATAGTTGCCAAAGACGGCCAAGTCGTAAACAGCCAAATCCCAGGCCGAACCATCTGGGTAGATGCACAAACAAAAGACCCCTGCCGAATCGACGACGAAATGAAACGCAAATTCAAAGAATACTGGACCATCGAATACGAAAACTACCCAGTTACCGATCACTATGTAAAAGTTTCAGATAAATTAAGTGTAAAGGCAAGTGTATAGAAGATGATAACCCTAACTGCTCTAAGAGAATTCAGTGTTCCCATCCAATCACCCTGCATAACCCCTGAAAACTTTAAAGACAAAACCCTAGCCGAGATCAAAAAACTACCCGCAACCGAAGGCAACCGCAACGTCACCCTAGCCGATCTTTTCAAAATCGAACAAAGCCCCCAAGAAACCCCCAACATCACCCTAAATGGTGATCTAAGCAAAGTCAAACGCGTCGGACAAGCCATGAAAACCGGCGAAATCGTCATAAACGGCAACATTGGCATGCACACAGGCGAAAAAATGGCCGGCGGCAAAATCACCATAAATGGCAACGCAGGTTGCTGGACCGGCAGCGAAATGAAAAAAGGCACCATCGAAATACACGGCGACGGCGGCGACTACCTAGCATCACCCTACCGAGGCAACGATTTAGGCATGAAAGGCGGCCTAATCACCGTTGATGGCAACGTCGGCACAGACGTTGGCTGTCACCTAAAAGGCGGCATTATAAAAATCAAAGGATCCGCAGGCCGATTCATAGGCTACCACATGACCGACGGCGCCATATATGTCGAAAAAGACTGCGACGTCCGAACCGGAGCCTGCATGAGCGGCGGCAAAATCGTCGTCGGAGGCACCCTTGAAATCCTACCCTCCTTTACCATAGACAGCATCAAACCCAAAGTCAAAGTTGACGACACCACAAACGTAGCTGGGCCCTTCTACGTATTCTTAGGCGACCGCTCCGAACATGGCACAGGAAAAATCTTTGCCAACAAAACCGCAAACCCCGCCCTGCAATTCTACGAAAAATACCTCTAACTTTCCTACTTTCTTAATCTTTTTAAATCAATCAAACAAACATCCAGTCAGCTGTTAATTAAACCGAAGCACTTATCAACCTATCACTACCTCCTCCCTAAAGTGAGGACATGTTGTTGCGCCGAGTTATCATGCTAAGAGTTGATACAGCCACAAACACAAGCAACCGAACCATCGACTGCATCGCCGAGGAAGTCCCTCTCCAAATCACCCTAAACAACCTCCACGCATTTGTTATTTGGTGTTCCCCCTCCCAGTTTGAAGAACTAGCCGTAGGCCACCTATTTGCCGAAGACCTCCTGCAATCTGTAGATGAAATCGAAAACATAACCGTCAACCCAACAAACAACACCTGCCAAGTAACCCTCAAAGCAAACATCAACCTAGAAGAGCGCATAAAAAACCAGCGAACCAGTACACGCATCGTTCCACTCATCAAAACCAGTACCTCAGCCTACCAAAAAGACGACAAACTAGCCACCGTACAATCAAACCTAACCATAAAAGCCCAAACCATAATAGATGCCATCAGCCAAATCAACCAAAAAGCTCACGGCTTCAAAGAAACCGGAGGCCTCCATGACAGCGCCATTTTCCAAGCAGACGGCACCATGGTCGCATTCTCAGAAGACGTAGGCAGACACAACACCGTCGACAAAGTCATAGGCGAAGGCGTCCTCAAAAAAATAGATTTCACCCAATGCTTCTTAATTATCACCGGACGCGTCCCAGGCGATATGATCTACAAAGCCGCCAAAGCAGGTCTACCCATTGTAGCCTCAGTCGCAGCCGTGCTCAACTCAGGCGTAGACTCAGCACAAAAAGCCAACATAACCCTAATCGGATTTGTTCGCAACAAACACATGAACATCTACACCTGCCCCCAAAGAATCACCCTCTAAACCTGATTACCCTGCTTTTGCAACTCTTTTTCTAAGAGACAAACAAGCTGGTCACCTTCCAAAGGTAACTTTACAACCGGTATTCCCTCAAAGACAGAACCCAAAGAACTCTGAGCCACCAAACCTGCAATGGCCGCTACCGGTTGTTTAATCAGCTCAAGTGTGATTTTTAGGTCCACTTGATCTTTAGCTGTAACTATCTTGACAACATCTTGCCGCGGCGCAATCAAACCATGAAAACCCTCAATGAAAACTAGATCAAGCGCCTCATCATCGAGAAACCCCAGGATTCTGTTGAGATCTTGGCTGTCTTGCGTTGTTTTTTTAATGATGTCAATTTCTCGGGGCGAAACCGCAACGACCACCCCTGCACCTGCCTGAGCAAACCGCCAAGTATTGGTACCTGTCGTATCCATCGAAAAATCTACATGATGAATATGCTTCACAGCACCAACACGATAACCCTTAACTGAAAACTTGCTGATTAAGTACTCAAGAGTAGTTGTTTTCCCCGAACCGCTAATACCCACTGCGGCAACGACTAAACCCATACTTCTCCCTGTCCTCTCAGAGCGCATCTGCTTATAATAAACTATACCATCCCCTAAAATAATTTAGTCATCGCTTCATCTATCACACTCAACTAACCGTCAAATAGTTTACACTTAAATCAGCTGTGGAAATGTTAATGTAGAGTTTAGGTATACAGAATAAGGTCTGGCGCTAAAATGAATAATCTGCTGTATTTGCTTATTGTTCTTTTCTGTGGTTGTGTCATAATTGCAGTGCTAAAGTTTTGGTCGAAAAAACAATCAAAACTCCAATCAGAACCAAATTTCTGTCATGAAACAAAAAAACCAAAACCAAATAGGCAAATTCAACACCCAAACGATCCACAGCAGGATTTAGATCGGATGTTTAATGAATGGGATGAATTTAATGATGATGAGGAACAATTACAGCAGGAAGAGAAGCCAACGGTTGGTAATTGTTGTAGTTGTGTGAAGTATGGTGCTGTAATAGATATATATCAAAATTTGTAGCAGCGTTTTATATATTAAATATTGCTATATCCGTCTGATGTGAAGAATGATGACTATATGCAGTTACTGTGGTAGCGTCGTAAACAAAAACATGGACAGATGCACATGCTGTAATGCCCCCATAACCCTATACAAAGAACAATACACAACACCTGAACCTCTAAATGCATCAACTACATTAAAACCAAATCAAGTTCCCGTATCAGTTGCGGATGTAAAATTCCCCCTAGTAACAGCATCATCAAGTTCCATGTTGTTCTTCTCATTATTTCTCGCACTACACTACACTGGACTACTAACTTTGCAGAGTAACCTGCATTTTGGTTTATGGGTACTCATAACGCTGTCACTGGGTGGGCTATTTTTAGTAGTACGTAACAGCAGAGCAACAAAAACTAAGCTATCCACCTTTGAAATTTATAGGCCATCCACAATCATAAGCCAATACCTCAACATGCAGGTAGCAACAGAAAAAAACAATATCAATGCACTTATGACCTACGACATAGCCCAAACTGCACTATAACTCTGATTAGCTAATTTTCTCTCTCTATGGTTGTGCACAGTAGTTATTATCACACTATTTCTATACCGCCAAAGAAACACACAAAACAGTGCACAGCCTAATCTCACATTCAATAATCATAAAACGTGAATAACTAACAATCAGCCCATCAGTAGAAACAGCAAATAAAAGTTGAACCTATCAGACATCCTACAGCATCTACCTTTTCATACACATGTTATTCAATCATTAGATATCCTCTGGACAGTCTCTGTAGGAACATGTAATATTCTCAAAATTTTCATATCTCTTTATTTATTTGTATACGACATTAACAACTACTCTAAGATGACAGCGTTCAAAGAAATGCTCGATTAGGCTTCAAATTGAAGTATTACTTTTTCTAGAACTAAGTAAGTAGGTAAAAATCTTGTTGTATCTTAGTAAACCATTGAGTGTATCTCAGTGGATGTACTTACAGTTAACGTGTTAAGCAGTAAAATTGTTGTTAATCGCGAAGGTTTTATAAATAAGAGCCGAGTCTACAAGGAATATTCTATAGGTTTAAGGCCTAAGGAAATATGTGGACCGGTAGCTCAGCACGGCTTGAGCGTTCGACTGATAATCGAAAGGTCGCCAGTTCAAATCTGGCTCGGTCCACCAAATTTCTCTCTATATCTGAGGTGCATTTGTGCTTGTTTTGGCTATTAAGGTGATTTGCTTTGAGATTGATTTTGGTGTGGTTTAGGTTTTACTTTTTGGTTTACACCGCCGCTTTAAAGATTTAGACATGGGTATGTTATTGGTGTGTTGGTTGCGGGCAATTCTTGTGACAGTGTCGCATGGAATTTCAACATCAGGAAACAATTTGGCAAATTTAATCATACGCGTTTTTGTTTATTCAAAATGTTGTCCATATTTTTTGATTAATTGTTGTGACAATGTCGCAACAATCTGTTTGCCATACTTCGCGTGTTCACCGCCAAGTAAACCGAACCAACATGCTTCTCGATTTCACAATACGTCAACGTGATTGCTTAATTAGCAAAAGAACAAGTTTAAGAAAACAAATGCATTGCCTAGTTAAGCTGTAATAGCGTTTACACCGTTGAATGGTGGCAAGCATTTAAGTCAATGCAGATTATGGTGTATTGGTGAAGGATCTCTAAAATGTCGCTAATAGTGGTGGCTGGGATATGTGTGGCGGTGGCTGGTGTTTATGTTATTGTTAAAGTTAGCACACCAACTAAGGCTGAACGAGAAAAAGAAATAATCGCTCTAATAGAGCAATATCTGAATTCGGAGAAATCTGAGAAAAAAGACGGGATAGCTGGCGAAAAAAAACACATGATAGATGGTGTAGAGGTAGAAGTGGATAAAGATGGTTACATCAAAAAATCTTGGTGAGCTGGACTAATGGTTACGTTTTGATATCTGTTCTTTTTTCCTCCATCACTTCTGCTCGCTCGCTTATATACACCAATTGTTCCGCTCTTATATCTACAATACAAAATTGGACAGGCCTCTCTCAATCTGTGTGTTTGGACCGCCTGGTTCTGGAAAATCCTTTGCAGTTGAGCAAATTGCTGCCTCAATAGATGAGCTGGAAACTGAAAAAACCTTTAAGTTTAATAAAATTTTTAAGTTTAATGTATCCCAAATGAAGGGACCTGAAGAGCTTGTAACGGCTTTTCACCAAATCCGTGATGCAGGCCTAAAGGGTGAGTGCCCGATTGTTTTTTTTGATGAATTCGATTCAAAACTTAACGATGAGTTGGGGTGGTTGAAGTATTTTTTGGCTCCTATGCAGGATGGTGAGTTTACTGAAGAAGGACACCCGCATTTTATTGGGCGTGCAATTTTTATATTTGCAGGTGGAACAAACGAGAGTATGTCTGTTTTTAAGAAGAAAGCAGAAAGTCGTGAGGTTGAAGCGCAAAAAGCGAAAGATTTTCTTAGTAGGTTAAAAGGGTACATTAATATTCTTGGACCAAATCGCCAGTGTCCACACGGTAAAGATTTATCCAAAAATACATCTGACAAAAACAGTACTTGTGATGTTAAAGAGTTTGAGACGACTGAGCAAGCCGGCAAAAAACTGCAAGATGTAGCGAAGCAAAAACAAGATGCTCAACAATGTGAAGCATGTGGTGATAAGACTCCATTTTGTGAGTTTGGATATATGCTAAGACGTGCTACCTTATTGAGATCATTGCTAGAAAAGAAACTTAGTATAGATCAAAAAACAACACTCGAAATTGCTGATAATGTCTTAGAGGCCTTTATAAAAGTTGACAAGTATTCGCATGGATCTCGTTCATTAGAGGCAATTATACAAACAAGCGATATTGTACCGGGGAAAGCCTTTTCTGCATCATGTATTAACACCTCTTGTTTGGAAATGTATGTTGACAAAACCTTTAATGACTATTTAAGGGAAGAATATGAGAAGGGTGAATCAAACAAAGTTTGATGAAGAAAGCTAAAGAGTCATAAATGACATTTCGGCTGTAAGATGGTAATAATGCAACAAAAGCTCTATTGCTCTATAGCTTCCAATGAGTTAAATGTTACACTGTTATTTTTTCAAATAAGTTGCTGTATATGTTGCATTGTTTTTTTATTATGATTGCCTGAAATATGTCCCGTCGTCTACATGGAATAACGATGAATCAGCTGGCTGGAAACTTGTTGATTAGTGGCTGGAAAAGAACGTAGTTATCATATAGTGGCAGTAATGAAATCACTAATAGTTGGGATCGCTATTTCAAATCCGGTTTGGCTCGCTATGTTTTATAAATATTGTCTGATTTGGTTTTAGTTTCATTGGATGTGTTGTAGTTTATTGTAACCTATTCCCTTTGCTATTTGTAAGCCGCTATAATGTAGATGCCTAAAAACATATTGTTCTTGGGAAAGTTTTAAAGATGCGGCTGTATTTGTGTCCAATTGAAGACACTTCCTTAGGTGCTTTCTGGCTCTGTAGCGTCAAGTTGTGGTGACTGAGCGTTACAGAGCTTCATGTTCTTGTTAATTTCTAACTTTTCATTGGGTTTGTGCGTATTTTGTCGTAATGTTTGTAGTGATGTGTCTTGCTGGTTTGTCTGTTTGGGTTTTTTCGTTTTCTTTTATATTTCATGATTTGTTCTTGTTGGCAGGGGTTGTTTGGTGTGTGAGTGGTGTTTTGGTTGTGGTTGTATTGCAATAGTGGTGTGTTGTGCGCACAAAGTATATTTAGTGCTGTTTTTATTTTTTGGATTTGTTTGTGGAGTGTGTGTTTGGTTCTGTGAAGTGTTTCTAAACAATATATAGTAAAAGATTGTTATATTGTTTGTAACTATTCGCTGAACTGGATATATACTTTATACAAAGTGGCTTAATATGTCAAATGCTAAAGAGAGATTGCTATGACCGAATACAATGGCTGTGTAACCTGTAAAAGTGCCGATAAGGTGCTGGAGAAATTTATTGCTCAATTACCTATGGAAACCTCACATCAGCGTGTAGAGTCTCAAAAACTAAAATGCGGGTTTGGTTTGCAGGGTGTTTGTTGTCGACTTTGCGCTAATGGCCCTTGTCGTATTACACCCAATTCACCTCGCGGAGTTTGCGGCGCTACTTCCGATGTTATGGTGGTGCGCAATTTCTTACGTGCTGTAGCGGCAGGTTCAGGTTGCTATATTCATGTGGTAGAAAATGTGGCTCGTCATCTAAAAAATACTGCCCAAGCTAAAGGACCCCTAAAAGGGTTGCAGACTCTTGATCGGCTATGTGAGATGCTAGGTATTGCTGGTGCTGATAGTTATGAGAAAGCTATCAAAGTTGCTGATGCAGTGTTGGCTGATCTCTACAAGCCTGATTTTGAAAAGATGCAATTAGTGCAAAAATTGGCCTATGCCCCCCGTTATCAAACTTGGCAAAAACTGGGTATTCTACCCGGCGGCGCAAAATCTGAGGTCTTCAAAGGCGTAGTAAAAACCTCCACCAACCTATCCTCTGATCCAGTTGATATGCTGGTTGATTGTCTACGCTTAGGTATCTCTACAGGATTGTATGGGTTGTTGCTTACCAATTTACTAAATGATGTTTTGTTGGGCGAACCCAAAATCCGTATGGCACCAGTGGGATTGCGCGTTATCGATCCTGAGTACATAAACATCATGATTACCGGCCATCAACATGTCTTGTTTGCCCATCTACAAGAACAACTTGTCCAACCCGAAATAGTTAAACTCGCAAACGCCGCAGGCGCCAAAGGCTTCCGATTAGTCGGTTGCACCTGCGTAGGCCAAGACCTACAGCTAAGAGGCGTCCACTACACCGGCTTATTTGAGGGTCATGCAGGCAACAATTATGCCAGCGAAGCAATTCTAGCTACTGGCGCTATCGATGTGGTACTCTCTGAATTTAACTGCACCCTACCCGGCATCGAACCCATATGTGACACCTTGAACATAAAGCAAATCTGTATAGATAACGTTGCCAAAAAAGCTAACGCCGAAATGAAACAATTTAGCTTCGAAGAAAAAGCACGCATAAGCACCGAAATCATCAACGAAACCATCGAAGCATACAAAACCCGCCGACCAAAAACCACTCTAAATCTGCTAAAAGAACACGGCAACGACAACACCCTAACCGGTGTCAGCGAAGTAACCCTGAAAGAATTCCTAGGTGGTAGCTGGTCTCCTCTGATTGATCTGATTGTCTCAGGCCAAATCAAAGGCGTTGCCGCAGTCGTAGGCTGCTCAAACCTCACTGCTGGAGGCTACGATGTCTTAACAGTTGAGCTCACCAAAGAATTAATCGCCAAAGACATCATTGTTCTAACCGCAGGTTGCTCCTCAGGCGGCATTGAAAACTGCGGCCTTATGACCCCCCAAGCTGCCGAATTAGCCGGCCCCAAACTAAAAGCCATCTGCCAAAAACTAGGCATCCCCCCAGTTCTAAACTTCGGCCCCTGCCTAGCCATTGGACGCCTAGAAACCGTTGCCGTCGAGTTAGCCAAAGCTCTAAACATCGACCTACCCCAACTACCCCTAGTACTATCCGCACCACAGTGGCTAGAAGAACAAGCCCTAGCTGATGGAGCCTTTGGCCTAGCCCTTGGCCTACCGCTACACTTAGGTCTGCCGCCCTTTATCACCGGAAGCAAAGTCGCAGTCAAAGTCCTAACCGAGGACATGAAACAACTAACCGGCGGCCAAGTTATCATAAACGCTGACGCCAAAGAATCCGCAAACATACTAGAACAAATCATAATGGACAAACGCAAAGCCCTAAAAATCTGAAGGTGAGTCAAATCCAACGCATAATGATCGATCACACAAAATGCAACGGTTGCAAAAGCTGCTCCCTAGCATGCATGCAAGCCCACCGACAAGATAGCGGAAGCCTCTACGATCTAGACCTAACCGATGGCACAAACGAATCAAGAAACTCGATACAAACAGATGCCAACGGCGTCTACTTCCCCCTATTTTGCAGACACTGTGACGATCCCCAATGCGTATCAGCCTGCATGAGCGGAGCCATGACAAAAAACCCAGAGAACAAACTGGTCCAATATGACGGCAAACAATGCGCCGCCTGCTTTATGTGCGTAATGAACTGCCCCTTTGGCATCATAAAACCCGACAACCCAACTAAAACCTACGTAATAAAATGCGACTTTTGCGCAAAAGACAAAAACGGCCCCAACTGCGTACGCGCCTGCCCAAACAAGGCCATCTATATCGAGGAAGTAGTATAGCATGAAACAAGTAATCATTGGAAGCGGCGCAGCAGGCATAGCCGCCGCAAAAACCATCCGAAACATAAACAAAAACAACGACATCACAATCGTATCCTCAGATGAGAGCATCTATTCCCGTTGTATGTTGCACAAATACACTGGACACGAAAGAGACCAAACAAGCCTAAGCTTTGTACCAAACGACTTTTTCACCACTAACAATATCACCTGGTACCCTGGAGAATCTGTTCTAAGCATTGACACAAAAAACAACCACATACAACTACAAAACAAAACCCTGCCCTACGATAACCTGCTAATAGCCACCGGCTCTGAAGCAGTTATTCCCAATATAGGCCAATTAAAAACTGCAACAAACGTATATGGCTACCGACACCTAACAGACGCAAAAACAATCCGCGAAAAAGCTCCTAACGTAAAAAAAATTCTCATAGTCGGCGCCGGACTAGTTGGCCTAGATGTTGCCTACGCCCTCTTAAAACTAAAAAAACCCGTCATCATTGTTGAAATGGCACCCCAAATCCTGTCTCTAAACATAGACTCTACAGCCGCGGTGGTGTATCAAAAATTATTCGAACAAAACGGTTGTACCTTTAGATTAAACAGCAAAATAACCAACACCCAAAGCAACCAAAACGGCGAGATAACCCACATCACCCTAGAAACAGGCGAAAACATAGCCTGCGATATGGTTATTGTAGCCGCTGGTGTTCGACCCTCCACTAAACTCTTAGAAGGTAGCGGAATCGAATATGACCGCGCCATAAAAGTAGACCCCTACCTAAAAACATCCTGCGCAAACGTTTACGCCGCAGGCAGCGTAACAGGCCTTGGCGAAATCTGGCAATCTGCTGTAAAACAAGGCGAAACAGCCGCAAAAAACATGTGCAATATAAAAACACAATTCACAGACACCTTTACAGCTAAAAACACCCTAAACTTTTTCGATCTACCCACCCTCTCAGTAGGCAACATTAACCCCGAAAGTGACGATACTGTTCACATTCAAACCATTCCTAATAGTTACAAAAAAATTATCATACGAAATAACATTGTTACCGGCATTATCCTACAAGGCAACCTCAACTATAGCGGTATATGGCAATATTTAATCAAAAACAAAATCGATGTAAGCCAACTAAAAAAATCCTTATGGTCCATCTCATTTGCAGACTTTTATGGCATTGACCCAGACGGTCAATACAAATATAACTGCCCAGTTGCAAACCAAAAACAGTCCTAACCATAAAACAACACATGCTGATAACTGATAAGGTTGTTAGTTTGATTGTAGCGTTTTTGGTTAGCTACGTATCTTTTTTTGTTCATGTTTTTTTAATGTTGTTCTGAGTGTGTCTCCGATAAAAGCTCCTGCAGCAAATAAGAGAATTAAAAACACCCAAAAATAGCTTGGTCGAGAATCCAAAAGAACAGTTACAACGACGCCTATGGTAAAGACCGCAAACAAACCTGAGAGAACGCTTATTAGTATTCTATCTATACCCTATTTACGGTTCTATTTTCGCTTTGAGGAAATTTAAAGCCCGTTTTATATAGAATGCCGCGCAATACCAAAATAAATCCGATATAAAACACCAAGCATGCAAGGGTTCCAAATAAATCATTAGCCCAGCGTACAAAATAGAAAATAGGTACAACAAGCACTGCCATGATTATTAACAGAAACACAGTGCTCTTGTGTATATTCATATTTTCAACTCTAACGCCGTATATTCCATATTTTTATAAATTTTTCCATAAACCAATTGGAACCTGAATTGGGCCCTCTTAACCTTGAGTCGTTTTGTTACTTTGTTGTTGTACACCGATCTTGTTTTGTTATTCTGTTTTTTTGGTTTTTTTCAATTCTGTGTTGCTCGAAGCCAAGGTAATAGTTATATATATCTAACGTTATAATTATATTACGTTATGTATATGTGACATTGGTGACGAATATGAAAAAGAACAACTTAGCTTACCTCGGTCTTCTGGGTTTAACAGGACTACTTGGCCTGTATAACACCTGGCTCTTCTCCCTATTCAGCCTCTTCTCCCTCTTTATTTTCATTAAAGCTGACGAGAGAATTGAAAAAAACGTAGGCTTAGCAAGCAGAAACGCATTCCTTTTCTATGCACTGCTCTCAACAACTCTTTTAGCCTACATCCTTGTAACAAAAACCTATGATACTTTACCCCTGATTTTTATATCCCTATCCCAAGGGGTAACTATTTTCAGTGTTTCCTACGCATACTACAACAAAAGAGGCGACTGACCACATATGAAAACTCGCATGAAAGAATACCGAGAAAAAAATGGCATAACCCAAGAACAACTTGCAAAAAAAGTAGGCGTGGCCAGACAAACCATTCTTTTCATGGAGAAAGGCAAATACAACCCTTCATTACGCTTAGCCTATCAAATATCTCGAGAATTAAATGCCAAAATCGATGACCTCTTTTCATTTGACGACGAAAAATAACCTGAAACCAAAACCACAAACAAAATAACCATTCATATAAAAAAATAAAAGGGTTGACCTTTTGTATTTGTAGTCTAAAAATAGGTGAGAAAAAGTTGGTGATATCCAACATTTCTCAAATTTGCCTTTATACTTTATAGTTTGTGTGTATGGCTAAAGTTGGAGTTGTGGGGCCCTTTTTTTATGTGTTAGGTGTATTGCAGTTATTGCCAGTGCGGTTACGATAGCGCCAAACAGCACCACCAAAGCTGCACCTAACCAGCCTAAACCAAACATAACCGAACCCTCAGAAACAGACT
>Ga0123356_10002311_pt1 | contig 20487 bp, 13 predicted proteins | sample TergutEmb28metaG_2_FD_92546 | JGI IMG/M metagenome (GOLD analysis project Ga0123356, IMG submission 92546) | Embiratermes neotenicus P3 segment gut microbial communities from Petit-Saut dam, French Guiana - Emb289 P3 | ecosystem: Host-associated > Arthropoda: Insects > Digestive system > Gut ... | reverse complement strand
AGCTATTTTAACCTCTTTATTTATGATTTCTATGCCAACACTGCCATTTTTCCCATTAACAAAGAATTTTACATCTTCGTCAAGCGGATATTCTGCTGCAAGTGAATTATTTCTAAAAACCACAACACTATCCGGCAAACCTGATTTAAGAACAGGAAAAACCGCAAGCATAGCAGCAATCATTGCAATCACAATAAAAATATCAGCGATACCAATAGTACGTATCGCATCTGAAAATAACAGCTTTTCTGATTTTTCTAATGGTGATTTTTTGTATGACATAAGCTAAACGATTATTTCGCTTGGGAAATAATAATATTACTTCGGCTTGTCGCTTTGTAAATTATAGGTCACTACCGTTTTCGCGTAGTAGAGATTATTATGAACAGCCAGACCAACAAGCACGGTTGGATTAGTACCACGCCACGCGGTTTGAATTGAGAGCTGTCCCTGCTTTATATCATGAAATCCGATTCGGTTTCTTTTTCCTGCTAATCCAAGCCGTTTCTCATAAGCTTTTGCTAGTTGATTAGCCCATTCCCTTACAGTTTTGTCAAGCTCTTGCGCAGCCAGTGCTTTTGTTTCCATCTCATATTTGTAGTATCTGTTTTTTTCATCAAAATAAAACGCAACCGTAAAAATCATCCCTTCAAACTCTACAGAATCTACTCTCAAAAACTCAGGCATTTCTTTTGACTTTATACTGTCACGCGCAAAAATCAACAAAAGAACCTCTTTAGATACACCTGCCGGAATTCCCAAAATATCAATAGGGTGAGATTTAAGATTTTTTAATCCTGTGATTATACTCATTGAATCTCTGTAAGATTTCTCTCTTCTTTTGCGTTGAGTCTCAACAAAATTGTCCATCTCGGCAAGCTGTTTCTCAAAGCGTTCAAAGAAGATAACCGGTTCACACGGTTTTACATCTTGACGCCTTAATCCTGTAGCTCTAACGTAAGAATCAAACTTTTCCTTATAGCCTTTATCCGCTGCTAAGGAATCCATTGTTTTTTTCCATTTGTTGAGCTGAGGCATAGTGAGCGTTGTTGTATCACCAGTACAAATTAAATACTCGGTTCTAAGCTCATAATCCGCTGAATCTTTAGCGGCAAGACTTTTGGGATTTGAAGCGGGGGCTGCCGATATACAAATGGCTGAGAGTGCGATAATAGTCAGACTTAAAAAATTAATTTTCAACATATTGTCACTTTCATTCCTTAAATGTAAGGTGTTGCAAATTGAGCTATTCAGGCAACACCTTAATACTCAATAAGATACAACGATTTAAAGACTTGCTCAAATTAGGCAAATCACTTAGAGATCACTATAACAATATAATTTATGGCCCCCGTACACGTTTTTTAAAAAGATTCTGACTTTTACAAACATGTCATACTATCATTTTATATGCTTTACATAATATAGTATTATTGTGGTGCTGTTTGTGTTATTTTGGCATTATAAATTGATTGAAAATTTTTATCCAGGTGATCATCTAATAGACAACCGCGACACAAAAGAAAAAAGAATGATCGGCGAGCTTTGGGAAAAGCAATCAGAGGGACGCGGGTTGAATGTTGGGGAGCAGATTAGGAAAAAGATTGGGGAGTTGTGATATATATCTGCCCCCTGCATTGCTTTACGGCTCAATAAACACGGTCTGCATTATTATTTTGAAGACAACCGCCCATCAACAAAAAAATCAATGTGCCAACGGTATCCGCAAATCTTTCTTCTGACCATCAATCGACATTCTCACAATATACATCCCTTTGGGCAGCTTTGCTAAAGAGACTTTATGAGTACCTGATGTAAACTTGTGCCTGCCTACTACAGCACCGTTCATAGCGAATATTTTTACCTCCGCGTTATCCTTGACACGCAGTTCTATCCCTCTGGGAATCCTTTTGTATTGGATATTATTTACCTTTGATGATTGAGGCGTCATATCACGCTGTCTTATTGATACATGAGCTCCATCCCCAACGAATTTTGACAAGAGCCTGATATAAGCGAGTTGATAGCCGTTGCTGTTTTCGGTTATTTCCCATGAGTTAACAGGCCAGCCCATGTTTGTCTCTATGTACATCTTTGCCGGAGGCAGACCTTTTGGCAGATCTAACAGGAAGCATCTGTCGGTATTTGGCTGCCAATCGGAACATCTTGGTATGTTACAGCAGCCATCCCACGCAAACCCCGCATTAGGGCCGCCTGGCATAAAGCCTGGAGCGGGACCAGGGGCAGAGGCTGTTGTCGTACTCCATTTAGCACTTGCCTCAGAGAACCATGAATGGAATATAGTCGCAGCGCTTTTTGACGCGCCTAAGTGATTCATGTTAGTCAAGTACACCATGTTAAGCGGGTTGACGCCGTGTATATAGTGGAGATAGCCTTCAGCCATGTTGAGAAATTCATTACGGTCTATGCTCGGATCAACTATGTGCCATTTGTAATATGTTACCCCGTAATTGGCCTTAACCGAATTCGAACCCCACTGGTAATTCTCAATAAACGAGCGGTAACCGCCGGTGTTATAATTGCGGTAGAAGTTGTTCCCGTTGTTGAAAGCCGTCCGCATCGCGGTACGTATGGAGTCTTTGAGTGACTCTCTGCCGCTTGGATTCTCCAAATATCTCATGTAAAGCATGTGCGACGAGTGCCTGTACTGATCCATAAAATTACCCCATTTAAACAGCGGTAATCTTTTAAGCCCATCTTCCGCTTCCGCCAAATACGGTGCTTCTCCGGTCAACTCATAGAGATAATACGCCGCAGTTGCGCGGTTCTCGCGTCTGCCCTCAGTGTGAGCGTCATCGGTTATCTCCTGTTGTCCTGCGGCCAAGCCTTCTGTGCCGTGCGTCCCTGAGTTGTTGTAAAACAAAGAATCGGGATTAGCAATACCCCACTCCCACGCTTTGAGAGCAGCTATCTTCAACTCTTCCCCCATCACAGCCTCTCCGCGCCCGCTAAAAAAACGCGACGCGATTGCGAAAGCAGTGGCCGCTCCGAATGCGGCAGTTGCGTTGGCAGGGCCGTAATAACTTGGGTCGGTGATACTTGAGGGCGGAGTGCTGCCGCCGTTGTTGTAGTCGCCTCCGCCAAGACCCTGAATGCTTAAGACAGAACCGTCCTCGTTCTGCATCTTTAAGAGCCACTCAAGCCCCCACTTTATTTCGTCAATAATATCAGGAATGCCGTTGCCGGATTCGGGGATTCCGAAATCATCGGTAAACGCGCTCGGATTCTCCTCGTAAATATGAATCATCATGGATATATAATCGGCATGCCACTTGGTATACTTGTTGTAGTCACCCGCATCGTACCATCCGCCGCTCAAATCCCTTTCAGTTGCCGCGTTGTTCTGCGCGAACCATGAGCGGGTACGCTTGTCCTGGTCAAACTGCACACCGTCAGCCCATTCACCGGCGTACTGCGCGGTTTTGGCAATCCCCGCGCGTTGAAAGTAGAAATATTTTACAGCGGCTTTCAATACGTCTTTGTAAACGTCGCTGCCTATGTTAAATGAGTATGAGCGAACAACGCCTGGATTGTCCATAAGAATATGGTAACGTCCGGGTGATGTCACGCTTGAGAAATCAAAATGCCAAATCATATCGCCGGATGCGGCATCAACATTGCCCGTCCCCGTACTGTTAAACGGCATTGGGCTGCCCTCAAAAACTGACGCTCCTGTCGCTTCGTCAATCACCTTGAACGGTCCGGGAGCAACGCCGGGAATACCAGTGCCGGGTGGTACGAAAATACGGCCAACGGCAATTTTGCGGGCATTCTCACGATAGCCGAACTGATCAATTACGATTTCGCTGGGTACGGCAAAAGACACTGCTGCAATTCCCGCAGCGGCAATCAACAACAACATTTTATAAAAATACATCAACAAACTCCTTTTGTTAATTTACATTATATCATCAATAATTCACATCAACGCTTAATACTCACCCTGCCCTGATCAATTACCTTTCCGTTTACATCAACTTTCCATAATAACATTTGTGAAGCGGTATTTATACTTGTATTCACACTGTTCTGCGAACTGCTTAGAGTCATCGTTTTTATGACACGTCCGCGTCCGTCAAAAATTTTCAAATTTGCCGCCGGCACGCCAACAAGCTTGTACTGCAATACCCCCTTGTTGTCAAATCGGAATGTACTGTTCGTATTCTTCGCAACGACAGGCGTTTTGCCTGCAATTGGTGTTTGATCATCTCCGTACCAGGCCATAGATCTCGGCGCGGTAAACTCTGCCGGAGCCGCAGTGCGGGATGAACCGCGCGGATCACTCGAACTGCCGTTTCCTACAGCGAAGTATACTCCTTCTGACGCGGTCATATCTCCTCTGCCATCGCCAAGCATCTGTGCGGTACCGCTGAGTATGCCGCCGGAGAGCCACGATGTACCGCCCACCTGCGCGTTACCGGAAACCCTTGTGCTGCCGCCATATATGAACGACGACCCATGAATCCGGGCATTTTCTGATACCTGTCCTTCCCAGACTACCGCGCCGTCAGAGACTACAGCTGAGCCGGTGACTGTACCGCCAACAATCAGAGCGTAATCTCTGACAATAGCGCTGCTGTTGACAGTTCCGCCTCTCACCACCGCGCGTCCTTCGATGCGCGCGCTGTTTCTAACCTGCGCCCCGCCCGTAACACGCGCGTTACGTCCAACGTAAGCTGTCGCGTCAACATTCGCCGGCCTCTCAACCCAACCGCCGCCGTTGCTGTGTCTTGTCATACCTGCGGTATCCAAAGCCTGAAATCCCTCAGGCTTCGCGCCGGTGATCTCTACCATATACGGAAAACGGTATATCGTATAATAGTACTGATCCCACTTAATCTTGTGATTGACAGACGGCGCTGCGGCTACTACCAAATAGAGCTGAGTCTCCCCGCTTTGCATGGTCATGGAGAGATCACGGCCAATCCCATTATCGGTACGCATGAGTTCACTGTACCGCGCGGTAACAGCCGCATTGTCGTTTGCAGCATCTCCCGTAACCGCGACAAGGCCATAACGCCAATCACTGCCTGGGTTATCGTGAACATGGTTTACGGTCGGTTCATTATCGTGCACTCTCGCATAGTTAGGCACATTGTTTTTCGTTTGTACATCGCCTCGGAACCGCACTCTCACCGTCCCCGACCCGTCAGGGTATAAACGAATAATGTTGTACGCGTACCGCTGCGGGGCAAAAGCGAAAGGGACAACAAAGCGCCCGTTTGCGCCGTCTGTACTGTCAAGCGCTTCTAAATATGTGAACCTGTGGCGCCGGTGCCTCTCTATAACGCTGCTCGCGTTGTAGACACGGCGGAACTGCGCTTTGCGATCATAATCATAGATCACGTTTGTCATGGCATAGCCGCCTATCATATCACCAAATTCCGCTTGACTTATGTTATGGACGCGCATGGTCTCAGAAAATGGGTCGGCGTTTCTCTGATCGTTCGTGTATCCGCCGCCGGAACTTTTATAGGCGTTGCTCCAGATATCGTTTATAAACCGCATCCCTTTGGTATCCAAAAAATATTCAAGAAACAGCCAGTTGTTGTAACGGGTGTGTGAGTAACCCAAGTGGAGATGCGCCTGCCGCGTGTTTACCTCTGTGGCGCCGTCTATCGAATTATAAACCTGATTGGTCATGAAGTTTGCGTGCGATTCGTGTACCCATCCCACAAGATTGTTACCTTGAGGATTGTCGCTCTGGAAACCGCCGGACATCTGTTGGAGTCCGTGAACCAGTTCATGGGTCATCGTGTTGCGGTGAAGCCCCGATGGCATCCACATGATCGGCGCCCGCGAGTTGCCGCTGCCAACTGTCCCGCCGTACGCAGTACCGCCGCCATCCGCCCACGCGGAGGTACCGGAAGAGTTATTGCGTCCGCGCGTTACAATAACCTCGCATTTGAATCTTGACGCAGCCGGAGTGGCCGAAGTATGCGCGGGATGAAAACCCATCTCGTGAACAAGCACGTCATACGCGTGCTCAAGCTCAGCGAGCGCCCTGTCCGCAGTTGCTCTGGTGATATACGCGTCGTGAGTCTGGTTTTCAGAGTACCGAATAACGAAGCGGTTAGACTGATAGTAGTCAGTCCATCGGTAGTTCTGATCTGGATTGTCGCGGTACACAAAAACTTCCGGCGTTTGCGCAAACGGGAATACCGTTAACAATAAAATACCGGCGGTAATCGACATGAATCTTCTCATAATAACCCCCTGTTTTCAGTGGTCAGTGCTCAGTGCTCAGTTGAAAACATCAGAAAACAGCTCTCTTGGTTTTGATTTTAACTGAGCACTGAGCACTGCCCCAAACATATTATATATGATATCTTCACAAATAGCTACTTTTTTAAACATTTTGACTTCTCATTCAATTTAATATATTTTATAAATATTGAAAAAGTACCCGTGGGGGAGTAGTTGGCACAGAATCTTCTGTGCGCCAAGCCAACAATCTCGGCAGATATACCGCCTGGCTTGACTTAATTAACGAGACTCACGTATGGCTGAAATATAGCTATGCGTGAGCTTTTGTTTTATACAATATGACTCAAGTGTAGCTTGCAGACTATGCTTGAGTTTTTTTATTGTATAAATAATAGACAAAAGGGAAAAATCCAATATGAACCATTTCATGGAATCAAAAGAATCGTTGATCGGGAAATTTAAAACAGATCCTCAAAAAGGATTAACCGACTCCCAGGCTAACCAAAATATTTTAGAATACGGCGCAAACGTACTCTCCGCCGCAAAGCCCCCCTCACTTATAAGCCGCATTCTTTCAGCCTGCGGCGAGCCGATGATTATAATGCTGATTTTAGCCGCTGTTATCGCTGTTGCAGTTAACATCATACTATATACAAAAGGCGCTGAGGCGGACTTTTTAGAGTGTGTGGGGATTTTTGCCGCAATTTCTATCTCCATAATAATCACAATAATAATGGAAGGCAGAAGCGCGAAAGCGTTTGAAACCCTCACAAAAATAACTGATGATACTGCGGTTAAGGTGATAAGAGACGGTCATCCCAAGTTAATTTCACAAAAGGAAATAGCTGTTGGAGATATTGTTATTGTTGAAACAGGTGATAAAATCCCTGCGGACGGCAGGCTTATAGAGAGTATCTCTTTACAGGCGGATGAATCTTCACTTACAGGTGAAAGCGTACCTGTCAAAAAGAATCCTGATCTTATGCTCAGTGATGAAAAGACTCCTGTAGCGGAACGGTTTAATATGCTTTATTCCGGCTGCTTTATTACAAACGGCAGCGGAAAGATGATTGTTACAGATGTTGGCTATGGTACCGAGTTTGGAAAGATCGCGGCAGAACTTTCCAAGACAGAAAAAACAAGCACACCCTTGCAGGAAAAACTTGGTAAACTTGGTAAAACTATAGCGTTCTTTGGCACTGCCGCCGCAGCTATCGCCTTTTTAGTTCAACTGTTTATATTCATTAAAACCGATACCGCCACGCTTGGCAATATCGCGGAAGCGTTTATTACAAGTATCGTGCTGATAGTCGCCTCTGTCCCTGAAGGTTTACCGACGATAGTCGCTATCTCTCTTGCGATTAACATAATAAAAATGTCAAAACAGAACGCGCTTGTAAAGAAGATGGTCGCGTGTGAAACGGTTGGATGTATCAATGTAATCTGCTCGGATAAAACCGGAACTCTTACAGAAAATAGAATGACTGTCGTAAATATTTATGACGGCAAAACGATGATAGAGCCTCAAAAATTAAAATCTAACTTATTAATTGAAAACTTTTGTATCAACTCAAACGCAGATGTAAACTTTGACGAAAAAGAGATTAAATTCTTGGGCAATCCAACAGAGTGCGCCCTTCTCCACGCGGCAAAAACGGCAGGGTATGATTATAATGATATCCGAAGCAATCACAAAGTTAATTATGTTTTTCCATTCTCATCTGAAAATAAAAATATGACGACTGTTGCGGATATTGAAGGTGTTTCCATTGCTTTCTCAAAGGGAAGTCCTGAAAAAATAATTTCACAATGCAATTTATCAAAAAGTCAAATAGATGAGATAACGGAACAAATCACCAGTTTTCAGGAAAAAGCGTGCCGTGTAATCGCGTTTTGTCATAAGAAAATATCTATCAACAATAATAATGAAAGTGACTATGAGTCTGCAAGAAACGAAATTGAATCAGAGATGATTTTTGACGGATTTGTGGCAATAACAGACCCGCTCCGTAAAGATGTTTATGACGCTGTAAAGAGCTGCCGCAGCGCGGGGATTGATCTTAAAATCTTAACCGGTGATAATATCGTAACGGCAAAAGCAATCGCAAACGAATTAAATCTGCTTTCAGAAGATCACTTAGCCGTTGAAGCAAGAGACCTTGAGCATTTGTCAGACGAAGAGCTTACCAAACAGTTGACAAAAATACGCATAATCGCAAGAAGCACACCTGTTGTTAAAATGCGTGTTGTCAATCTTTTAAAATCAGACGGACATGTAGTAGCGGTTACAGGAGACGGAATAAACGACGCTCCCGCAATTAAAAACGCGGATGTAGGAATTGCGATGGGTATCACAGGTACAGAAGTTTCAAAAGAGGCGGCTGATATAGTATTGCTTGACGACTCATTCTCTACAATCGTAAAAGCCGTACAGTGGGGACGCGGCATCTATGAGAATTTCCAACGTTTCATCTGCTTCCAGTTAACCACGAATCTCGCGTCTGTCACGACTGTCCTATCGTCAATATTCTTAGGTCTTGGCGCGCCGTTCACAGCGCTGCAGCTTTTGTGGATAAATATTATCATGGACGGCCCGCCCGCGCTAACTTTAGGACTTGAACCAATACGCGATGATCTGATGAAGAGGCAGCCGACAAAAAGGAATTCTCACATAATATCAAAAAAGATACTGTCAAAGATTTTACTCAGCGGTCTTTTTATGGCAATTATTGTCATACTGCAAAAGAAATTTAATTTTCTGGGCGCCGAAGCGGGACAGGAGTCTACCGTACTTTTTACACTCTTTGTCCTCTTTCAACTCTTTAACGCGTTTAACAGCCGTGAATTGACAGATACAAGTCTTTTTAAAAATATCCACCGCAATAAATTGATGCTTTTTGTTGTTGGGATTACATTTGGAGTTCAGGTCATTATCATACAATTCGCAGGCGCGTTTTTCAAAACCGTACCTTTATCATTTGACATGTGGGTTAAAATCACCGCGCTTGCTTTTACGGTGATTTTAGCGTCGGAGATTTTTAAACTAATAAGAAAAATTTTGAGAAGGCTGCCTACATAGCAGCCTTTCTTATCCTCTCCCACCCCTCGTCAGGAATATGCGCGCCAACAACCTGACACACTTCGTATCCGCAAAGAGAGGCGATTTTGCCGCTCTTTTCTATATCATACCCCTTTACAAGTCCGTAAAGAAATCCTGAAGCCCAAAGATCACCAGCTCCTGTCGTATCAACCGCTTTACCGCTCCCGCACGGCTCAATTTTTACAGCGTTATCTTTGTGGACAATAACACTGCCCCGCTTGCCAAGTTTCATCACCCCAACCGCCGCTCTTTTGCCAAGCGCCTCAGCAGCTTTTTGTTCATCTTTATGTCCAGTGAAAGCCGCAGCCTCATCTTCGTTAGCAATGAGAATATCAACATACTCGTCCGCGATTTCTTCAAGCAATTTCCTTGAAGCTTCTACAACGGTAAAACTTGCTAAATCAAGCGAAATAAACGCGCCCGCTGCTTTGGCGGCTTTAAGCGCGCTCAGTAAAAGCTTCTCGTTAAAAAGCAGATATCCTTCAAAATGAACAAACGCGCTGTCCTCAAAATGTTTCTCCTCTATCTCATGAGGCTGTGTTTCCGCAGACGCGCCAAGATAGGTAAGCATCGAGCGCTGAGCGTCTGGGGTGATTATTGACAGCACGTGTCCTGTGGCGGAAGGAGATTTAAAAAGAACGGGGTCAACATTGCTCCGTACAAGACTCTGTTCAAATGTGTTGCCGAGATCATCACTCCCTCGCTTACCTATAAATCTTGCCGGCGCTCCAAGCCTTCCTACCCCTACAATCGTATTGCACGCGCTGCCTCCGGGCACAATACTTGGACGCGCGGCGCTTTTTGAAAGCACGCTTGTTATATGCGTATGATCTACCATCACCATCCCGCCCTTTTGCGCTCCTGAGCCGTTTAAAAAGTCATCCGACTCAATAAGGCATAAATCCATGAGAGCTGAGCCGATTGCAGTTACTCTTGTTTTAGCGGGGTTTGATCTGAAAGGAACGGTCATTATTTATTAACTCCGGTTCAGGTTAGTTTTTTCTGTAATTAACCTTAAAATATACTAATTCGGGGCGGAGTTGAATAAATTTATTTCCAATTTTCGAGCGGCACTTGTTTAATATTTTTAAGAATTATGTCAACACCATCCCAAAATTACCCTAAAAAACGCCGATGTTATTGCTTAGCATTTTTGTATATTTAAAATATGACGAAAAGTATTGGGGCTAAAATGTAGAGAGGAAGTATTATGTGGCAGGAAACATTTTGTATAGGCATGGATATTATTGATAAGCAGCACAGGGAACTGTTCCAAAAGACCGAAGAGCTGTTGAATGAAGTCCGCGATAACAGCGTAAAGAACAAGGAAAAAATAGTTTCAATGATTCTTTTTCTTAAAGGCTATGCCGTTAATCATTTTGCAGACGAAGAAGCCTATCAGTTGTCAATAGGTTATAAAGGTTATGACGAACACAAAAAGCTTCACGAAAAGTTTGTAAAAACCGTGTTGGAACATGAGAAAAAAATGGTTGATTCCGATTTCGCCGAAAAGGATGTAAAAGAGTTTACGGATACGCTTGCGGCATGGCTTCTGTACCATGTGATTGACGCCGACAAAAAAATCAAATAACGCGGCGCCGAAATCACGATTAAATACCGCGCTCGTGCCGCCCTCTGACTGCACTACAACCGTGAGGTCTTGGACGGACAGGCGCAGCATTTAATCGTGGGATCTATATGGCGCCAAATCCGCTTAACAGAGGAATAAAGCGATGAACAGCAGCAAAAAATACAGTATCCTGATTGTAGACGATGAAAAGTCGAATATAAGCGCGTTAAAAGAGATATTAAGTCCTGAGTATACCGTTTACGCATCAATTGACGGACAGGACGCTCTCGAAACGGCGCAGGAGTTTATGCCTGACGTTATCCTGCTTGACATTATTATGCCAGGCATGGACGGATACGCTGTGATTGCCGCGTTGAAAGATTCTGAAAAAACACACAATATCCCCGTTATCTTCATTACAGGGCTCGATAATATTGAAGCCGAAGAGAAGGGATTAGCTTTGGGCGCGGCGGACTATATACTCAAGCCGTTTCGTTCCGCTGTTGTTAAGCTTAGGGTTCAGAATCAGATAAAACTTCTTAATCAACTGCGCCAACAGGCGTTAATGGCGAAAATATCGCACAGCTTTCTTGCCGACGCTTATGTTGAAACCTTATTTGCGGATACGCTGCGCATGGTCGGCGAGTTTATGAACATAGCGCAGCTGCTGCTTTACAAATTTGAAGACGACGGCAGCGCCTTTATATGCCAAAACGAATGGATAAGTCCAGAATCAGGCTTGGAAACATTAATAGGCAGCAAATTTGAACTCAGTGATACTATGGCGTCAATAATTAATAACCTGTTGTCAATTAATACCGGAAACTTATGCCTTAGCTCCAATAATCCGTTTTTTAAGGATGAAATGAAGCCTTATCGTAAAAATTTCCAAAACTTTATTACAACGCCTATTTTTATTAAGGGAAAGATTTACGCGGTTCTTGATTTTTCAAGAAAAGATGACGGATGGGAGTGGAGCGAAAGCGAAATCAACCTTGCTATTCTTGTTTCCGACGTATTCTCAGGTGTTTTTGAGCGGGACGCGATGGAGCGCCAATTTTGCATTGTTGAAAACACTCCCGATCTTGTATTATCCGTTACAACAGACGCCGCGGTAGAATACGCTAATCCGGCGGGAGCGGCTGTTATCGGTTATATAAAATCTGAACTTGTCACAAAAGGACTTGGCGTCATTTTTGAGGAAAACACGCTTGTTGACGTAAAAGAGACGTATATTCCAGACGCCATGCACGGGAAATCAGCTCAATTTGAAATTGAGACAACCCACAAAGACGGTGAAAAGCGTGTACTGGCGGTCTCTATTTTTCAGACGGGAAAAGATAGTCTGGGAATGATTTTCAGAGATTTAACCAAAATACGGGAACTTGAGATAGAAAATGAAAAAGTTTTCTTTGACGGACTAACAAACATATACAACAGGCGGTTCTTTGATGAATCAATAACCCATATTATTAAGTCTTTATCCCGCTCCGGCAGTACATTAAGCCTGATGATGATAGACGTTGATTTTTTCAAAAAATATAATGACACGTACGGCCACAGCGCGGGCGACAGCTGCCTTAAAACCGTAGCCGATGTCCTTTCAAAAAACATACCAAGAATCGATGATTTTGTAGCCCGGTACGGCGGCGAGGAATTTGTGGTCGTTCTGCCAAACACCGACGAGAACGGCGCGCGCAACGTTGCGGAAAGACTGCTTATAAATATACGGAAATGTAATATCCTCCATGAAAAAAGCGACGCCGCAAACCATGTTACCATTTCTATAGGGATTACAACAAGCAGTGTGGAACATACTCATACCGCGGACGATTTCATTAAACGGGCTGACAAAATGCTGTATAAATCCAAACAAAACGGACGCGACAGATATACTTTGTCACGAATTTGATGTTACGGTATAATTATAATATTTATTTCTTGGATTGTAAACGGTACTTTATGTATATTGCCTTGTCATTTATTGAGTCTAATTTTAACAATGAGTTGTCGAAAAGCAAAGGCTGATTCACAGTATGACAAACAAATCTATTTTGGTTAAGCGTTCGTTTCGTACCGCCGCTGTCTTGGTGTGTACAATGTTGTCTGTTTCTGCCATGTCTATGAGCATGGAAGAGATGGAAAGAATGGGATTGAGCAGCTCTCAGATAATGGAGCTCCAGAGTATGTACGGATCCGTACCGTCTTCAGCCGGTTCAATGGCGCCCGCGCCTTCATCGTCCGCACCCTCTGCTTTTCAAACACGGGCATCAATCGCTGAAATAGATCTTGATAAAGCGCTGAATACGGAATCCGCAATAAGAGTTGACGATACTGTTATAACACAAACCGACACGCTGCGGTACTTCGGATATGACCTTTTCTCATCCATCCCCGACGCTTTCAAACCAACAGCCGTAGGGCCTATTGATCCTGGCTACATGATAGGTCCGGGAGATGTGCTCAGGCTTGCGGTATGGGGACAATCTGAATTTTCGCACGAACTCACCGTCAACAATGACGGAAAAGTATTGATCCCTATTGTGGGTCAAGTGCATGTATCCGGTACCCCTTTCAGCGAACTTCAAGATAAACTTAAAAATCTTCTCTCACGCCATTACTCAGGTCTCAGTACTGTCCCGCAGCGTACATTTATGGACTTGAGCGTTGCGCAGCTGCGCCCGATAAGAATTTATATCATGGGTGAGGTGAGACAGCCGGGGGGTTATACGGTTTCAAGTTTCGCAAACGCTTTTGCCGCTCTTTACAGCGTGGGAGGTCCGCTTGAGGGGGGAAGTTTGCGTGAAGTAAGGATAAGCCGTGACGGCACGCCTGTTGCCACTGTTGATATTTACGAATACCTGCTTACCGGCGCTTCAAAATCAGACGTACGCCTGCAAAATAATGATGTAGTTTTTGTGCCGCCCAGAGGTAAAACGGTGCATATCTCCGGCTCGGTGCTGCGTCCCGCAATTTACGAGCTTAAGGATAATGAAAACCTTCAAAGTCTGCTCTCCTTTAGCGGCGGCGTACTCAGCGCATCCAATGTAGATAAAGCGCATTTGCAGAGGATTCTGCCTTTTGCACAGCGCAGCGGCGCGCAGCAGATGACTCAAAGGATTGATATCGACCTCAAGCGCTATCTTGTAAGCAAAGAAGATTTTCCTCTGCATGATATGGACAATGTAGAAATTGTTCCTCTCTTCAGCGATCTGCGCAACTTTGTGATTCTTTCCGGCGCGGTGCAGTATCCGGGAACTTACCAAAGTGACAGAATGACGCTGCGTGATCTTATTTTCGAGCACGGCCGCATGATAGACAACAAAACTTTTGGTCAGCGCGCCGATCTGATCAGGCTTAACGAAGATAAGATTACAACAACCATTATCCCGATTAACCTTTATGATCTGCACAGCGGAAAAGGCAATCAGGCGATGCGTCCCGGTGATGAAGTTATAATATACGACATTGAGGTTTCGAGACCTATTGATCTGCAAATTACCGTTGAAGGGGAAGTGCGTCTGCCGGACACATATTCTTTACATTCCAATATGACCGTTACCGACGCCATACTCCGCGCGGGCGGATTCACGCGCAAAGCTCTTAAAACGCGGTTTGACGTTTACCGCCGCGATACCACAAACGTTGAAAAACTCATACAGGTTTTCAGGTCGGAGCTGCCGGATGAAACCGTATCTTTTACAGATGAAAGCATGCGGCTGTTTTTCCTCAGCGACGGAGACAGGATTGTAGTACGGCCTGACCCTAAATATTCGGAAGGCCGGTTTGTAACAGTTTCGGGCGCCGTTACCTACACAGGAACATACGCTCTCGAAAATAAAACCGAACGGCTCGCATCCGTCATAAAAAAAGCGGGCGGATTCCAAACGGATGCTTACCTTAATGGAATAGTTATCACAAGAAACGGCCGGCGGGTCATAGTGGACAGTGATGCTATCTTCAAAAAGAAGCGCAAAAAAGAGGACATCGTCCTTCACAATAACGACACCATATACGTTCCGCGTCAGCCAAATACAGTGCTTGTAAGCGGCGAAGTTAACGCGCCTGGTTTTTACGGATTTATACCGGGAATGAACATGCGCGGTTACATCGACCGCGCCGGAGGCTATACCGACAGTGTAAACTATGTTTTGGTTGCCGACCCAAGCGGTGAAACAAGGAAAATTAAAAAGAAGTCCAACATAAGAGTTAATGACGGAACCGACATTGTGGTAACAAAAAAGCCGCCTAAGCCGGTAAGTAACCGGCAAGGACCAACCACATTCGAGGTGATAAGGGATGTTTTGGCTATAACGGTAAGCGCGCTTACGGTTGTTATATTGGTGAATGGTTTATAATAAGGGTTGCTTAAAACGTTGGTGATTGACAAAAAGGTGACAAAATGGTAAAATATTACAGCAATACAGCAATACAGCAATACAGCAATACAGCAATACAGCAATACAGCAATACAGCAATACAGCAATACGGTAGACAGGCAACTTTAAATGACAACTACCGCTATAAAAATTGTTCAAACAATAAAAAAACGCCACCGTAAACTTGGATTGATGGCGACGGATCTTTTTTTGATTTTGAGCAGTTACCTGCTTACATGGTTAGTCTCTATACAGCGCATTTCTATTGCCAACTACTTCGGAATAGTTTCTATACACCGCGTTTACATCGTAGAGTATATTGGGCTGATAGTATATGGCGGTATTTGCTTTGCTGCTGTTTTCTTTTTCTCATTTTTTATATTCAGGATGTACGAAAGCCTTTGGCGTTACGCGGGGTTTACCGAATATCTTGATTGTATATTCGCTACAGTTGTCGGCGCCATTCTGTTTTTTGTGCTGTCACATGCAGGAATTTATCTAATGGACACCGAAATGCGCATACCGATAGTTGTGTATTGCCTGGCGCCTATGATAACCGGTATGAGTACGCTTTGTGCGCGTATGTATTACCGGGCGTACAGGACTGTAAAATTAAACAATGATGCTGCCGTCGATAATAAAAAAGTCTTAATCGTTGGCGCCGGACAAGCGGGTAACGCGATTATAAAAGAGATTTCCAACAATCCAGATCAACTCTACGAAGTTATTTGTGTTGTTGATGACTCACCGGATTTGCGCGGCTGCAATATCCAGCGTGTCAAGATTGAGGGTACAACAAACAAAATACCTCATCTTGTGAATAAATACGGAATAGACGTTATTATTATCGCAATACCATCGGCTACAAACGATGAGATACGCAGAATATCTGAGATCTGCGCAAAAACCAAATGCCGTGTTAAAAAGCTTCCGCCGATGTTAGATTACATATCAGAAAAGCCGGCTATCAGGCAAATTCAGGATATCAAAGTAGAAGACCTGTTGGGGCGCAGCGTTATTGACGTCAACACAGACAATATAAATTTTCTTACCGGTAAGACTGTTCTTGTTACCGGCGCGGGCGGTTCCATAGGTTCTGAATTGTGCAGGCAGGCTGCGGTGCGCGGCGCGGCGCGGCTTGTGATGTTTGACATTGGAGAAAATGGTCTGTATGACATACAACAGGAGCTCTTTCGAAAACATAAGGATAAGCTTGAGATGTACGCGGAGGTCGCTTCTATTCGTGATGAAGAGAAGTTAGATATTATTTTTGACCGCTACAAACCGGACATAGTTTATCATGCCGCGGCGCACAAACACGTGCCGCTTATGGAATCCGCTCCTGAGGAGGCGGTAAAGAATAACATTTTCGGTACGCTCAAAACCGCGCGCTGCGTTGCCAAGCACAAGGTCAAACGCTTTGTTATGATCTCCACCGACAAGGCTGTAAATCCCACAAGTATTATGGGCGCGACAAAACGCGTTTGCGAGATGATAGTTCAAACCATGAACGATGTATACAGCGATACTGATTTTGTGGCTGTAAGATTCGGCAATGTGCTTGGGTCAAACGGCTCTGTGATACCGCTTTTCAAAAAACAGATTGCGGAAGGCGGACCGGTTACGGTAACTGACGCGAGAATGACTCGGTATTTTATGACAATACCTGAAGCGGTGGGTCTTGTTATGACCGCGGGAGAGATGGCCAAAGGCGGAGAGATTTTTGTGCTTGATATGGGCTCGCCGGTAAAGATAATTGATCTGGCTAAAACTATGATAAATATGTCCGGTTACAAACCCTATCAGGATATTGAAATTGAAATTACCGGCCTGCGTCCGGGAGAAAAACTTTACGAAGAACTTCTTGTGGCCAGTGAGGGCCTTAAAAAGACTCATGATAAAAAAATATTTATTGATAAGCCCATAGATATCGCGTACGATCTGTTTGAATATTTGGGAATTATGAGAGCGGCGGTAGACAGGCATGATACCGACGAAATTATAAGATGCCTGAATGGTATAGTACCAGAACTCACAAAAGAGAAGGCGGAAATGATATGAAAAAAATCCCGCTCGCGACTCCTACCATGAACGGTACGGAGATGAACTACATACAGGAGGCCTTTGATACAAACTGGATAACCTCTCTGGGGCCGAATGTCGATGCTTTTGAACGTGAGATCGCCCAAAAAGTCGGAGTCCCTTACGCCGCCGCGCTTTCATCTGGAACAGCCTCTATTCACTTAGCGCTCAAAGCTGCGGGTGTAAAGCAGGGTGATATAGTTTTTTGTTCGGATATGACATTTTCGGCAACGTGTAATCCTATAAAATATGAGAAGGCTGTTCCTGTATTTATAGACAGCGAACGTGACAGCTGGAACATGTGCCCCAAGGCTTTGGAAAAAGCTTTTGAGAAATATCCTGATGTTAAGGCTGTGATAGCAGTCCATCTGTATGGAACCCCCGCAAAGCTTACGGAAATTTTAAAGATTTGTAACGCTCACAACGTTCCGCTTATAGAAGACGCCGCCGAATCTTTGGGAAGTACGTTTGACGGAAAACAAACTGGCGGCTTTGGTTATATAGGGATACTCTCTTTTAACGGCAATAAAATAATAACAACATCAAGCGGCGGAATGCTTTTGTGCAGCGATGAAAATATTATTAATAAAGTAAAGTTCTGGGCAACACAAGCCCGCGACCCCGCGCGCCATTATCAGCACAGTGAACTTGGCTATAACTACCGCATGTCAAATATCTGCGCGGGCGTCGGCAGAGGTCAGCTCAACACGCTTGATTTGAGAATATCACAAAAATCCGACATCTACACAACGTACGCAAAAGCGTTTAGTAACCATGAGTTTATAAGGATGAATCCGATTCCAAATAACTGCAAAGTAAATTACTGGCTCTCATGTATGACTCTTGAAAAAGGAAGTCCTGTAAGCGTGTTAGAGCTTATGGAGCGGCTTGAAAAAGAGAATATTGAGACAAGACCTGTTTGGAAACCGATGAGTATGCAGCCCTTTTATCAGGATTGTGATTTTATCACAGCAGAAGCTGCCGCAGTTGACGCGGATATTTTTTCACGCGGCGTGTGTCTGTCGTCGGATGTGAAGATGACGAAAGAGGAGCAGGAGAGAGTTTGCAATTTAATTTTAGAGATGTTTTGATTTGCGGTGTTTGAGATAGGGTGCTGATAGTAAGAGGTTTTAGTCCTATATCTTCGTATAAAATATGCTTGATCCACTATGTTGATTCGAAAAACAATTATTTTTTTGACAACAAGGATAATGACAATAATGAATGTCGATAAAAAAAATACGCGCGGCAAAGTACTAATGATAGCGAATGTCCCATCGATGATTGATATGTTCAACAGGGACAATATCTCCATATTGTTAGATATGGGATATGAGGTAGCAGTTGCGTGTAATTTCAGTCTCGCTTATAACGTCTCTGTTAACAAGACTGAAAAATTAAAATCTGACTTGGACAAACTTGGCGTTGAACAGATAAATATACCGGTACCGCGCTCTCTTTCCAATGTCTCTAATCTTATACCCGCTGTCAATATCCTGAAAAAATGGCTGAACAAAAACCCGTGTAATATGGTATATTGCCTGTCACCGTTTGGGGGAGTAGCTGCGAGAATGGCAGCAAGAACATTTCGAAAAAAAGGGCTTAAAGTTATATACCACGCGCACGGATTTCATTTTTTTAAAGGAGCGGGTTTTGTAAATTGGGCGCTGTATTACAGTATGGAGAAAATTTTGGCAAAATATACCGACGTTCTGGTAACCATAAATCGGGAAGATTACGGCGCCGCCAAACGCAAGTTAAAGGCGAAGCAGGTTATTTATATGCCGGGGGTCGGTATAAATACCAAACGTATCTATGAAACGAATGTAAACAAAGAAGAAAAATGCAGGGAGCTTGGCATACCGGATAATAAGAAAATCATCCTTAAAGTCGCCGAATTTAACAAGGGAAAAAACATTGGAGCGGCTATTGAAGCGTTTTCTAAAATGAAAAACAGAGACAGTATTTTTGTTATTTGTGGAATAGGTAAATTGTTTGATGAAATGAAACTTGCAGCCCAAAAGCTTAATGTTGCCGACAGAGTTTACTTTTTGGGTTATCGAACTGATATTATAGAGATTTTTAAAATTGCCGATCTGTTTTTATTCGCTTCCGTGCGGGAAGGATTATCCGTATCAACGATGGAGGCGATGGCGGCAGGTATTCCGGTCGTGTGTTCCGACATAAGAGGAAACAGTGATTTAATAGAAAATGACAAAGGCGGCTATCTTATAAAATTACCGGATATTGACGGGTTCGCTGACAAAGCGGACATCATACTGTCAGATGATGTTAAAAGAAAAGCTATGGGTGAATATAACATGGAACAGTCTAAAAAATTAGATATAAATAATATACGCATGATGATGAGAGATCTGTATAAAACGATGCTTGCGGAGTGAAAATTTTCAACAGTCATTTTTTTGCATCACAGGTTATGGGAAAAAACAAAATGTACCGTCATTTCGGTAAAAGATTATTTGACATAATATCCAGTGTATGCGCCCTCGCGGCGCTAGGGCCGGTAATGCTCGCTATTGCGATTCTTGTGAGGATAAAAATGGGATCACCGATTGTATTTTGTCAACAGCGCCCCGGACTTAACAGTAAGATTTTTAAGATGTATAAATTCCGCACTATGACAAATAAAAAAGACAAAGACGGAAATCTGCTGCCCGATGAGAAGCGGCTGACAAAATTCGGTAAAATGCTGCGGGCGACAAGTTTAGACGAACTTCCTGAACTGTTTAATATTTTAAAAGGAGATATGAGTGTTATTGGCCCGCGTCCTTTATTAGTGCAGTATCTGTCGCTTTACAGCGCAGAACAAATGCGGCGGCACGATGTACGGCCCGGACTTAGCGGCTATGCTCAGGTTAACGGAAGGAATGCCATTACTTGGCAGGAAAAATTTAAACTTGACTGTTGGTATGTGGATAATTTAAGTTTTAGATTGGATATAAAGATAATTTATACTACAATAATAGAAGCCTTTTTTAAACGCGGCGGAATAAATTCCGAAACGAGCGCTACAATGGAGTTCTTTACGGGAAATGAGAATGAGTAAAAGTCTGAAAGAGTATATCATTTTGGGCGCCTGCGGTCACGCAACGGTTATTGCCGATATT
>Ga0123356_10002310_pt1 | contig 20491 bp, 22 predicted proteins | sample TergutEmb28metaG_2_FD_92546 | JGI IMG/M metagenome (GOLD analysis project Ga0123356, IMG submission 92546) | Embiratermes neotenicus P3 segment gut microbial communities from Petit-Saut dam, French Guiana - Emb289 P3 | ecosystem: Host-associated > Arthropoda: Insects > Digestive system > Gut ... | reverse complement strand
CAAATTGGTTATTCTCCGAACAAGTTGAAGCCGATAATTTGCTTAAATCGTTGTAAAATGATTGAGAGCTTATTAGCTTTGTGGTAAAGTAAAACGGCAGTCGGAAGAATTACCGAGTGCCGTTTCAAAGGGTTTATTCAATTTTTATAGAGATTTGTCTTTCTGCGGTTGTTCAGCCGCTACACGTTGACTCCCGAATGTGCTGCAAACAGGACGGTTACCGTGTTATAGTAGGTACTCTATTTGAAATACCCTTTACAGTATAAACGGGAGCTTTCTCTTCGCTGCGCCGTATGATGTCAGCGAGGAAATAGTTGTGATTACAAACATGAATGTCAATGTCCGAAGATTTAGCTTGTTCACGAAAGTGCAGGTAAGAGCATGTATCACGGTATTTGCAGCTTTTATCACATCTATCCGGAACCGATATCTTTCGTTTTACATAATTGGTCAGTCCGTCAATCTCTGCCAAGTCAATTTGTGCAGATGGCTTAAGCAAGTCATATAAGACATTCTTTAGTTCCCGGTTTCGCTCAAACTGAATATGATTTCTCAGTTTGCTTTCACAGACATAATGTTCACGTCCTTTGCGTAATACAGTTTGCCAATTCTCCTATTGTATCAAGAGAAACTCCTATTTCAGTTAGTACATTTATTATCTTGATTGTTGTTATTTGAGTAGGATTATAGTGTCTATATTTTCCATGACCGGTTTTCTCAGGGTGAAAAACATCAGTTCTATCATAATGTCTAAGTGTTTCAGCAGTCATTCCTGCTATTTTCGCAAACTCAGTGACAGAGAGATAGTCTTTTGTAAAATTGTTGCAGTTCATTTATGTTTCCTTTCATATTTTTACATGATAATAAAACTAAAAACTGTTTAAGATTCGATATCGTCAGCCCAAAAAATGTTTTAAATAGTTCATAATCAAATAACCCATATTAAACAACATTTTATTAGAAAGAATTTTCTTGCAACGCAACCATTACCAATTCTAAAAGAATAGTAAAATATTCTACTGGTCGCTGTTGAAATATACTCCCAGAATATATAATTATTCTTGTAGACTGGGGGGTGCAGCAATGACTAAAAATGATATTATGAGTATAACAGGGCAAAACTTACGTAGGTATAGATTGGAGCGTAGGTTAACGCAAGAAGCCATTGCGTTCAAAGCAAACATAAGCGTTTCATTTTATGCAGCTCTTGAAAGTGGACGTAAGTCAATGAGTATGCTAGTTCTCCTCCAACTTGCAGATGCTCTTGAAGTTAGTACTGATTACTTAATAAGAACACCAAATACTGAGTATCAAGTAAAGAACATTAATAAGCTTTTATCTAACCAACCCGAAAAATTCATTAATTCAATCGAGAAAATGATAAAACTTTGTATTGAAGAGTTTTCTTCAGAGCAAGTTTAATCTATGAAATATTGACAAAACAATAACAAAACGATGACAGAAGTGTTGAAAAGAGAGCGTGCTTTGTGTTATCATGTAACCGGAGTATCTGTTACATGAAAGGAGAGCAAGTGCGATGATAGATGAAGTTAACATCGATGTCCTCTGCCATGTTATGCAAAGGGTTTACAAAATGAAGATTGCCGTTTGCGATGATGAAAAATACTTCAGAGACGATGTAAAAAATGCTGTTTACAAGTATTCAAATCTAAATCAACTGGAAGTTGTTGTAGATGAGTATGATTGTGGTGAAGAGCTACTAAAATCAGCAGATGAATATGATATGATTTTATTGGATTACCGAATGGGTGGAATTGATGGTCTGGAAACTGCAAAAATTATCCGAGAGAAAAACATAAAAACCATAATCATATTTATGACAAATTATCCTGACTTTGTATATGAATCCTTTGAAATAATGACATATCGATTTTTGCCAAAACCTCTTGATGCAACAAAGTTCTTTAAAGCATTAGATGACTATTTTAAAGCGTATGGAAATAACTATCCGTTACTATTAAAAGTTAATCGAAGTACTATTCATATAAATATTAGAGATATTGTATACCTAGAGGCAAATAGGAAAAAGTGTTATATATACTTAAATAACAAAAGATATCACTGTGCTAAACCAATGTCGTATGTTATTGAGTATCTTCCGAAAAGTATTTTTTACAAAGTACATAAATCGTTTGTTGTGAATTTTGATTATGTTCAAAGTTACGATAACAAAGATATTCAGCTAAAAAATGGTGCAAGTGCTCATTTAAGTCGCTCATTTCTTATGCCGTTTAGAAATGCATATAAGACATATACAAGAGGTTGTGACATATAGTTCCTAATAATAATGAAATCGGCAGCGATACACTGCCGATTTCATTTAACTATTAACCGAATATCAAACTCCAAATAGTGAATAATATAGTTGCCATCTTCACTGCCTCCTCTCTAATATCATTTTTGCAAGATATATTGAGATTACTTTAGAGAAGTGAAAAATAAATCATTAAGGGAACAACAGGTAGTATTTTGGGAATGAAATACAATAATACCAAATAAACTGATATTAAATACTTAAAAAGAGATTGCTATATGATAATTACATTGCTATATACATTATTGATTATTCCTATCATTTACATCATTACTATACAAGCTTTGTCAGCTATGATAAACAAAAAAGTTTTAATAGTATCATTTTGTATTGCAACTTTGATGTATATGCTTTTATTTTTTATGCTAACGGCACAGGATTTTAAAGTGATTCTTACATTAAGCAGTGTGATAATTGCGGTAATTATATGTAATATATCAATACAAGGTTGTTCAAAGAAGCAGGTTGTATATTTTACATCACTAGTATTAGGTGTGATTCTAACAGTTGAAACATCAACGCAGCTAATTATTACAATTGCAACAAATGATACAATTTATCCTAGGATGATTGACTTGCTTGTTATCTCAATACTACTTGTAATTTGTATTATTACTGCAAAGAATGGAGTGTTCGTTAGAGTTTCACGCAGCATTGTTCTGTTAAGAAAACTTATGAAAGCTATACTGCTTTTTTCTGTATGGCTGAGTTCTGTTTTAGTAAGTATCCTTTCTTTTTTCTTCCATGAGTATTCCGAATTACCGGGATTTTCAATAATAATAACAATATCAGTTGCTTTGGTTATATTATTTGGATTAATGTGCCCATTATTAATAGTAATAAACTTATCGAATCAACATTATAGGAAAATAACGCTATTAACGGACGAGCAAATGCAAGTACAGGCTGAGCATTACAAAATGATGTCTGAAAAAAATGAAGATATCAGACGATTTAAACATAATTATAAGAATCTTCAAGTTGGTTTAACCGATGCTTTACTACGAAGTGATATCAACGGTGCATTGGCAATTCTTGAAACTGATGAAGTGTCACTTTGGAAAACAAACGATTTATATAAAACCGGTAGTGTTGTGTTGGACGCTCTTCTGAATGAAAAACAATTATCTGCTTCAAAAATTAATGCAAATATTAAGTTTGATGGAGTGCTACCGGGTAACATATTAAGTGCAGTAGATACTTGTGTTATTTTTGGCAATGCATTAGATAATGCCATTGAGGCGTGTGCTAAAATTTCTTTTACTGATGAAAAGGTAATAACAGTTGCTTCAATATACAAAAATAATTTTTTATTAATCAAGATAGATAACCCAACTGCATCTGATGTACAAATAATTAACAATACAGTATTAACAACAAAACTTGATAAAAAAGACCATGGAATAGGTCTGCATTCCATAAGAACAACAGTCGAAAAAAACCTTGGTGAAATAAGTTTATCTTACAGAGATGGGATATTTAGTTTAGAAATCGATTTTGATTTCAATATTCGTAGATAAAATATAGCGAGTTATTCCCAAAAACATACCTGTTGTTCCTAAACTATTGTAAACTAACAAAGATCATATTAAGATGAAACTCATCAACCCATTGCTATCGATATATTCGATAGCTTTTATCGTCTACTTTAATATCATTATAAAATGCATTTTCATGGTACAAATCATATATTAAACAAAGGATGAATCAATGACTTTAAGAAAGTTTACAAAAAGGATTCTACTGGTATTGCTTGTTTTTTTAATATGCTGTGTAATTACAGCTTGCAACAAAGCCGACATTTCGGACGAACCAATACCGACAGTTGAACCTATGCCAACAGACGCTCCGACACCAACCCCAACGGTGACACCGAGTCCGTCACCCTCGCCGACACTATCACCCAATCCGACACCTTCTCCATCTCCAACGCCTACTCCAACTCCCTCGCCAACACCATCACCGACACCTCGACCAAATAATCAAGGCGATGGTGGTAATCAAGGTGGCGGTAATACACAAACGCCAGCGACTCCAAAGCCAAGTGATTATGTAGAAGTAACAGGGGTTTTTTTAGAACAGCTAATTCTGCAATTGCTCTTGGTGAAACAAATCAATGGTTAGGTCAAACAGCGGAGATAGAACCACGTGATGCAACAAATAAAACAGTTACCTACTCATCAAGTGATACGAGCATTGCCTTTGTGCATGATCAAAGAATTGGTGCTGTAACACCGGTTTCATTAGGTGATGTTACGATAACTGCGACAAGCAACAACGGACTGACAGCGAGTTATATATTAAGAGTATTTGACGATAATGGGGTATTAGACACACAGCTATATATTAATTACGCAATATCGTATGGTGAATCTCTTGGAATGATATATGACCCAACTCTGCGTAGAGATAACTCATCATGGGATCAGCCTTTCCACCTTACACTTGGGTTGACTGAAGACAAAATTAAACGGGACACAAGGGGACGTATTAACGGATATCATAGAGATGGCTATATATATTTCGGTGTAGAAATCATACATAATGATAATATAGGATATATTACAACAAGAAAAAACACTTGGATTATGTTTATTTATCGTTAAGACATTATAAAACAAAAAGGAGTACAACAAATGAAACGTAGTTTTTCAAGAAAGATGGTTATTTTAATATCGTTTATCCTCATACTCACAGCCTTTGTGAGCATATCACTCATAGCGACAGCAAATATTACTCCAGAGGTAATAATTGTTAGTCTTAGAATATAACTCAATAAGAATATCAATTGCATCAATTAGCGCATCAAGCTGGTATTCATTCTCAAGTTCTGCAATATAAGGAAGAAGCACATTAATCGCCTGATCATAGCTTCTTAAACAGGCTAGAAGACGTGCATGTTCATCAGGAGTACAAATATTTGATTCTGCTTCTATTACCTTTAAAATATCAGTAGCGAGATATTGAGTCCTTAGACTATTTACATTACTCCACTCATTAATAACAGCACTAATTATACGATTTGCAAAAATATAATATCCCCGATAATAAAGAAGAATGCCAGCGCTAAAAAGGTTTTCTAAAAAGTCATGATCAACAGTTATTTTTCGGCACAATTGTTCGCTGATTTTTCCATTTAATAAATGCATCAAGTTTAATAGCTCCGAAGCATCCTGTTGTTTATAATAATTTAGAACTTTACTCATAATTGTTGGAATTGAATTTGGTTGCAAGGTTTGTAATTCTATAGAAATGCGTTTATAGTCAGAAGTAGATATCTCTAAATTGCTAATAAATTTCATAAAGAGTAATAAATTAGCTTTTCTAGTTCCTACATGATTAACAATTTCATTTGCAATTATTTCCGGTATGCTATGATAATTATTTCTTATATAATTAATTGCATCATTTTTGGTAAATGCCTCAAGAGTCATTTGTGTGAATGATGGGAGTGACCCAAAGACTGCTTGGAAATCAATACTGCGTTGAGCCTCATATTCTTCTTTATCTTGAATTATTATGCAAGGAATTTTCTTGTTTGATACCCGTTTAATTAAATATGATACTAATGTATAAATCTCATCATTCGCATAAGCTAAGTTTTCTAAAATTAATAAATATGGAAATGACTTTTGATGCATTTCAAGTAATTCAGAGATATAATTGCATATAAGTAAATTGTAATCTTCATCATTGACACCAGATATTCTATTATCGCCAAAAAGACGTCTTAAAATTTCTAGTGTCTTTGGGTTGCTAATACGCTCGCTTAAATTTTCAATTAATAAATCTATGTGAGCATTAGTGAACTCTTCAAATATTTTTGTTGTTGAGATGCCCCATATACTCAGTAGAACATCAACCAATATTTGCTCTTTTGTTAGATACAATGAAGCATCTATCCAAATAGGTTTTCCGTTGTAAGTGTCAGATACTGAACTGACAAACTCGCGCTTTCCAACACCTGCGAATCCGGATACTAACAGCGCTCCACCATCCTGAAGAATTGTAAAAGCATATGCTTGTTTTCCACAAGTTAAGTCTTGTGGCTTATCAATATTATCTCCAATCAAAAGTGGATGAATAAATTGCTCATGTATGTTATTTTTTGTAAAATCAATTTGGAGTACAGAAATGCTTCTCTTCTTATAAGTACGCAATGGCTTAATTAGTTTTGATAATGTATCTGATACATTAATATCATACTTCTTTAAAAGATGATTTATATCCTCTCCCACAATTATCTTAATATTTAGCACAGTTTTCTCAATAAATCGGGATAAGTGTTCGTCTGCCTGCAATGTAAAATCATGATTTGTAAATGCTACCATTGCAACAGCACCTTTATTATGAGCAATTATCACATTGGCTGCTATATCTCGTAAGTTCATGTTCTTGCTTCTATATTTACATTCGAAATATACTTTGTGACCTGTGCTATATTCGACAATAATATCATATCCACCATCTTTATTAGCACGTGTCTTTTCTATATAACTCCCTGTACCTTTAAATATGTGTTTAACAATTTGTTCAGATAAATCTTCAAAGCTAGAGTATAATTCTTTCTTATCTACCATCAACAATTCCCCAAAGACTGTGCTCTCATACAAAGTAGACAGTTGAAAAGTGATTTGTTCACACGAACACAGGATAATTGTAGATTATCCTGTGTTGAGATACATATATCTATAATCAAAACAGATGAAGAACATTTAATTCTCAGAAAATATTTTTACAATTCTTGTAATAAAACACCTACTCAAATTGTTATTATAATAAGGAGTACAGCTCTGAACATACTACAACGGGAAAAGAGGTTAGATCACGCATTGATAGATGGATATAAAATAATAATTCAAGAGGGTTATATTGATGGTCAAGAGCGATGTTGCAATATATACGACGTTTGATGCTATATTAAAAGAAGCTGTAATTGCCAATATTCAAATAAATATGGAAGCAATGCCATTTGAAGAAGATATATTAAACGAAACTCCCTTCTCAGATGCACATAACAATAAAATGGATAAGATTCTTTCACTAGAAAGACTAAATAAAAACAAGAACCTGTCTAAATCAACCATAATTAAGATTTTACACTGGTAGCAGAGCAGAATTAAAAGTATCATATTAGGTATATGATGTTATTGTATAGCATCTTCTTAAGATGTATAATGCTATGAATACTGATATTTTAGTGCTAGTTGTATTTTATGTGTTATTATTTATATTATTTGGAGATAGTTAATATATGAATAAGAAAAAATATATATTTCAATCATTAAAACCGGTTTCAAATGCAGAACTTAATATATACTCTGATGCATTGGGTTTTGCAATGACAACCCCAAATATAACAAATATTGCTATATCCGGATCATATGGTTCTGGTAAAAGCAGTATATTAGAAACGTACAAAGCAAAAGATGAAAAAGCTAAATTTATTCATATTTCATTCGCACATTTTGATAAAGATGATGAAGTAGAACAATTGTTGAATCCAAGTTTAAAGAACATTGAAGGAAAAATAATTAATCAGCTTGTTCATCAAATAGATCCGGTATGTATTCCGCTAATTGACTATAAAACAAAAGAAAACTTGCAAACATCTCTATGTTTTAAGACATGTATTGCAACAGCTGCTTTCGTTATTGCATTATTACATATTATTATGTTTACTTCATGGCAAAATATTGTAAATTCTTTATCAATCCCATTTCTAAAAGATTTTTTATCTTGGTCTGCTCATTATGATTCTATGTTTATAAGTGGGGGTATATGTTTAGCTACTCTTGTTTTAGGAATTTTTCATTTACTAAAAACCCAGAAGCATAGAAAAATGTTAAGGAAAATCAGTTTTCAAGGGAAAGAATTTGAATTGTTCTCTGATGATGATGATTCACTTTTCGACAAACATTTAAATGAAATACTATATCTGCTTGAGAATTGTGGTGTTGATAACATAGTTTTTGAAGATATTGATAGATTTGATAACAATCGTATATTTGAAAAACTAAGAGAAATTAATACTATTATAAACAATCGATTTCCCAAAAGAAAAACACCCTTAAGGTTTTTATATTTAATACGAGACGATATTTTCAACAATAAAGATCGTACAAAGTTTTTTGATTATATAATTCCTATAGTTCCGGTTATAAATGGATCAAATTCAATAGAGCAATTTCTGAAGATTTTTAAGGAAGCGGGGATAGTCAATCAATTTTCAGAGGTTTTTCTTAGCGAGTTATCACTCTATGTAGATGATATGAGAATTCTGAAGAATATATGCAATGAATATATAATATACTCGGAACAAATCTCAGAAATTGAACTTGATAAAGATAAGCTTTTAGCTATTTTAGTATACAAAAATCTGTTTCCTAAAGATTTTATTAACTTGCAACTCAGAAAAGGATATGTTTTCAATCTTTTTGAACAGAGATATACATTTTGCGATGCATTAATAGAAGAAACTAGTACACGGATAAAAGAGTCAGAAGATTTAATTACCGCAGCTAATCGAGAAAAATTTGATGATATTGATGAGCTTGATGCTCTTATGTTAGCTATGAACTTACAGATAACTAAAATTGATGGAAGCGCAGTTAATAATGATATATCTCATATAGATTTAATTAAACAGATTAAGAAATCGCCCGGAAAAGTTATGTGTCAAAAAATTGGATATAGCTACCCTATGCAATTCAATGTAGAAGAAGAACTATCAAAACTTGCTGATAAACCAGATTATATAAAACGAAAAGCCATTATAGAAGCAAAGGGTGCAGAAAAAGTAAACTCTCTCAAAGTTGAAATAAATGAATTGAAACAACAGTTGCAAATCCTAAAAAATAACAAATTAAAAGATATTATTCCCATGGTAAATGAAGATAGAGTGTTTTCTGTTTCATACTCAAATATATACGTTGAAAATAGCAATGATTTGTTTGAAGATGTGAAGAAAAATCCGTATCATCCGATGATTATTTATCTTGTAAAGAATGGATATATTGATGAATCATACCTGGATTATATGACATATTTTTATAGCGAGAGTATAACTGCAAATGATAAAAATTTCCTAATTAGCATAGCAGAAAAGAAAAAGAAAGAATATACATACACGCTAGATAAACCGGAGCGTGTTCTTGCAAGGCTATACCCAATCTCATTCAGTCACATAGAGACCCTGAATTATGACTTAATTGACGCACTACTAGGTGAAAAAAAGTCGCACATTGAGCATGTTTCCACATTTATCAGACAGCTTAGAGAGACTAGAAATTTTGAATTCATTGTAGAGTATTGGACAAATGGAAGAGAGAATGCAGAGTTTATTCGAACATTAAACCATTATTGGCCGGAGGTCTTCACATATATCCTTAATGAAAGTTCATTTACTGATGATCAAAAACACATGTATGCAGTAGACACTCTTTATTTCTCTTCAAAGGAAGAATTAAAAAAAGTAAATAAAAATAATAGTCTTGTTGATTACATTAATAATAAGGAAAAATTCTTAGATATAAAAGATGCAGGAATTTCAAAGTTAATTGAAGGGTTTAAACTTCTGGGAGTTAAATTTATATCATTAAATTATGATTCTTCAAACATAAAATTATTCAATGAAGTCTATAAGAACAACATGTATTTATTGAGCTGTAAGAATACAATATCAATACTGCGTAATATATATGGCGAAGAAGGAGACGACTTAACAATTATCCAAAACTTCTTTACGTTAATTGGAAAGAAACAGGAAGAACCGCTGTATAAATATGTTGAAGTGAATATCAGCAAGTATTTTTCAAATTTACTAGACTCTTGTGAGAATAAAATTACAGATACCGAAGAAACGGCTATCAGAGTGCTTAATCATAAGAACATTGTTGAGATTGCAAGCAAAGAAAGATATATTAGTTATTTGGTAACTAATATATTTAGTATAACAAGCATAGAGAACATGGAGCTTTGGTCATGTCTTCTTGACTCTCAAGTTGTTGAAAAATCAGACGCTAATATTATTGATTATTACTTTCATTTTGATAATGAAATCGACGATTCATTATTAGAGTTTATTAACGCACAGATTCCCAATCCTTGTGATTTTGATAAAAGTAAAATTGATGACTCATACGGAGAGAGATCTGCAGCTAAGTTTTTCACTAGCATAGTTGGGTGTAATTCAATAAAAAACGAACAATATAAAACTATTGTTGATAACATAGATATAAAGTTCTCAACATTTTCAATTCCTGATATAGACATTGACAAAATATCAATACTTATTGATTTGCTTATTATTCCTATGAGCGATGATGCAGTTGTTTTTATGCGTAATACATATGAAGAGGAGTTTATTCACTATATCGTAAAAAACATTGATGACTTTGTATATAATGTGTTTAATGATGGATGTTTAGAGTTAAATGAAGTTCTGGCATTGCTTGATGAGCCTATTAGTGATGCGAACAAACTTGAAATAATATGTTATACAAAGGAAGAAATATCTATTCAGAATAAAAAGTATTCAAACGAACTAATTGAGTACATTATAGAAAATAATTATGATAATGATGATTTAAGCTATCTTATTAAGAATTTTGCAACTTATTCTGAAACTTTACAAAGAATATGTGTATCAATATGTATTGATAATATAGATTCTGTAATAGCTCTTGGACATTCGATTGACTTCAATCTTTATAAAACACTAATACAAAGTTCAAATCTTGAAATTAATAATAAATTGTCTCTTTTCTCAATGCAAATCATCAAACTTAAAATAAATGATGTAGTGGAATCATTGTCTATAATGAGTTTAAGCAAATATTGTGGACTGTTTGAACGAAAACAAATAGTAGTTACGAATAATAATCAAAACATTCGCATTTTAGAAATATTTAAAAAACGTGGATGGAAATTTATTGCCAGAAGAGAAACAGAAAACACATTAAGGATTTATGGAAAATTACTTAAGAAATAAGTTAGTTACTATATTAGAAGAAGGTGAGATAATGATTGAATAGTTTATTGCTACAGTTATATATCAAAAAAAGTATTGGAAGTGTAGAACAGGAGTTTTTAATAGACAATTATTATTTAATGTGATAAAGTTTATAATCATATAGGGAGGGCAACTAAAGATGAATCTTAATATATCAATACCCGATTCTTTAGTTTTATCAACAAGACAATCTTCGGTTCAATTTGAAGCAGAAGCAAAGATTGCAATTGCTATAAAATTTTACAGAGATGAAAAATTAAGTTTAGGACAAGCAGCAGAGTTAGCCGGTTTTACTGAGTTTGAATTTTTAAAGCTTCTCGGACAATACGGAATATCTGTTTTTCGTTATGATAGGGATGAAGAATCTGAACTAGAAAATGATGTCGAAATGGCTATGAGGTATGCAAATGGATAATCCTCCGATAGTTGTTAACTCGACTCCATTAATACTGTTAAGTAAAATAAATCATTTAGATTTATTAGAAAAAATGTATAAAAAGATATTTATTGCAGAAGCAGTATATCGTGAAGTTATCGTTGATGACAAAGATAAAAATATTAACAGTGATTTTATTATACAAAATAAATGGATTGAAGTAACAAAAATTCAAAATGATAATGCACGAAAAACATTTATCACAAGCTTACACATAGGTGAAGTAGAAACAATGATATTAGCAATGGAGAAATCTGCCGGTTTGTGCATATTAGATGATTTGCTTGCACGTAAACATGCAAAGAGATTAAACATAAACGTAATTGGAACACTTGGTGTTTTGATTGCAGCAAAAAAGATGAACCATATTGATGCTTTAAAACCTCTACTTGATCAACTTTTGTTTGTTGGTATGTATATAAGCGACAGCTTATATGAAACTGCTTTATCAGCAGCAAACGAAAGATATTAAAGTTTTATGAAAACACTTTGGCAAGCAGGGCTTCTGCTGCCGCAGAAGCTCAAAACGCTCAAAATTCCATTTAGAATTCTGAGCGTTTTCTTGTTAGGGAGACCATAAAACCCCTTCGAAAAATGTATAAATACATTTTTCCTAAGCTGTGCCTTCGGCACATCTGCTGCGACCTACGGTCTATTCTATTCACGAGAGTTTTCTCGTTGTTGATTACTTGATATATCATGTTTTTTCTCTTCTGAAGCAATACCAAGAATACGGTCAGCGTTGCCTTTTGCAATAGATAATGAGCGGCTGTTTTTCTTAAGATCATGATAACCGGAATAGAGTTTTTTCTTCTCCGTAGAAAGCTTTGCATACTCTTCTTTTAATGTTTTAATTGATGGTAATTTATTAGTTCCAAGTGTGTCAAAGTGCTTTTTAGCTGCACGGTTAAGGATTATGTCAGCCGAGTTTTTATCATAGAAATCCCGGCTCCATCCGCTTGCTTTATAAGCTGCATATACATCACGGGTTTTACTGTACTGTCCAATATATTTCTGCAGCCTGCTTATTTCTTCTTGTCGAGTTTCAATGTCTTTTATTTTCGTTGTTAATGTAGAAAACGCACCTGATGCAGAAGATGATTTTTTCTTTAAATCCTCATAACTGTCTATACCATTTTCTTGTAAAAAGATAAGTGTTTTTGCTGCTTGTTTAAGATTGAATATTTTTGCCCATTGCTCATATCCCGGACCTTTACATTCTCGTATTTTTGATTGAATGTCAACTAGTAGATTTATGCGAACATGAGTACTACCGGAGCTACTGGTTTGAATATTTCTTCCGCTTTCTATCCGTTCTCGAATTGCATCTTCAGTATAAATTCCTTTTAAAGTGTTTAAACGTGTTGGACACTTTTGACCGGGTGCACAAATAGTAACATGACTACCAGTATCATCTACTAAAAAATTTGCTGATTTTAGTGATGATAGGAGTTCTTCGAAAGTCGCACATTGTGGTAATAAATCGTCAATCTTGGTCTTTATAATGTTTGAGTATGATTCTTTCTTATTTTCTCCAAGCCACTTACCGTAGTTTCGTCCCTTACTTGGTTTCGGATCTGTAATTATTGATAGACCATGTTCTACACAAATAACATCAGAAAGCCTGCGAACAGCAAATGCAGAACGTTTGAAGTCATCCCACTTTTTCCAACAATCAAGCGATGTAGAGTTATATATGATATGACAATGTACATGAGCACGATCTGTGTGTACTGCTACTATAAAAGCATGTTTTCCTTTCGTCCATCTCATGGCAAGTTCATAACCGACCTCTTGTGCTTTTTCCGGAGTAATCTCTCCCGGTTTAAAACTCTGTCTGATATGGTAAGCAAGTACATCACGTTTGCCTTGATCTAACCCAGTGTTCTTAAAATACTCACTTTTTGAAAGTAAAAATAGTTCATCTGCTACTCGAGGGTCGCATTTGTAGCCAACTACAAATTTTCCTTTCTCTGTTTTCTCGGGATTCTCTGCATAATCTGTTCGGTCAGCAAGAGTTTGTGCGATAGTTTTTCCTTTGTTCACATGGAATGACTTAAACCATGTTGTTGCCATACTCGTACCTCTTTAGACTACTGTCAAACGTCGCAGTATCTCTTTTGTTTGATTCCATAACTCATCATAACGATTGCGTAAATCATCAACGTCTGCAGAGTATAAATTTCCGGTTTCGTTAACACGGCGAGCGATTTGATTTATATTGCTTGTTGCATTTGATAATAATCGAACCATTTCATCCACGCTTTCAAGCTCGACGCGAACAATATGTCCGTTTAATGCCATTTTTAGCAGATAAGCTCGAAGACTTCCGACTCCGGCTTCCTTCATACGTTCGTGAATCAAATTTCGTTCTTTTTCATCAACCATGAAACGAAGCATAATGTCACGCTTTCGTTTACCTTTCACTTTCTGTTTGTTCATGTTTGTTACCTTCCTTTTGTTTTTTATTAAATATTTAACAATTCTTGTAGTAAAAAATTGTTTTCAAACGTTTATAAAATAGATGTGTATATAATCAAGTGTCATAATATATGCATTTAATGTAGGGTAAAGTGTATTGTATTTAATATTAATTATAGCGAGGAGATTAGGTGATGAAAAATGCAAAACGCGTTATTGTGATTTTACTAGTAAATATAATTCTTGTATTATCAGTATTTTCTACAGCACAAGCTGCATACTTATGGAAATGGTTTAATACAAATGGGAGTTATAATCATTACAAGTACTTATCAAACAATCTAGGTTCAAGCTATGGTGGTCCAATAGATGGTGCGTTTAATGCATGGAATAACGTAAAAGATTCTTCAGGAAATAATATTTTTCCTTTGAGTCGCTCATCATCAGGAACAAATGGATCTATTGAGTTTCTTTATAATTCTGGAGCAACCTGGCTTGGAAAAGTAAATGTGACTCAGTATGAAACAGGATCTACTACATATATAAAAAAAGTTGTTATTTATCTTAATGATTATCACAATTTATCTATTTCTGCATTGCCGGGTTATTATAGCATACCATCTATTCTTACTCACGAAGTGGGACATGTGCTTGGACTAATGCACTGTCATGAAGTAGGTGGTGGTAAATGTTCAAGTTCAACTTGTACGAGTAATGTATTACAACCATCTTTAAATGCAGGCGTAACACGAACAACATTACAAACTTTTGATAAAAATGCAAAAACTAAATTATACCCATAAAGGAGATAAAATATAATGAAAAAACTATTTATACGTTTCTTTTTACTTATTTGCAGTATTGCGTTATGTTCTCTGTTTGGTTATTCATGTTCAAATAATTATAATGTGGAAATAGATAGTGGTAATAAGTTACAGAACGATAATCTTCCAATCAAACATTCAACCGCTTTGTATCCCGGTTATACTTTTGATGAGCTTGCAAGAAAAGCAGATTTAGTAATTTATGCACGTGTTGTCAGTGTTGAAGAAACAATATTAGATATGGATATCTTTCTAATGACTCCCGTAGTGTTAGAGATAATTGAAATCTACAAAGGAAATGCCGAACATCAATTTACGTTTTTTCGCGATGGTGGAAGAACAGATACTTATATAGAAAAGTCCTCTACATATGAATTAACACCTGATATGGAGGCAATATTCTTTTTAACATCAAGAGGATATGGATTTGGACCTTTCACTACATGGCCGATTGCTAATAATATGGTAGTGTTAGATTGGGATGCTTTTCTAAGATTAAGTATACATGATATAAATATCAAAGAAGAAAATTTGAATGAATATGAAATTGCTAAATTAATTGATACTCCTGAATCATTCAACACCTGTTTATTAAATGATTTTATTGCATTGCTAAGTTCTCTAACACAAGACTAATAATGTAAGTACAAGAAACTCTTATAATTTTCATTTATTAAACTACTATAAATCGTTTTTACTATAAAACGGAGAGATTTATAAGAATCTCTCCGTTTTACATCTCAACTTCATTAACCTTTGAATTATTATTATTATTGAGAACTCTTCTATCATAATTCATAATACTGTCGATTATAGAGGGTTTAGCTTTAGCAACAGCAGGTTGTGGCACTTGATAATCGTCTAAATCTGATAAATCTTCTTCTGCTTCATCATCATAGTAATCAATATCACGCTGTTCTTTGTCATTTAGTACATCAAGCCCACCGTCACCGTCTATGTTTAGTTCTGCATTAAGAATTGCAAGTCGGGATTCTTTCTCTTGCAGTTCTTGCTCCTGTTCAAATGGATTAGATAGTTCTAGCTTAGCAGCTTCAACCTGTCTGTTTAGCGTAGCGAGCTGTGACTTAGCTTCTTCCAAACGTTCTGGTAGTTTATCAAGAGCATTATTAATACGTACAATATTACCGAGAGCATCATCACCGAGATCAACGCTGTACATCATAGTATCCCGCAGGATGAGATTAATTTGGTTTGTGAAACTGTCGCACCTGTCATACATATTATTTAAATATTACCATTTCTTGCACAATGTCAAACTCTATTCGGATTATATATCCGTCAATTGTCATTTTAAGAAGATATACATGGAGGCTTGATACAACGGCTCTTTTCATGTTCTTTTTCATCCACCATAGAATGAATGAAAATATCACGCTTACGGTAACTTTTCACTTTCTGTTCGTTCAAATCTGTCGCCTCCGTTTTATTTTTGTAAGAAATTTTCAAAACTTGTAGTAAAAATCTATTTTCAAACGTTTATAAAACAAGTAGTAATTCTTGACATACATTAAAAGGGATATGGTGATGTTTATGAATGTAGATTAAGAAGTTTTTAAAGTGAATTAATAGTATAATGATCAACTACGATTACAGTACACATTTTACGACTTTTAAACTAAAACCTAATTTAATAAATATATGTATAAATAAATTCATTACGATTAAAAAGAAAGGATTATAAATATGAAAAAGCATGTTCGTATTGTCGCATCACTTTGTGTATCTATCGCACTCATGGCATCATTGAGCATTTCTGCTTCTGGAATTAACAACATTGAGGCTAACATTTACTCGAGTATATTGGCAGAAATAGACATTGAAGAAAGTTTTATTGATGACAATAGTACACGTGGAAACTCTCCGCCATCAACGTCAAATGTTACAACGTTACCATACGGTAGCTCTGGACCAAGGGTTGGATATATATATAACTATGTCTTTTCGAACTATAATTTCAAACCGAAGAGCAATGGTAGCATTACTACAACTTTCGCCGGTTCAATGGTTTCAGGTAATGCAACAGTATATGTGCGTCTAATTGAGAGTGGCACGAATAAAACTGTAGGAGAACTCACTTTAGGTCCTGGCACATCTTGGAGTAATATTAGTTTTACTGTTAACAACTTAAACACTAATAACTTATATCATTATCAGATAGCGAAAACTAATGGTAGGGCTCAGAGTTCCAATCTATCTTTCCATTTGAGAGAAAAGGCATAAGCTCACATTCTATTTCTACAACTTTATTTTCTTTTACACTTTCCTTTGCTCCCTTTATTGCGTCATAGACATCAGTAATACCACAATACTCATCAATTGGTTCATAATCATCTTCATCTCTGTTTACAGAACGTACATGATACACTGCATTATTTTTTGTTGAGAGTATTTGTGCTGTTTCGTCAATTAGTTGCAAAGTTTCATTGTCATGTAACTTTGCATGAGCTATTTCATGTATAACAGCAGATACGGTTTGAATTTCGCTCATGCCTGTTCTTATTGTGATATTCTTCTCAAATGTGCATATACCGTCTGTATCATCGGGTAGATTATCAAATAGGATTGGCAGAGGCGATAAATCATTTAGTGTGTCAATAAACAAGTCATACTGTTCAACATCGCCGGTTATTGTTTCAGTAAGTACAGGTAATGGTTCGCCTGTAGTTTGTGATACATCATAAACATCTACAGCAAGAAATCTTGCTGATTTGATTTCTTTTTCTTCCTGGAGAGTTTTCCCGTTTTCGTCAATAACAGGTTTCTTTGTTACAGGGTCAATAACTTCAATAGATTTCCTTATTTTTTGTTTTACAGGAGCTAATATTTTAATGCCTTTGTCTTTCTCATCAAGTTTAACTTGACGTTTGAACTTATCTTTCCATGCTGCGTATCCGGCAACTCTGGTTGCATCAGGTTTCTGCATGTGAATAAGCATTATATTTCTTGCGGAATACCGGTGGAATCTCGACATTGTTTTTAAGTAATTTGCATATTTTTCGCTTTCAAAAATCTCTTTTATACCATCCTCCAGTTTCGCAGTTATTTCACTAACTGAGTTTAAATCAGCCATACTTTACCTACCTCTCTCCGGTGGTTCATGTCCATCTACAGGTACATTGTTTCGATTTGTTTCAGCTTTATACTGGTCGAGCCGATTTAATAATGACTTTTTATCATCATCATTTTTTACATGGTTTTGTTCAGTAAAATCTTTTCCCTGTCGTTGACGGGTAAATTCATGTGACATTGGGTATCACCTTCTTTCAAAAAATAAAAAGCTACCTGTAATAGGTAGTGCTTATAGTCTATATAAATTATGTATTGTCATAAAAAGGGCATCACATGGGTACGAAATGATATGATTTGGGTACGAAATGTTCAAAACTCTGTCAATATGTGTGTTATAATAAAGCTTATTATAAATGTAACTATACCCACCTCGGAATTTGAAGTACATACATGTAATAATGCAAATAGTAGTCTGCAAACACATTAAAACCAAAGTGTTAATATATTAATTATAAAAACTACTAAAATCTTGTAGTAAAAATCAGTTTTCAAACGTTATTATAATGTATAGATATGTAAAATATTGAGAAAACCTTTTTTACTAATGTACTAAAAAATTTCGACAGCAAGTGCAGCATTATTAATTATTATAAGAAAGTTGAGGTATTTATTATGGCTTCTGTCCCATCATGGCCTATTTTGAAAGAGGGTAGCACTGGTATAAATGTATATGCTTTACAATGTTTATTAAACTATAGAAATGGTACAAGTATTAGTGTGGACGGTACATTTGGTGCAGGTACACGCAGTGCTGTAGTAACATTTCAGAACAATCACAATTTATTGGCAGATGGACAAGCAGGTGAAGCTACACTGTCAAAAATGATAACAACTATTTATTCAGAAACAAAAAACTCCGCTGCAAAAGCTGCTCAATATTTAGTGAGTAAGTTTGAAAGTATATCTGTTGATGGTGATTATGGAGCAGGTTCTGCAAATGCTGTAAAAACTTTTCAACAAAAAATGGGGATTTCTGTAGATGGTGGAGTTGGACCTCAAACATGGCAATATCTGTTTGGTTATAATACATATCCCGGGACAGGAACAACAACTCCTGTTGGAGGAGATTTAACTAAATATAGTAATGCAATTCATAACACACCACTTATATTCCCTTCAGGCGGTTCAACATTCTGTAACGTGTGGGCGCAAAATGTCATGAAGACATTTGGCACACCTCTTCCTGATGGTGCTTGTGGAGATATATTCAATAGTCTACACGCAGGGTTTACAAAATGGAAACCTCTTGCGACATATACTATTGGTGGTTCTTATGACATAAACAATCCAAACTATTTAGAAGCATTATTGCTTGCACAAAAGTATGCGAATGCTGGGGTTCCTGCAATTGCATTAACAGCACTTACACAGAATTCCAATCCAGCTAATGATAGTCATATTGCGGTTGTTTCACCTCATGGTTCGACACTACCACAAAGTGTTAGAGATGTTCTTGTTTCGTGCTCAGGTGTAGAGGCTGCATGCTTTTATGATGGACCGCTATCAAACGCTTGGGGAAGCAAAAGATGGCCATTTATGATGTTCTTTTACTATGCATTTTAGTTTTTTACGAACATTAAAGTATTACATTAATTAAAATAAGGAAAACAAGATATGAATAAGAAATATACAATTATAATTATCGCAATAATCCTGATTTTTGCGTTGACCGCTTGTGGTCAAGGTAAGTCAGACGGTTCACTTTCGACAAAAGCAGGAGTTCTCATTGAAGTAACGAATTTCTCAATTAACATTCAAGCTCCGGACGGAACAACGTATAAGTTCGGCATCGACGAAAACACTGTTATACAAGGCTCGGAAAATCTCGGAGACACTTTAGAGATTAGCTTCCTTGGTGAGTATACCTCCGGCATTATTGCAACATCCATTAAAACGATATCACCTGCAGACACAAGTGCAGTTCATGACGACGGTACACCCGCCAGAGGTCCAACAGACCATCCGGATGCACCACAACCTGCCAATCCTCCGGCAAGCGGCGAAAAAATGACATATTTTGCAGGAACTGTTACTGCGTTTTCACCAAGCTCAATATCTGTTTTATTTCAAGATGGAAATACTTACACTCTAACAATAGATCCAAATGCAATCATAGACCCGGGCATTACAGTAGGATGTAAAGCACGTGTTTTCCACACGGGAACTCTAAAAAGCGGCATAGTTACAAAGGAAATCAATTTAGTAGAGGCAGCACCGTCTTCGACTAACCCGTCTGATTCTAAAGAAGCTAATTTTGCAGAAGAAGGAGTAACAAGCGACAAGCTTGCTGAACTTGTAGAAAATGGTGACATAGCAGCTACTGTTACAACATTAATACTATTTACTAATGAGATTTCCGATATTACTCCACT
>Ga0123356_10002309_pt1 | contig 20495 bp, 15 predicted proteins | sample TergutEmb28metaG_2_FD_92546 | JGI IMG/M metagenome (GOLD analysis project Ga0123356, IMG submission 92546) | Embiratermes neotenicus P3 segment gut microbial communities from Petit-Saut dam, French Guiana - Emb289 P3 | ecosystem: Host-associated > Arthropoda: Insects > Digestive system > Gut ... | reverse complement strand
GACGTAAAAGAGGGCTTCTTTTATAGACTTGCTTTTGGTGAAAATAAGGATGTGATGCCCCCAAGGGATTTGAAATATCGGATGGTTTTCTAATTCTTCAACAACTTGTTGAAGAATTGTACCTTCTTTATTATCAATGACTTGCGACAATTTAACAGAGTGAGGCGATAATTCGCCAACAGTTTGTTGGCGAATTGAACCATCTTGGGTATAAAACTGATAAAAACGCTTACAATAGGTTAGATTAACTACAGAAAATCCTTTCATATCGGGAAATTCGCTTCTCAAATCACTGCTCAACTGCTCAAAAAAGCCGCTACCCCAAGCCGTTTCCATCTGCCGGGCAACAATATCCTGTCCCAAATCCCAGTACAGGCGTAGAAGTTCAGTATTCACTTTTACCGCAGCTTTTATCTGGCTTTGGCGGATTCGGCTTTTCAAGTCTGTCAGCCACTGTTTATAATTACTATTTTTATTCATATCAACTCCGAAAGCGGTAGTATTGGGATTTCATGTTCATAACACAAATATATATTCTGCTTCCATATTTATACCATTCCATTTATTTTAATAAATTCAATTAAATCCTCTTCTAGCTTCTTTTCAAGCTTAAAGTATTCATCATCTATTTTGTCAATTTTCTCTTCAAAAATCTCGTCGTCCGGCATATTATCAATTACTTCATTCCTTTCGTCCCAATCTTTTGGCACAATCTTATTGGGAAATATTTCACTCATCTTTTCCAATAATTTTATTATTTTCTTGTGCTTTAATATTTCTAAATCTTCAATTGTTTCATAGTAATACTCTCCTTGCGAGTTATAGAAGAAACTAATCATTCCTCCGTTTTCAACGGCAGCCATCAACAATTGTATATTAAACCATACCCGTTCTGCTTTGGACAGGGAATTATAATCCTTTTGCGCCTTATCAACTATTTTATCCCATTGTTCTTGAAAATCAGTTAAAGATTCTTTTTTTGCCATATCTTTTATCCTTTCAACCCCGAAATCGCATTAATAATATTTGCAACCGACCCTTTGTCTGCCCGTTTAAGGTATCAGGTTGGAACCTTAAAGCATTGTTTTCACTTGAGGTACCAAAATGGAACCTCAAGTCCCACCTAAATTTTTAAAGGACTCCAAGAACAAATAGGACAAAAATTAATGACTATTTATGTCATTGGTGTCATTTTTGTCCTTTATTTCTGCTGTTTAACCTCGCCTTGGTCATTCTTTCTCGCAAGCCACCCTCTTCTAAAAAAGTTTTTTCTAAAGACTTTATTTGCTGATTCAGCAAATAAGAAGCAACTTTTATTAGCCCTATCATAGTATTAGCGCAAATTTCAGGGCTTTCGTTTTCGATAGCCTTTTTAAAGGTTTCATAGGTAGCGTTAGGTATTTTGTTTAATTCTCTAAGTCGCCGTGTAAGCCTATGCTCCTTGTCCCAAAGCGGTAATTTATTTGTCCTCAAAAAATCCTGATAATCAATCCTCAACTCTTCTAAAGATGCGCGCGCCACGTTAGTCAGTTTAATTTCTGTTTCTTTTGAAGTCGCCGAAACCATACTTGCCTCGGCAATATTCTGCTTGCCGCTTCTTGCGGCTTGTACCATTTGGTCAATAGTGCGGTCGTATCTTTCAAAAAATCTTTTTGTAAAGTAGATGGTGCCATCATAAACTATTTCAGTTTTTTGATAAGACAGCAGATTTTCGTAACCACCATGTAGCGGTATAAAGCCTTCGTTATTTTGCTTTTGTTTTTCCATATTAACCCCTAAATTATGTTATGGCAGTTATCAAGTATTCCTTGACAACTGAGTCCAAATACATGGATACCTTTTTAAGGTCACATTTTGTGACCTTAAAGGCATCGTTTTCAAGGTCACATTTTGTGACCTTGAATTTACACTATACTAAAATTCATCACCTCACCACCTCAACCCAACTCCCCGTAGTACGCGCATAGACCGTATTGTCGTACATCGCGTAGCACGCGATTGCGGGCATGAAGAAGCGGCCCAAGTACGCGGCTTGTACGCGGATGGTTACGGCTTTGGTGCGGCCCGGCGCGAGGTCGAAGTAGCTCAACACGCGGTCGTCGCGGATGTCTTGGTAGGTTATGCCTTCGGGGGAGTCTCTTGTGTCTCCGTCGTTGCCCAAGCGGGTGTTGAAGATTTCCCAGCCGGATGGGAGGATGTGCGTTAGGGCCAGATTTGTGTACGTCGTTGAGCCGCTGGTATTTGTTACGCTGATGCTTATGTTGAAGTCTGTGCCTTGGTCGAGCTTGTTCACATTCATGCGCTGGCCGTTGAGGTCAGTGTATTCCGCCTGTATTCTCAAGTTGTTGCTGACGGCGGGCGAGCGGTCTTCCAAGGGCGTGCTGACCATTGTGCGGCCGATGTAGATATTGCCGCTTCCGTTGTTGGTTACGTTTATTCTGCCGGATTTTCTCAGGTCTGTCAAATCTTCCATGTGGACCGGATTTTTGGTTTCTACCTTATTTGTCTTGCCCAAGTACGACGTGGTGAACGACAGGTCGCCTTTGCCTGACTTGTCTGCAAAGCGGGCCATGGCGAGGAGCGCCCATGCCAGCGTTTGCGTGCTGTAGCTGTTGCCGTTCAGGTATTCGGACATGCGGCGTGCGATGGTGAGGGCCTGTTCCATATCGTCTAACAGGATGCAGGTTTCTAAGATGATCGCTTCGTCGCGCACTCTTGAGCCGAAGTGGGGGTTGAACGCGGAGTAGTTGGCTACCTGCGTTCTTTGGTTATTCACGATTTGTTTCGCCACGTCTTTTCTTCCGCAGATTGCGTAAGTTGAGGCGAGCTGCCATCTGGCGAGGTGCGAGAGGTTTTGGCGCTCTCTGAGTTTGTTCATTGCCGAGAGGTCGGGGTCGCCCATCATGGCCAATGAGTAGAGGCGGTAGGTTTGGAGCAGTTCATCGGTATGGTTTCCGCTGTTCCAGTTGCTTACGCGCCGTTTCTGGTATCTTTTCCAGTTGTTGATGAACGAATTGGAAACGTGGTAGCCCTGATCTTTCGCGGCTGCCATGAAGTGCCCTACGTAGGATGTTACCCAGTCGTCGGCTTGCGAACTGCCGCTCCAGTAGCTGATGCCGCCGTCGGCGGTCTGCATAGTGTAGAGTTTTTTAATTACGGCGTTGACGTTATTCTGCACTTCCTGTTTCTGTATGCTGTTGAGGTTGGCGAAATTATGCAAAAACAGCTGCGGGAAAGCCTTGGACGTGCTCTGTTCGGAGCAGCCGTGCGGGTAGCCAATCAGGTATTGCAGGCTGCTGCTCAGGTTGACGGACGGGATGCGGGCATATTCCATTTTGACCTGGTTGTCCGGCTGCTCGTCGCTGAACTCGTAGGCGATATCACGGTTTTCGCCTGGCTTGACGACGTAGGACTCAAAAACCGTAAGCCGCGGGTTCGGGTTGCGGATTTCGATGTCGATAGTTTCGGTGGAGGTCTCCTTTCCGGATGTGGCGGTTATGACGACCTTGACGTTGCCGGTTTGCTTTTTTGTTTTCATTCTGAAGTACACTAATTCGTCGCCGACATCTTTAAATGTGACGTTTTTCGACGCGCTCTCCTGCAGTTGCAGCAGTTCGCTGCTTTTTACCTCTACCTTGACGTTGCGGAGCGTCTTGTCCATCACGAATACGTTTACCGGCATCAGAACGTCTTCATTTGGGCCTAATACTCGCGGCAGCGTGGTCAGCACCATCAGCGGGTTTTGGACGGGGACTGTTTTTTCGGCCCTGCCGTAGGCTTGCTTGTCGTTTCCGGCGACGACCATTACGCGCACGGAGCCGACGTACGGCGGCAGCTGGACTTTGTGCTGGTCGGTTCTGCCCGCTCTAAGTTCGAACGGGCCCATGAATTTAACAACCGGCTTGAAGCGCTGGCTGTTCTTGTCTGCGGCCGGGCCGGCGTCGTCGCCTCCGCCGATGCTGAAGAGCGGTTTCAATTCTCCGGAGAACGCGCCCACTACCTGATTGTAGCGGTCAAAGGTTTTTACGCCAAGCGCTTCCTTGACATTAAATTCGGCGTGCGGGTTCGGAGTTTTGAAATTGTTGATGTCGAGCAGCCCCTCGTCTACAATGGCGAGCGTGTAGGTCATGTTCTGCTTGTTGGCTTCCCCTATTGTAACGGTAAACTCTTTCTCCGAACGCAAAACGTCGGGCATTGCGATGGTTGGCTTAAGCTCTCCGAGCGGGTTCACCACCGCAACGGGGACGACGCCGTAGAGGCGGATAGGCAGGTTGTTCAGGGTTTGGTCGTGGTGCTGCAGCAGGGTGATGTGGACATAGAAATTCGGCGCGAGGTCTTCCGTCACCTTAAATTGTATTAACGTCGGTTCTCCCTCTTTCGTTTTTTCCCACCACTGCCCTACCGTGCGCGAGCCGTTTTCCAAAGATACCAGCGCGCGCCCGTTGCCGCCTTTGCCGAGCGTTATTTTCACGTCTTCGCCTACGTTGTAAGACGGTTTGTCTGTTGTAAAGGTCAGCATTGACAGGCCCTGCGGGTCGTCGTCGCGACTGCGTCCTCCCCAGTACGGAGAATCTACAAAAATCTGCCTGCCGGTCGCGTGGCCGCCTCTTGGGTCTTTGATATAAATCAGGTAGCGCCCCCAATCCTTGGATTCCATCTTGAAAGGAATGCGCGCCCTTCCGTTTTTGACAGTGATTCTCTGGTCTATAACCGGCTTGACGTGATTGCCGCTGACCACCGACGACAGCCTGCCCCGGGCCTCGTCTTCATTCATCCACCAGCTCCATTCCAAGCGGTAGGCTCTGTAGACTACCTCGCCCGACGGAACCGGCTTGCCTTTCGGGTCCAGAAGCGCCACGTCAAAGTAGTGCGTTGTGTCCGTCGCGAAGACATCGAAGTCGCTGGTTTGGTGCACGTTCAGGCCGGCGTAGGCGGGGAACGGCGAATACTGCAGAGAGTTTATCGTTATGCTTTCTCCGCCGCCGCTTTCCTCTACGGTAGTGGTGAACGTAGCCGTGAGCATGCCCGCCGCCGCTTCGGCTTTCGGCAAGTTTATGGTGAAATCATCCCGGCCTGTTTCATCCAACTGGCCGGAGTGGACTTCCTCTTCGTACGAATAGGTTTCGGTAGTCGGGTTGTTGAAGTTGAAGGCTTCGTAACCTTTGAACCTTGTCGCCGACGGCCTCAGCTTCAGCAGTACCTTTGTTTTCAGGTCCTTTGCTATTGCGCCGTGCAGCCACTTTGCGTCGAGCGCGATTCGCATATCGGATTTTTCAATAAGCTCGGTGCCGAAGTCTACGTTAATTTTCAGGCGGTTGGGCTTGATTGTTTCTATTCGCAGGGTTTGTTCAAACGTTATGCCGCCCACGCTCACTACCGCGCGCCATGCCCCGGTGGGAGACTGCGCGTCTGTTTTAAACGCGAAGCTGTAGAAATTTCCAATCGGATTTGTTTGCACGAGTTTACGGAAGAACTGCCCCTCCGGATTATAAATGTCTACAGTTACCGGGTGTCCCGCCGGGATGGTTTTTTGGCGGTCTTCGAGAATGAAGGTCATAAAGATTTCGTCGCCCGGGCGCCAGATGCCGCGCTCGCCGTAGATAAACCCTTTCAGGCCCCGCCTGACGGTTCTGCCGCTTACGTCAAAACGCGAGAGCGACAGTTCGTTGCCGTTGTTCACTTTAAGGTAGCCCTTTTGGGTGCCGTGCGTTACTTCTACAATAAACGCCTCGTTGTTTTTCACCTGAAGCAGGCAGAACCCGCTTCTGTCGGTGGTGCCCGTGGCAATCGGCGCGAGCTGATAGTTCAGAACCCTCACTCTGGCTCCGTTCAGAGGATCTGTGGTGCGTATGTCCTGCGCGGAAACAAACATCTCCGAGCCTTCGCCTCTTTTTGCAATGACGCCGACGTTGGTCGCGAACAGGTTGCCGCTCACGACAGCCCTGTCCGAATCCATATAGAATGTCGGGTGGCACGGGTTTTCCCGCTCTCTCCAATTGTAGAGGTTCCAGTTGTACTGAATGGGCGAGTACCCCATGTCCGGCCTGTTCCACGCGGCCATGTCGGCTTCCGTTAAAGTAAAATTATCTTCATCAAATGTACTGAGCGCATTTTCCGCTGACGAAGCGTCGCCGCACGGATAAATCGAAAACTCCTGACGGATGACTAATTCATAGCGATAGATAGCGCCGGGCTCTTTTTCCACCAGCGCCGAGATATCGACGGCATAGGTATTCCAGTTCGTCAGAGTTTTGGATTTGTCCTGATCAAGGCGCAGTATTTTTTTCGCAATCAGGCGCCCCGAGCGCGTTAAGTTGTTTGACCCGTCCAACGAATTTTCCTGCAGGAAGAACAGGACGTTGTGCTCGTAGATTTTAATAATGCGCAGCTCCACCGCTCTAAGGTTAATGGCGCTGAACGAGAGCAGAAGATTTCTGGAATCTGGCAGGATAGTTCCGGTACTCAACAGGCGTACGACTGGCTTTTCGGGCGCTATGGACAAATCAAATGAAAAGTCTTCCGCCAGCCTCTTTCCGGCGAAGCTTCTGATGTTCCTGTCTACCCGCCCGGAAACAATTTCCGGGAAATTGGTTTCGGGGTAAATGGTAACCACGTTCATATCCGTCTTGAGGGTATACTTGTCAAAATTTGTCAGTTCAACCAATCCTTTCAAATTCTGCTTGCCTAACGGGTCTGTAAAGATAATTTTTATGCAGCGTTCGGGCGCCTCGCAGATTTGCGTATTGACGACCTTGAATATTTCAGCGTTGACGGCGTGAATGACCACGCTTTTTTCGGCAGTCTTGCTGCTGCCTACGGCTTTGCCGTCGCATATCAGTTTCAGGGTCCGGTCCGTCGAGACGCGTTCGAGGCTATCTACCAGAAATCTGAATCGGAGCCCGTTATTGGACGAATTCACCAACCGCACCGGCAGCGCTTTGCCGTCCAGCGTCGCCCGAAAGACAGACTGCGCGTCGTTGTCCGTCAGCGCGTCAGCCACTATAATCTCAACGGTCATGGTATTCCAGCGGTTTTGATTTGCGTTGATGGGCTGATAAAAAGTTTCTCTGATCGAGAAGTTCTGCTCTATGCTGTACACTTCAAATGTGAATACCTGAAATTCTTTTTCTAATTTCGGCAGCACCTTGCCCAAGTTGAAACTTACGCTGTAAGACGTGCCCTCTTTCAGCGGCTCATCAGGGACAAACTCAATCATGCGCCTGTTCTTCCAGTAGGCCTTGCCTTTCACGGATGGCGAGAAGGAGAACAGCTGCTCCTTGACTTCCGTGTTGAGTTCAACCTGCGGGAGTTCGTCCGCGAGTTCTATTTGAATGGCGGCCTTCGTGGAGATTTGGCCGGACGTGAACCCGCTGATATAGCGGCTGAAGTTTTGATTAGTTTCGATGGTTTCCTTCTTGGCGCAGGAAAGCAGCAATACGATAGCGACAGCCGACACTGCCAGCAAGTTGACAAACTTCGGTTTCATCTTAGCTCCGTTTTGAATTGGGGAAAATGGGGTTTTCGCTGTCCGACCCGGGTGCCCCCACCTCGGATCAGTTGTTTTAATATATATGATGCCGGCAATCCCATCAAAATTTCTATGTTTTCGACCTGCCGAATTTAATTTTTATTGACATTTACCTGCCGATTTTTATATATATTGATGTTAAAAAGGCTGGCGGCAGGTTGCCGTCCCTGCAAACGACTTTGTTTATTTTTTTGACTTTGCCCCGCCATAATGATACAATAAATAATAGGAACCCAAAGGATCGGCGCTATCAACCCAAAACTTATCGGAAACGCCTTATGAACTATAACTTGGAAGAGCTTCAGGACCGCATAAAGACCATCGCGAACCTGCCAACGCTCCCGCACATCGCCTCCCGGCTGATGCAGATCGTGAATTCGCCCAACACCTCCGCCGACACGGTGGCCTCGCTCGTTTCGCAGGACATATCGTTGAGCGCCAAGGTGTTACGGCTTGCTAACAGTGCGTTTTACGGGATTCCCAAGAGCATCAATACCCTGAATAACGCGGTTGTGATCCTTGGTTTCAAGATTATCCAGACCATGGTTTTGAGCCTTACGGTGTTCGACATGTTCACGCGCAACTCCGACGACGAGGCGGGGGTGGCATTCGACCGCAACGACTTTTGGCGGCATTCGCTGCGCTGCGCGGTGCTCGGGCGGCTTCTGGCGCACCGGCGGCGGCGGAGCTTCGCGCTCGACCCCGAGGAGGCGTTCTGCGCGGGGCTTCTGCACGACGTGGGCAAGGTGGTGATGGAGCAGTACCTGAATCAGGATTTCCACAGGGCGCTGCACCACGCGCGGCTGCACGGGCTGTCGAGTTTTGAGGCCGAGCGGGACATGCTGGGCTACACGCACTGCGACGTGGCGTCCTGGCTGACGGGGTCGTGGTCGCTGCCGGACGAGATTGAGCAGCCGCTCATCTGCCACCACGAGCCGGAGGAGGCGACGATATGCGCCGATTCTGTGATGATCTGCCACCTCGCCGACATCCTGAGCAAGGTGAACGAGAAGGACGAGGCAGCGGTGCAGGAGGCGGCCACAGCGCTTGAGCAGAAGGCGCGGATGCTGGGCCTGAGCGTGCGGGACCTGATGGAGACCATGGGGGATATTCAGGGTGAGATGGACAGGGCATCGCTGTTTATCGGGCGATGATTTGGGTAAATATTTGCTTATTCGCTGATATTAACGTAGATTAACCATACTGAGGGATTGCGGCGCCGGGGGTGGCGGTTTCCGGAGGATAAACCATAAAATGCTGGAGAGTATAATATGAATGTAAAAGAACTGGCAGCAGCCTTAGGCGCGAAAATAGTACAGCCCGTAGGTGAGAACGAGAACGTCACCGCCGGCTACACCTCCGACCTGCTGAGCGACGTCATGGCCAACGCCAAGGAGGGGTGCGCGCTCATCACCATCCAGGCGCACCTGAACACCGTCGCCGTGGCCTCGCTGGTCGGTGCCTCGGTAATCGTCATCTGCAACGACCACCCGATCCCGGCCGACATGATAGCCGCCGCGGAGAAAGAGAGCGTCGCCGTCATGCAGACCGACAAGAACCAGTTCACAACGTCGCATCTGGTGTATAAGCAGATTAACGGGTGACGGCGATGCAAACAGCCGCCATCCGCGGGTATCCGCCGCCCACCGGTGTTGATACCGGCGGCAGCAACAGGCGGAGCTGACCGATGCTCTACCGGGCCGACCTCCACGTCCACTCCTGCCTCTCCCCCTGCGCCTCGCTCGACATGGCGCCAAGCGCGATTGTAGCGCGGGCGCTCGAGGTAGACGTCAACTGCATCGCCCTCACCGACCACAACTCCGCCGGGAACTGCGCCGCCATGGCCAACCTGTGCAAGCGCAACGGCATACTGTTCTTTCCGGGGATGGAGGTAACCACCAAGGAGGAGGCGCACATCGTCTGCCTGTTCGGCGAGGTAGACGCAGCGATGGAACTGGGGCGGATGGTGCGCGAGAAACTGCCAAACGTCGAGAACATACCCGAGAAGTTCGGCGATCAGGTGCTGCTCAACGAGGATGACGAGGTCGAGGGGTTCGAGGAGCGGTATCTGGGGCTTGCGTGCGGGTTTACGATTGACGAACTGCGGGAGCGGGTGTTCGCGCTCGGCGGGCTTTTCATCGCCGCGCACGTCGACAAGCCCATTTTCAGCGTGGTGTCGCAGCTCGGCTTCCTGAGCGGCGAGTTCTCGGCGGCGGAGCTGTCTCGGGCGGGGGCGACGCGGGAGGCGTCGTTCAAGCTTGTGCGGAACTACACGGCGGTGAGCGCGTCTGACTCCCACTACCTGCACACCCTCGGCAGCGCATGCGTGGAGTACGAGTCGGATATCGCGGGGATAGGCGGCTACCGGCAGGCGCTGTTGGATAAAACGGCTAAATTGGTGATTCTCGACGACGCGTTCAGGACGACGCCGGGGCTGCGCGGCTGATTACGGACATATCTGTGTGGATAGCACAACTTATGGACGTGACACAAAACGGCGTTACGGCAAAGAGCGGACATGCATACGGTACTCGACCTCCGCCCTGTAACGGAGGCCGAGGCGCATTTACCTCTTCGAGCTCTTCTTCGCGACGGCTTTCTTTGCCGGAGCGGCGGCCTTCTTCGCGGGTGCGGCAGGCGCAACCTTCTTCACTTCGACCTTCGGGGCGGGTGCGGGCGCGGCTTTCTTCACCTCGACCTTCGGCGCGGCGACGGGCGCGGCCTTGACCTCTGCCTTAGGCGCAACGGATGCCGGCTTCGCGGCGGCCTTCGGGGCGGCGGACTTGGACTTGGGGCCCGATTCCTCGGCCACCACTTCCTTCATAGCCTGGAGGTAATCTCCGTTTGAATCGCCCTCTCTGCCTTCCCTTACGCGCCTCTCCCAAATCTCGTAGGCCCTCTCCTGAACTCTTTGTTCCAGAGTTTTCATCGACTTACATCCTCCTCTTACGTGGTACGGCTCAATAATATAAAGAAAACACAAACGTAGGCAAAATATAAATTATGGCACAAGCAAAATCCAAATTTTTTTTTTGCCGGACATTATTGTATATTTCATAAACCATGTCAGCGCCCGAACAAGCCAACATCTCCGAGCAGGAACCGCTGTCGTTTGACGAGACCGTCAGGCGCGCCCTGGCCTTCTGCGACACCCTGCCGGCAGACTTCGCCCAGTACCGCCTGAACCTGTCGGAACTGCAAACCCGCCTCTCCGGCGGACGCCTCCATTTCGCCGTCCTGGGCCAGTTCAACCGCGGAAAAAGCACTTTCATCAACGCGCTACTGGGAATAAAAGCCCTGCCGGCGTCGGTCCTGCCGCTAACCTCAGTCCCCACCGTCATAGAATACGGGGCCGAACAACAGTGCAAAATAAGGTTCACCGACGGAAAAGAAGACCTGATCGTCAAAGACACCGTCGAGAAAATGGAGTCCTCCCTGCGGCAGTACGTCGCCGAGGAGAGCAACCCGGAGAACAAATTCTGCGTACGCGACGCCACAGTAACCTGCAAGAGCGACCTGCTGGTCAACGGAACTGTGCTGATAGACACCCCCGGCTTCGGCTCCACACACCTCCACAACACGCAGACCACCCTCGGCCTCCTGATAGAGTGCGACGCCGCCCTCTTCCTCCTCTCCGCCGACCCGCCAATGACGCAAACGGAGATGGAGTTCCTGAAACACGTCAAGGAGCGGGTGTCAAAAATATACTTCGTACTGAACAAAGTGGACCTGCTGACAGCGGAAGGGTTAGAGGAGGTCGACAGGTTCATCAAGGGTATCCTGTCCAAAAAACTCGGCTTCCCGAGCGACACCGCCCTGTACCACACCAGCGCCATAAAGGGCTACGCCGAGGGCAGCGGGCTCGACGCCGTCAAGAGAGAAGTCCTCGACTTCATGGTCCGCGAAAAATACTTCACCCTCTCCGAGGCCCTGCAGGAAAAATACGCCGAGGCGACAACCGCAATAAAATCCCTGTTAGACACAAAATTAAACACCCTGCAAACGCCGCTGACAAGCGCAAAAGACGAACTGAGCACAATCACCGGCGCCATCCAGTCGCTGGGCCTCGAACTCGAATCGCAAGTCAAAAAATGCGCGGAAGAAAAAGACCAGCTCGACGACCAAATCAACACGTGGACAAGCGAAAACCTGGAATCATACAACCTGTCCATGAAAAAAGCCTTAGACGTCCTACTGACCGGCAACTACTTCCCCACCGAGGCCGCAAGCATCGCCTCCACCCTGCTGCCCAAACACGCCGACGACCTCGGCGCACAACTCCTGGGCACCATACTGGAACTCGCAAACAAATCAATCCGCGCCCTCGCGCTCTACCACGCGCTCGCATTCTCAAACCTGCAAAAACGCTACGCGCCGCTCATGGCCGGCAGTAAAATCAAACAGCGCGAACCTGAGAAATTCGCCGGACTGTTAGAAATCAACACCACCGGCCACCGCGTAATCTTCGACTCCCCCCCATTCCCCCTGCCACAACCGCAAATGACCGACATCTTCCGCAAGAAATCAGTCCGCTTCGAAGCAATAAGGGAATTCTACGAACCGCTCTGCGCCGCAAGCGTAACAAAAAACGTAGACATGGCCGAAAAACAGGCAAGAGCGCTGGCAGACGCGGCGTGGGAAAACATGCGAAAAACGGTAAGCGCCGGATACCAGGAAATGATCGACTACCTGAAACAAGTCCACAAGACGAAACAGGACGCGCTGAACAAAGTACAGGAAGAGGTCAGCGAGGAAATCGTGTTCTTGAGATATAAACTGAGGGAGCTGAAGGTGTTGATGTGACGGGGCAGATATTTATTTGGCGAGAGATTTATTGAAAACGCGCCGCCCGGTTTGCGGGCGGCGAAGAGGAGCACCCGCCTGATACACATCATATTCTGATAGACGCGGATGACAGCGCAACAGAAAACGATAACGACGTGCACTACCGACATCGCGTCGAAAAACGACGGGGAACCATAATAGAAAAATGAGGTGTCTACTAATATAGGGGAAGATCTGCTGGGTACCGTAAATCAAATAGAACATAAACCGCACTCGCCGGGCAGCGAGCAGGCGGCAGATGCGAATGCTTTCGCGGCCGAGTTTTTAACGTAAGGGTTTTGCCCTCCTGCCGACACTTACAGGGCCCACCTGACCGCCACCCCAAACGTAATAACAAATCGCGGATAGCCTTTAGCGCCTGTAAGGTACAGCATCGGTCTCACGTTCATCCCCAGCATCATGTCTTTAAGCGAGTAGAGCGAGTGGTCGGTATCTATGAAGCTCAGTGCTACTTCCAATCCGATTACCCCACCTATACCCATCCCGAAGCCATCGCTTTTTTGGGTTAATGTCACCGATTCTCCTTCAGTCGTTGTTGCTTCTACATCACGTTCCGCCCAGTACCATCCCAGCGCGGCGCCTGTGCCTACGTACCATCCCAGCACCCCGTCGTCTACGTCGAATCTCCACCCGTAGAAGCCGCTGGTTTCTACGTTGCGCAGTATGCAGCCTCCTCCAAACGCTCCGAAGCCCAGGCCTACGTCTATGCGTCTGGATGCGCCTGCTGGAATTCTCATGTTTCCGCTGAAGCTCAGGAACGCGGCGCTGCCGAAGGCGAGGTCTGTGCCCAGGGCGAAGCGGTTTTCGTATTCGCTTTCGTTCTTGGCTTCTTTTTTGGTTTCTTTTTTGGCGGCCGCGGTGTCTATCTGCGGCGGCGGCGCTTCCCGTCTGATGGGTTCGGAGAAGTGTATTGGCACGATGGCGGCTTCGGCCAGTTGTTCCGATGCGGGTGTGGGCGCGGGTTCGGGCTCTACCAGGTGCATTCTGCGCGGGCGTTCGCGGGAGATTTCCTCCGCCGGGACGGTTTCTTCTATTATAATGCCCTCCGGCGTTTTGATGATGCCGATGTTGCGGTCCTGGTCTTGGGCGAGGGCGGCGGTGATGGCGGTTAAGGCCAGCGCCAGCGCGACTGCGGTTGTTTTTAGCGGATTTTTCATGAGTTATCCTTTCCGGGTTCTATTTTTCCAAATATACATTTTTTTTCTGACTGCCAGTTGTATTGACGGTAAAAATTTCAGGTAGCACCAGGCCACTACTATTCCGCCGAGGTGCGTGATGTGCGATGTGCCTCCGGCGGCGGTGTTGAGGGACATCAGCACCGATATTACGGCGTAGCCTATTACCAGCGTTCGGATTTTCATGGGTATTATGAAGAACAGCATTACCGTGCGTGTGGGGTAGTAGTGCGCGTAGGCGGTCAGTATGCCCAGTACCGCTCCGGATGCGCCTATCACCAGGACTATGGGGTTGATGAATAGATAGAATATGGAGAACAGGCCCGCGCCTATGCCGCAGACGAAGTAGAAGATCAGGAATTTTTTGGCACCCCAGATGTCTTCGAGTTCCACGCCGAACCACCACAGCGCCAGCATGTTGAAGAGGATGTGGAAGAGCATGTCTGTTGAGTGGAGAAACATGTACGTTACCAGCCGCCAGAGCTGGAGGCCCAAGAATGTTGCCGGGGGAAAGTTTCCGCCGTAGTTGGTAACGAAGTTGCCGACGCCGAAGAACGGCAGCATCTGGATTATAAATACGGCTACGTTGGCAGCAATCAGCGCCTTTACGCAGGGGGATAATTTCGGTGATTCGTAGTACATATCAGTCTATCGCTATTTTTTCCAATATTTTCTGTTTAACGTGATCTGGTACAAATTCTCCTATTTCTCCCCCGTGTCTTGCTATCTGTCTTACTAATGTTGAGTTCAGGTAGGCGTATTTGGCGCTTGGCATGAAGAAGACTGTCTCGGCCGATTCCAGCATGTTGCGGTTGGTGAAGGCCATTTGGAATTCGTAGTCTAGGTCTGAGACTGCGCGCAGGCCGCGGACTATTGCCGAGGCGCCGTACTCTTTTACGCAGTTGACTATCAGGCCCGAGTAGCCTATTACTTCTATCTGCGGGACGTCTTTGAGCGATTCGCGCACCATTTCCACGCGTTCTTCGGGTGTGAAGAGCGGATTTTTGGACGGGTTTGTGGCCACTACCGCTATTACCTTGCGGAAGATTTTTGAGGCTCTTACGGCTATGTCTATGTGTCCGTACGTTATCGGGTCAAATGTTCCCGGGTAAAGCGCTGTCGGCATTGTTTTCCCTTTTGTAAATTTCTATTACCGTATCGGAATAGATACGGACGTCTGCGATATTCGTTTTGCCGATTGTGTCCGGCGTTTTTTCTTTGCGGCCGCGGCGGCGTTCGTATATCAGCATGCCGCTTTCCGTCAGCAGGCTCAGCAGTTTTGGTACCAGTTCCTGCAGTTCTGCGACGTCGTACGGCGGATCGTAGAAGATGACGTCGTATCTGTTGGCCGATGTGCCGGCGAAGCGCGAGACATCATCCCTTATGACCTTGATTTTTTCGGTAACGCCGAGCGCTGCCGCGTTGGCGGCTATTTTGTCGGCCAGGCGCCCGTCGGCTTCTACGAAGTCTACGGATTTCGCGCCTCTGCTCAGCATTTCGAACCCAAACGCCCCGCTGCCGGCGCACAGGTCGGCGGCAGCGGCGCCCAAAATTTTCTTTTTGACGATCTCCGCGACAGATTCCCTCACCCGTTCCTGCGTGGGCCTGAAATTGGCCTCTTCGCCTGTCGAAACGTAGCGGCCTTTAAGGCTGCCGGAGATTATGCGCAGTTTTGTCATTCGCACCAAACCCTTCGCGCCCCTCCGGGGTGCAACCCCCTGCTGTCGGAGATTATTATTTACTCTTTAACCGTGAACAATATCTCGACTGTTACCCGCACCTGTTCGTCCTTTACCGGCGTCATGGAGACTTTCTTGAATGCTACCGGCATTTTGGCGTCGTAGAGCGCCAGTACGAACTTGTGGAAGTCTTTGTATGTTGACATTCCGGTTGCTCTGTATGTTACACGCCTCCATGTTCCCGCTCTTTCTACCGACAGTTGTGCCGGGGCGGCGGACATCTTGAATTGGTTTTCGCCCGCCATGCGCGAGAAGGCTCCCAGGTTCTGCTGCAGGCCGTCTCTGAAGCCGATGTGGTCGAGCGGCCGGAAGGGGTCGCCGGCCGTTTGGAAGAACGGCTTGTGCGTTATGGTGAAGTTGTAACTTCCGCCTGGGCCTGGGTCGTCCTTGATGTTTGAGTAGGGCTTTGGCATCAGCTCGCCGCGCTCGCTTTTGTAGGCCGCGAACATCTCCTGGACCATGTTTCTGGACACTCCGGCGCCGCTGAGGTATATCGTCTGGAAGTTCTCTATTTCGAGCGACCTAAAGCGGATTCCAGGCGGCGTGCTTCTTGTTATCATTTCGAACGTGTTGCGCCCGAAGAGCACTTCGTAGGTTATTTTCTCAGTGGTAGTCATATCCGTGTACGGCGCGTCTATGCCCCTTCTGGCCGGCGCCGTGGGCGCGGCGGCGATTTCTCTTACCACGTCTTCGACCATGCCCGTGCGCACCTGCGACGACGGTATCGTAGTGGGGGGTGCGTCCTCTTTGGGCTCTTTGGGGATGGGTACGTGCTTTGCGGCCGCGGGCGCTGGGTCCGGCGCGGGCTTGGGTAAAAACTCAAATTCCATCGTCGTAAAGGCATAGTACCCGCCGCCGCCCAGGAGGAGGAGAATGAAGAGGATGAACGCCGGTGTCGGGGATTTCCTCTGCTTGCGGCCTTTTTTGGCGCCGTGCGGCTTGGCCAGGTTTATCCTTATCATGACGCTTCCTCCGCTCTCAGGGCCATGCCTACGGCCACGGCGACCTGCGGGGAGTGAATCGCCTTACGTTCGTCGTCCATGGCGTCGCAGCCTACTTTTCTGAACGGGTCGAGCAGTTCGCAGCGCGGCAGGGCGGCAAGGAGGTCCGTTGAAAACGCGGGGTCGGTAAAGAGAGCCCCAGCAAGATAGGTGGCGGCGCCATCCCCGTTGTTCACTATGTCGCAGACGGCGGCACCCGTGTCCATGAGCAGTGCAGACTCCGCGCGCAGCATGGCCGCGTAGTCTGTCGCGCTGCACCCTTCGGCGTTGAAGTCTACTATGTGGTGGGCGACGTACGACGAGTTGTGGAGGAGGAGCATCTTGGTCCGGCGCAGTTCGCCGTGCAGCAGGATGGAGGTCTCGCCGATCCGCTCGCGGTAGTTGGCCTTAAAGGTGTGCGTTAGCGCGAAAAGGTCTATATCTATTATGTTAGGGGAGAGTTTTGCGCCCCCAACAGCCTTGTTCAGGTACGTCATGGTCTCTGTGCGCGCCGCGGCCGCTATGTAGCGCCGGCGGTCTATGGAGTGGCCGGGATCCACCTCGTAGAAGTCGAAAACGTACTCGTTTGCGGGCGCGGGCAGGCTCGCCGCAAGTTCCCAGCGCAACGCGGCGGCCTGGTCCGGATCGTCGCTCTCAGCCTCAAGCGCCCGGGTGATCACCATGTCACACGGCAGCGAACAGGCGACGTCAGGCCCCGTAAAACGCACGTTCTTGCGGATCTTGCGCAGCTCTGCCGCAACGGCCCCCCAGTACCCAGCGGTGTCCGAACCGGCCGCGAAATCGGCGGAAATGGGCAGCGGGACAAGACAAATATACTTCACGGATGCGTCACGCGAACTGTATTGCGCCATACAGATGTAGTTGCGCTGAATGTCCAGACCGCTTGTTGTGATGGATTTTGCCATAATCTATAATAATAATTTATGGGCAGGGATAAAGTCAAAGGCAAAATCTTTTTTATTGTTGATATTGATTTTGATTTCCACCTTATATATATTATAAAAGATAAATTCCATACCAAGGGATCGACGTAACTGCCTATGATGGCCGAGAAGCGTTATAAAAAGCTTGGAGAGGTGCTGCTCGCTCAGGGACTGATAACCGAAGAGCAGCTGCTTATCGCGTTGCGGGAATGCCGGCGCAACGGCATGAGCCTTGGGGCAACGCTTGTCCAGTTCAAGTTCATCACCAACGAAGACCTGACCGCCGTCTTGGGCGAACAGATACACCTGCAGCAGAAAAAGCGCATCGGCGAGATCCTCATCGAGCAGGGGTTCATCACCAACGAGCAGTTGGAAAAAGGGCTTGATGAGCAGAAGATCTCCAAAATGCTCCTCGGCAAGTGTCTTGTCAAGCTCGGGTTCATCACCGAGGCCAAGCTCGTAGACGTCCTGAGCGCGCAGCTCGACATCCAGCACGTTGTGCTGCAGCAGTTCAACTTCTCCCCTACGCTTCTGCGCATCATCCCCGAGGAGATGGCGCGCAAGTACAAGGTCATCCCGCTGTTCGAGCGCAACGGCGTACTCACCGTCGCGATGGTCGACCCCACCAACCTGCGTATCATAGACCACCTGAAGTTCAAGGCCGGCCGCGAGATAGATCCGGTGCTCGCCACCGAGAAGAGCATCATGACGGCCATCGAGAAGAACTACGCGACCAGCCTGGAGGAGATGTCGCAACTCCTCAGCAGCGCCGCCGCGCAGCAGTCAAACCAGGCCGACCTCGAGGTCATCAAGGCGCAGGAAGAGAGCGACGCCCTCACAGACGAAGAGGGCGCCCAAGTCGTCAAGCTCGTTAACCTCCTGGTCAACCAGGCCATCAGCTCCGGCGCGTCCGACATACATTTAGAGCCGTTAGAGACGTACACCCGCCTGCGCTACCGCATAGACGGCGACCTCGTAGAGCAGAACCCCATACCCATGCAGATGCGCGCGCAGATCACGTCGCGCCTGAAAATCATGTCGGGGATGGACATCGCCGAGAAGCGCAAGCCGCAGGACGGCCGTTTCCGTATCCGCCACGAGGGCCGCGAGATTGACCTGCGCGTGTCGTCGTTCCCGGTAATGACGCGCCTGCGCGGCGTAAACGAAAAGATAGTGATGCGTATCCTCGACCCGCAGTCCATGAACATCACCATAGACATGCTGGGCTTCCTGCCAAAGACCAAGGAGGCTTTCGAGGCGACCATCGAGAAGCCGGACGGCATCCTGCTCGTAACCGGCCCCACGGGAAGCGGCAAGAGCTCCACGCTTTACGCGGCGCTTAAGAAGATCAACGACGTCAGCGTCAACATAGTAACCATGGAAGACCCGGTAGAGTTCAACCTCGACGGTATCGCGCAAGGCCAGATCAACCCGCTGGCCGGCTTCACGTTCGCGGCGGGCATGCGCTCCATCCTCCGCCAGGACCCCGACATCGTGATGATAGGTGAAATGCGCGACGCCGAAACGTGCCAAATGGCCATCCAGGCCGCGCTCACCGGCCACCTTGTGTTCTCGACGCTCCACACCAACGACGCGCCCAGCGCCTACACGCGACTGCTTGACATGGGGCTGGAGCCGTTCCTCATCACGTCGTCGGTAATAGGAATTTTGGCCCAGCGCCTGGTAAGGCGCCTATGCGCCAAGTGCAAGGAGCAGTACGACCCCGACCCGGCGCTGCTGCAGCGGGTGGGCCTGCGCCCGGGGCTCAAGTTCTACGCCAACAAGGGCTGCCGCGTCTGCAACAACACCGGCTTCAAGGGCCGCGTGGGCGTGTACGAGTTCCTGGTTCCCGACGAAAACATCAACAACATGGTCATCCAGCGCCAGCCGTCGGAACAAATCAAAAACTACGCGCTGAAAAAAGGCAACTTCGACTCTCTGCGGCGCGACGGGCTGAAAAAGGTACTGGAAGGGACGACGACCATAGAGCAGATACTGAGCGCTACTCAGGATGATTGATTGTCTGCGCATATTGCGGGCGGTTACAAACCGCCCCTACAATGTTGTTCTGAGGTTTCGGGATTGATATTGGGGATATTTACATTAAAACGCCATGTAGGGGCGGCTTGTAGCCGCCCGCTGCTCTGTCGGGATTGTGATTAACGTATGACCGAAAATAAAAATTCCATTTTAGACACGCTGTCCCTAAACAGCGTACAGCGCGAGGCAGTCGCCTACACCGACGGACCGGAGCTTGTGTTCGCCGGCGCGGGGACGGGCAAGACGCGGGTGCTTACCGCGAAAATCGCCTACCTGATAGACAGCGGCATCTACCCCTCGCGCATCTTCGCCGCGACGTTCACCAACAAGGCGGCCGCCGAAATGCGCGAGCGCGTAGAGAAATTCATATCGGCGCCGGTCGCGGGGCTGTGGATCGGCACGTTCCACTCGCTGTGCTGCAAAATACTGCGCAGAGAGGCGGAGGCCATCGGGTACACGCCATCATTCACGATCTACGATACCAACGACCAGTTAACGCTCATCAAAAAACTGATGCCGTCCGTCGACATAGACGAAAAATCAATGCCGCCGAAATACCTCCTGTCAATAATATCATCAAAAAAGTCTCAGTGCATCACCCCGGAAGAGTTCGAAACTACAGTGTCGGCCTTCAGGGACAGAGAGATAGCCAAACTGTACCACGCCTACCAAAAATCGCTAAAGGCCGTGCAGGCGATGGACTTCGACGATTTAATCTGCAACACTGTCTACATGTTCCGCAAAAACGAAGAGGTCCGCGAGAAGTATCAGGATATGTTCCGCTACGTTTTGGTTGACGAGTACCAAGACACAAACCGCGCCCAGTTTTCCTTAGTTCACCTCTTGTCGATGAAGCATAAGAAGATATTTGCGGTGGGCGACGACGACCAGAGCATCTACGGCTGGCGCGGCGCGCTGATCGAGAATATTTTGTCGTTTGAGAAAGAGTTCCCAAACACTAAAATCTTCAAGCTCGAAGAGAATTACCGTTCTACAACGGCAATATTAAAGTTCGCCAACGCCGCGATCAAGCCGAACAAGGTGCGCGCGCAAAAAGAGCTGTGGACGGAGCGCTCCGTCGGCGCGGTCGTCACGGTCTGGCCGGGCGTCGAGCTCTGGCAGGCGACGCGGGCCGTTCCGGACGGGCCGGTCAGCTGCAGGGGGATCGAGGCGCTCACCGGCGTGTTCACTCCGGCCGTCGTCGCCGACACCGTGCGGGTCTGGGTGTTGGAGCCCACGGTCAG
>Ga0123356_10002308_pt1 | contig 20496 bp, 18 predicted proteins | sample TergutEmb28metaG_2_FD_92546 | JGI IMG/M metagenome (GOLD analysis project Ga0123356, IMG submission 92546) | Embiratermes neotenicus P3 segment gut microbial communities from Petit-Saut dam, French Guiana - Emb289 P3 | ecosystem: Host-associated > Arthropoda: Insects > Digestive system > Gut ... | reverse complement strand
TCCACCACGGGCGGGGGCGGAGGCGGAGGCGTATCCACCACGGGCGGGGGCGGCGGCGGGGTGCTGTCGGCCGGCGGCGGGGTATCCACCACCGGAGGCGCCGGCGGGGTGCTGTCGGCCGGCGGCGGGGTATCCACCACCGGAGGCGCCGGCGGGGTGCTGTCGGCCGGCGGCGCCGGCGGCGTGCTATCCACCGGCGGCGCCGGCGGCGTGCTGTCGGCCGGCGGCCTGCTATCCGCCGGCGGCGCCGGCGGCGTGCTGTCCACCGGCGGCGCCGGCGGCGTGCTGTCCACAGGCGGCGCCGGCGGCGTGCCGTCCACAGGCGCGCTGTCCACCGGTGCGCTGTCCACCGGTGCCGGGGCCGGTGCCGACGTAGGCGCCGGTGGGTTATCCGCAGGCCCACCGCTCGCCGGCGCCGGCGGGTTGACTTCCGGAGGGTTATCGGCCACGCCGGAGGGCGACGTGTCCGGCGGCTGCGCGGCCGGGTCGCCACATGACTGCCCGGAACTCTGGCCCACGTCGGCAGCGCTCCGGTCCTCGACCATCAGCGATGCGCGGCAGAAGCCACCACCCGACCCCTGGCCGCCGGACCCGGCACCAGCGTCGCCGGGTTGCTGCCCGGAACCGGACGGCGCGTCCTGACCGGACGCCTTGCCCGACCCCTGGCCGCCCGGCCCGGCACCAGCGTCGCCGGGCTGTTGCCCGCCGGACCCAGCGCCAGACTCGCCGGGTTGCTGCCCGGAACCGGACGGCGCGTCCTGACCGGACGCCTTGCCCGACCCCTGGCCGCCCGGCCCGGCACCAGCGTCGCCGGGCTGTTGCCCCGAACCGGACGACTTATCGACCGGCGCGTCCAGTGGGCGCGCAGGCGCGGTGGCTGGGGCGAGAGACGTCGCGGGCGTCCCATCGGCCGGAGCCGCGGACAGGGTCTCCCCGGTTCCCGGTACAGGCGTCAGGACCGGGCCCTGCGCGCTGCTCGAGGTGTCGGGCGCCGGTGTCAGGACCGGACCCTGCGCACTGCTCGAGGTTTCAGGCGCCGAGATGTTGCCGTCATTCGAGGTCGTGTTCGTGTTCGACGACTGATCGCTCGCGGGCTTGGTGCTCTGGTTGCCAGGCATCGCGATGGGGTCCATGACCGGCCGCTCCGGCGGCCCACCCGGTCCGCTGATCGTGATCCCGGTGTCCGTGGCGATCGTCGTCCCGGCACCGTTGGCATCCCAGGTCGTCTGCTGACCGTTGATGGTCTTGGTCACCGTCCCGTCATTCCCGTTCCACGTTGTGGTCTCGGTCGTGCCGGCGACGGCGCCCAGGAAGCCACTGCCGAAGCCGCCACCGAACCCTCCGGTAGTCGTCTCCGTGGTGATGTTCGTGTTCGGGTTGTAGGTCACCGTCGTGCCGTTGTCATATGACTTGGTGATCACGCCGTCGCTGTTCTGTGTGACTCCGTATCCCCACAGTGGATTTGATGCCGTGAGCGTCCCGCCGGAGAGGGTCATGCTCGTCAGGTCATTGCCCTGCCAGGTGGCGGAAGGGCTGGTCATCGGCTGAGCCGCACTGTCGATCAACCGCTCCGTGTAGACGCCCAGCTGGCTGGGGTCGGCGCCCGTCTGGGCCGCGTACGACGACCCGTAGATCGTGACGTTGCTCGTATCGGTGAAAATCGTGACCGAGCCGTCGGGGTTCTCGGTCGCGCGGCACATACCCACCGCGCCGCAGCCGGCCACCTGGTTGGTCTGGGTCCAGTAGGTGCCCACCTGTGACATGTCCCTGACCTGGACGGTCTGGGTCATTCCGTCGTAGATGCCCGGCATCTGGATCGCCATGAAGCCGTTCCCATCAGCGGGGGCATCGAAGTTCGCCGGCACGTGCACGGACCACGGAACCTGGACGGTCCCGGCAACGAAGTCGGGGCCGACCCCGGCCACCCAGCCGGAGGTGGGGCTGTTTCTCACCTCTTCGCCATTGGGACGCAGGCTGCTGTCAGTCGGGCTCCAGTTGACACTCGGACCCCACCAGGCCGGCAGCGGGGTCGCGCCCTCGCTCAGCTTCGGGCCGGTGATCGTCGTCGCGGGGGTCGGTGGCGCGCCCCCTGGCAGGTTGAAGGCGCCGCTGAACTCCGGGTTAACCGGGCCGCCTGTCCACAGCGGGCTGATCGGAAAGTTGGCATACCCAGCGACGCCGTACCCCCCGGTCCCATACGCGCCGGCGGGATCCGAGAGCACCGTCTTGCCGAAGCTGAGCTGAACAACCGTCTCGGTCGGAATCGTCACGTTCGTGCCCACCGCGACCTGGGCCTGCAGTCCGGGAGTTCCGACCCCGGCCTCCACGTAGCCGCCGAGGTAAAAGCCCCCGGAGCCATCCGGTACGTACGTGACCTGCGCTCCGCCGCACAGGAACGCTGCCGAGCAGTACCTGCCGGTGACGGACGTCCCGACCGGGAGCGCCGAGGGGTCGATCGGGTTGGGGGCGGGAGGGTTCACGATCGGTGGAGCGTCCGGGTTCGTACCGGAACGCACTGGCGCCGGCGGACCGAACGCGACGTCGGACTGCGCTGCGGCCGGGGCCGCCACCGCCAGCGCGGCGGCGACCGCCAGCACGGGCGGGATCGTGGCTCGCAGCTTCGGGCGCTGCGCGTGCCCCCTACGACGCTCGGTGACCCGATGACGTTGACGCCTGCTCATCCGGACCATCTCCTTCCTTCGTCAGGGCGGGACGTGGCCTCGGACGACGCCACGGTTCGGTCCATGGCCGGCCCCCCATCGGCAGACCAAACGGACGTCACAACCGGGTTGACGCGGCGCTGCGACCGCTTATTCCATGACGAAGAAAATCCGGCCCGCGGCCGTCAGAGAGCCTGGACCTCGGCGGTGATCTCACCGACCGACGACTTCGCGTCACCGAACAGCATCGAGGTCTTGGGCTCGTAGAACAGCGGGTTGTCGATCCCGGCGAAGCCCGAGGCCATCGAGCGCTTCAGGACGACGACGGCGCCCGAGCGGTCGACCTCCAGGATCGGCATCCCGTAGATCGGGGAGCCGGGCTCGTTCTTCGCGGCCGGGTTGGTGACGTCGTTGGCGCCGATCACGAGCGTCACATCGGTCCGGGCGAACTCCGGGTTGATGTCATCCATCTCGCGCAGCAGGTCGTAGGGGACGTTCGCCTCCGCCAGCAGCACGTTCATGTGGCCCGGCATCCGTCCCGCGACCGGGTGGATCGCGTACTTGACCTCGACGCCCTTCGCCTCGAGCGCCTGCTCGAGCTCGCGGACGGCGTGCTGCGCCTGCGCGACGGCCATCCCGTAGCCGGGCGCGATCACCACCAGCCGCGCGTACGCGAGCTGGATCGCGACGTCCTCGGGGGTCGTCGACCGGACCGTTCCACCCGCGGCGCCGGCACCGCCGGCCGGCGCCGCGACCTCCCCGCCGAAGCCGCCGGCCACGATCGCCGGGACCGACCGGTTCATCGCCTTCGCCATCAGGTTCGTCAGGATCGTGCCCGACGCGCCGACGATCATCCCCGCGACGATCATCACCGGGTTTGACAGCGCCACGCCGGTCGCGGCGGCCGATAACCCGGTGAAGGCGTTCAGCAGCGAGATCACGACCGGCATGTCGGCGCCGCCGATCGGCAGCACCAGCATGTTCCCGAGCAGCGCCGAGACGACCAGGATCCCGACGATGAAGAGCGCCTGCGAGTGGGTCCCGGAGGCGAGCACGACGGCGCTCGCGACCGCGATCACCAGCAACCCCAGGTTCATCACGGACTGAGCCCGGCCCGGGAGCTTGATCGGCCTCCCCGGCAAGAGACCCTGGAGCTTGCCGAAGGCGATGTTCGAGCCCCAGAACGAGATCGAACCGATGATCGCGCCGAACAGTTCGAAGATCTCGACCCGCAGCGGCCAGTCGCCGCTGAACGCGTGCCTGTACTCGACCCAGGCGATCAGCGCGACCGCGCCGCCACCGACGCCGTTGAAGATCGCGACCATCTGCGGCATCGCGGTCATCCTCACGTTGCGCGCCGCCGGAACGCCGATCGCGGTGCCGATCACCGCCCCGAGCAGGATCAGCCAGACCGTGCCCGAGCCGTGGAATTCGCCCTTGCGCAGCAGCGTCGCGATCACCGCGATCGTCATCCCGACGGCCGCGATCTTGTTGCCGCGAACCGCCGTCCGCGGGCCCGTCAGCCCGGTCATGCCGTAAATCAGCAGCATGAACGCGACGATGTAGGCGGCGTCGATGAAGTTCGTGGTCTGCAGGAAGACCGTCGCCGGGGCGGTCACGAGGCGCCGTCCCCGTCGCCCGCGTCCTCAGCGTCGTCGCTCTCGTCCGGTCGTGGCGGTTCCTTTGACTTGAACATTCCGAGCATCCGGTCGGTGACGAGGAAGCCGCCGACCACGTTGATCGTCCCGAACGCGACCGCGATCACCAGCAGCAGCTTCTCGAGGAAGCCGCTCGACTCGGACATCAGGATCAGGCCGCCGAGCACCACGATCCCGTGGATCGCGTTGGTCCCTGACATCAGCGGCGTGTGCAGGGTGTTCGGGACCTTCGAGATCACCGTGTAGCCGACGAACCCGGCCAGCACCAGCACCGCCAGGTCGATTACGAGACTGTCCATCCGCCTCCCTCTAGTTCGCGGCGGCCACGGCGGCCGCCTTGGCGCCTTCATGGACGATCTCGCCGCCGCGGGTGATGCACGCGCCCGCGATCACCTCGTCGTCGAAATCCAGTGTCAGCTCGCCGTCAGTGATCATCAGCTCCAGCAGCGCGTGGATGTTGCGCGCGTACAGCATCGAGGCATGCTCGGCAAGCGTCGACGGCAGGTTCAGTGGCGCGATCACCTTGACGCCGTGCGCGATCACCGTCTCCCCTGGCTTCGACAGCTCGCAGTTGCCCCCCTGCTCGCCGGCAAGATCGACGACGACGGAGCCCGGCTTCATCAGCTTCACGGCCTCCTCGGTGACGAGGATCGGGGCCCGCCGGCCGGGCACCAGCGCGGTCGTTATGACCACGTCGACGCGGCCGATCGCCTCGGCCATCAGTTCCTGCTGGCGGGCCTGCTGCTCTGGCGTCAACTCCCTCGCGTAGCCGCCGGCGCCCTCCAGGTCGCCGCCGAGGTCGAACTCGAGGAACTTCGCCCCCAGCGACTCGACCTGCTCCTTGACCGCCGCCCGCACGTCGAAGCCCTGGACGACCGCGCCGAGCCGGCGGGCCGTCGCGATCGCCTGCAGGCCCGCGACGCCGGCCCCCAGCACCAGCACTGTCGCGGGCCGGATCGTCCCGGCGGCGGTCATCAGCATCGGGTAAAAGCGGCCAAGTTCCTGCGCCCCGATCAGCGCCGCGCGATAGCCGCCGATGTTCGCCTGGCTCGACAGCGCGTCCATCGACTGCGCCCGGCTGATCCGGGGGATCGCCTCGACCGCGAAGGCGGTCGCGCCAGTCGCCGCGATCGCCGGGATCGTGCCGCCGGGATTGAGCGGCGCCAGGAACCCGATCAAGACCGTGTCCGGAGTCAGACGGGCGATCTCGTCCTCGGCGGGCGCCGCGACCTTGACCACCACTGCAGCCGCGAACGGATCCCCGGTGCCAACCAGGGTCGCCCCGGCGTCCTCGTACTCGGAATCGGGAATCAGCGCCCCCTCGCCGGCGCCGCGCTCGACCAGCACCGTCTGACCGGCGGCGGTCAGCCTGCGGACCACCTCCGGCACCAACGCCACGCGCAACTCCCCGGTGGTCGTCTCCCTCGGAACGCCGATCTCCATGCGGCGCCGGAGGCTATCGCGTTGGGCTGCTACCTGAGCGGCAGCGGCAGATCCCGAGAGCCGTCGACAGCCAGCGCGAAATGGTTGCGCAGCCTCGCCGGCGTCAGTGCGGCCGCCGCGGCGTCGACCCCGGCGGCGTCGGTTCCGGTGACAAGCCAGGTCGGCTGATTCAGCGACGGCTGCTCGGTCGCCGCGATCAGGCCGCCGCCGGCGCGGAGCGTGCGGACCACCGAGCCCTGCGCGTTGTCGAGCTCGAGCACCTGGCCGCCGCTGCCGACGAACTGGGCGAAGACGCCGCTGGTGGACGGGCCGGCATCGATCAGATCGGCCGCGATCACGCCCCGGAGGTTCCGCCATGTGCCGACCACGACGGCGAGCGAATCCGAGCCTGAGCCGCCGCCGAGAGCCTGGTAGGAGACCTTGACGCCCGCCCTGTGCAGCGCTGTCCCGACCATGTTGCAGGCCCGGTGGGTGCTGCCGGCGCAGTCGAGTACGGTCGGGAACCGTCGGCCGCCGATCCCGCTCGTGAACGGTTCCGGATAGGAGCCGACAACCGCCGGGATCTGGTGGGCGGCGGTCCAGTCGTGCAGATCCCACCAGACGTGGTCGCCGGCGTTGACCGCGGTCTTGGCGGGACGCTTCGGCGCCAGGATCCCGTTGACGTAGAAGAACCAGCCGTAGCGGCGTGACGCGGCGGCGCGGCCGTCGATCGACCTGACCGACTCGCGATGGCCCGTCGAGACCTTGAACGAGCGCCGAAGCAACCCGATCACGGTCTCGTCGCCGGGGACGCGCCGCTGCACCCCGGATGCGATCGGCGCGCTGCCGAAATCCCGGGTGATGTCGACGCTGACCGCGCCGGAGCCCGACCCGCCGGCGAGCCCGCACCCGGCGAGCGCGACTGCGAGTGCCGCTGATGCGAGGAGGGCTGGAGGTCGGCGGTGCATCGTAGACTCGTCGGCGAGGATGACAGTAAACCTCACCCGCATCTACACGAAGCTCGGCGACGGCGGCGAGACCCACCTCGGCGACATGAGCCGGGTGCCAAAGACCAACCCCCGGATCGAGGCATACGGCACCGTCGATGAGCTGAACGCGCAGATCGGGGTCCTCCTGACGCTGACCGACCTGCCCGGCGAGTATCGCCACTGGCTGGAGCGGATCCAGAACGACCTGTTCGACGTCGGCGCCGATATCGCGGTGCCCGATCCCGATCCCACCGACCCGAAGCCGAGCCGCGAGCCGCTGCGGGTGCTCCCGACCCAGACCGAGTGGCTCGAACAGCGCTGCGACGAGGTCAACGCCAGGCTCGAGCCGCTGAAATCGTTCGTGCTCCCCGGCGGGACCGCCGCCGCCGCCTGGCTCCACGTCGCCCGGACCGTGTGCCGCCGCGCCGAGCGCCGCGCGGTCGCCTGCGGCGGGGAGATCAACGGCGAGGTCGTGCGCTACCTGAACCGGCTGTCGGACCTGCTGTTCATCCTCAGCCGCGGGGCGAACGGCGGCGAGGAACCGCTCTGGGAGCCCGGCCGCTTCCGGTAGGGAGCCGTTCTTTCGCGCGGGATGTACCTAATAGGTACATAGATCGCGAAAGAACGACTAGACGGTGCCCTCACTAACGGTGACACGGCGCCGCGCGAGCCGCGGGCGGCGCGCCAGAGCGGACGCGCGGATCGCGGCGATCCCGAGCAGCCACCAGATCGAAGCGACCAGCACCCCTCCCGCCACGTCGCTCGGGTAGTGCCAGCCGAGCATCACGACCGCGCCCCCGACCACGACCACAAACGCCGCACCCGCAAGCGCGACCGGGCGCCGGAGCCACCAGGGCGAGGCCAGCACCATACACAGCACCAGCGCCGTCGCGGCGGTCACGTGGCCACTCGGGAACGAGCCGGGCGTGATCGGGCCACCGCCCTGCAGCTGCGCCCCCAGCAGTGGCTTCAGAAGCTCGGTCGTGACGGTGGCGCCGGCGATGATGCAGACGATCGCGAGCGCGACGATCGGGAGCCTGCGGAAGAGGCTGAGGATCACCGGGACGGAGGCCAGAATCACGTACGGAGTCGGCTCGATCAGCCCCGTCACGAACTGCGCGATCGCGGCCACATGCACATGAAACGACAGCGGCCGGGCGTGGGAGACGATCGCCAGGTTGAAGCGAGTCGCATCGGCGCTGTGGAACGAGACGTACCACAGGAACGCCAGCAAGGCGCTCAGGAACGCAGCTCCGCACAGCGCCCGCAGCACGGAGCTTCGAGCGGTCATAGGACCGCAGGGTAGAGCCCGAAGCTAAGAGATCCGGATGGAGACCGCCCTGAGCGGGCGGAGCGCGTCAGACCGGCGTTTCGGGATCGCGCACGACGCGGCTGACGCTGATCTCAGGCGCGACGCCGGTCCGCTGCACGTGGCCGTAATGCTCGATGTCCTCCGGCGCGGCGACCTCGACGCTCACCTCGGGCGCAAGCTCGAACTTGCTCGCCTCGTACAAGAGCTCCTGATAGCGCGGCGAGCCGGCGGGACGGCCCTCGACATCGACATCGTGCTCGCCGCAGCGCAGCGCCCAGCGCTCGGCGCGCAGCAGCTTTTCGGCGTCGAGCTTGACCGGCACCGTGTCGGCGGCGGTCGTGTAGAGCCCGGGATCGCCCTCGGTCCGCAGACGCGCCCGCGCCGACATCAACGCCCGCGCGAGCCGGTCGAGATTGCGTCCGTAGGGAGCCGGCACGATCGCGACAGGCCCGCGGGCCGATGAATCGCCGCGGATCGCACTGGCGACCGGGCCGACGAGCACGTAGTCGATCCGGTTGGCGTTCAACCAGCTGATCAGGGCGACCGCGGTCGTCGGAACATGCTCACGACCTGCGGCCGCTGGGGCCGGTACTTCCTCAATCTGGGGGATGCGATTGCGTAGCAGCACGTCAGAACGGTTCGCGTCCGCGTGCGAGACTCCTTCACGAATTGGGCAAACTCCTGAGACCGTTTTCTGACCGGCGACCTCCGCTGCTTTTGGGGATCGCGGTCTCGGTGCTGGCGGTGGCTCTCGCGACGGCCGCGATCTACCCGCTGAAGTCGGTCGCCCCGGTGGTCGCGCTGAGTGTCGTCTACCTGCCTGCGGTGCTGCTGATCTCGAGCCTCTGGGGGCCGGTGCCGGGGCTTCTGACCGCGCTCCTGAGCGCCGCGGCGTTCAACTTCTTCCACATCGAGCCGGTCAGCCGGTTCACGATCGCGGATTCGCGCAACTGGGTGGCGCTGGCGGCGTTCACGACCGTCGCGGTCGTGACCAGCTGGATCGCCGAACTCGCGCGCTCGCGTTCGCGGGAGGCAGAGCGGGGGCGGGCCGAGGCAGACCTGGCCGCCCAGCTCGCCCGGGAACTGCTGGCGGGTGCCGACACCGGGTTGGCGCTCGCCGCCACGAGCCACCGGCTGGCGGTCGCGCTGGGATTGCCATCGGCGACGATCGAGCTGGGAGCCCGGAGCGCCGACGAGCGCCGCCGGGCGATCCCGCTGCGAGACGGCGGTGGCAGTCAGCTCGCGACGCTGCTGGTCCCGCACTCGATCCCGGCGGAGACCGATCAGCGTCTGCGCGACTCGGTCGTGCCGACCCTGTCGGCGCTGGTCGCGATCGCGCTGCGGCGCGATCAGGTCCAGGCGGAGGCGGTCGAGACGGCGGCGCTGCGCCACTCCGATGAGGTCAAGACGGCGCTGCTCCGGGCCGTTTCGCACGACCTGCGGACGCCGCTCACGGCGATCGTCGCCGCCGGACACGCACTCTCGTCGGCTTCGCTCACCGACCAGGACCGCTCGGAGCTGTCCGCGGCGGTGATCGCGGAGGGCGAGCGGCTGGCGGCGATGGTCGAGAAGCTGCTCGACCTGTCGCGGCTGCAGGCAGGCGGCTCGCCGCCGAAGCGGGCGTGGGTGTCGATCGAGGAGGTCGTGCTCGCCGCTCGGGAGACGCTCGAGACCCCCGGCGGCGAGGTCCGGATCGCGATCCCGCCCGACCTTCCCGACCTGCGCGCCGACGCCGACCAGCTCGAGCGGGCGTTCGCCAACCTGCTGGAGAACGCCAGCCGCCACGGCGGCGGTGCGCCGGTGGCGGTGACCGCCGCCCACGTCGGCGACCGCCTGGTGATCAGCGTCGTCGACCAGGGCCCGGGGTTTCCCGCAGCCGACCGCGAACGCATCTTCGAGCCCTTCTACCGGGGCGCCGGCGCCGCCCACGACACCGGCTCAGGACTCGGCCTGGCGATCGCGCGCGGGTTCGTCGAGGCGGCGGGCGGCACCGTCACCGCCGAGTCATTGCCGGGCCAGGGGACGAGCTTCGTGGTCTCGCTGCCAGTCGAATCGCGGAGCGGCAGTGCCGGTCCCCTGGCCCCGCGAGGCCAGGGGACCGAACAGGCGCCGGTGGTCGGCCGGTGAGCGCCGCCGCCGAGCGGCCACGCGTGCTGATCTGTGACGACGAGCAGCAGATCCTGCGGGCGCTGCGAGTGATCCTGCGCGACGCGGGCTACGAGGCACTGCCCGCCACCAGCGCCGAGGAGGCACTCGACGTCGCCGCCGTTCGGCGTCCGGACGCCGCGATCGTCGATCTGCTGCTCCCCGACGGTGACGGAATCGAGGTCTGCCGCCGCCTGCGCGAGTGGAGCGAGATGCCCGTGATCGTCCTGTCCGCCGTCGGCGAGGAGGACGCGAAGGTCAGGGCGCTGGCGGCCGGGGCGGACGACTATGTCACCAAGCCATTCGGACCGCGGGAGCTGGTCGCGCGGCTGCAGGCGAACCTGCGGCGGACCGCCGGCGAGCCGGACGAGTCAGCGATCCGGAGCGACGGGCTCAGCATCGACCTGGCGCGCCGGACGGTGACCCGCGACGGCGAGGAGGTGCATCTGACGCCGACCGAGTTCGAGCTGCTGCGGCAGCTGGCCCGCAACCGCGGGCGGCTGATGACCCACCGCGAGCTGCTGCTGTCGGTCTGGGGAGGCGGCTACGGCGACGACACACAGGTGCTGAGGGCGCATATCGCCAACCTGCGGCGCAAGATCGAGCCCGCGGACGGGCCGCGGGTGATCCGCACCGAGTCGGGGGTCGGCTACCGGTTCGCGCCGTAATCCGCCGTGGTCGCTCAGCCGTCGACGCCGGCGCGACTCGGCTCGCTGGGCTGGGCGCCGTCACCGGATTCGTCGATCGCCGGCCGCTCGCCCTTCGCCTTCCAGTCGGCGGGCGGGGCGGTCAGGATCACGCGGACCGGCGACTTTCGGACCACGTACTTGGTGACCGCGCCGACGTAGTTCTCGAGCGGCCCGACCCCGCCGAGCCGTCCGCCACCGCGGATCCCGGACGGCGCCTCGGCGGCGAGGATGATCGCCTCGACCCCGCGCCGCTTGGCCTGATTGACGATCTCCTGGCCCGCGCGCCGGGCCCGCGTGGTCGCGGTCATCACCTCGACCCCCTCGTATTCCTCGCCGACCTCCTTGGCCCGCTGCAACGCGGCTCGCGCAAGCTTCACCTGCGCGTCGGGGAGCGGGGCGTCCAGCGGCAGCGACATCGGGATCTCGAACACCCAGATCGCTTCGATCGTGGCGCCCTTCTCGACCAGCTCGTCGCGGGTCTCGCCAGCGAGCCGCCCCGCCGTCTGGATGATGTCGTCGTCGAGCGGGGTCCCGAACAGCGGCACCAGGATCGACCCGAACTCGGACTCCGGACTCTCGTGCCGGAGCGCCCGTTCCGGGATCGTCACCTGGCGCAGCAGCGGCTTGCCCTGTGACCGGCGGTAGATCACATACAAGGCGAGGCCGGCCAGCATCCAGCCGAGCCCGACGTACCGCGCGGCGTGGTGGTAGATGACCAGCGCGATCCAGCCTCCGGCCGCCAGCGCGGCGCCGGCCACTGCCGGCAATGGCACCCTCGCGCCGCGCAGCCGCACCGAGAACGGCATCTCGAACTCGCGCTCGCGGTCGGGCTCGCGGAACCGCAGGACGATCACCGACAGGTGCGCGACCGTGAACGCGATCAGCGCCCCGAACGCGTAGATCCCGACCAGCACCTCCAGGTTGGTCGGGATCACGAGGCCGGCGGCAGCAACCGCGGCGCCTGTGATCACCAGCCACGGCGTTCCGAAGCGCGGGCTGAGCCGCCCGATCGTACTCGGGATCTGGCGGTTGGTCGCCAGCGAGAAGCCGACGCGCGAGACTCCCAGCATCGCCGCCCCGGCGGCCGACGTCAGGCCGACCGCCCCGAGCACCCCGACCACGTACTTGAGGACGTCGGCGACCCAATCCGGCCGGTAGGACTCGACGATCCCGAGCAGCGGGGCGTTGACGTGGTGCAGGCCCAGCGCCGTGACCCCATGCTCCACCGGCAGCGTCGCGATCCCGATCACCGCGATCCCGACGTACACCGCCACGATCGTCGCCCCGCCGAATCCGACCAGCCCTTTCAGCTGCCGCGGGGTCGCCCTGGTTTCGCCGGCGAGGTTGGCGGCGGACTCGATTCCCGCGAATGCGATCACGCCGATCGGCAGCGCGAACGCTAGGTCCGCGGCGCTGGGCGCACTGCCGAGATGAATCGACTGGGTCAGGTGCGCGGGATGGAAGACGAGGACCACGCCGAGCACGATCACGGCGACCTGCAGCGACAGGTCGATGACGGTGATCACCGCCCGCTGGCGCAGCCGCCGGCCGCTGATGCCACGCAGGGCGTCCGCCGCGATCAGCGCGATCACGAAGATCGCGCACAGCACCTGCCCGAGGCCGTGGTTGAGCGCCGGCCAGAACACGCCGAGATACACCGGCGCCGTCAGCGCCGCGACCGCCACCAGGATCGTGTAGTCGAGCACGATCGCCCAGCCCGACAGGAAGCTGACGAGCTCGTTGAACGCGTACCTCGCCAGCACCGCCGAGCCGCCGCTCTCGCGGTGGACCGAGGCGCCTTCGGCGTAGGTCATCCCGGTCAACAGGAAGAACACGCCGGCGACGACGAACACCGCCGGCGTCAGCCCATTGGCGTGGTGGGCGACGACGCCCAGGGCGAAATAGACCGAGCTGATCGAGGTCGCGTAGACGACGCCGAACAGCGCCCGGATGCCGATCGTGCTGTGGGGCTGGCTATCCATGCGCCCGGGATCCGAGGCTCATCGCTGAAGTCGACGCAGGTAGATCCTGCCGATGCCCGCCGCGACGAACAGCAGGCCGAGGATCAGACCGGTGGCGAGAGCCCCGCCGCCCGCGGCCAGCGTGCGGACGATCAGCGCGATCCCGATCACGATCATCAGGACCGAGAAGGTCATCGTCGCAGTGCCGCGCGTCGGGCGGTTGTCTCGCATCGACGCGAAGCTTAGGGCCTCTTCACAGCATCTTTATGGGACCGGGGCGCTTCTGTATGCGGCCTTCACGGCCGGCCTCCCAGGATGTTCGCATGGACATCGTCGCAGTACTGCTCGCGCTCGCAATGTTCGCGGTCCTGCTCGGGCTGATCTGGGGCATCGACCGGATATGAGCTTCGCAGACGTGTTCGGACTGGTCGTCTCGGTCCTCGTCTGCGGCTACCTCCTGTACGCGCTGCTGCGCGGGGAGCGGTTCTAGCCGATGGCGAACACCACTGTCGACGGCTGGCTGACGATCTTCCTGTTCGCGGCCGTCCTGACGGCCATCGCATGGCCGCTCGGCAGCTACATGGCCGCCGTCTACGGCGGCGGGCGCACGTTCATGGACCCGATCATGCGGGTCCCGGAGCGGGCGCTCTACAGGCTGTTCGGCGTCGATGAGACCGAGGGTCAGGACTGGAAGGCCTACGCCAAGAGCCTGCTGATCTTCTCGCTCGTCGGCTGGCTGCTCCTCTACTTCATCCTCCGCACCCAGAACCTGTGGAGCTTCACCGGGCTGAACCCGATGGGCTTCCACTCGGCGCCCTGGAACGTCACGTTCAACACGACCTCGTCGTTCGTGACGAACACCAACTGGCAGTTCTACAGCGGCGAGATCACGATGAGCTACTTCAGCCAGATGGCTGGGCTCGCCGTCCAGAACTTCCTGTCGGCGGGAGTCGGGATCGCCGTCGCGGTCGCGCTGATCCGCGGGATCGTGTCGCGCAGCGGCAACACGCTGGGCAACTTCTGGCAGGACATCGTTCGGACCGTCCTCTGGGTGCTGCTGCCGATCTCGTTCGTGGTCGCGATCGTGCTGGTGTTCCAGGGCTCGATCCAGAACTTCTCGCACTACCTCTCGTTCTCCGGCCTCACCCACCTCGGCCAGCAGATCGCGATGGGGCCGGTCGCCTCGCAGGAGGCGATCAAGCTGCTCGGCACCAACGGCGGCGGCTTCTTCAACACCAACTCCGCCCACCCGTTCGAGAACCCGACGGCGTTCACGAACTTCGTCGAGATGCTGACCGTGCTGGCGATCCCGGCGGCGCTGATCTTCACCTACGGCAAGCTCGCCGGCAACCGCCGCCAGGGCCACGCGATCTACACGACGACGATGCTGATGTTCCTCGGCGCGGCGATCGTCTGCTACATCGCCGAGGCGCACGGCTCGCCCGCCCAGCACGCGGCCGGCCTGCACACGGCGGTCGCGTCGGGGACGACCGGCGGCAACCTCGAGAGCAAGGAGCAGCGCTTCGGGATCGCCGGTTCGGCGCTGTTCGACGTCGTCACCACCGTCACCTCGTGCGGCGCGGTCAACAGCGCGATCGAGTCGTTCACCGGGATCGGCGGCGCCGTCCCGATGGCCAACCTGAGCGCCAGCGAGGTGATCTTCGGCGGCGTCGGCACCGGGCTCTACTCGATCCTGCTGTACGTGCTGCTGGCCGTGTTCATCGGCGGCCTGATGGTCGGCCGCACGCCTGAGTTCCTCGGCAAGAAGGTCGAGATCCGCGAGATCAAGCTGGTCGCGCTCGGGATCCTGATAACGCCGCTGGCGGCGCTGTTCTCGACGGCGCTGTCGGTCGCGACCGCCGCCGGCAGAGCCTCGATCGACACAGCCGTGACCGGCAAGGGACCACAGGGCTTTTCGGAGACGCTGTACGCCTACCTGAGCCAGTCCAACAACAACGGCTCCGCGTTCGCCGGCTTCACCGGCTACGACGGCGCCGTCGGGAACGCCGCGGGGTCACACGGCCTGACCTTCGCGAACCTGCTCGGCGGATTCGCGATGCTGTTCGCCCGCTTCGGGCCGATCCTGTTCACGCTGGCGGTCGCCGGGGCGCTCGTCGGCAAGCGGATCAGCCCGGCCGGCCTCGGCACGATGCGCACCGACAACCCGACCTTCGTGGTGCTGCTGATCGGCGTGATCGTGCTGGTCGGCGCTCTCACCTTCTTCCCCGCCCTGCTGCTCGGACCGATCGTCCAGGGCCTGACCGGACACCTCTACTCATGAAGGCGCTGCGCAAGGACTTCATCAGAGCCGCGCGCGCGATGGTCGTGCTGACCGTGTTCCTCGGGATCCTCTACCCGCTCGTCGTCACCGGCGTCAGCCAGGTCGCGTTCCCCGGGAATGCCAACGGCCAGCAGGTGTTCGTCAACGGAAAGCTCGTCGGCTCGAAGATCATCGGCCAGAACTTCAGGGGCGACCCGCGGTACTTCCAGGGGCGGCCAGCCGCGACGACGCCGGCAAACAACGCCGCCGCCACGTCCTTTTCCAACTACGGGCCGAACAGCACCATCACCGAGGCCGCGTTCACGAAGAACATCGCCGCCTACATCCGGCTCAACGGCAGGTACTACCCGGGCGGGTTGACGGCGGCCAAGGTCCCGGTCGACGCCGCCAACACCTCCGCATCGGGCGTCGATCCGCAGATCTCGGTCCGCAACGCCGACATCCAGGCCTACCGGATCGCCGCCGTCCGCCAGATCCCGCTGGCGACCGTCCACCGGCTGATCTCGCGCTACACGAGCGGCCGCGGGCTCGGCTTCTCCGGCGAGCCCGGCGTCGACGTGCTCGAGCTGAACCTCGCGCTCGACGGGGACCACTGAGCCACCGATGACCACGACCACGGCCACCCCCCCACCCCCCGCCCCCGCCGCCCCGCAGCGGCGCCAGGCGATCTCGCTGCTGCGAGGGGACATCGCCCGCCGCGCGATGATCGACAGCCTCGTCAAGCTCGACCCCCGGATCCAGGTCCGCAACCCGGTGATGTTCGTCGTCGAGATCGGCGCCGCGATCACGACCGCCACCTGGATCGCGCAGGTGTTCGGCGCCAGCGCCCTCGGCGGGAACGACCCCGCCTGGTACACGTTCGTGATCTCGGTCTGGCTGTGGCTGACGGTGATCTTCGCCAACGCCGCCGAGGCGTTCGCCGAGGGCCGCGGGCGCGCGCAGGCCGACACGCTGCGCGGGATGCGCGAGGACACGGTCGCGACTCTGCTCGACGGCAGCGTCGTCAAGGCCACCGAGCTGACCCGCGGCGATCGGGTGGTGGTCGTCGCCGGCGAACTGATCCCCGGCGACGGAACGGTGATCGAGGGGATCGCCTCGGTCGACGAATCGGCGATCACCGGCGAGTCGGCCCCCGTGATCCGCGAGTCCGGCGGCGACCGCAGCGCCGTCACCGGCGGCACCCGGGTCCTGTCGGATCGGATCGTCGTCGAGATCACCCAGGAACCCGGCCAGTCGTTCCTCGACCGGATGATCTCACTGGTCGAAGGCGCCGCGCGGCGCAAGACCCCCAACGAGACCGCGCTCGGCATCCTCCTGGCGGGACTGACGCTGATCTTCATGATCGTGGTCGTGACGGTGCGGCCGTTCGCGGTGTTCGCCGGAACGCGGATCTCGGAGACGACCCTGATCAGCCTGCTGGTGGCGCTGATCCCGACGACGATCGGGGCGCTGCTGTCGGCGATCGGAATCGCCGGCATGGACCGTCTCGTCCGCCGCAACGTGCTGGCGCTGTCCGGACGAGCGGTCGAGGCATCAGGCGACGTCGACGTGTTGCTGCTCGACAAGACCGGCACGATCACGATCGGCAACCGGCTCGCGTCTGAGTTCGTCCCGATGCCCGGCGTCAGCGAGGCCGAGCTCGCCGAGGTCTCCCAGCTCGCGTCGCTCGCCGACGAAACCCCGGAGGGCCGTTCGATCGTCGTGCTCGCCAAGCAGTACGGGATCCGTGAGCACGACATGTCCGAACTGCACGCCGAGTTCGTCCCCTTCACCGCCCAGACGCGGATGAGCGGGGTCGACCTCGACGGCCGCCGGCTGCGCAAGGGCGCGGGCGACGCGGTGATCCGGTTCGTGACCGAGGCCGGCGGGCGCCCGCCGGCCGAGTTGCAGCCGCAGATCGACCGGATCGCCCGCGAGGGCGGAACCCCGCTGGCGGTTGCGCGCGACGCGCAGGTGATGGGCGTGATTTACCTGAAGGACACCGTCAAGGAGGGCATGCGGGAGCGCTTCGACCATCTCCGAGCGATGGGCATCCGGACGATCATGATCACCGGCGACAACCAGCTGACGGCGGCCAAGATTGCCGAGGAGGCGGGCGTCGACGACTTCCTCGCCGAGGCCACCCCGGAGGCGAAGCTCGCGCTGATCAAGGAGCAGCAGGCGACCGGCCGGATGGTCGCGATGACCGGCGACGGGACCAACGACGCCCCCGCGCTCGCGCAGGCCGACGTCGGCGTAGCGATGAACACCGGCACCCAGGCCGCGCGGGAGGCGGGGAATATGGTCGACCTCGACTCCAATCCGACGAAGCTGATCGAGATCGTCGAGGTCGGCAAGCAGCTGCTGATCACCCGCGGCGCCCTGACCACCTTCTCGATCGCCAACGACGTCGCCAAGTATTTCGCGATCCTGCCCGCGATCTTCGTCACCGCCTGGGCGTACACCAAGCATGGGCAGGGGCCGCTCCACGTCCTCAACCTGATGAACCTCGGGACGCCCCACTCGGCCGTGATCTCGGCGATCGTGTTCAACGCGATCGTGATCCCGGCGCTGATCCCGATCTCGCTGAAGGGCGTCAGCTACCGGCCGGTCGGCGCCAGCGCGCTGTTGCGTCGCAACCTGTGGATCTATGGCCTTGGCGGACTGATCGCCCCGTTCATCGGGATCAAGCTGATCGACCTGATCGTCCACAATCTGCTTGGGGCATGAGAGACCCGGTTCGATGGCTCGTGGCCGCCACAAGATCTTCCTCGGAATGGCCGCAGGGGTCGGCAAGACCTACCGCATGCTCCAGGAGGGCCAGGCCGAGGCCGAAGCCGGGCGTGACGTCGTGATCGGCTACCTCGAGGCCCATCAGCGGCTGGACACGATCGCGCAGGCCGTGGGGCTCGAGACGGTCCCTCGTCGCGGGTTCACGTATCGCGGCAACCGGGTCGAGGAGATGAACCTGCCCGGCGTGCTGTCGCGGGCGCCGGAGCTCGCGTTGATCGACGAGCTCGCCCACACCAACGCTCCCGGAGGCGAGCACGGCAAACGCTACGAAGATGTCGAAGACGTCCTCGCCGCCGGAATCGACGTGTACTCGACCGTCAACGTCCAGCATCTCGAGAGCCTCAACGACCTCGTCTGCGAGATGACCGGAGTACGGGTCCGGGAGACGATCCCGGATGGGATCCTCGCCTCGGCCGACGAGGTTGTGCTCGTCGACGTCACGCCGCAGTCGCTGATCGAGCGGATGCAGGCCGGAAAGGTCTACAAGCCCGAGGCGGTCCAGTCGGCGCTCGACAACTTCTTCAAGATCGAGAACCTCAGCGCCCTGCGCGAGGTGGCGCTGCGTCAGGTCGCCGAGGAGGTCGAGGCGAAGCGGATCCCGTCCAGCGGAGGACTAGAGTCGCGGCCCCGGAGCGACCGGCTCGTCGAGACGACGGTCCCCCAGCAGATCGGTGAGCGGCTGCTGGCGCTGGTGACGCCGCACCCCCGGGCGCAGCGGATCGTCCGCCGCGCCTGGCGCTCGGCCCAGCGCCTCGGCGCCGAGCTCGACATTCTCTGGGTCCAGGCCCGGGACGACCTGGACGAGGAGGAGCGCGACCAGATCGAGGCGCTGCGCCGGCTGGCGAGCGTGCTCGGGGCGCACCTCCTGGTGGAGCGCGGCGACGACGTCGCGGTCGTCGCCCAGCGGGTGGTTCGCGAGCGCGGAATCACCTACGTGCTGATGGGCACCCCGCGCGAGCGCGGCGCATTCTCGAGGCTTCTGAGACCGTCCCTGACCCACCGGCTGCTGCGGGCGCTGCCGGGGATCGACCTGCGGATCGTCGCCGACCGCACGCTCGCGGCCGAGCGGAGCGCGGCCAACCGCCAGCTCGAGCGCCCGCAGGAACCACGACTGCTGCCCGAGCGGACCGGCGCCGAGCCGCCCGGGGTGATGATGGAGTCGATCGCTGGGCGACTCCAGCGCAAGCTCGCGCTGGAGTTCCCGCGGGAGAATGAGCGATGAGGATCCTGTTCCCGTTCGGGTCCCATAGCCTGGCTCAGAGCGCGCTCGACTCGGCGCTGCGGTACGCGAGCGCCGAGGGCGCCACGCTGGTGCCGGTGTTCCTCGCGCGGGTCCCGCTGCGGCTACCGCTCGACACGCCGCTTCCCCGCCAGTCGGAGATCGCCATCCCGATGCAGGAGACAATCGAGCGACGGGCGGCCGCCGTCGGCGTGCCGGTCGACTCCCGGATCGAGCGCGGCCGTACGTACCGGCACGCGCTGCGGCAGACGCTCGAGCACGAGCGCTTTGACCGGATCGTCGTGGCCGCGTCGGCGAGCGGCAGCGCCGGGTTCAACCCCGACGACGTCCGCTGGCTGCTCGACAACGCGCCCGGGGAGATCGTGGTGCTGCGCCCGGCGCCACCGATCAGTCCCGACTGAGCGTCCTTCGGCCCAAGCTGTAATTTTGCGGGCCTCTTGAGCCCGCTGCACGCAGCGGCGATCTTCGCCGCCGGAATCGCCGCGGGCACGATCAACACGGTCGTCGGCAGCGGCACGCTGATCACCTTCCCGACGCTGCTGGCGTTCGGGTACGCGCCCGTGCTCGCCAACGTCTCCAACACGATCGGGCTGGTCCCTGGCTCGGTGTCGGGCGCCGTCGGCTACCGCCGGGAGCTTCGCGGGCAGGGGCGGCGCGTGATCATGGTGGGAATCGGCTCGCTGGTCGGGGGGATCACCGGGGCCGTGCTGCTGCTGCAGCTGCCGGCGTCCGCCTTCGAGGACATCGTCCCGGCGTTCATCGCGCTGGCGCTGGTGCTGATCGTCACCCAGCGGCAGCTCGTGCGGCTGATCGGCCGGCACCGCCGAGCAGCGGCTGGCGGAACTCCGCCGGCGGCGGTGATCGGCGCGCTCGGCAGCGGCATCTACGGCGGCTACTTCGGCGCCGCCCAGGGGATCATGCTGCTGGCGCTGTTCAGCCTGACGATCGACGACGACCTGCAGCGACTCAACGCGGTCAAGGTGGTCTCCGCGGGACTGGTGAACCTCGTGGCCGGGATCGTGTTCGTGTTCGCGGCCCATGTCAACTGGGGTGTCGCCGGCCTGATCGCCGCCGGTTCGATCCTCGGCGGGGCACTCGGCGCCCGCTACGGCCGGCGGCTGTCGCCGGGCGCGCTCAAGGTGGTGGTCGTGATCGTCGGGATCTCCGCGATCGTCAGGCTGCTGTAGACGGGGTGTGGGTAGCGGCCCACCGCCGCGGTTCCGCACGCAGCCGGTCCGGGGCGATCCACCGCGGCGGTTCCGCAAGCGGCCGGTCCCGGGGCGATCCACCGCGGCGGTTCCGCAAGCAGCCGGTCCTGCTGGCGACCAAAACGGGCTCTACTGACGTAGCTGTGGGTCTTGTCACTC
>Ga0123356_10002307_pt1 | contig 20496 bp, 13 predicted proteins | sample TergutEmb28metaG_2_FD_92546 | JGI IMG/M metagenome (GOLD analysis project Ga0123356, IMG submission 92546) | Embiratermes neotenicus P3 segment gut microbial communities from Petit-Saut dam, French Guiana - Emb289 P3 | ecosystem: Host-associated > Arthropoda: Insects > Digestive system > Gut ... | reverse complement strand
GTGGCGAAATGGGGGGGCTTCGGGGTGGGGGAGGCTGTCCTTGGCTAGAGGTCTTGTCGGGAGCTGGCGGGGTGCGAATGCTGAGGTGATGGGGGGGTTCAAAGGCGGCGTGGCCGGCGCTGGCTCCTATTGGAGCACGGTGTCCTGGCGATTCACCGGGTGGCGAAGGTCATGCCGGCCGGAATGAGGGCACCTAGGTGTGTGTTTCGCCAGTGACAGTGATCAGGAGAGCACGTGAGCGGACTGCGCTTGCGGCGGGACGATCCTTCGGGTCGCGGCCGTGTGCTCGTCGCTGTCACGCGGGGAGTCTCGCGTAGCACACACACCATCGCCGTCCTGGATTCAACCTTCGCTGCCCAGCGGAAGAGGACATGGCTTGGGACCAAATCAATGGGAAGCAGAAGCTGAAAGGAACACAAACAGTGACCATCTCCGAATCGATGAAAAAGAAGGTGGCGTGGTGCCTCGGTATTTCTCTGGCACTCGCGATTCCAGCGGCGACGGGCGTCATGACGGCGAGCGCCGAGGAGTTCGGTGACGCCATCGTCTTGATCGATGAGACTTGCCCCGACTGCGAACCCGCGCTTGACACGGCAGGTGACGATTCGTCATCGTCCGAAGGAGCAGACTCCGAGCCGGTCGCGGAGGCGACCTCCGAGGAAGTCGAGAGGACAGCCGACGACGCCGCTCTCCCGACTGAAGAAGAGCAGGACCAGGACGACTCTGCGGTGAGCGTGCCAGAGGACATCGAGGGAACGTCTCCGGGAGTCGAAACCGCTGACAAGCCGACCAAGACCACCCAGAAAGAAGACTCCGAAGAGCACTCGGTCACCGTCGCAGAGACTGGGGAAAAGTACGCCACCCTGACCGAGGCGATCGCCGGCGCCGAGAGCGACGGCAAGACCTCCTTCACCCTCAAAGTCACTGGTGACGTCGTGGAGACGACCGAGGTGGTCGTCAAGTCTAACGTGACGATCGTCGGCGCGCAGGGCTCTCACACAATCACGTTCAACATCCCGGCGATCTCCGGGTTGGACCTCTCAGTTCAGGGCGGCGGACATCTGACTCTCGGTAGTGGGAGCACGGAGAACCTACTGACGATCCGCAACAATGTGAGTGTCCGCAACGGAAGCATCCTGGTTCGTGACGGCGTTGCTGTGAGGGCTGGCAGCGACGCTATCACTCTGAGCGGCCCCAATGCGACCGGAAAAATCACAGGCGGAAGCTTTGCTGGCGGCGACACGGGAGCCCTCGTCTTGGATGGGGCAAGCCTTTCCGAGATCAGCGGCGGCTATTTCACGGGCTCGCTCAACGCGATTCAGATTTCGGGTGCTGGCAGCGAGATTGGAACGATTTCCGGCGGAAAGTTCTTCCAGCCGGATGCCACGACCACGCTCAACGGACACGCACTCTTTATCGACAACAGCGCCGTGATCGGCGAGATTTCTGGCGGAGACTTCGAGGCGACCAAACTCAGTGCTCTCGGAATCACCCGGGCCGCCTGGATCGACCGGATCTCGGGAGGGACCTTCTTCTCGCACCGAGTGGGTGTTTACAACGCTGACCCGACCAAGGACACGAGGAACGGCACTGTCTGGATCGAGGGAGACACCGCGAGGACCGGGATCGGAACGATCTCAGGCGGGCACTTCAGCGGCGCCTACTTCGGCGTGCTGCTTCTCGTGCGCAAGACCGAAGCCCGCGTGGACTCGATCACGGGAGGATCGCTAAACGGCGTGGTTGGCCTGCAGAATGACCGTGGCTCCTCGATCGGCACGATTACCGGAGGGACGATGTCCGGTACCAACCAGGGGATGCTCAACGTCGGAAAAATCGACAGAATCGGCGGAACCGCCGAGTTCCGCGGAGGCACCGGGGGCGGCATCTCCAACTACCCCACGGGCCGCATTGGCGAGATCAGCAGCGGCTTGATCACCTCCACGGCGTCGAGCGCCATTTCCAACCAGGGCACCATCGACCTGATCTCCGGTGGACAGATCATCGGCTTCCAGGCCGCGATCAACTGCACCGGGGCCGGGACGCTCGGCACCATCAAGGACGGCGTGTTCTGGGGCATGGGCTTTGCGGCGATCTACCTGGTGAGGCCTCTCAAGCTCGAGCCGGGCCTGCGAGCCCTTGAGGGCGCTGGCCGCTACTGGGGAAAGAACGGAGCGGTGTTCGGCAGCGAAACCAACGTCCAATACCCGTCGAACCTGAAGGCCGCCGCCGCCTACAAAATGAGTACCGAGACTGCTGATGTCGTGGGGATCGATGAGACCAGCTTCCGGTACCTGATGTTCGACTTCCCCCCGCTCTTCCACCGCGTCACCGTGGTGGACTCCTTCGCGGAAGAGAGCGGCGCCGGGGGATACTTCCTTGACGAGACCGTCATCGTCGAATCGGGAAGCCGCGATGGCTACACGTTCGCGGGATGGACAACAGCCGACAACATCGTCTTGGACGACCCCGCCCAGACCGAGCCGTCCTTCACCATGCCGGACAACGACGTGACGGTGACCGCCCTTTGGGAGGCCATCAGCACCGAGGAGCCGGCGACCGAATACACAGTCACCGTGAAGGACAGCCACGCCGCGATCACCGGAGCAGGGGCCTACGCCAGCGAATCCCTGGTCACGATCAACGCAGGGACTCGGAGCGGCTACACCTTCGAGGGCTGGACCACCAGCAACGATGTGGCTTTCGCCTCCGCCAGCACTCCCACCACGACCTTCACCATGCCGGCGAGCGACGTCACCGTCACCGCTAACTGGAAGGCCGTGAGCATTGATCCGCCGAAACCGGCGACCGAATACACAGTCACCGTCAATGAGAGCCACGCCGAGACCACCGGCGCGGGGACCTACGCGAGTGCATCGACGGTCACGGTCAACGCCGGAAGCCGGAGTGGCTACACCTTCGAGGGTTGGACAACCAGCGACGGCGTGGTCTTTGCCTCTGCGGACAGTGCCACCACCACCTTCGCCATGCCGGCCAAGAACGTGACTGTGACCGCAAACTGGACCGTTGCGAACGAGACTCTGTCGAAGACCACCCATGCTGTCAAGGTCAAAGAAAGCCACGCTCGCGAGCCTGGCACGGGAAGCTATCAGAAGGATTCGACCGTCAAGATCGACGCGGAAAGCCGGACCGGCTACACGTTCTCAGGCTGGACCACGAAGGACGGGGTCACCTTGGCCAACGCGAAGAGCTCGCCCACCACGTTCACCATGCCGGGCAAGGACGTGACGGTCACCGCCACGTGGACCCGAGTTGCGCAAGGCGGCCTCGCCAGCACCGGGAGTGACAGCGTCATCGCGCTGTTGACACTCGCCCTCATGATGACCATGGGTGGCGTGCTGACCCTGCTGCAGTGGCGCAAGCGCAAGCACACCAACGGAACCCACTGAACTCACTAACGCACCTCGACCCCGGGCCAATCCGACCCGGGGTCGAGTTGTATCACAGCCCCCGGCGAGGTGCGTGATAGCGTGAGTCTTCCCGCAGGTCAGTCCGCGTGAGGAGTCCCCAGGGACGTCGCCACCGAGGCGCTCGCGCTGGACTGGCCCCATCCACTGGGAGGTTGACACGTGAAACGCATCCTCGATTGCACCGCTTCTGACTTTGCGACCATGACAGGGCAGGAGCTGAAGCTCTCGATCGCAGCAGCGGAGGGACGAACGGTCCTCGCTGAGGTCATCGGCAGCTTCCCGCCCTTCTTCCCCTCCGTCACCAACGCGGAACTGGCCTCGGCGTTCGGAGCCGACATCATCTTGCTGAACCTCTTCGACGTCTTCAACCCCGGGGTCCTTGGGCTGAAGGTCGCCGACCCCGACACCGTGGTGCGGACTCTTCGGACCATGATCGGACGCCCCGTCGGCCTCAACCTCGAACCGGTGGATCCCACGGCGCGTCCCGCCGAGAGCCTGACCGGACTGCCCCCAGGAAGGATCGCGTCAGCGCAGGCCCTCCAACGAGCGAAGGATCTCGGGTTCGACTTCGTGTGCCTGACCGGCAACCCCAAGACGGGCGTGTCGAACCAAGAGATCGTCAAGGCTATCCAGGTGGCTCGCGAGGTCCTCGGGCCCGACGGCCTCATCATCGCCGGCAAGATGCACAGCGCGGGCGTCGCTGACGAGATCGGCTCGCGCATCATGTCCGCCGATACAGTCCATGCCTTCGTCGAGGCAGGGGCCGACGTCATCCTCATCCCCTCCCCCGGCACCATCCCAGGAGTCACCCTGGAAGGCGCGTCGGAACTGGTCAATGCCGCCCACGCCGGCGGAGCCCTCGCCATGCTCGCGACCGGCACGAGCCAAGAAGGCTCCGACGAGGCCACGACTCGACACATCGCCTTGACCAGCAAGATGGCCGGAGCAGACATCTTCCACCTCGGAGACGCGGGCGTTCCCGGAATCGCCGTCCCCGAGAACATCACGACCTGCTCCGTTGCCGTCCGAGGGATCCGCCACACCTACTTCAGGATGGCCACCTCCATCCACCGCTGACCCCTCGCCTGGACAAGACTCGGCACTGTCCTGCGCTTCCCCCGAGCGCCTGGCCACGACGTTCGTCGCCCGCCCGCGCAAAACCGCGCCAAATCGACCCTCCTGGAGGCGTAACAATTGGACGGCGCGCGACATTAGCTTGATGTGAACGCCGTGAGCGCCGCTGCCGAAGACCTCGCTCTGCCGAAGGCGCGCAGAAGGGACGATGACGGACCTACCGTCGTCGAGAGACCTCCCCCTCTGCCCGCCTCGCCAGCGCGACCGGGGGCTGGCGGCGCGATCGGCGCTTCCTGGGTTGCCGAGATGGCGAGGCCTTTGCCGCCTGGAACCTGGAGGAATACCCGTGCGTGCCCATTGCTCTCCTTCGTCGCACGGGGGATTCGACGTCGCCGCGGACCTCGCGGCGAAGGCCTCCGCCATCTAGATCTCGAACGTGGTCTCCTCCTACCGCGAGCCCCTCAGGGACACACAACGAACTGGCCCTCACCCCGCACGAGACGTGGGCGTCGGGGCCAGAGGCGTTCAGCGGAACCACCAGACCCGTTCAGATCGATGCCGATGGGAGGAAAGACTCAGGTTCTCCTTTCCTGAGGTGAGAATGGATGACGGGGGCGGCGGGGCGTGCCTCGCCGCCCCCGGGGCTCCCTCCCCTCCGGTCGATGATCGCGAGGGTTCTGTCGCCGAGAAGGCCACCCCAGGGACGGCTGTCAGTTCGGGAAATTTTCCCGAACGCAATCGGGAAAATTTCCGTATCTGCGGTCCCGACACCGTTCTCGCAGGCCGAATGTCCTCCCGACCCCAATTCCTCGCGATTGTCGTCGCAGACGGTCCCACCTACGCCCGCCCCGACGGCGTCCACGTGATCTCCGTCACACACCTGGGCCCGTAGGCGCGGATTCGCCGGCAACTCCCCACAGCCCGGGCGTTACCTTGCGGGGCTCTTGGTGGAGTAGCTTGCGAGAGGGACGCTGCCCTTGAGAATTGCCCTGCGGTCGGCATCGATCGCGAAACCTACTCTCGGAGGATGCCATGACACATCAACACCATTGCGCACGATGGCGGCCCATGGCTGCCGCTGCTGCCCTCGCACTCGCTGTGGTCGGGATGACCGGTGGGTGTGCGACCAGGTCAGAGGGCCCTGGGGGCGCGGATGTGGTGGTTAGGGGTTCGGACTTCGCCGATGAGCCATGCTCCATGGTTGATGAGGCGTACTACGAGACGAGCCGGGATCTGGAGAACGCGAGTGACGCCATCGTCCACGGGACCATCACGTCGATCGAGGTGGAAGCAGAGCCCAACCCAACGTGGGTCGTTGGTTTCGACAGCGATGGCGGCAGTGGCGGGGACGGCAGCGACATCCTGGAGGAGGTGATGGGCGAGAGCACCATCCACCTGCCCAAGGTCTGTGGAGAGGCTGCCTACGGTGAGACCTTTGCCGTGGGTGCGCCCTACATCCTGCTGCTGGTGGGGGAAAGTGGTGGCCCCTACTATCCGGTCAACACGACGCAGGGAGTCATCCCGATCGTCGATGGGAGGGCAACTCCCCTGGCCCGTGCCTCGGTTGACGGCGGCGAGGCGGTCACTATCTCTTACACGATGGCGGCGAGCATGGGAGCGCCTTTCCCTCCGGTCGATGATGGCGTGGGTTTTGTCGCCGGGGAGATCACCCCGGAGATTCCCGACTCGGTGGTGCCGCAGTTCTCCATCGTGGATGCCGGGGCTGCTTGGAGTCCCGATCCGGGGGTGCTGTGGGTGTTCACCGCGGGGTCATCAAGCTGCCCGACCTATGCCTCCGCCCAGGCAACGGAACACGACTCGGGGGTGCGGATCGTGCTGAGTACCCAGCTCGGGCCCGGTGAGGCCTGCCTCGCTGATCTGCGCATGTACACCACAAGGGTTGCCGTGCCAGACAGTGTCGATGAGAGCCAGCCGCTGTCGGTGTTCTTCGCCCCGGACGGTACGTTGCCCAGCGAGCCTTCCACCATCATCGTGCAGCCCCGTCCCAAGCCTGGGGCTGTAGGACCTGCGACCTGGGCAATGCCGTCCTATGCCCACCACTCACTCGACGCCGACAACATCATTCCGAAAGACGGAAGCTGGGCGCCTGGGCTTCGGTCGCCCTACGAGACCCCGACCGAAGGTGGCGAGCCCACCTTCCCGGCAGCCGGGGCAGCCTGGACCGGCTATCCAGGCCTTATGTACGTGTTTACCTGGGGTTCGTCATCGTGCCCGGTTGTGGCAATCAGTGCGAGCGGAGACGCTTCGGGGGTCGCCATAACCCTGGAGGTGGCGGTGGACCAGGAGCTCTGCACCGAAGACTTCACGCCCACCACCTCCGTCGTTGCGGTTCCCGAGGCTGCCGACAGCGGCGAGCCGATCACCGTGCAACTCGGCGACCTGGGCTCGGTCGTCGTCGAGCCCCGCGGCCCCGACTACGAGCCCGACAAAGCCTGGGTCGAAGGCGAGGCAACCTGGCTGATGCGGTAACGAGCACCGAGTGCGAGGAAAACGACACTTGCGAGCGCTGTCATCCACCGTGAAGTGTCGGATTACTCGCACTCGTTGAGTCGGGGCCGCTCTCGTGGGAGAATTCCGCGCATGCCGACCGCGGCTTGTCGACGCCAAGGAGGCTCCGTCATCGTCCGAGAATCTAGGAAGCGTGATGATTCCTGACCATTTCCCTGCGAACTCAAGCAAGCCGTGGGCTGTGACGGGGGCGGTGGTGACGCCGGGAGCGGTCGTGGAAGCGGGGGTCGTGGTGGTCCTCGGGGAGACGATCGTGTGGGTGGGTGCTGTCCGCGAGGTGCCCGATGGCTTCCGCGAGGCGGTGGCCGCGGCGATCCCGGCGCCGCTCGTGCTGCCCGGGCTCGTGGACATCCACTGCCACGGGGGCGGCGGGGCGTCGTTCCCGGATGCGGCGAGCGTTGATGAGGCGCGATTGGCCGTGCGCGAGCACCTGAGGAGCGGGACGACGAGCCTCATCGCCTCGACCGTGACCCAGGACCGCGAGAGCTTGCTGCGGCAAATGGCGCTGTTGGCGCAGCTCGCGGACTCAGGCGAGCTTGTCGCCCTCCATGCCGAAGGGCCGTTCCTCTCCCCCAAACGGGCCGGGATCCAGAACCCGGCGTTCATGCAGGAGCCGGATCCGGGGCTGGTGTACGCGCTCGCCGAGGCCGCGCGGGGGCATTTGGCGACGATGACGATCGCGCCTGAGATTCCCGGAAACATGGCCGCGAACACCTCCCCCGGCACCCAGTCCGTGATCGCGGCGATCGTGTCCGCCGGCGCTGTCCCGTCCTTTGGGCACACGGACTGCTCGGCGGAGGACATCAACGTCGCGATCAGCGAAGCGCTGGCGGCAGGGGCGACCCGGTCCCCCCGGCCGACCGTGACTCACCTGTTCAACGCGATGCGACCCTTTGCTCACCGCGATCCCGGACCACCCCTGGCGGCTTTGGCGGCGGCCGAGCGGGAGGAGGTCGCGGTCGAACTGGTCGGGGACAGCGTGCACCTGGCGCCGGAAGTGGTCAGCGATGTCTTTGGGATTGCCGGAGCCGACAACGTCCTGCTGGTCTCCGACGCAATGGCCGCCGCTGGCATGCCTGACGGGATCTACCGGCTGGGCCCCATGGATGTCGAGGTCAAGGACCGTGTTGCCCGGATGCTCGGCGGCACAGCGATAGCGAGCAGCACGGCGCGCTCCATTGACCTCGTGCGCTGCTCGGTGTTCGACGCGGGGATTCCCATCGCGGATGCGGTGTGCGCGGCGAGCCGAACCCCCGCCCGGGTGCTCGGCGTGGAGCGGCGCGTGGGTGCCCTGGAGGTCGGGCTGCGGGCGGACCTCGTGCTCACCGACCGCAACTTCGAGGTCCTAGCGGTCGTGAAGACAGGCCAAAAGGTCGCCTGAGGCGCCTGCGCCCGTGACCACCGCCGGACGCTGGTGGCATCCGAGACGACCACGATCTATGGTTGGCTGGAACACGTCGCCCACCCTCCACGAGGAAGTCGCAATGTCACGCCCGATCTTGGCCGTTCGATTCGCGTTCGGGTCGCTTCGCTACGCGCTGGTTGACGTCGACACCCGTGCCGACATCGCCCACGGTCAGGCGACCGGCATCGGTGAGGAGGTGGGCGAGATACTCCACGAAGTCGGCGGCCACGCCTTCGAGACCCGGTGCCCGCTGCCTGACGACAAAGCTGCTCTCAAGGCCGCCCTGGAGATTCTTCGCACCCATAGTCCCGGCGCGGAGATCACGGCCGTCGCTCACCGAGTGCTCCATGGTGCGGATGTGTTTTCCTCGGCCACATTTGTGGACGATGACGTCATTGCAGCCGTGGAGAAACTGGCACCTCTCGCTCCGGAACACAACCCCGATGCCGCCGTGGGAATGCGGGTGGCGCGACGGATCCTCCCGGACATCCCCCACGTGGCGGTGTTCGACACGGCGTTCTTCCACTCACTGCCTCCTGCCGCCTCGACCTACGCGCTTCCGACCTCGCTGACCGAACAGCTGGGGATCCGCAAGTACGGATTCCACGGACCCACCCACTCCTATGTCTCGCAGCGTGTCTCTCTCCTGCTCGGCAATGACGATCTGCGTCACATTGTCTGCTTCCTGGGCCACGGATGCTCGATCTCCGCCATTTCGGCAGGACAGCCGGTGGATGTGTCCTCGGGCTTCACAACGTTGGGGGGTCAGCCGACGCGGTTCCGCTCGGGAACCATCGATCCGGGGATTCACCAGTACGTGGCGACCCAAACGGGGATGAGTCTGGCCGAGTTCGATCGCATCCTCAAAGAGGAGTCGGGGCTATTTGGACTCTCCGGCCAGACCTCCTTGAGGGAAATCTGGGCTGCCAAGGACAGGGGGGACGCTCGGGCGAGCCTGGCGATCGACGTGTGTGTACACCGCATTGTCAGCTACATTGCCTCCTTCCATGCCGTTCTCGGTGGTGCCCAGGCGATCAGCTTCACTGGTTCCGCTGGTGAGAACGACGCTCGTCTTCGCCAGGCCATCTGTGATCGCCTCGCCTGCATCGGTGTCCAGTGTGACCGTGAGGAGAATGCCAAAGCACCCCACGGCGAACGCTTGCGCATCATCTCAGCGGCACATTCCGCCATCGTCCTCCTTGTTGTGGGCCACCGCGAAGCGCTCGCCATGGCGAGAGAAACCGCCGACACCCTGGGCTGGCACCACTAGTCTCCCCCCGAAAGGTCACTTCGGCACATTTCCGGTTGACCCCTTGATCGAAGCAACGCTGTGACCAGCATGGACGTGGAGTAGCGCGAAGTAGGGACGGCGTCCAACGTACCAAACTGACCTCTGCTGGGGGTCAGACAAAGTAGCGCAGGTACATGTAGATCCAGGCGACCACGAGGGTGAGGAAGGTGAAGGGGATTCCGTACTTGGTGAACTTCCAGAAGCTGATCGCTTTTCCGGCGCCTGCGGCAATGCCGAGGACCACGACATTGGCGCCCGCAGCCACGGCCGTCGTGTTGCCACCGAGGTCCGCGCCGAAGACGAACGCCCACCACAGAGGGGAATCCGCGCCCACCTGCGACGTGGATGCCACCATTTGCTCGACGATGGGAACCATCGCCGTCGTGTAGGGGATGTTGTCCACAACCGCCCCTAGGACCGCCGAGCCGAAGAGGAGCCCGGTGGCCCCACCCAACTCGTGGCTTCCCATGAGGCCGGTCGCCGCCTCGCCGAGTCGACTGATAACCCCCACCTCGACAAGGCCTCCCACCAGGACAAACAGCGCCATGAAGAAGGAGAGGGTGGCCCATTCGACCTCCCGGAGGAACTCCTTCGGCTGGGTCCGCGAGACCACCACCATCGCCCCAGCCCCCATCATCGCCACGATGGACGGATCAAGGTGGGTCACCGAGTGAAGGCTGAAGAGCACGATGATGGCGGTGAGGACGATCAGACACGTCACCATCATGCGAGTGCTGTGGATCGCATCGCGGGGGTTGACGTCGCCCAGCGCCTCATCAATGTCGACCGTCTTGCTCAGTGGTTTGCGGAACACCACGGCAACAGCCACCAGGAGAACGACCATCAAGATGACCGCCAGCGGCAGCGCGTGAACGAGGAAGTCGTTGAAGGTCAAACCCGCTCGCGCTCCGATGATGAGGTTGGGTGGATCGCCGATGAGGGTGGAGGTCCCTGCGATGTTTGCGGCGAAGACGATCGTGATGAGGAAGGGCAGTGGAGCGATCTTGAGCCGGCGGCACACCGACAACGTGATGGGTGTCACCAGCAAGACCACGGTCACGTTGTCGAGAATCGGCGAGAACCCAGCCGTGACCAGCGCGAGGATGATGAGCAGGCGCAGGGGATGCCCCTTTGACACCCTCGCTGCCCACAAGGCGATGAACTCGAAGAGGCCGGTGTGCCGCAGCACGCTGACCACGACCATCATGCCGAAGAGCAGGAAGACCACCCTCCAGTCGATCCCCGTGTGCTGGGAGAAGAACGCAGAATCCGCGCTGACGAGCGGCCCCGCAGAACGGAAGAGACCCAGGACGATCATGCCTGCCACGCCGCCCAAAGCGGCGGCCACCCGGTGGACCTTCTCGGTCGCAATCAAGGCATAGCTGACGAGGAAAATCGTCACCGCGATCACGACGTAGACGTCCACTAAGCGACACCTCTCCAGTTGGCTACCAGGTGGCCCGCAGTCTACCGGGCTCCCACGTGGAAGGATAGGGCGATGCTAGAGATCCCTGAGGCCGTGACCGTCGCACGTCAAGCTCACGAAGCCTGGGCTGGTCGGACCATCACCAGCGCCGAAGCAGGCCGCTCACCTCACGGTTTTGCCTTCTACACCGGCGACGCACCGGAATGGTACGCGGGCGCGCTGGCCGGCCAACGCCTCGAAAGCGTCCGCCCCCACGCCGGATACGTCGTCTTCACCTTCGAGGACTGGCGGCTGGCCTTGAGTGACGGTGCGCGCCTGCGCCGACTTGACCGCGGGACGCCACGCCCGCCCAAACACCAGCTCCTCATCGAGTTCGACGACGGCACCGCCCTGGTCTGCACCGTCCAGATGTACGCCTGCCTCGCCCTCCTGGGTGAGGGCGAGGGCGAAGACAACATCTACTTCCAGGGCGCTCTCCGCAGTATTTCCCCTCTGACCAGCGCATTCACCCTTGACCACCTCCGCGGCCTAGCCGAGGCAGCCAAGCCGTCCCTCAGCGCGAAGGGACTGCTCGCAACCGAGCAGCGCATCCCCGGCCTGGGAAACGGCTGCCTCCACGACATCCTCTTTGCCGCCGGCATCCACCCCCAACGCCGCATCGACACGCTGGGCGACGATGACCTGGAAACCCTCCATTCCGCCATCGTCCGCACCTTGACGGAGATGACCGAAGCCGGAGGGCGCGACACCGAGCGCGACCTTCACGACAAGCCGGGCGGATACCGCACCGTGCTCTCCGCGAAGACCCGCGACCTGCCCTGCCCGCGGTGCGCTGGCTCTATCACCCGCAAGCCCTACCTAGGCGGCCACATCTACTTCTGCCCCACCTGCCAGCCCCTTTCCCAAAGGCGCACGCACGAATCGTCGGCGCCGTTCGTCCAGCGCTCCACCGAGCTTGACCTGCAGATCGACGTGAGCAACATCGCCGAGGTACTCGAGCTACTCGATGGGGCGACCCACTCATGATCGTGGATGCAAACGTCCTTCTCTACGCGGTGGATTCTTCGTCGCCGACCGCCTTCCGGACAATCCCCCAAAAACGGGCGCCTACTTGCGACCCCAGTCTGCTCGCGCCTCGTCTAGCCAGGCCAGGTCGGCCTGCTCCTGGCGATCAGGCGCTGCCAGGCTGAGTGGGATCGCCCGGTCTCGGACGGTCTGGACGGCCAGCATGCGAACGACCGACGGCGCGTCGAGGCCGACCGACGCAGTGATCGCAGCGAAAGCTGCCTTCAAGTCCGGGTCAATCCGAACCGTCAACGTGGTGCTCATGGCTACCTCCGACCGTCATCAATTGATGCACATAGTGTATCAAATCCGTGGTGTTCCGTCGTCAGTCCCGCCTTGGTGGGGGTGGGATGAGTTCGTGGGTCAGGGGGCGGGTGAAGGGGACGATGACGACCGACTGCTCCGTCGAGTGCGTCGAGTTGCGTAGACCAACACTGGGCGGGGTTTCGCTGCGTGGACGCCGCACCATCCATGTAACACGGGAGTGGGCCGTGTGGCCCGCCGAGCGCGGCGGGCCACACGGCCGGGTGGTTACACGGGGAGAGTGCTAGCTCACCGTGATCTTGATCTTCTTGGTGCCCTTGCCGACCTTGACGACGAGGGTCGCCGTGCCGGCGGCCTTCGCGAGGACCCTGCCGGCCTTGTCGACGCTGACCACCTTGGGGGCGGTCGACGAGAAGGTCGCCACGACGCCGGGAGCCGCCTTCGGCGTGAAGGAGACCGCCGCGTAGGCGACGTCACCAACCTTCAGGCTCTTGGCGACGCCCTTGACCTTGACCGTGGGCTTTGCGGTCTTCGCTGGCTTCTTCGCGATGACCTTGACGGTGATCGTCGTCTTCTTGCCGTTGGAAGACTTGACGGTAACCGTGGCCGTCCCGACCTTCTTGGCCTTGATGACGCCAGCCTTGGAGACCGAGATCACCTTCTTTCCCTTGGTCACAGACCACTTCGCCGCCGTGGCCTTGCCGTTCTTGTCGTAGGCGAAAGCGGGAAGCTTCATCTTCTTGTCCTTGACAAGAGTGACCGTGGACTGGGCGGCCTTGACAAGCACGCTCTTGCCCGGTGTGACCTTGGGCGGCGATTCGGGCTTCTCAACGAGCTCCATGATCGCCTTGAGCAGCGCAGACGTTGCGGTGTCTATCTCGGCGCGAGTTGCCGCCGGATTGTCGGCCACAGCCTGCGCAGCAGTCTTCGCCTTGACGAAGGCCGCCCATGCCGATTCCACATACCTGCTCTCATGGAGCTTCGACGTGGCCGCAATAAGGCTAGAGAGCCCGGCGCGGAGCACTCTGTCGGCGGAGTTCCAGAGCCCGTTGAGCGCGTCAGTGAGGCCTTGGAGAGCTGCGTTGAGGTCCGCCGGAGAAGCGATCGTGTTCTCCGAAGTCGCCTTTGCGGCGGCCAATGCGGCCGAGTACTTCGCCCACGACGCCGGCGAAAAGTCCGCCGGGTCAAACTCGCTGAGACCTTCGACCACGGTCTTCAGGGTCGACCTGTCGGCCTTCGCATAGAAGACGTCCGAAAGGCCGGTGATTGGCACTGTCCGGTCCGAGGGCCGGAAGTTGTTCATGGTGGCTCCAACCCCGGGGCTCGACGTACCCAGACGCACCTGCAGCACATTTGTGATTGCTGTCGTCTCACCTGTGGACGAGTCCACTGGTATGTCAGACGTGTTGTGAGTGTTGGAGCCTGAAAGGCCCTGGATCTCTACCTGGAAACTCCCGGCGACAAGGTCCGCCGGGATGGCGAAAACGCTGTCAAACTCCCCGGCCGCGTTCGCGCGAACCGTCCCGAGCAGGTCGCTCACTCCGATGGGACCATTGGTCGGGACCAGCAGGACGTTGGCGGCGATCGTCGTCAGTCCGCTGCCCTTGATGCGAATGGCGTCCTCTCCAAGGACAGTCGCCGAGCTGACCGTCACCGGGGCCGTGTTGTCGAAGCCCTTTGTGAACGGGTTGTCCCAGTAGAAGTGGGCATAGGGGCCCGCGTTGGTCGCCCACAGGTAGGTTTTGCCATCGGGGCTTTGGCCCAGATCGGCGAGGCTAGCCGAAATCCCATTGAAGGCGGTGATCGTACCGTCGACGTGGACCGCCCACTGATCTCCTCGGTTGAGGTTGCATCGCTGCAACGTGACCGGGAATGCCAAGACGCCGTTGATCATCTCACCAGCACTGTCGGGTCGGTTGCCCATGCCGTCGGACTGGTCGAGGCAGAGGTTGTTGAACAGGAGGTACATGCCCGAGTGCGACAGGTTCTGGTCAGCGCGGGTGTCATCGCAGGGTTCGAGGGTGACCCGTGTTCCGATCACCGTGCTGTTCCCCGGATCGGTGATGCACATGCCCGACGGCTGCGGATCCTGATCCAGCATGGTGTCCGGCACGGTTCCGCCACTCGAATAGGGGCCGACGATGTCCGCCCCATTCCACGGCGTGTCGCTACCGTCGGTCAGCGGCATGCACTGGTCAGTCTCGGCAACATATGGCTTGTACGGAGACACCTTCTCGTTCGGGCCCGGGTTTACGATGATTTCATCCATGTGCACAACACCGGGGGAGTCATAGAACGTGAGCGCGTCCTCACAGGCAATCACCTTGGCGAAGTCAGCGTCACTCCCGTCCACCCACACGTCGAAGTGCACAAGGCCTGTCGCCCCATACGTGCCTGGACCAAGCAAGCTGCCTTCCGGCGTGTCGATGTTCGTGCGACCCGTCAGGTCGCGACCGCAGGCGCCGCAGCTGTCCTCGAGAACGAAGTACCTCTCAAAGCGAGGCACGTAGATTTGCTGGCCGTACCACAGAGAAAGGCCAGGATTTGCGGCACTGGTCAAGTAGGCCGTAGCGAACGTGAGCGGATTCTCGTAGGTGCCGTCTCCGTTGGCCTGCCGGTGAATACCAAGGTTCCATCTCGGCGCATTCGGGAACGTGGTATCGGGAGCAGCACTCTTTCCACCGGAAATGGCTGCGCTCGGCGGAGTATTGTCCGGATAGCCGTAGGCCGTGAAGAACACCCAGTTCCTCGACGGCGGCAGATAGTTGGGGCTCGTGGAATCACTGGGATTACCGAACACAGTGGTGTAGGGCGTTGTGTTGGTCCCCGTCGGGAGGGTTGTCATGTTGTGGTTGAGACCAACAACCGCCCTATCGCTCGTCAACGTGTAGGTTCCGCTCCCGAGCGTCGGGTGGGTCGCCGTGATGGTCACCCGCAGCTTCTGGCCGATGTAGTCGGCCGTCGCCACGACGTTCCTGTTTATCCCGCGGTAGGTGGTCACTCCGGCGTTCGCGTAGTTCGCGGTGATAGCAGTGGCCACGTCGGTCGTGGTGTTGACCGTGTACCACTGGTAGGTGAAGGTCGTGTTGGCCATGTCCGGCCAGTCGCCCAGTTGCACCATCAGCTGCGTGCCAGTCTGCGGCATGAGCTGCGGTGCGCCCGTGTTCGGATCGATCCTCGGTGTCCCATCAGGGCTGAGAATCGTGAGCCACGGCTCCTTCCCCGGAATCGGCTCGTAGGCGTTGGCGGCCGGTGCGGTTCCGACCACCCCGGCGAGCGTCAACGCCGCGACCGCTATTGCAGCGAATACGCCGCGCGTTTTGACTTTGTGTTGCATCAAGACTCCTTTGTTTGTTTGCAGACTCGCGAGAACCACTTGAAGGCGGCAGTTCTTCTTCGACACGTCTGTCGCCATCGACGCGTTTCACGCAGCTTGGCTGGATATTAACACTGTGTGTCGGACTTCGTCGGCGAATTGACAACGCTGGACCACGGCGGTTCTTCGTGTCGTGACTGGTCAGGAGCAGTTAAATAGCACGTATGGTGAAGCCAGCATGGGAGAATCCGTAGGGAATCCGACACTAGGCCTATTTAACTAACCGGAGTGAATCCCGGTGAAATCCTTCTCCACGGCCGCTCGCTTCCCGGTCGGCTCTCCAACGTGGGGTGCACGCCGTCCAGGGACCGACTCACGGGCGTCGGGGCAGCCCGAAGTCCCGACACCACGTCGCCGTAGCGGACAGGGTCGTGGGTCACCGCAGCCTCAAGGACGTGCAGAAACAGCAGGCCTCGACTGGCACAACGGCGGTTGTTGAAGCGGAAGGCGAACTCGTCGAGGTAGGCCTGGAGGTGGCCTGGTGACAGGTCACCGTGGTGAGTGCTCATGAGCCACCGCTTCGACCAGGCCGCGACCTTCTCGGGACCGGGAAGCAGACCATCATCGTTGTCCGCGTCGTCCCCAGGCATCGCGGCGTGATGGCAAACCTGATGGGTGTAGCCCATCTCAGCAAGACAGGTGCAGCCCCTCCGATCGTCGACAGCAACCACCGAACCCTTCTCGACGTGCTCCGCGACGAACCGGCTGAGCGTGTCTGGGGACCCGTCATCGACCACCTGCATGCAAACCCGACCCACAGCCGGACCTTCCACCTCGACCGCGATTGCGACCAAGGTCTTCTCGCCGCGAGCCAAGCCGCCGGCCAGCTCTTTGTCTGGTCCACCAAAGAATGTCTCGTCAACCTCGACCCGACCAGCGAGGCGCTCCTGGTCAGGCGCGATCAGGACCGAGCGCAGGCGGTGGCACATAGCCCAGGCCGTTCGATACGAGCCAATCTCCAGCTGTCGCTGCACCTCCAAAGCGGAGACCCCGCCCCTGTGGGTCACGAACTGCCAGACCAGCTCGAACCAGACCGTCAGCGGCGAGCGATGGTGGTCAAACAGCGTCCCCGCCGTCACCGATGTCCGCTTCCCGCAGCCACACTCGACGCGCCCGTCGCTCAGCCGCCAGCACGCTCCAGAGTTCCCGCACGCTGGGCAGGCGAATCCGTCAGGCCAGCGCAGCCACTCTAGATAGTCCAGACAGTCCTCGTCCGCCGGAAACCATGACCGCATCTGCCCGAGGGACTCCGGGTAGTGCACGCCCACTACCAGGCCAGACAGCGCAATAGAGCCATGCTACTCCCGGGTTATGCGTTCCAACCTGGTGGCTCTCGTTATTTCTGTTGTGGGCGAAATCAGTTCGTGAGCGAGTTTGAGCGCGCGAGGGCCGGGCTCACCCGGGAGCTACCCCAACGACACAGTGATCGATCCTCCCGCCAGCTCGAGCGTCGCCGTCACGCCGAGGCGACGCCGGAACTCAGCGTCGTGACTGACGACGAGTATGGCGCCGCGGTAGCCCCTGAGAGCTTCCACCAACTGGTCAACGCTCGTCCTGTCAAGGTTGTTGGTCGGCTCGTCGAGAATCAACAGCTGAGGCGGAGGTTCGGCGAAAAGGATGCGGGCGAGGGCGACGCGGAAACGTTCGCCGCCCGACAGGTCGGCGACAGGACGGAAGACCGCGTCTCCGCGAAGAAGCAAACGCGCCAAGCGAGACCGCACCGCAGCGGACGTGGCCGTGGGCGCCGCGGCGAGAACGTTGTCGAGGGCGCTGGCCTGCTCGTCGAGGATGTCAAACCGCTGGGGGAGGTAGCCCACGCGAGTCGTCGCAAGACGTCCCGTGGGGGGAGCAGTCTCCCCACTCCCCTCGGCCCGCAAACCAAGCATTGCCTCGATCAGAGTCGTCTTCCCCGCACCGCTCCGCCCCGTCAGCGCGATCCTCTCCGGACCTCGAACGATGAAGCTTCCCTCGCCCCACGTCACCGTCATGCTCATCCGAGAAGCGCTCACGCCGGGGTCAGGGAGGTCAATGCTTATGTGCTCATCAGGCCGGACCTTCTCCGCCACCTCCGTCAACGCGGTCTTGGCGGCGGCAAGCCGGTCGGCAGCAACCCCGCGCGTTCGCCCCGCACTGCGTTCCGCGCTGCCTTGTTGACGGTACCGGGCGCTCTTCCCCAGCCCTTCACCGAGAGCCTTTTGTCGCCCGCGGGCGAGGCTGCGAGTGGTCCGCTCGACCGTCGCAACACGTTGCCGCTGGGCGACGCGCACCTCCTGCCGGGCAGCCTTGACGGCCTGGGCGATTGCCGCCTGCTCCGCCTCCCTGCTTTCCAGCCACGAAGAGTACGGGCTATCAACGACCGTGACGTGATGGTCATAGATCTCAGCCGTGCGGTCCATGAGTTCCAGCAACCCCGCATCGTGGCTCGCGACGATCAGCGTTCCCGGCCACGTCCTCACCATGTCGAGTACGGCATCACGCAGCACTTCGTCGAGGTTGTTGGTCGGCTCGTCGAGCAGTGTGATGGGCGCCGCCCGCAATCGGACGCCAGCAACCGCCAAAGTCATCACTTCCCCACCCGACAAGGTCCCGACCAGGCGGTCCGCATCGATTGCCGTGAGATCCTCGCCCGTCCCCCGGACCGTCCGCAGGGCCTGATCAACCCGGGCCTCGATGTCCCATCCGTCCCCCAGAGCCTCAAAGTGGTCGGGGTCAGTCGAGCCGGCCTCGATGGCTCGCCAGGCGTCCAACTGAGCTCGAACGCCGAGCAGATCGGCAACGGTCGCCTCCGGTAGCTGGGCGATGGTCTGCGGAAGGTATGCGACCTCACCTACGGAAACATGGCCTTCGGTGGGTTGTAGCTGCCCCGCGATCAGGCGCAGCAGCGTCGACTTCCCGCAGCCGTTGGCCCCGACGAGACCCGTGCGGCCCGGGCCGAAGGCCCCGCAGACGTCGTCGAGCACCGCTCCGCCGTCGGGCCAACACAAGGTGAGATGAGAGAAGACGACGGATGAACTCATGGCAGCTCCAATTCGCGACTGGGGAGCTTTCAAGGGGCTCCCACGATGCGCTGAGCCACGGCAGGGTTCAGCGCGGGTCAGAGTTGCCGTGCATCCGTCATGAGATCGTGCCTTCGTCGCGAAGTCGCCCCGTCTGTCACACAGGGCCTGTCGGCCCCAACCGTAGCACCCGCCCCCCGCAGCCCGCATGGCGCACGTCGGTGGTACGCTCAGCGGGTGCCGACCGTCCTGCCTCGGATGTCGGATCTCCCATGTCCTGTGCGGGCAGCACATCCTCACCCTCGGACACGACATGCCTAGCAGGACCGTGCGAATAGCCAGGCACACGGGGTATGCCCTTTTCTCCAATGTCATCTTTGGGCTGGCCGTGTACTTCTCGTATCTGGGGCTGTCGAGGTACTCCCTTCTCCTGGCATACTTCGGGAACCTCGCACTCATTGCTCTCGCTTTGGCGATCGACGAATACAGCATTAGGCTGCTTCAATCGAGAAGGCTCTTCGAGGAGACAAAGGCGGATCATCGCCAGCTGCGATTGTTGGTAGACAGCTTTGTCTCCTTCAAGACGGTCCTGTATCTGTTCTATATTCTTGTCCTGGTCCTCTCACAGATCGTCGACTTCTACCCGTCGCTTGTCGGCGGGCAATTGGGAGGCTTTCTTCTCGCGAACAGGTACAGCGTGGTGCTCGTCGTCGCGTTCGACAAGCTCATCGGACAATTCTCGCAAGATCGAGAAAAGAGAGAGGCAGTCTCAGCCAAGCTCGACCAGTACTTGGCAGAGGACGGCCACCGGTAGCCACCGGAAGAGACGTAGGCGACACCGACTCCACGGCTCAGACCCGTCAAACCGTGGTCACTGCGTGATGACTTCCTCGGTGAACGTGGCACTGGCCTTTGCGCACTGATCCTTGCTCTTCGGGGTGAACGTGATCTTAATCTTCTGCTCTCCTGGGGGTAGCTCGGGAAGGTGGGTGATGATCTCGCCGTCGCGCCGGGCTCTGAGAGTTCTCGTGTAGGTTTTGCCTCCCGCGGTGATGGTGACGTTGCCGGCGACGCCCGTTTGGTAGGGGAGAGGGTCGCCGGGCACCCACACGTGGATGAACACGGTTGCACTTCGGTAGGCGCGTATCGGCCCCCTGTGGACGGAAAGGCGAATGATGGGCCTGACGGTGCCGACGATGACGCGGCCGACATGGGTATTGAGCGCTCGGTAGCCGTCTCGGGCGGCTGCCTTGACCCAAACCGAGAGGATGTGCCCACGGTCCGCCGGGGAGACGGTGTAGGTCAGTCCAGTCGCCCCGGCGATGGGCTCACTGTTGCGAGTCCACTGGTAGGTAGCACCAAGCCCAGGGGCGAGAGGGCCAACCACGCGAAGCTGAGCCCCCACCACACCCTTTCCCGCGACCGAGGTCTTGCTCAGGTCGTACCCGCGCTTGGTGATCCAGACGTCCGGGTATCCCACATTGGCCGATCCCTTCTCGCCGTTGGGGCCGGTAGCGGTGATTCTGACCAAGACGGTCATCCTGGCCTTGCCGTCGTCCGCCGTAGTGGTGTATGACCTCCCCGTCTCGGGGTCGTCACTGCCGCACCACCATTGGTAGCTGTACTTCCAGCCCGGAGGAGG
>Ga0123356_10002306_pt1 | contig 20498 bp, 27 predicted proteins | sample TergutEmb28metaG_2_FD_92546 | JGI IMG/M metagenome (GOLD analysis project Ga0123356, IMG submission 92546) | Embiratermes neotenicus P3 segment gut microbial communities from Petit-Saut dam, French Guiana - Emb289 P3 | ecosystem: Host-associated > Arthropoda: Insects > Digestive system > Gut ... | reverse complement strand
TACGCTGTGGCTGGTAGGCACAAGGGGCGAAGTAGCCGCCGTCCGCGTCAACAGCAATGGCCTCCACCGTACAGCCCAGTGGCCTAAACATTTGCATGACAATTGCAACTCCGCAAATGCCAATGTCGGCGCCGGCCGCACCCCCGAGGAAAGGGCCAATAACTTGGGGGCTTGTTTGCAATAAGGGGCCGGGGAGACGCCATGGGGGGGGGTTGCCCTATACAGGGCCCCCTCCCCATGCTATATTAGAGGAAGGTGCCCTATGGAATTTGCACAACAGGCAATACCCCTTGGAAAAATTAAGAGTTTTGGGCTTTTGGGGCCCAAATATGAGGTAGGGCGGCCCTTGCGTCAGTTGGAGGACGGCGACTGGCTGGTGGAAATAACCGTGGTAGAAACAGGGGAAAAAGCCGAATACCGCCTGACGCGCCTGGTGGCGGACCCGGAGGCGCGCTAGTGTATGCCGTAGCCTTTGACTTGGTGGTGGCGGAAACGGAAAAGCACCACCCTAAGGGCGTCGCCCAGGCCTATGCCGAGGTGGGCGCCGTCCTTGCGGAGCACGGCTTTAGGCGTGTACAGGGCAGCCTCTATATAACCGACGACGAGGACATGGCCAAACTCTTCCTGGCCATTTGGGCCCTGCGCGCGCGCCCATGGTTTCCCAACTCCCTCAGGGACATACGCGCCTTCCGCGTGGAGCAATGGTCCGACTTTACGCCGGTGGTGAAGTTGCCGCCATAAGAGTTAACAGCCATGGCCTGCACCTTGGGGGTGCTGCGGCAAAGGCAGGGGGGTTGCTTTTTGTCTGCCTGCGGGTTAGGCTCCACTGGGAGAGGCCTCTCGTGCGTATATATATGGACAATTGCTGTTATAACCGTCCGTTTGACGACCAGGTTTCCGTGCTTATTCGCCTGGAAACCGACGCGAAGCTGCACCTACAGCAACTCATATATTCCGGAGAGTTGGAGTTATGCTGGTCCTTCGTTTTGGACTATGAGAATGCCGCCAACCCCTTTGAGGAAGTGCGCAACCGCATTCAAGCGTGGAAAGCCCTTGCGGTGGTTGACTGTGCCCTCTCGGAGGGCATTTCCGAGAAAGCCGAGCAACTTATGGGGCTTGGCTTGCGCCAAATGGACGCTGCGCACGTTGCGTGCGCCATTTCCATGGGGGCTGCGTATTTTTTGACGACGGACAAAAAATTGTTGTCCAAGTCCATTGAGGACATTTCTATTTTAAACCCTATTGACTTTATAAGGAGGCGCCATGCGTAGCAACACACTCATAAAAGACGAAGGAATGCGAGTGCTTGCTGAGAAGCTGGGGCTTGTGGACGCGGAGCGTTTCATTGTCCTTTTGCGCAGGGAGCCTTTTGACTATACCGAGTGGCGTCGCCACCTCTACCCGGGGCTTTCCCTGGAAGCCTTCCTGAAAAAAGCGGATGAATTCCGAAGCCTAAGCGCCGCGCCCACGTCGGCCTAAACGGCAACTGGGGGGTGCTGCGGCTAAGGCCTCTACCCTCTAAGGGGGGCGGCCCAGGGCGTTTGCAACCTCAAACTGGGCAATGAGGGGCACATGGTCCGAGAGTCCATGGAAGGGGCTGTCCACGTCCCCAAAGCGGCGCGTATCCGCCATATTTTTCCACACAATTCCCCCCGAGGAAAAAATATGGTCCAAATGCAGCCGAAGGTTCATAAACCCGGCCGTGGCAAAGTCCGCTTCCTGCTTCAGCAAGGCCCTCACATCCGCCAAGCGTCCCTGGGCCACCAGCATTTCATAGACGGGCGAGTGTGGCCAAGCGTTGAAGTCTCCGCAGACGACGAAGGGGGTTTGGCCTTGGGTAGCCTCTATATAATTGAGGAGGCGTCGGGCCTCCAAAATTTGGTTTTGGCCGAAGCCCATTTTTTGTTTGGAAAGCCAATAGCCCTTCGTCAAAGGCGAGGGCAAACTCAAATGGGTATTATAAACGTGCAGTTTTTTATGGGTTTTCACTTCTTCCAGCAAAAGGTGGGCGCAAATGCGGGTTTGTTTGAGGCGTCCCAAGAGGGGTTGAAGGGGGCTATTCCGTGTTAAAACATGGGGTTGTATGCTTTCATTCAGGACGCGCAAGCTGGCGTTATCTATAAAAATAGCCAACCCCGTCGTATAAAATATAAACTTTTTAAACCGGTAGGCATGTGCAGGGAAATAATAGCCCTCATAGGGGAAGGGCAGGCCTTTGTCCTCAAAAGCGGTTTCCCATGCGTCCCTAAACGTGTCCATTTGGGCTTTACCTGGGGAAAGCGTCCTCAAGGCCCGCAGGGATTTGAATTCCATCTCCTGGAGGCAGACAATGTCCGGCAAGGGTTGGAGGTTGGACAGGGCCGCAGCAATGTCTCTTTGCGGTTTTTTTCCACTCCACATTCCTTTGGAGTCGTTGCTAAAATAATGAATGTTATAGCTGAGTATCCTCATGGGCAAACCCAGGCCTATGGAAAAGCCTGCCCCTGGCGCCAAGTCCTTTTTTAAAACAAGCCGGCTTTCGTTTATTTTGTCGGCTTCTCACAATCCGTTTTGCACGTCTCCACGGCTTTTTTGCATCCAGGCGCACAATGCGGATGGTCTGCCTTCTTCAACTGCTCCTTGCAAACCCTTATGCAGGGGGCTTGGACTTCGCTGCAACGTTTTTTACATTCATACACACGGCTTCCTTGCGCCGAGGCCAAGCCTGCCCATACCATGCCTACATAAATGAGTTCTCTTCGCATCTTCCTGTCCAACCCTGTCTACGGTTAAGCCCTCTCTTGCTTCCCTTCGGCATCGCTTTGCCTCAAAGCAACTCAAAACCATGCCACAAGCCAACACTTCATCATGTCTTCAAGGGCAGAGCAAGTCCGTGTGTCCCAGGGAGGGGGGGCCTAAGCGTCATTGCTGTCCACCAAGCCCAAAATGGCTTCGGGGCTATGGGCTGTCAGCAGGGCCTTTCTGAAGGAGGCGTTGCGAAACAGGCGGGAAATGCGGGCCAAGGCTTTGAGGTGGGAGGCGGGCGTGCTGAGTGGAGAAACCAAGGCGAAGAAGAGGTGGCTGGGTTTTTTGTCAAAGGCGTCAAACTCGATGCCTTGTTGGCTGATGCCCAGACAGCCCACCAAAGTGCCGAGCTTCGGCAATTTCCCATGGGGAATGGCCACCCCTTCCCCCAAGCCTGTGGAGCCCAGTTTTTCGCGTGCTTCGAGGGTTTGAAAAAAGTCATTTGCAGAAATATTTGGGTGCGCACATGACAGCATTTGAGCGAGCTCTCTGAGCAGAGCCTGTTTGTTTTGGGCTTGAAGGTGGAGGCAAATGGCTTTGGTGGAGAGCAACTCAAGAATGCGCATGTCAACTTGTCTTTAGCCAGGCTGTTTCCCAAGCGCAAGCCTGACAAATGCGCTAGGGAAAGAGTTTGTGAGATTTTTAAGTTTAGGTTGTCTGTTATTGGGGTTGGCCTGCACCGCAAGGCCGCAAACGCATGGGGAGTTGGCGCAACCGGCTCCTGTCGCTCAAGAGCCCGTTTCTGCTGAGGCGTCCGTTGTGGAGGCTTCTGCCGGGGAGGCCAAGGCTCCTGTTGTAGAGGCAAGGCTGTCCGAGGAGGCGGCGCGTGTGGAGGTTTTGCTTTCCAAGCTGAGCCTGGAGGAGAAGTTGGGGCAGATGATGATGGTAGGCTTTGGGGGGCGGGAGTTAGACGAGGCAGCGCGGGCCATGTTGGAGCGTTTTCACGTGGGGGGCATTTGCCTGTTTAAGCGCAACATTTTTTCCAGTCTGCAAGTGGCTTTGTTGAACGACGCCATTTATCAACTTTTTGAGGGGAAGATACCGCCTTTTATTGCGGTGGACCAGGAGGGGGGAAACGTCATTCGCATAGACGACTCTCCTTTGTTGTTGCCCAGTGCGATGGCTTTGGGTGCGGCGAACTCGGAGGCATTGGCTTTGAAGGCGGGAAAAGCCCTGGGGGAGGATTTGGGGTTGTTAGGGTTTAACATGAATTTAGCTCCCGTAGTGGAGTTAAACCTCAACTTACAAAACAGTGTTGTAGGCACGCGCTCCTTTGGCAGCGACCCCGACAGGGTAGCCCAATTGAGCAAGGCCTTCATACGTGGGCAGCAAGGCGCCCAAATGGCAACGGTGGCCAAGCATTTTCCCGGGCATGGGCATTCGGCCATAGACTCTCACAAGGACTTGCCGGCGCTGGAGGAGACGGAGGCCCAAATGTTGGCCCAATGGGGGCCTTTCGAGGCGGTTATTGCCCAAGGTTTGGATGCGGTGATGACGGCGCATGTGGCTTTGCCCAAAATTTCCGGAGACCATTTGCCGGCGACGCTTTCGCCGAAGTTGCTGGGGGGAATGTTGAGAGGCCGTCTAAATTTTGAAGGGGTGGTGCTAACGGACGAGTTGGAGATGGAGGCTGTCTCCGGGCAATACTCAGCGGGCAATGCGGCCATAATGGCCATTGAAGCGGGGGCGGACATGGTGTTGATTCCGTGGCAGGCGCAGAAGAAGGAGGAGGTTTTTCTCGCTTTGCATGAAGCGGTGATGCAGGGCCGTTTGTCCGAAGAGCGGGTGAATGTTTCTGTGAGAAGGCTGTTGTCGCTCAAATTGAAACGGGGGATGTTTGCGCCTTTGCCGCCTCTGTCAGAGCGCCGGAAGCGTTTGGGGGGGAACCGGGCGCTTGAAGCGCAAATTGCGGAGGCGGCGCTGACGTTGTTGAAAAACCAAAACCAGCTTTTGCCTCTGGGGCCTCAGCTTCGCCTTGCCGTCTTCACACAAGAGCCGGCTTTGGCGGAGTTGCTTTCAAAAAAACGCTCCACAGAAACTTTTCCTCTGTCGGCTGTTTTGCAAAAGTCTGCAAAGCCCAACAAGGCGCTGCAGCGTGCAGCCCAAGCCGATGTGGTGGTGGTTGGCTTCAGCTCCGCCCGCCAGCTTCCTGCGCTGCACGCACTGGCTGCGGCGGCCAAAAAATTGGTGGTGGTGGTTTTGGGCAACCCTGCGCTGCTCAAAGGGCTTCCTGAAAATGTGGAGGCGCTTCTCCTCACCTATTCCTATTTGGCGACGCCTCAGAAGGCGGCCGCGCGCGCCCTGCTGGGTGAAACGGAAACACCCGGCAAGCTGCCTGTGGCCGCAGGGAAATTTCCCATAGGCCACGGCATGTCGCTTCGGAAAGCACAGGAAAAAAGCAAGACTAATTAACGGTATTTTGTATGGGTTTAGGGGGGGGGCGTGTGGCTTCAATAAGGCCATAGTGTCCGTCTTTACGTCTATAAATAACATTCAGCTCCGCGGACTGCGTATTGGTAAAAACGATGAAGTCATTGTCGAGCAAGTCCATTTGCATAACGGCTTCGTCGACGGTCATCGGCTTGGTGACAAACTCGTTGGTTTTAATGACGCGCGGGTGAAGGGCAATGCCGCTTTCTTCGGCTTCAGAGACTTCCATCACATCATGGCGGATGTGCATTTCCGTCTCCTCATGAATATATTCAGGCGGGCGCTCGTGGCGGTTGTGGCTTTTCAGCCTATCCTTATAGCGGCGCAGTTGTTTTTCAATGCGCTCCATGGCCTTGTCGATGGAGGCATACATGTCCTCGCTTTTTTCTCTTCCGCGAAGGACGAAGGGTCCGGAAATGAGGGTAATGTCAGCCTGGTGCAGGTGGCGTTCCAGAGAGAGGACGACGTGGGCTTCTCCGGCCCTATCCAAATATTTATTCGCTTTCTCTACCTTGTCTTGGGCATAATTTTTTAGACTGTCAATAGGGTCCATATGGCGGAAAGTAATGTTCATTTGCATGCGCTCAAATCTCCAATGCAAGCAGGACAGCGTTGCTCAAGCGTTGTTGAGGGAAGCCCAAAAGCATTCTCAAACTTTCGCCTTGTTTCTGGCTGGCCAAAGGCCGTCGGCATAAAAGCAAAAGGCTGAGAGTGTCTTTTGGGCACAATTGAATTCTAATGGAAACCCAAACGTTTTTGTGGAGAAAACCGCCAGGCTCTTTGTTGTCTGTAGCAGGGTGTGCACACTGTAGCCTTTTGTATTTGCACCCCTATTCCCAGGGGGGCAGGGGGGGATATTTTCCACCCCAGGGGGGGGAGGGGGGGGTTGGCCTATGAAGTCCGCCAAGGGGGCTTGTTTTGGCCAGGCGAGGGAGGGCTTGCTTGGCCCCGGGGTTGTGATAGAAGGCGCCCGGGACAAGGCGTTTGGGTATTCCATAGGCATAGGGAAGGGGCGGCCAGGGTATGGTTATGCAAGCCTACCCGCTTTTGTTTCGAAGGAAGGGAGAGATGGCCGAGCGGCTTAAGGCGCACGCCTGGAAAGCGTGTGGACTCGAAAGGGTCTCGAGGGTTCGAATCCCTCTCTCTCCGTTTCTGTTATTGAGGGGGGGGTACCCTTCAAGCCAAGTCTGTTGCGAAGGTGCAAGGAAAACATTTTTTGCATGGAATGCCATGAGGGGGGGGGCATGTTGGGCTGCCGTCGTTTAGGGGGGGGGCTATTTATGGGCCTATTTTTTAGCAGGGGGTGTTGAAGGGGGCAGCCCGGCGGGGTTAACCCGGGGCAGCTGCGGCGTATCCTGTATTTTATCCCTGTCAAAGGCCCTTTCGGGGCTGCCGATGCCGTCGGGTGTTTTAACGGCCAATCTTTCTCTGGCAGCGGCGATGGCGATTTGTACCGTTTGGGGGTTAGGGTGGTTACGCAGGGAGAGGGCCCACCAGTGGATGGCGCGCTCCTCGTCGCCGTCCATGGAAGCCAGTTTTCCCAACTCAAAGAGGGCCTGGGGGGCCAAGGGCGAGTCGGGGAAGCGCTGTACCAACTCGGAGAAGGCGTGGCTGGCCTCGTCCAGGGTTTCTTTGGACATGGCGAGGGCCTGGGCATGGAGGAAGAGGGCCTCCTGGGCGATAGGGGAGTGGCTATAGGCGAGGGGTTTAGACTCCAGGGCGGCCTGCGGGTAGTTTTTATCCTCGAAATAGAGGCTGGCAATTCTCAAGGCCACCACTTCGGCCTGCTCATGGGTTTGGCTTTTAACGGCACTGAGGCGGGCGATAGCTCCGGGCAAGTCCGCGAAGTGGTTCAGTTGTATTTCGGCCAAAAGCATATGGGCGTTTTGCGTCAGTGGAGAATCGGGGCATTCTCGGGCGAGTTGTGCATAGAGTTTGGCGGCGCGTGAGGGGTTATTGGCATGCAAATAATAGGCGTCGGCCGTACCCTTGAATATGCGCGAGCGCAAAGTGCAGTCGTCCTCCGTGCGCAAGGCGCCCAAGGCCTGCTCATAGTGGACGAGGGCTTTTTCATAGTCTCCTGAAACCCAAAAGGCTTCTGCCTGGTGCAAGGCCTGCTCCGCGCGCGGTTTGCAGGCCAACAAAGCGAGGGTGCACAGGGCCGCCGGCCCCAGGTATTTTCGTCGCAGAGGGCACAGGCATGGTTGACGCCGTCGACGCTGTGGCCAAGCCGCTCCTGAGTGTGGGTGCATAGGATTCCATTTCCCTGGCGTGGGCCGTCCATGGGCCCAAGACAAGGATATGCGTGGGCCTTCTTGTCTTCAAGAATTTGGTCCGTGTCTTAAGTTTGAAATATGTCCCCAAGCCGTGTAGCGTGCAGGCCTTGGCAACCGAAGACTTGAGGTTGATTCGCCGGACGAGAAAAGGCGACGCAGCTGCTTTTAGGCAACTGATAGAGCGCTACCAACGCAAGGTATACGCGATTGCCTTCGGCATGCTGAAAAACCGCGAAGAGGCTTTGGACGTTGCGCAGGAGGCCTTCATCAAAATCCACCAGCATGTGGACTGTTTTAAAGGGGAGTCCTCGTTTTATTGTTGGCTCTACCGGATAGTCTACCATTTATGCATAGACATATTGCGCAAGCGCGGAGGGGGGAGTTTTACCCACATAGAGTTAGAGGAGGGGTTGAAGCTTGAGGAGGAGGGGCAGGCCTCCTACGGGTGGATGGAGGCAGGGCTTGGGGGAAGTCCGCAGAAGTGTTTGTTGCAAAAGGAGTTGGCGGGGAAGCTTCAGGAGGCCTTGGAGGCGCTTCCTGAAATATACCGGGCTATTTTTTTGCTAAGGGAGGTGGAGGGCATGAGTTATGAGGATTTGGCCCGTACCTTACAAATACCCAAGGGGACCGTCATGTCGCGGCTTTTCCATGCGAGGGCCAAAATGCAGAAGCAGCTTTCCCCCTACATGGAGGAGGTTTTGGCCCCCTCAAAAAAAGGGAAGGGGGCGTGAATTTAAATGAAGGCCGCACGTCACAAGGGAAGAGTGTGTGCATGAAGACGGAAGTTGGCATATCAGCCCAAGGAAGCGTTTAAATGGAAACGGAGGTTTAGGTTTAGTCAAACAGGCCATGGAAAACCCGGCGCACAAAAAGTTTCGTCCCCTGCTTTCCGCCTTTATGGACGGAGAGTTGGGCCCGCGTGAGCGCAGGCTGGTGGAGCGCCACTTGGCTTCGTGCAAGGAGAGCGCGCAGGAGTTGGAAGCCTTGCAGGCGCTTTCCGAGGGCATACGTACGGCGATGGAGGAAGCCGCGGAGGAAGAGGACTGGTCCACCTTTGCGAGCGAAGTGTTGGCGCAGTTGCCCCCGGAGAAGCTGCCCTTTTTTCAGCGGCTAAAAATACAGCTTGTCGAGTCCTTCACCTACCAACGGGGTTGGGTTTTGGCGGGGGCCTGTGCCCTTCTTCTTGTCTGTTTGAGTACTTATATATGGATGCGTCCGGCTGAACCTGTGGGCTATGGAAGTCCCCATTTGTCCATTCAAACCGTCACGGCCAAAGCGGGCGCTTCGTTGAAAACCATTATTACCCAGACAGAGAGTGGGGACGCGGTGGTTTGGCTGGTAGAAGAGACAGCGCCCGAGGGGGAGGGGGTTAGCCCGGAGCTATTGGAGGAGGGGCCTCCTTTAGGTTTAGAAGGCAGGCAGGAGAAGGGGGGGGCCCTATGAGGATATTTTTCCTATGCTGTCTCTCTATGCTGTTGCCGTCCTTCTCCTGGGCTGCGGACTCGGTGGAGGTGCGCATTGCTGTTGTTTTGGTGAAGGAGAAGGACCCTGAAGCCGACAAAACCCTGGAAACTTTTCCAGACATGCACCGGCGCTGGCATGAGCAGCACAGAAAGCACGAAGCCCGCAGAGGGGTGGAGGAGGGCGACAAGCTGGAGGCTGAGGATTTGCAGCCCATGCAGAAGGCTTTGGCGCGTCGTCGCCACTATGGCTGGTTCAAACGTTTTTCCAAAAAGCGCGCCACGGTTGGCGCCCAAGGGGAAGCCATTGAGTTGCCGGGGGGGGCTCAAGCGACGGTACGCCTCAAGGAGTTGAAGGACGACATTGCCACCTTGGTGGTTTCTCTGCCGAGCACAGAGACCACCTATCAACTGGGGCGTACCGGCACCCTCTATTTGCAAGCCGGCAAGCACGAGGAGACGGAGGTTTGGGTTGTCATTTCTCCGGCCAAGCATTTCCGCTAACCGGCGCATACCCAAAACCACAAGGCGTTAAGGGCAGGAGGGGGGGGTAGGGCAGGTGGCGACAGGGTGCTGTGAAAAGTGGGGGGCAAAAGCCATTTAGGCTGAACATTCCTTTGCTTTTGCAGGCTCTTGCTTTTAGGCAACTCATAGACAGGTTTTGGACAAGGCAAGCACCTGTTCGACTGCATACGGCATAAGGAGTAAAGCGTTTGTCCCAGCTCATAGAAGAATTCGAGGATGTTGCCCAGCGGGAGTTGATACTCCAACGTGACAGGTTGGCCACGCTGGGGACCTTGTCCGCAGGGCTTGCCCATGAAATTAATAATCCTCTGGCCTATTTGCTGGCCAATTTGCGGTTTTTAAGCCGTGAAATTTTCGACCTCAAGACGCAGTTGGAAACAGGAAGAAAGTCGTTGGCGGACGCAGAGCCTTTGTTTGAAGAATGGACGAAACTTCTGTCGGAGTCTGTTGAAGGCCTTCAGCAAATTGGCAGGCTTGCGAAGGACATGCAGGGGTTTGCGCGCAGCAACTCAAACCAGGAAGAGCGGTTTGAAATGCAAGAAGTCATTGAGTCTGCGCTGCGTATTGTTTGGCATGAGTTGAAGAACCGCGTTTTGCTCAAAAAGAATTTCGAGCGTTTGTTGCCGCGCCTATGGGGAAACCCATCTCAAATACAGCAGGTTTTCATAAACTTGCTGATAAATGCCGTCCAAGCCATCAACTTGCCGACAGGGGTATTGGGGAAGATAGAAATTGTCTTATCGCGAAAAGAGAATGGTGTTTTGGCTGTTATCCAGGACAATGGCCCGGGAATTCCTGCTGAGCATATGGACAAGCTTTTTGACCCATTTTTTACGACGAAGGCTTTTGGAAAAGGCACCGGCCTCGGCTTGTATATTTGCAAGCAATTGGTTGTCCGACACGGCGGCTATTTGCGCCTGGAAAGCAACTCTGGACAGGGCACTCAGGCCCATGTCTGGCTTCCTGCACACACTGCCGTTAATTGAGCGCCTTTTCACAAAGGCGACGTTATAAAGCCGGTTAATGTAAGGAGCTATGGCCCTCATCCGCCTCTATGGGGCCATATTTGGCCTCATAGCGAGCCAAGCTGTCTTTAAAGGTGGCCAGCAAACGTTTCATATGTTTGGGGCTGGTAATAATGCGGCTGAGCACCTTGGCGCGGTTTTGCTGCGGCTGAATAAAGAGGAAGTCCAGGGTGAATTCCGTCTCGCTCAGGTTGATGAGGGCCATGTTGCAATAGAGGCCATTGGCGACTTGCTCATCCAAAACAATTTGGAGTTGTACTTCAGGGGGGGGCGCTTCTTCAGACATAGCGAAGGCATAACATGTCTGGGCAAAAGCGCAGGCGGTTTTTTGGAAGGGCCCCTCAATAGGCCTTGCAAAAAACCACACGGCCCACCGAGGGCTTGCCGGTTTTGACGCACAGGCCCTTCTCCTGAGGCAAATTGAAAGGACGGTTGCGGGTGCTCAGGCCCAACTCCTGCTTAATTTGCGCCTCCGTGGCCGCCTCCCCATCCCAATGCGCCAACAAAAACCCCGCATCCGCCTTCTCACACATCTCTTCCCATGAGTTGACGACAAAAGTGTTGTCGGCAACCAACTTTTGAGCGCGCACAAACAAATCCTTTTGCATGTTTTCCAACTCCGCGGCCACACGCTCCACCACACTGTCCAGCCCCACCACCTGCTTCTCAGCCGTGTCCCTGCGCGCCAGCACGCATTGGCGCTTGGCCAAGTCCTTGGGGCCCAACTCTATGCGAAGGCAGGCCCCCATCATCTCCCACTCGTGGAATTTGAAGCCCGGGCTGGTGGACTCGTCCTCGTCCAACTTGCTGCGTATGCCCTTGGACAAAAGCTCCGCGTGAATGTTTTTGCAGGCCTCCACGGAAAGAACAAAATCCTCTTTTTTGCCGATGGGAATGAGCACCACCTGCACCGGCGACAACTTCGGCGGCAACACCAGGCCCTTGTCGTCCGAGTGCGTCATCACCAGCGCGCCGATGAGGCGCGTGGAAACACCCCACGAGGTTTGGTATACATAATGTTGTTGGCCGTCTTTGCCTTGGTATTGCGTGCCGAAGGCCTTCGCAAAATTCTGCCCGAGGTTGTGGGAGGTGCCCGCTTGCAGGGCCTTTTTGTCCTGCATGAGGGCTTCAATGGAATAGGTGCTGACGGCGCCGGCAAACTTCTCGCTGTCGGTTTTTTGTCCGCACAACACCGGCATGGCCATCCACTCCTCGGCAAGACGCCGGTAGACGTCCAGCATGCGCAGCGTCTCCTCTTCGGCTTCCTTCTCCGTGGCATGGCAGGTGTGCCCCTCCTGCCAGAGGAATTCCGAGGTGCGCAAAAACAGCCGCGTGCGCATTTCCCAGCGCACCACATTGGCCCATTGGTTGACCAGCACCGGCAAGTCCCTGTGGCTTTGTATCCACTTGGCGAAGTTGGCGTTGATGATGGTTTCAGAGGTGGGACGCAACACCAAAGGCTCCTCCAGCTTGCTGCCGCCCGCGTGCGTCACCACGGCCAGCTGCGGCGAAAAACCTTCGACGTGCTCGGCCTCCTTGTGCATATAGGACTCGGGAATGAGCATGGGGAAATAGGCGTTTTGGTGCCCCGTCTCCTTAAACATCTTGTCCAGCACGCTTTGGATGTTTTCCCAAATGGCATAGCCGTGGGGGCGGATAACCATGCAGCCCTTTATTTCGGAATAGTCCGCCAGCTTCGCGCGGCGGACCAACTCCACATACCAGTCGGAAAAATTCTCTGCCCTCGTCGTCAACTTTTCAGCCTGTGCCATAAATTCCTCCTTGTGGCCCAAAGCGGCGCCGGTTTCAAGAAGTCACTGCTTTGCGTTTTATTGTTTGTTCGGAAAAACCGTTTTGACAAACAATTGCTGCGCCGCCTCTTCCAACAAAGCTTCCATCCCCTCGCCGGTGTGCGCACTCAAAATGACGCCGCCATAGGTTTGGCGCATCTGCTGCGCGGCTTCAAAACCCAGCCTGTCGGCTTTGTTCCACACCAAAAGGCGCGGCTTGTCCAAAAGCGCCAACTCCTCCAGCAGGGTTTCTACGGCGCGCAGGTGCTTTTCGGCGGCTGCGTCGGACACGTCCACAAGGTGCAAAAGCAAGTCCGCGCTGTGCAACTCCTCCAGCGTCGCCCTAAACGCCGCCAACAAGTCCTTGGGCAAGTCGCGGATGAAGCCCACCGTGTCTGAAATGATGACTTCGCGCTCCCTGGGGAAACGCAGGCGGCGACTCAAAGGCTCCAAAGTGGCAAACAGCTTGTCCTCGGCCAAAGCAGAAGCGTGCGTCAACGCATTGAGCAGCGTGGTTTTGCCCGCGTTGGTGTAGCCCACAATGGAAATCAACGGCAACTCCCGCTTTTGACGCAGCATGCGCCGCGTCTTGCGGCTTTGCAGAATGTTTTCTATGCCGCGCTCCAACTGTACAATACGCTCCCTGACGCGGCGCCTGTCCACCTCCAGCTTGGTTTCGCCGGGGCCGCGCGTGCCGATGCCGCCGGCCAAACGCGAGAAGGACGTGTCGGACTGGGAAAGCCGCGGCAACAAATATTTGAGTTGGGCCAACTCCACCTGCAACTTGCCTTCGGCGCTTTGCGCGCGCTGCGCAAAAATGTCGAGAATGAGTTGCGTCCTGTCAATCACCTTCAGAGAGGCCGCCTTGGCAATGTGGTGGGCTTGGCTGGGGGAGAGGTTTTGGTCGATGACGGCCACCTCGGCCATCTTCTGCATGGCCAGAAGGTTCAACTCCAACAGCTTGCCCTTGCCCAGCAGGGTTTTGGCTTCGTGCGTTTTGCGCAACTGCACCACGGTGCCTGCCACTTCCAGGCCCGCCGTCCTCGCCAACTCCTCCAACTCGGCCAACCTCTCCTCCGCCTCCCTGCGGGACTTGCCCACTTGCACGGTTACGAGAAGGGCCCTCTCTTGGTTGGTGCGCCGCGTTTGCGCATAGAGGCGTCCAAATTCCTCCTCCAGGGCTTGCACCAGGGCTTGGGCGTCGGGTTGTTGGGACAACGTCATTTCCTGGGTTTGCCAAAGCGCCCCCTCTCCCTCTCCCTCCCTTGCCCCTCCACCCCCTCCTGCCAATAGGTGGCCTAAAAATAATTTCTCTAGCTCGCCCTCTGTATTCATACCCAGGGCTACCACCATGTCTAAACGTAAGAGGGCTAAGTCCGTTAGGTCGTCCTGCGAGAGCGGCTCCCCCTTCAGGTGCGTGTGTACCAAACGCAGGCCGCGCAAACGGTGGCTGCCGGCACGCATACGGCCGATGTCGGGCAACTCCAGACGGTGGGCGTCGCCGACTACCACCCACTCTACCTCCCCTTTGCGGGACAATAACACCCCTACCTGCCGCGAAGTCATCCGCGAAAATTCCACCAAATGCTGGGCCAACCCCAGGGAAACCACCTCGCCGGGCAAACTCCTGCGCCGGTAGGTTTTGCGCAGCTTCTCCAACTCGCTGGGCTTGAGTCCCAGGAGTTTGCCTTGAGGGGTTTTCACGGCGCCCCCGGCGGGCCACTTGGCGGGCCCTGAAAGAAAAAGAAGGACAGTAGCTGCGGCATGTGCAATAGAGCGCTTCCACACTAGCCCAAGCGCATGGGTTTGGAGTGGTTTTTTCGCAAAACTTCAGCACGGGGAGGCCGTTATATGAGGGACAAGCGTTTGCAAAATGTCCAAAGGGGCTGGCTTGCGCCGTCGGAGGGGGGGCATACCTTAAAGGGGTTTTAGGGAAGGCTATGTGGAAACTGTTTAAATGGAGTTTTAAAACCGCCCTAGGCCTAGGGGTAGCCTGGGTAGGGCTGGCCGCCTGGGTAGGCCATTATGGGCGTATAGCCGGCAAGGAGGAGGGGGAGGGGGAAAAGCCCCAAGGGGAGGCCATTGTGGTGATGGGCGCGCGGGTATTGCCGCGGGGCAGGCCCTCCCCGGCGCTGCGTGCGCGTGCGGAGCGTGCGGCCCGGCTTTTCCATGGGGGCGCGGCGCCGCTTTTGCTGGTGAGTGGCGGCAAGACGGACATGCCCAAATCCGAGGCCCAAGCCGGCTGTGAGGTGGTGGTGCAGAAAAACGTGCCCCTGTATGCCTGCCTCTTGGAGGAGCAAAGCCGCTCCACGGCGCAAAACGCCGAGTTTTCCGCGCCGCTTTTGAGGCAGCGCGGGGTACGCCGCATTGTTTTGGTTTCCGACGGCTATCATTTGTTGCGCGCCTGCGCCCATTTTCGCCGCGAGGGTTTTTCGGTGTTGCCTGTGGCCTCGGGGCGCGCCCTGCACTGGCGCGACGCCTTGTATTGGACAGCGCGTGAGGCCGTTGCGCTGCTTTCGCGGCCGTGGCTGCTGTGGTGGGCCTTTGAGCGGGACGGGGGGCAGCCCAGGCCCTAAAAAACAAAGCGGGGGGGCCTCACTTTGAAATTTTGGGCCCTTCTTCCTCCCCTCCCCCTCCTCTTCTGTTATAGGGGGGGTATGGCTCAGCAACTGCTCGTGTTTATGCTGCCCGAAGACGAAAGGGCTTTTGTGCATATGTTGGAGCCCTATGCCTTGGAGGCCTTCCCGCGCCGCATTCCCGAAGGCTATAAAAGCCCCAAAGTCTGCCTCAAAAATTTTGAGCGCCTCCCTGAAGAAGCCCTCTATTTGGCCTTCTCCCAAGCGGCCCCTTTGCAGGTGGACAAAATAAAACGCGGCCCGGACAAGGGCAAACTGCGCATCAATGAAATTTTTTCTCCGGTTATTTTTTGGGAGCGCTGCATACAGGAAACCCCCGGAGAGTTGCTGTGCGGACAACTGTGGGCCCAGCTGGAAGTAAGGCCGGAAACAGGGCGACGCCTGGCGGCGCCGGACGCTTTTCGCAGCCTCTATTTGGAGGTGGAGTCCCGCATTAAAAAAAGCTTCCGCAAAGGACACCCCAAAGGCTATTGGGTAGGCAAAGAGGCCGCTATGGCCCATAAGGCGGGTCGGTTGAAATTGTTGGCCAGTCGGCTTAAACCCTCCCTTGTAGGCTTAGCTCGCCTCCATTAGGGTGGTTTTATATGAATCTGCTGCAACACATGGATGGAAATGTGGAGGCCTGCAAGCTGGGGCTAAAGAGGTTTCTGCCGGCAGAAACCCCCCTACCCCCGTCCAAGGGGGCCATGGAGGCGTCTGGCCGCACCCACTTTCACCTAACACCGGTCTCTAAAATAAAACCCGTCTGGCTTGGAAAGTTTTTATGTCCTCTCTACGTCCCCTCCTCCTGGTTTGCCTCTGTGTCGCCCCCTTGTCGGCATGTAACCCCCACCGCCATTATATGGCCGTAGCCCCCGGTATGTCCCAAGAGGAGGTGAGGGAAACCATGGGGCAAAGGCCGACGGCCTTTTTGGACCATGGCCTGGGTTATGTTAGCTGGAAATATGGCGATAACTATTGCATCCTGTTTAGGGATAATGCCGTTATTTCTAAAAATATGATGCGGGCCCTCGCCCAAGAGGCCACCTCCCCTAAGGGTGAAGCCCTGCCCCACCCCTCCCGGCCCCCTGCCTGCCCCTTGCCCAAACTCCCCCCGGCTACCCCCCCTGAAAATGGGTTTCCCTAAAACACGGAGAGGGGGTACCCCCCCCTTGCCCCCAACTCGCAAGCCTCCAACACTACCCCCCCCGTGGGCCATGGAAACGTCTGTCTGCACGCACTTCAAAGTGAAACCGCCCTAGCCCATAAAATACATTCCGTCCATTTTAGAAGCCTTGTCGTCAAAACTCACCGTATGCCTGCAACCCGCACGTTGGCCACTGCGCTGAATGAGACAGTCCGCAAACTCGACGTTGTTTTTTGAAAAAACACCCAGCGCCTGCTGAATGGTTTCCGCATTTTCAAGAACCAAGGCTTTTGTCTTCAGTAATACATTAACAACATTTATAATTTCTGTTTTGGGGGAGGCATAGCAGCTTTGCAGCACCCAAACCAACTCTATAAGCGCCACCATGCTGACAAAGCCGGGGGCTTCAGGCGTCAACGCCTCCATAAGCTCCGCCGCGCGCGCGGACTGTTTTTCGTCGTCCTGCGCTATATAGCGGACGAGGACGTTGGTGTCCAACCCCGTCAAAGGCCTGCGCCCCTTGCGGCAATGGCGGTGGACATTTCCTCTATGCTTATGGTTTTTTGGGGTTTTTTCACCAATCCTTTGAGTTGTTGCACGCAGAGGTTGGCGGCCACAATGGCGAAAGCGCCCTTTTCAATTTCGACAAAACCCACACAGTCGCCTTGTTTCAACCCCAAGGCCGCCCTTATTTCTATGGGAATGGTTACCTGCCCTTTGGAGGTTATTTTCCTTTGCGGGTTTTTGAGGCCAGGGCTTTGAGTATGAGTTTGTGCCATAGGTATTACTATAGGGTAATGCTTTTAGAAAGTCAAGGAGGGGCCGCATGCCTCCGGCGTCGCTTGGGCTGTACCCCCCCTAAAAGAGGGTATGGGTTGAAACGAAACCTAAAACGTGGAGAGGGGGGCGTGCGGCAAAAAACGCAACTCCGGGTGCTGGCTCTGCGCATGCTCCAAAGCCCACTCGTCCCTAAACAGTACCAGCGGACGGCCCTCCCTGTCTTGTACTGTCTGGCGGTTGCCCTCCCAGTCAAAGGCCGAAGGCTCAAACTTCTCCCCCACTACCCAGCGCGCACGCGAAAAATTCAGACGCTCCAAAACAATGTCCGCCCCATATTCATGCTGCATACGGAATTTTAATACCTCCAGTTGCAGCTCGCCTACCACGCCCACTATGGGGTCCTTCATCCCCATCCGCCAACGCTCAAATACTTGCACCGTACCCTCCTCGGAAAGCTGCTCCAACCCCTTCTCCACCTGCTTGCGCCGCAAGGGGTTTTGCGCGCGTACCGCTACAAAATGCTCCGGGGAAAAACGCGGCAAATCCTCAAATGAAAAATCCCCCCCCTCCACCAGCGCGTCCCCTATGTGCCATATGCCGGGGTCATAAAACCCCAATACGTCCCCGGGCCAGGCCTCCTCTACTGCCGTACGCTCCTGCGCCAACAACTGGCTGGGGTTGGTGAGGCGTATTTCTTTTTGCAGGCGCGGGCAAAAGGCCGACATGCCGCGCGCATATTTGCCGGAAACCACACGTACAAAAGCCATGCGGTCCCTGTGGGAGGGGTCCATGTTCGCCTGTATTTTGAAGACAAACCCGGAAAAACCCCGGCGCGTGGGCGCTATCCACCCCTGCGTGGAGTTTCGCCCCAGGGGTGGGGGGGCCAGGCCCAAAAACGAGTCCAAAAAGGGACGCAGCCCAAATTGCGTCATGGCGCTGCCAAAATAAAGCGGGGAAAGCTTGGCTTCGCTGACGGCTTGCGCGGAAAACAACTCCCCACCCCCTTCTAATAACTCTATTTCCTCTAGGAGGGTGGCCCTCTCCCCCTCACTCAACAACCCCTCCGCCTCCGCCTCCTCTAGGGAAACTACCCGCTCCTCTATGAAGGCCTCCCCCCCTTTGTTGTCGTTAAATACAATAAGGGCCTTTTGTCTTAAGTCGTATACCCCCCTAAACTCAGGCCCACTCCCTAGGGGCCAATTCATGGGGCAACAGGCAATGCCTAATACTTTTTCTACCTCGTCCATTAACTCTAGGGGGGGACGGCCATAGCGGTCTAACTTGTTGATAAAGGTGAATACCGGAATGCCCCGCAGCTTGCATACCTGAAAGAGTTTTATGGTTTGGGGCTCCACGCCTTTGGCCGCGTCCAGCAACATAACGGCCGCATCCGCAGCGGACAGCGTCCTATAGGTGTCCTCGGAAAAGTCCTGGTGCCCGGGGGTGTCCAGCAGGTTGACGGCAAACCCCCTATAGGCAAATTGCAGCACGGAGGAGGTGACGGAAATGCCGCGCTCCTTCTCCAACTCCATCCAGTCGCTGGTGGCAAATTTTTTGGCTTTGCGCGCTTTGACGCTGCCGGCCAAATGAATGGCCCCCCCCAGCAACAGCAATTTCTCCGTCAGCGTCGTCTTCCCCGCGTCAGGGTGGCTAATAATGGCGAAAGTACGGCGCTTAGCGAGTTGGGTTTCCAATTCTTCAGGCATGGCGTTTTGCGAATAGCTGCTTCTTTTGAGGTTTTCAAAAATATTTATTTTTCCCCCCTGGCGGGGGGCATGAAACACAGAGGCCTTTTCCTCTAGGCCATAGGCTATGCCCTAGGCCCTTAAGTTAAAAAACCGTTATGGCTAAAAAAACCTTGGCAAGCTAATTTAATGTGTATACAATAATAGGGGTGGACTATGAGTTTGACTTGGCCAAAAACGAAAGCAACTTTGAGAAGCACGGCCTTTCCTTGGCCGAGGCCGAGGGGTTTGAGTGGGAAACGGCCGTTGTTTTCGAGGACATACGCAAGCCTTACCCCGAGAGGCGCTTTGTGGCGGTGGGTTATGTGGGGAAGCGGCTATGTGTTATGGCCTATTGCCTACGCGGCCAGGCCATTCGCGTTATTAGCCTACGTAGGGCCAACTTAAGGGAGTTAAACCGCTATGCCGAAACTCAAACCTGAAACCCTTCTCCCCGAGGCAGCCGAAGAGGCGGCCATTTGCGCCGGTATTGCGGCGGACGCGGACAACCCCGAGTGGGGGGCAGAGGCCTTTGCCGCAGCAAAACCCGCCAGCGAGGCCTTGCCGGCGCAGGCCTATGCCGCCTTGGTGGCCAAACGTCCGCGCGGCCGGCCCAAAGCAAACGAAACCAAAGTGTTTATGGCCATTCGTTTGGACGCGGACTTGCTGCAAGCCTTTAAGTCCACCGGCAAGGGCTGGCAAACCCGCCTCAATGCCGCCCTGCGGCGCTATTTAGAGGAGCACCCCCTCCGTTGAGGGGGGGGGTTATTTTTTTTGCCCTCCGGGCTGGTTTTTAAAAGCCCTCTTTTTTGGAAGTTATTTTCTTTTTAAAAACTTTTTTTGCCCCTCCGGGTGTTGTTTCTCTTGGCCCTGCGGCCCGGGCTGTTTTTAAAATTCCCCTCCGGGGAGGGGTACCGGCATAGCCGGGGGGGTGGTAGTTGTTTAGGGCTGTGTGTTGGGGGTAGCAAAAACATTCTTTTCGCCCCTCCGGGCGGGGGGGGCAGTTTGAATGATTTCAGGTGTTTACGCGCAACCTATTTTCGCCCCTCCGGGCGGGGGGGGCAGGCTAGGCCACTTTCAGCCCTCGGAGGGCTTCCGGGTGTTGGACGGCTATTTTCAACAAGGTACGCGCCGCGCCGCTGGGCATACGCCGCCCCTGCTCCCAGTCCTGCAAAGTACGCAAGGAGACGCCCAGCAGCACAGCAAACTCGGACTGCGTTAGCCCCATTTTATTCCTCGCGGCTACCAACTCCGGCAGGCATATGGAGGTGGTACGGGCGGCCTTTCGGGCCTTCATTTCCCGGACGGACTGCAACAAGTCAGCTTGAAATTGCTCCAATGCTTTCATAGGCCTAACTCCTCTTTGAGTTGCTTTAAAAACCGGGAAGGCAAATTGTCCAACGCGGACTTGGCATATACCATTAACAGCCAAATTTGCCCCTCTTGCAGGAGGTTATAATAAATTACCCGTGTGCCGCCGCGTTTGCCTGCCCCGCTGCCGCCCCAACGGACTTTTCTCAAGCCGCCCGTCCCCGGAATGACATTCCCCTCAAAGGGGTGGGCCGCCAGCCAGTGAATGAAAGCCTCCCTCTCCGCGTTGGACCAGACGGCATCCGCATAACGCTGGAAAACAGAGGTTTCAATGACGGTGTACATAAAAGGAGTATACGGCAATGCCGGATAAAGTCAAGGGGGGTTTTTTTCCCCCTAGCGGGGGGCTGGTTTAAAGCCCTTTCTTTCGGGGTGTGGTTTTAGTGAAAAATATATTTTTCTGCCCTCCGTGCGGGGTTATTGCTGGCCCTGCGGCCCGGCTATTTCTAAAAACAATTCTTCTGCCCTTCCGTGCGGGGTTATTGCTGGGCCTGCGGCCCGGCTGTCTCCGCTGCGCGGGTGCAGCAGGTTTCGCCTCCCGGCGAGTCACTTTTTTGTGTGACAAAAAAGT
>Ga0123356_10002305_pt1 | contig 20499 bp, 14 predicted proteins | sample TergutEmb28metaG_2_FD_92546 | JGI IMG/M metagenome (GOLD analysis project Ga0123356, IMG submission 92546) | Embiratermes neotenicus P3 segment gut microbial communities from Petit-Saut dam, French Guiana - Emb289 P3 | ecosystem: Host-associated > Arthropoda: Insects > Digestive system > Gut ... | reverse complement strand
GAAGCCAATGGTAAGCAGTTTCCGCTGCATCGCCGGTATTCCGGGGAAGCAGGTTGGCCCAGGCGCGATTGTTTGCCTCGCCAAAGAGCGGCTGCCGTTGACCGAAACTGTTTGGATACTCCCGGCGTATTTGATATGAAATAGCAACGAGTTGGCAAGTTTGTTGTTTTTGTTGCGATCTTAGGCTATATGCAGCAGGACGAGCTTTCAAAGTCGGTAAGTGCATAAACGAACAATCCGCCCGCTTTCCGCCGCTTTATTTTTTAGCTGTGCAAGTACGGATGACGCAATATCAGCCATTTAGAAGTACCTCCATGAGTTCTGCCACTTTCGTATGGACGCGCAGCTTTTTAGCATACTGTGACAGGGCGGATAGGTTCTTTTTTTCGTCGAACCAGCCCATGTACAAGCGGCTGATCAACAAAATGCAGCCGGGCGACACGCTTTTGATCAAAGGCATCGACCGCCTTGGCCGCGACTATGACGAGATCATTCAGCAATGGCGCTTTCTTACCAAGGAGATGGGCGTGGACATTGTGATCCTGGATATGCCGCTGGTGCCGCGAGGCCGATGCCCTTTCTGTTGCGTCTTTCTAAAACTAGCGTCCATTTTTCGTGAGTACGATTAAAAAATCTTTTGGCGCTATCACTTGAACAGGTGAATGATCCCGCAAATACGTATCATCACGGCTGATAATATAGTCTGCTCCGGCTTTTTTTGCGCAAGCGGAAACAAGGGCGTCTTCAAAATCCTCTATGGGAATGGACATTGCGTTGATACAATCCTCATGGGTAACCGAGACAACTTTGTATGTCGCAAGCAAAAAATCCAGTACCTGTCTTGCCGATTTCAAATCGCGCGCTTTGCTGTAGAGAAAAAAGATGTCTGTTGCAGCGTTAGCGGTAAAGTAGCAAGTGAACTCGCCCCTTTGCGCGCGCAAAAGGATTTCTTTTGCCTCTGCATCAAACGGCTGGCGTTCTTGCAACGCATCCATCATTACGTTGGTATCAAGCAGGATGGTCATTTCGCAAGCCGCTCCGTTCTTACATCGTCAAGGTCCATATCATTTGGGAGCGTCCCAAAAAGGTTTTCCACCGATGTGATTTTTTCGGGTAATTTTTTCATATACCACGGTTCCTTATCGTAGCGGATAATTTTCGCGGCAGGTTTCCCGTATTTTGTGATGATCACATCCTCGGTTTCGGCTAAGTCCACATATTTTCCTACATTCACTTTCAAATCCGACAATGCCACTTGCATGCGTTCAATTCCTTTCGTTTTTTCATTGACAGCATAGCAAGCCGGTGCTGTTTTGTCAACGAAACAGGTGCTGTTTGTATTTTTTTCTTTTAAATACAGACGCCTATAGAGGATTGAAATGCCCTACCCCTAGCCCCACCCTAAAGCAAGATCCCCATCCGCCCATAAGTACTTTTGGGCAGCTATTAATTGCAATTTCATAACTGAAAACGCAAAAAGTATCGACATTTGTCGCAATTGATGATATCTTATCAATGTGGACGATTATGCCCCTTTTTTATCCAAAAAACACGTGGTTTTGACTGCACAAATTTTGCAGGCATTGGGGAGTAAAATACAAGGAGATTGGTGAGCAAATGAATAAACAAATCAGGTTCTATCATACAAAGGGATTCCGCGCGCTGATAGCCGTGGCGCTGGCAGTGGTGCTGCTGGGCAACGGAGCAATAGAAAGGATTTCGTATCTGTTTGCCACCGACGAGGGCATACACGAGGCCCACGAAGAAGTAACGATGCCTGCTCCCCAGCCTACGCCGGGGCCTACGTCTCCGCCTGCCGTTCAGGAGGAGGAGGATGAGGGGCTAGAGGAGACGGACGAGCCTCTGCCTACGCCGGAGGTGCTCCACCCTGCGCCGGAGCAGGGGTTAGGGGATAGGGGTCAGGGGTTAGAGGAGAAAGATGCGCCCGAGTCTCCATCCGATCCCGAGGCCGAAGATGAGGACGAGGCCGCTGAAGAGAGCGCCGCCCCGGGCAACCCCCTTGCCGAAGCCATTGCCGCCGACGGCATGGCGTATGTGCGCGTAAACGGCGATGTGTTCTCCTCCGCGAATCTGCGGGCGCGGGATCGTTTGGGCCGCGTATCGGGCATGGCGATTGCCACCCAGTATAACGAAGCGAGCGAAAACGAACCCGCCACGGTGCGGGTGGTATTTGTAAGCGATGGCGCCTTGGTGGAGGGCTACATGAACGCTGCCCCTGTGGTGCTGCTAGGGTATGACGAGACCATCGCCGAGATCGGCACGAAGGCGTCGTTTGCCTATAAATCCGCTGCATGGCCCCTGGCCCCGGTCAGCTTTGATCCGGTAGAGGCGGCGGAGCCGGAATCCGATGAATCTGAATCAGCCGAAACATCGGAAATTGAGCCGGAAATCACCCTGTCTGCAAGTATCGACGGCGACAAGGCCGTGATCACCGCGTTGATTGAGGGTATCCCCGAGGGTGTTTCCTACACGCTGCAATGGCAGAACGATTTGAGCGGCGAGTTTAAGGATGTGCCCGGCGAAACGGGTGAGCGTGTTGTGTTTGACATCACTGAGGAGAATTTGCGCTGCAGGTGGCGCGTGGCATTCAAAATCGTGGATGCGGGCGCTTAAGGGGCATCAACAGATGAAGGAGAGGTACATCTAATTGAAACACTACATCAAGCGTGCTTTTGCGGCAACACTAACCGTTATCATGCTGGCTTCCCTCGTGCCCGCGCCTGTTGCGCTGGCGTCCGAAGGGGAACCCATTTTTAGCGAACCTATCAGCCTGTTGGATTTATTTGCCCCCGCCGGGGGTGATTTATCGCAAGAGGTCGTCCTTACGTTGATAGAGAGCACTACCAATGTGCCGGTGAACACCGGCGATTGGGATTACGTGAATGTGTTTAACATGCGCATGCAGGTGTTCATTTCGCCCCTCACCACCGGTACGGGCGCCGCTCGCACGGTGGTGCTGCAAGCCCCGGTGGGGTTTGCGTTTGGCACCACGGCATTGCCTGAGGGGTATTCGCTGAGCGTAAACGCGGGCGCCCGCACCGCCACGCTCACCTTCCCAAACGATGTTGGGGGCGGTGTTTCGGCGTCGATAGAGATTCCCATCACACCCAACGCCCAGGGAACCGTGGCCCAAGCCGTGGGCAACGAGATCGTGGCCAGGGGCAAGGCGGCTATTGCCAACAGCCAGGACCCGGCGCAGGCGGACTACCGCATTGTGTTCACCGCCTCCATGCGGCAGGGGACAACCGAGCTGGCCACCGCGCAAACAGCCCTGACGCCAAGGGCCTACCAGTACGAGAATATATTTGAAGGCGCGCCCTATGTGGCCAGGGACGTGTATAGCGGTGAAGCCAACAGGCCCAGCATAACCGAAATGTCCACCGTGCAGGTGACAGGCGACGGGTTTGTGGGCAAAATCGACCGCATGCAAAGATTCTCTTTTCAAAACGAGTTTCAGCTGAGCAACGTGGTTGTCCACGATCCGTACTGGAACTTAAGCGTGCAGTACGACATCCCCGCCGACTTTGTGATCAAGGCCCCCTACGATCAATACAAGCTGAACGAGCAAAGCATTTTGTTCCCCCAGGTAAACGAGGGTGGGTTTAACGCGCTAGGAGGCGCCAGCCAGCTTACGGCAGGAAGGAATAAAATGTACTCGCCGCTGCCGGATCGGTGGGAGGGCGGTTACAATACCCAGGGCTTGCACATATACGGCGGCCCGGGCAACACCAGATTTGATGCGGGGGTGGTGGTATTTGGCGTGCCCCTGTGGTTGGAATACCGAAACGCCCCGCCGCCGCTAAACGGTAGCTGGCCCATTCAAGTAACGGCTACCTGGCAAACCCGCTTCGGCACCCACACGCAGGTTATGCCCATGACCATTAACACCAGGAACTACACCCTAAATGACGACGGCCTGCCCTTCGTGGTGGCAGGCGGTTCCCATAGTGGTTTTGACTTGCAGCAGGGCTTTGAGGGCGATACCGGCGTGGTAGGCCAGTTCCTGCAGATCGGCACCAAAACCAACGCCTCCACCATCCACGAAAAGCATATAGGGGAAAGGATGCTGTGGGAGATTGGCGATCACTACCACATCAGAGCCATCCGCTTCCAGACGGCATCATCCATCGGCGACACGTACGAACCCGGCATTCCGCTGTACCCGCGCCTGCAGATTGCCTACACCTATGTGCCCGAGGGCGGGGGCGCGCCCCAAACCGCCGCCGACACCACCTACGACCCGGAGACCCGCACCTATGCTTTCCCCCAAGTGCAGGATGGCGGGCATATCACCGAAATTGAGTTTTTCCTGCCCGATGGGCTGTATCTCCTTAACAGGAACAACCATTTTCAGTTTTACTTGGACGTCCGCACCGACGAGGGGCTGGAAACCAACATCAACGATCCCGGCACGTACCGCAGCACCCTTACCGTCTCCATGCCGGACTGCACTGCCCACCCCATCCAGCACAAAACCGAGATCCCCGTGTTCTTGCGCGGCCCGGTGGATCTGCTGATCGGCCAGGTACGCGGCGGCGCGGTGGACTACAACACTGCCAACAACAACTTAAGGCCCGCGTTTGCCCTGGCGCCCTCCTTTAGGGCATATCCCAATCTTACCGGGGTGCCCTACGCGTTGCAGCAGGTTGTATACGCCCCTGTCGCCCGGCTCCTGTTCGCTTACCCAACCTTTACATACGCGGGCGGATTGCCCAGCACCTATGTAGCCGAAACTGCCAAGTGGATGGTGTATGAAAATGTGTCCATCCAAATCGCCCATGACGAAGCCAGCGCCCGCCCGCTGGAAATGATTTGGCAGGTGACCGCCAATGGCGGCGTATTGTTTGAAAACGGGTACTTTGAATACACCACGTTGAACCACCCCCAGCCCCGCGCCAGCAATGTGGCCTCCAACGGCGCGGCGGATATGGACATACGCGTGTTGCCCACGGACGTCGGCACCTGGTTCAATTTGCCCATGGAGGACGGCGACTCCCTTACCAGCCTTACATTCAAAGCCGAACGCTTTAAGGCAATAGGGAACCTTTATAGGCGGAGATGGCCTTACTTGATATCGGTCCCTGGCGGAGCCAACCAAGGCGGCATGTTTACCTTTGCCTCCCGTACCGACCGCACCTTCCCCAGCGACGGGGAAACCGTGCCTGACTGGACGGAGCAACTGTATCCGTTTAACTGCACATTCTCCGCCGATGGCGTGGCGGACAAGCACTTCCACACAGATTCCGGGCTGGAAGTAACCGATGTAGGCTTTGCCACCGATTTGCCCCGCAGCATCCACTTGTTTAACGCCGGCGGCGCCGTTGACGCCGCAATCTTCTCGTCCGTCACCAATCAGAATGCCGCCGCCCAGGGCAGCACGGTCACCGTTACGCTCAACTCCCGCGCGGGCTTAAACGCCGGTACGTTCGCAGACCACAAGGTGATGCGCAATTCGGAACTGTGGATGGAATTCAACGCGGACTATGTGTATGCCGGCCTAGCCGCCAACCCGCAGCACCTGCGGGCCGAGATGATCCGCTGGGAAACCATCAACGGCACAACCTACATGGTCATCAAGGAAGAAGCGGCGCTCACCGGCGGCCGAAACTATGCATTCAATTTGTTCATCAAACCAAACGCCAAGCTTGGCCTCAACTTTTTGCTGGCCGATCCCAGCGACGCCCCTCTGGCAGCTTCTTTCCGTGCCGGCAATGGCTTCCGCGACTTTACCGATACCATGGACAAAGCGTATGCCACACAGTTTCCGCCCTATACCTACGCAATGTGGTCTTTTGACATCGGCTCGTCCAACGCGCCCGTAGCGGAAGCCCGGGCATGGGTGACTGAATCCCAGGCCCGCACGGCGGAGAACTTCCCCGGCAGGCAGATGGCCATGATCGCCAACGCTCCCATTACCGTTACCGCCGCCTCGGAATCCGGCATGCGCGTATTCCCCGGCGCAAACGGCAACATGGCCGCGGGCACACAAGCTTTCCGCGAAGCCCAGGCCAGTAACCTAGACGGATTTGTGACCATTTCCGCCGCCCCCGTAGGCCCGCTGCTTAGCGCCGAGGCCATCTTGCAAATCCCCAGCGTCGAAGGCAACGTGCAGCACAGCACCGGCATGGCCGCGCCGGATTTCCTAATGGCGCTGCGGGCCGGGGTTACAGTGGAAGATGCCCAAACCGATAGCGGGGACGCCATCCCCTACACCATCACCTACAGCACCAACGGCGGAGCCACCTACACCGCCACCCCCGGCGATTGGGGCGCGGTAACCCACGTAAAGGTGAGCCTGCCCCAGGTTCCGGCGGGCCACGGCGTAACCGTGCGCCTGCCCATGCGTATGGTGGACGACTTTGCCGATGTGCCCGAGGGCGACCGCTCCTACATCGCGGGCAATATCAGCTATACCGACGGCACCACCGGCATGGAGCGCAACAACGTATTCACCGGCCTGGCGGTATTTACGCCCCAAAGGGGTGCGGTGCAGGGCGGCTATGTGTTCCTGGACAACAACGGCAACCACCGGTATGATCCGGCCGGAGGCGACGCAAAGGTAGCGGGAGCCACCGTGCGGCTGTTTGCCGCCGATGACCTGGACACCGTGCTGGACACCGCCATCACCGATGCCAACGGTTTCTACAGATTCACCGGCCTGTTGGCGGGCGAGTACGTGACCCAGGTGGTGCTCGAAGGTTCCCTGGCGAACTACAGCTTTGCCAACACGGGCGAAACGACAAATCCCTTTGCCTCCCATGTGGATGCGGACGGCTTTAGCCCCGTGATCACCCTGCTTGCCGATCGGGATGCCAACTACCAAGAAAGAACCAACGCGGGCCTGGTGAAGCGCCTTGTGCTGATCTATGCCAAGGGTGTGCCCGCCAGCGTATCCGGCATGCCCGAGCCGCTGATCACCGATCAGCTTGCGGGCGCCGACGTGGAGCTTGCCGCCGCGCCCACCGCCACCGGCTACACCTTTATCGGCTGGAAGTGCGATGTGCTTAGCTGCGAGATATGCGCCGCCGCACCCTACCACCAGCCCTTCAACGGCCTGGAGGATGAGGCCGCAAACTACTACACCATGCCCGGTGATTCGGTTGTGATGACGGCGATGTGGACAGCCAAAGACGTAATCGTCAACTTCTACAACAACCACAGCGCCACCGATGACACCCAATACGCCGCGGGCAACAACGCCAACACAAGCAAGAAATTCGGCGATACGCTCACCACCTTCACCAACCCCGAGCGTACCGGCTACACCTTCGCAGGCTGGTTCACTGCCCGGAGCGGCGGCACGGCGTGGGACTTTACCGACGATACCATCGCCGTTGAAGGCACGCTAAACCTCTATGCCCAGTGGACGGCCAAAGACGTAACGGTGAATTTCTACAACAATCACAGCGCCACCGACGATACCCAATACGCCACCGGCAACAACGCCAACACCGGCAAAAAGTTCAGCGATACGCTAAGCACTTTCGCCGATCCCTCGCGCACCGGCTACACCTTCGCGGGCTGGTACACCGAGCGGAGCAGCGGCACAGAGTGGAGCTTCGCCACCGACACCATCGCCACCGAAGGCGCCCTCAACCTCTACGCCCAATGGACAGCCGACGCCGCCACGGTGCGATTCTTTAACAACCATGACGCCGCCGACAACACCCGCTACGCCATCGGCGAAGACGCCAACGCGGACAAAAAGTTCGGCGACAAGCTGGATAGCTTCATTGATCCCACGCGCACCGGCTACACCTTTGCGGGCTGGTATACCGCGCGCACGGACGGCACAGCATGGGATTTCGGCAGCGATGTGATTGCCACCGAGGGCACCCTTGATCTGTTCGCCCAGTGGACAGCCGACCCGGTAACGGTGAACTTCTACAACAATCACGCCGACACGGACGATACCCAATACGCCACCGGCAACAGCGCCAACACCGGCAAAAAATTCGGTGATACGCTCACTACCTTCACCGATCCCACCCGTACCGGCTATACCTTCGCGGGCTGGTTCACCGCCCGCAGCGGCGGTACCGAGTGGAACTTCGCCACCGACACCATCGCTGTTGAAGGCCCGCTGAACCTCTACGCCCAGTGGACAGCCAAAGACGTAGCCGTCAACTTCTACAACAATCATTCGACCACCGATGACACCCAATACGCCACCGGCAATAACGCCAACACCGGCAAGAAGTTCGGCGATACGCTCACTACCTTCACCGATCCCACCCGTACCGGCTATACCTTCGTGGGCTGGTTCAGCGCCCGGAGCGGCGGTACCGAGTGGAACTTTGCCAGCGACACCATCTCTGTTGAAGGCACGCTGAATCTGTATGCCCAGTGGACAGCCGACGCTGTAACCGTCAACTTCTTCAACAATCATAACGATACGGACAACACACGCTATGATGTGGGCGAGACCGCCAACGCAAGCAAACAATTCGGCGATACGCTGAGCACCTTCGCCGATCCCGAGCGCACGGGCTATACGTTCGCAGGCTGGTTCAGCGCCCGGAGCGGCGGCACCGAATGGAACTTCGCCACCGATACGATTGACACGGTCGGCGCGCTCAATCTCTACGCCCAATGGACGCGCAATACCATCGCCATCACCTATGACACCAACGGCTCAACCGAGCATCCGGCAAGCCCGTTCACCCCGGCCACAGGCAGCACGGTCGCACCCGCGTACGGAAAGATCGGCGAGAGCGCAACCGGAACCCCGGCCTACGTCAATCCCGGCGACCCCACCCGCACCGGCTACACTTTTGCGGGCTGGTACACGTCCTTGGGCGCTGCCGCCGCAAAGGAGCCGGGCACAGCCTGGGTGTTTGACGCCGACACCGTGGATCAACACGAGGGCAGCATGACCCTGTACGCGGGCTGGATATCCAACACCAACGACATCGTCTACGGCTATACCGGCACGGTGCCGACAGGCGCGGACGCGGTGCTTCCCACCGGAGAAGAAGACGTTCCCTTCGGCGCGGCCAAGGCTGTGGCCCAATCCCCCACGCTGTACGGCTACAGCTTCAGCGGCTGGGATACAAACGATGTGGTTGTGGACGGCAGCGGGAACTTTAACATGCCCAACAGCAGCGTGACATTCACCGGCAGTTGGATAGCAAAAGATGTGGCGATCTTCTTCTTTAACAACCATGACGCCACAGATACCTCGCGCTACACAACCGGCGAAACCGCCAATGCGGGCAAAAAGTTTGGCGAAACCCTGGCAGACTTCACCGAGCCCCAGCGCACCGGCTACACCTTCAGCGGCTGGTTTACTGAGCGGGCGGAGGGAACCGAGTACATTCCCGGCGCCAGCGTGATCGACACCGAAGGCCCGCTGAATCTGTACGCACAGTGGACGCTCAACAGCCACAACCTTACCTACCAATACACCAACGCCCCAGCAGGCGCGCCTACCGTGTCCGCAACAGAGAACGTGTCCTTTGGCACAACCAAGACGGTGTGGCAGCCCGGCAATCTAACCGGCTACACCTTCAGCGGCTGGACGCCGACCGGCACAAGTGTAACCAGCGGCGACTTCACCATGCCGGACAATGCCGTGACCTTTACGGGGACTTGGAACGCCAAGGAAGTAGAAGTACGCTTCTTTAACAACCATGATGTGACGGATACCTCGCGCTATGCCACCGGCGAAAATGCCAACACGGGCAAAAAGTTCGGCGAAACGTTATCGCCCTTTACGCCGCCCACGCGCACGGGTTATGACTTTGACGGCTGGTTCACGGAGCGGACGGGCGGCACCGAGTACATCCCCGGCGCCAGCGTAATCGACACAGAGGGCCCCCTGGAGCTGTACGCCCAGTGGTCGCTCAAGCAGATCGAGGTGCGTTTCTTCAACAATCACAGTGCCACGGATACCACGCGGTATGCCACAGGCGAAGCGGCCAACGCGGGCAAACTGTACGGTGATGCCCTTTCAGCCTTTGCTGATCCGGCCCGCGAACAGCACGAATTTATCGGCTGGTTTACGGCACGGACGGGGGGCGATGAGTACGTACCCGATGTAAGCGTGATCGATACGGATGGCACGCTCAACCTGTATGCCCAGTGGACTTCCACCCATGTGACGATCCGTTACAGGGCCAATGATCCCGCCATGGGTTCGACTTCGCCCGGCAGCGAGACGATTCACAAGACGCTGGACACGGCCCAGGGCTCTACGGCCACCCCGCAGCCCGGTTTCCTGTTCGTGAACTGGACGGACAGCCAAGGCCGTGTGGTGGGCACGAACAGAACCTTTGTGCCGGACAAAGTAGCGGGCGAGAACGTGGAGGCCACCTACACCGCCAACTTCCGGGAGATGGATCATGTAACGATCTACTACGTGGCTCGGGAGGGCGGCTCAGTCTATCCCTCGGCATCCCGGGTGAACCCGGTGACCGGCGAACCGGTCAGGTCAACAGCCACACCGGCTCCAGGCTACGTGTTCGTGAATTGGACGGACGCCCAGGGCAATGTGGTGGGCACGGGTATCACTTTCCGGCCTAGAAAGGCCGATCACGAGCTATGGAGAGACGGGACAACTTTCTTCGCCAACTTCGCTCCGGCGGCGGAGAGGTCTGCCCTCAGCGTGATCTTCGTGGATTGGAACGGCACCGTGCTGAAGCACGAGCGGGTGCCCTACGGCGGCAGCGCAACGCCGCCCGCCGACCCGGAGCGCGCGCGGCATACGTTCATTGGCTGGGCGGGCATCTACACCAACGTAACGCGCAACACGTATGTGTTCGCACAGTACGACCGCGCCCCGCGCGGTGACGGCACCTGGATGGTGGACGACGCGGTTCCGCTGGCTGGCGGCGCGGTATCCAACTTTGGCGATACCGTGGATTAGTGGCCCCCGTCATTGCGAGCGTAGCGAAGCAATCCAGATGCAACTGGATTGCTTCGTCGCATCGCTCCTCGCAATGACATTCGCGGGAAACACCGTAGGGGCGAAATCCATTTTCGCCCGCCCCCCGAATTCGGGCGGATATGGAATCCGCCCCTACGTTTGATTTGTATATACAATGCAATGTAGGAGGCTCGTATCATGAAAAAAACCTTGGCAATCGCTGTCGCGCTGATCTTGACCCTCGGCGGTATTTTCCCGGTACTGGCGGAGGAAATCATGGAACCCATGTCCCTCGCCGTGGGCGTAACCACCAGGATGAGCGGCTTCTTTTTCACGAACAAGTGGGGCATCAACTCGGCGGACGTTGATCTGCGGGAGCTGATCCATGGGTACAACACGATCTCCTGGGAGGCCAGCGGCGACTACGAGATCGACACCACCGTGATCCGGCAGTTGGACGCGTTCACAGAGGAGGGCAATAAACGCTACCGGATCGAGTTCAACCAAGGCCTGGCTTACAACAACGGCTCACCCATCACCGCTTGGGATTACGCGTTTTCCGCGCTGCTGCTGTCCTCGGCGCAGTTTGCCGCCCTGGGCGGCGCGCCCACGGAGATGAGCTGGCTGCTGGGTTACGACGCGTTCCGTGAAGAAGGCGCGCCCTTTGCGGGCGTGCGGGTGATCGACGATCTTACCCTGGATTTGACGATTGACGGGCGCTATTTGCCCTACTTTTACGAGATCGTGCTGCTCAACGTCACACCCTATCCCATCGGTGTACTCGCGCCTGGCTGCCAGGTAAAGGACGCCGGATGGGGCGCGTACATCGACGGGCCCTTCAGTGAAGAGTTGCTGCGCGCCACGATTCTGGACGAGGAGACCGGCTATGTGTACAACCCATCCATCGCGGCGGGCCCGTACCTCCTGGAATCCTTCGATGCAGAGGAGCAGATGGCCCAATTCACAAAAAACCCCTATTACGCAGGCAACTTCGAAGGCGTGGCGCCCCAGATCGACGAGATCATCGTGGTGTACGCCAATCCCCAAACCGCCCTGGACGACATCGAAGCGGGCAGGTTGGATTTGGTCAACAAGGTGTCCGATGGGTGGGTGATCGAGGACGGAACCGGCCGCGTGAGGGATGGGGAGCTGGGCATGGTGAATTACCTGCGCACCGGCATGACCTTCATTTCCTTTGCCTGTGAGCAGGGGCCGACCCAGTCGGTGAACGTACGCAGGGCCATCTCACTTTGTGTAAATCGTGATGAAGTGGGCACGGCCTTTGCCCAGGACTACGCCATGCCGGTGTACGGTTATTACGGCATGGGCCAGTGGATGGCCCAAGAGAACCTGGAAGCATTGCAGAAATACCAAACGGGGCCCGACCTGGAAGCGGCAGTGCGGCTACTGGCCGAGGACGGCTGGGTGCTCAACCAAGCGGGCCAACCATATGACCGAGAAATCGGTGGCCCCCGCTACCGTGAAAGTGAGAACGGTGCGCTAGAAAAGCTGTTGCTCAAATGGGTACTGCCTCAAGAAACCACGCTATCGGACATACTGGAGCAGACCATGGGCACGAATTTGAAGGCCATCGGCATCGAAGTGGAAATCGTAAGGCTGCCCTTTGATGAGCTGCTGGCCCGCTACTACCGGCAGTCTGATCGCGAGTACCATCTATTCAGCCTGGGCACCAACTTCAACCTGGCATTTGATCCATACCATGCCTTCCATACGGAGGAAGGGTTCCAGGGCGAATCCAACAAGACCGGCCTGCAAGACGAGGAACTCATGAACCTGGCCTTGGCGATGCGCCAGACCCCGGTGCGGGACAGCGACACCTACGTAGAGCGCTGGCTGGCCTTCCAAGATCGTTTCACCGAGCTGCAGCCCATGGTTCCATTGTTCTCCAGTGTGTATTTTGATTTCTTCCGCTCGGATTTGCAGCGGTATTTCTCCAACGCGTACTTTAGCTGGGCTACGGCCATTGTGTATGCCTACGTCGGCGAGCCGCCGGAGATGGACGAAACGGAAGTGGCGGTTGATACCGCTTTCTAATAAAAAATGAGTTGTCCATAATAGAAAAAACAGCCCTGCACCCATTGTGGTACAAGGCTGTTTTTAAACACTCCCGACGAGATTCGAACTCATGACCTTCCGCTTAGGAGGCGGACGCTCTATCCTGCTGAGCTACGGGAGCATGTGTGTTATTATCGCATGAGCGCGCTATCTTGTCAACGCCGGTTTTCCGTGATACAATACCGAAAATCCCCCAATATCTATTCAAGAGGAGAAGGGACATGGGCCACAGAATCGGTGAAAGAATCATGCTGCGCGAATACCGTCGCGAAGACTTGGAAGAGATGCGCAAATGGGTCAACGACGGCAGCGTGACCCATTATCTATCCCATGTCTTTTTGCCCGCACAAACCCTGCCCATGACCGAATCCTTTTTGGAGCGGGTGCTGAGCGGGCAGAATTTAGACTACAACTTTGTCATCGCCGACCGGCAGACCGGCGCGTATATCGGCCAAGTCGATTTATTCGGCCTCAATACCATCGACCGCTGCGCCGAGCTGGGCATCGTGATCGGCAATCCCCAATGGCATGGCCAGGGCATTGGCGCCGAAGCCATTACGCTGATGCTGGATTTTGCCTTCCGCCATGCCAATCTGCAGCGCATCGAACTGTGGGTTGACGCCGACAATGCCGCGGCCATCCGCTGCTACGAAAAGGCCGGTTTTGTGCACGAAGGCTGCCGCCGAAAGTGCCACTTTGCCCACGGCAAATACGTGGACCTGAACCTGATGGGCGCGCTGCGCGACGAGTGGTGCGCGGCCCATCCGGCATTTTAAAGCGCCCAGCCGCCCCACACATCAGGCTGATACCCCACCGTGGCCAGCTTGCCGTAACGTACGATGGGCGCACGGAGCAGGCGCGGATTGTCCAGCAGGGCCTGGAAAAGCAACTCCTCCCGATCCGAAAAACGCACCGCGGAAGCAGCAAAGGCAGGGCTCTCCCGGTCGATCAGTTTATCGAACCCTACCTGGGCGCGCACGCTTTCCAACTCACGCCGGCTGATGCCAAAACGTAACAGATCGATGCATTGCACCGGAATCTTCCTCTCTTGAAAGTAACGTATGGCCTTTTGGCTGTCAAATCCCTTTCCCTTCCATATTTGGATGCCCATGTCGTCAGCTCCTTGGTCAATATTAGATAAAAGAAACAAAAAGAGATGAGGTGATCGGATGAGCGCCGCAAAAGGCCGCTGGCTGCTCTGGTTGTTGGGCGCGGGCCTGGCGCTGTGCATGATTCCCCTGCTGGCAGGCGCATGGGGCGCGTTTCCAGCGGCCGACGACTTTGTGTTCACCACCCGTACCCACCGCTCCTGGGTGCAGATGCGGTCATTGCCCCACGTGCTGGTAACCGCCTGGCGTTACGCCGAGCATGTGTACCAACACTGGCAGGGCACCTTTACCGGCGTGCTAATGCTGGCCCTTGGCCCGGCGCTGGTACCGGTAACGGTTTACGGCGTGCACGCCTGGGTGCTGTTGGCGGCTTTTTTGGGCGCGCTGTGGGCGCTGGTTCGCACCGTGGGCATACGAATCGGGCTGGATAAGGCAAAGTCCACAGGGGTGTTTTATGTGCTGGCGATGCTCAGCTTGCTCTGGATACCTGATTTGTTGGAAGGGCTGTATTGGTTCAGCAGCTCCTGGCTTTACACCATGGCTCACGCCGCCTGGATGCTGGCCATGACGCTGGCATTGCGCCTGCCTGAGGTGAGTGTCCGCAAGGGTTGGTGGATGTGCGGGTTGCTGTGGGCAATCTGCGCGGTGCTTGGGCTGCACAATTATGTGACCGCCATGCTGGCCCTGTATTCGCTAACGCTGCTGGGCGCTGTACGGTGGCCTACACAGCGGCGCAACGCCCTTCTGTTGCTGACGGGCGCCGCACTGATAGGCGTTGGGCTGGCGATCAGCGCATCAGCCCCGGGCAACGTGGTGCGAATGGGCATTGAAGCCCCCTTCGTCCGGCATGAGCCTTGGTTGTTGCACGCCGCTCTTCAATCGGTGCAAGGGGCTGCCAGGTTTATGTGGCGTTTTATGATGCGCACCCCACTCATGGCCCTATGCGTCCTGGCCGCGCCCTGGCTGTACAAGGCGTTGCAGGGCAGCCCCTTTGGATTCCGCCGCCCTCTGCCGGTGGTAGCCCTTGCGTTTCTTGGTTTGTGCGCCATGGTAATTCCGCACATATACGCCGCTGGAAACACCGGGCCCGCACGCATTGTGAACCTCTACTTCTTTTATTGCGTACTGGCGGTACCCTTTTGCGCCGCTTACTGTTTGGGCGCACTGGCACGGCATCGCCCGCTGCCCTTGCCTAGGGGCGCAAAACCAGCATGTATGGGACTGGCCGCCGTGTTGCTTGCGGTGGCCCTGCTGAGCGCCCTGCCATATTCCTACATCTCACTGACCCGCGATCTGGCCGGGGGCAGGGTGTCGGAATACCGGCGGGAAATACTCCAACGATTTGATACGCTGGCCGCCGCCGAGCCTGACTCGGATATGGTCGTGGAGCCCATCGGGTACACGCCGCCAGCGGTGGGTTACCTGCCCTTTATGGGCGACCCGGCCCATTGGGGCAACGAAGCGGTGGCCGCCCATTACGGGCTGCGTACCGTACGATTGGGCACAAAATTAGAGTAAAGAGGTATATCGATGCAAAACATGCTACAGGCCCCTTTTTTGTTGGAGTTTTGCCGCATATTGGATCACATGTACCGGCTGGGCTGGGCCGAGCGCAACGGCGGCAACTTAAGCGTGATGCTGGACGAAGGGCAAATCGCGCCCTACTTGGATACAAAGCAAGTTCTGCGTACGCTGCCCATCCGTTTGAATGTGCAAGCGCTGGCCGGGCGTTTCTTTTTGGTGACAGGCACAGGGTGTTATTTCCGCAACATGCTCCACGATCCCCAGGGCAATTGCGGCATCCTTCGTGTGTCCCCCGACGGATGCAGCTTGCAGGTGCTGTGGGGCTACGAGCCCAACGGTGCGCCCACCAGCGAAACGCTCCCCCACCTGATGTGCCACCTGGCGCGGCTTCAGTTGGATCCAGGGCATCGTGTGGTGCTGCATACCCATTCGCCGGGTTTGCTGGCCATGACTTTTGTGCATCCCCTGGACGGCCGCTCCTTTACCCGTAGCCTGTGGCAACTCAACACCGAGTGCATCCAGGTATTCCCGGATGGCGTGGGCGTGATGCCCTGGATGGTGGGCGGCACCAACCAGGCTGCCGAGGCCACGGCCACCAAAATGCGGGATTCCCGGCTGGTGGTATGGCCCCACCACGGGGTGTGGGGCGCGGGCAGCACCATAGACGAAACCTTCGGCCTGGTAGAGACCGCCGAAAAGCACGCCCAACTCTACCTCTCCATCGCGCACCTGCCGCGCTTGCAGCACCTTACCGATGATAACCTGCGGCAGATCGCCACGCATTTTGGGTTGACGGTGCGGGAGGGGTTGTTGGTATAATGGGGATAGGCGGTGGTGGTATACTCTACACTGGTGCTTCGGGTGCAATACCACGCAGCGACAGGGATCGAATGGATAAGCACGCGGCCTTGTACTACGAAGAGATACGAAAGCGCACAAGCGATATTCAAGCCATCTCGAATAACACGGGTTTTTCTATAGAAGATGTCCGCAGAATAAAAGAACATGTTTTTATGAACTCTTACGATTTGGGCGGACTGGAGCCGGAACGCTTTGAGGCAGACTATGTTATGGCTGTATCTTGGCAGAGGCTGGTTGAAGGTAAAAACATTCTCGAGATGGACTTGGTATTGCTGCATCATGAACTTGTAGAATACACTCTCATGCACGAGGAGGGTTTGCCCTACCATGAGGCGCATAAACAACAGGGCGCTTGATTTGAAGGAGGGGATCAAATGAATGAGCTTGTGCTAAAAGAAATGAATGGAAACAAGGTTGTTTATCTTTACCATCCGAACGGTGAAAATGCATTCGGCGAGATCGAATACCTCTTTAGCGAAAAGCAGGCGCGGGTAGCAAAAAAGGCTGATAGCGATGAAACCGGCTATTTTGCTCATAAAGCGACACGTAAGATTGAGGAATGCGTTGGGAAGAACAATTTGCCATTAAAATACACGCAGGCGTGGAATTAAGCCAGGGCGTGTGCCTAATTCCTGCTTTGCAGGCTCTTGCGCACATCGTCCATCTCCTGAGCAACTTTGCCCTTGGAGCGTACCATATCGCCAATCTTTGTGCAGGAATGCATCACGGTGGTGTGGTCGCGGCCGCCAAAGGCATGGCCGATCAGGGGATAGGAAAGATCGATCATCTCGCGGATCAGGTACATGGCCACCTGCCGGGGCAGCATGATCTCGCGGTTGCGCTTCTGGCCCTTTAGTTCGGCCACTTCGATGCCGTAGTAGGCCGCCACAGCGTTTTGTATCATTTCGCTGGTAACACGGCGGGGTTCGGCGCGGATAGGAGCCAGCGCCTCGGAGGCCAGCTCGGCTGTCACCGGGCGGTTTTCCAGCGCGGCGTAGGCCACGATGCGGGCCAGGGAACCCTCCAACTCCCGTATGTTGGATTCCACCATGTTGGCGATGGTGTCCAGCACATCGTCGTTTATATCGATGCCTTCGGTTTGTTCGACTTGAGTCTTCTTTTGGCGCAGGATGGCGATGCGGGTCTCTAAATCGGGCCGCTGTATGTCGGCGATCAGCCCCCATTCAAAACGGGAGCAAAGACGCTCCTCCAGGCGGGCGATCTCCTTGGGCGGTTTATCCGAGGTAATGATGATCTGCTTACCCGCGGCATGGAGCGTGTTAAAGGTGTGAAAAAACTCCTCTTGCGTACGCTCTTTGGTGGCAATAAACTGGATGTCGTCAATCATCAGCAGATCCAGGTTGCGGTAACGGTCGCGGAACTCGATGGTTTTATTGGTTTGGATGGCGGTGATCAGCTCGTTGGTAAAATTCTCGGAAGTGACGTAGAGCTGGCGCTGGCCGGGGTTGCGTTTGGCTACCTCGTGGCCGATGGCGTGCATCAGGTGGGTTTTGCCCAGGCCCACGCCACCGTATATAAACAGGGGATTATAAGCATTGCCGGGGGCTTCGGCCACCGCCACCGAGGCGGCCTTAGCAAAGCGGTTGGCATTGCCTACCACAAAGGTATCGAATGTATAGCGCGGGTTAAGCATCCCGGAACCTCCGGAGCCGTTAGCTTGAATCGCGGGCCCAACCCCCGGCAGGCCGCTGGGCCCAAAGCGGTCGATCCGCTCCTGGGCGGTAAGGTATTCCACATGCAGCCGCCGGGATGACCGGTCACCCACCGCATTGGCAATCAGCGCCTGATACCGGCTCATGATGGTATTGCGCACAAAGTCCGAAGCGACTTCCAGGTACAACGTATCCGCTTCCAGCGCAAAGGGCGTGGAAGGTTCGATCCAAGTTTTGTAGGATACGTCGGGCATGTCCTCACGCAGCAACGCGGTAGCCTGATCCCAAAGCGCCCGGTGATCGATCCATTCCATTCGGGAATACCCTCCAGCCATCTGTTCTATAGGCCTAACGGTTACCGGTGGCATTGCGCTTGCATACATACGCGCACGAAAGGCCTCACGTGGATCGTATTCGACAGCCAAAAGGACACCCCTCCAACATGCCCGCCAAAGGCACAGAAAAATAGGGAAGCGTTCCTGCTCCCCGGCAGAATCTAAACAGTATCTTGTCCAAATGAATGTCCTTATCATAGCAAAGAAATCCTGGATTATCAAGGGCTTTTTCATTTTTGAACATGCGCAATTCGGCTCCTTTGATGTAAGAAGGAATCGGCCACTGTGCAAACCGGTTGCGCCAATCTGTAGTTGTTTGGAGGGTAACCAAACACAAACCCTTGCGGATTAGACCCCATGTAACTATGATCATCGCAGAACAAAAAGATGGCATATACATGCCCAAAAAGCGTATTTTTATGCAAAATCGCACATATTATTTTTTTGCGACAAGCCCGTCATATTGTGTTCGCCTGATGGAAACAGCACAATGGGCTGATGCGCTCTCATTCGCAAAACTCCATGCTAGCCCGAGGGCTCTCCATATCAAAAAGCAGTTTTCCTTTATCAAAAAAACGAAAGCGGGCGGGGCAGGACGGGCTCTCACGAATGGTTCGTTGCATGCTGCCCTCCATGGGGGCGAGGAGGGGCAGGCTGGCACAAGATTTGGGTATTTTCACCTCAAGCCGTTGTTTGCCTCGCTGCAGCACGATGTGATAGCGGGTGCACACCACCGCCCGGGCGCCGTTGTAGGTAGCCAGGCGGTACTCCACGCCATCGTACCATATGGCGCACAGCAGGCCCAGAAATCGGAAGCCCGCCAAGGGTATGTCGGCCACGGCTAGGGTCACGCAGCACTTCACGGGGAAATCCGTGCTCTGCACCCAAACGTACCGCTTGGGAAAGGAGTAGCCGCTGTCCTTTTCGATATAGCCGGCGCCACCGGCAAAGTCGATCTCCCGGTCATTGAGGATCAGTGAACCGCTCAACTCATGGTGCAGGCTGCACAACCCGTGGCAGCATTCCATGGGCAGAAAACGAAAAGGGCCCATGATGTCGCCCTGGGGAATTGTCCTGCGGCGATAGGCCACCTCACCGCTGAGTTGGATACCCTTGCCTTGAATGTCCAGCCGGATCCGCCGGAGGGAAAAGCTGCTGCCGCCCACCCGCACCACGCTAGGCTCCCGCTCGTAGAGAGAAAGATCGTACAGCACGTTGTAGGAGGCCCCATCGGTGATCACCTGCACAAAGGCCGCGTCTTTTGATCGGCCCGGTATGATTGCCACGGTGTCTGTGGCGGACTGATGCTTAAAATACCAGCCCTCGAAATAGTCGCGGGGTTTTCCCATCAGCTCACCTCCTCTTCGCGGCCGGCCCATCCAGCACTGTTCCAGACTCGGAAAAGCGCGACCCATGGCACGGGCAATCGAAGCTGTTCTCCTGGGGATTGTGGCGCAAGCCGCAGCCCATGTGGGTGCAGCGGCGGGTTGTAGGGGTCAAGAAGCCCAGGGCCGACACACCCGCCTGGGCCAGCAAGGGCAAGAATTGAGGCCCCCGCGCTGGGGCAAATACCGGGGCCCAATCCGGGGGCTGTTCCAATACCAAGCCCCGAAGCAGCAGCGCCGCTACCATGGCGTTGCTCATCCCCCACTTGCCAAAGCCGGTGGCCACATACCAGTTGGGTTCCCGGCGGGAATAACCGCCGATGTAGGGCAGGCCGTCTAAAGTCATACAATCCTGGGCCGCCCAGGCGTAGCGCTCCCGCGCGCCGGGGAAGGCCAAGGCTGCAAAGTCCCGCAGCGCTGCATAACCGCCGCCATGCCATCCGGTGCGGTGATCACCGCCCCCCAGCAGCAACAGATCGCCATGGGCACGGAAGGAGAGCCCCTTCTCTTGCGCATCTACGTACATACCGTCCAGACCGGGCACGTTTTCTAGCGCCAGTACATAAGAGCGGTGTTGGTATTGCTTTGCGAAAAAAGCGCCCTTAGAATCCACAAAGGGATAATGGCACGCAAACAGGATTTTGTCCG
>Ga0123356_10002304_pt1 | contig 20505 bp, 20 predicted proteins | sample TergutEmb28metaG_2_FD_92546 | JGI IMG/M metagenome (GOLD analysis project Ga0123356, IMG submission 92546) | Embiratermes neotenicus P3 segment gut microbial communities from Petit-Saut dam, French Guiana - Emb289 P3 | ecosystem: Host-associated > Arthropoda: Insects > Digestive system > Gut ... | reverse complement strand
GACTCTTCCGTGAGCAAGCACCAGTACGTAACTATCCCAACGGGACCCTCGCGGCCAATGTTGTGGGATACATGACCTATTCGGATGAACTCGAAGAGTCAGGGAAGTATCCCTGGACCGGCGGTGGAGGACTGGAACAATATCTGAATGCTGAACTATCCGGGGTGGATGGCCAAGAAATCTTTGAGTCGAGCCCGTACGGAAGGATTCCGATCGGTACCTCGATTGTCCAAGAGCCCACAGAAGGGATCTCCTACCAACTCACCCTTGATCTCGGTCTGCAATACATGCAGGATCAGCGCCTCGCTGCTGCTGTGATAAAGAGTGGTTCGGCATCCGGGATGGCTATTACCATGTCTGTCTCTGGAGAGGTATTGGCGATGTCGTCCTATCCGACCTTCGATCCCAATGACCTGTCGAATGCCACCAATGAGGTCCTGGGAAACCCCATCGTCATGGGTCCCTATGAGCCAGGTTCGGTAGAAAAAGTACTCACCCTGGCAGCCCTGGTGGATCAAGGCATCATCACACCGAAAACCCATGTCATTGTTCCGGGAAGCATCAACTCCGGAGACTCAACGATCTATGATGCTTTCCGTCACGATACCTTGCATCTCACTGCTGCAGGTGTTCTTGCACAGTCCTCGAATATCGGTACGATCCTGATGTCGCGTCAGATGTCTAAGGAGACTTTCGCGTCCTATCTCGCAGCCTTTGGACTGGGATCAGCAACTGGGATTGGACTGCCAGGCGAGGAAGAGGGTTGGATTCCGGATGGGACGATGACTGACCAGACCCGGGATAACATTGCCTTCGGTCAAGGCCTGACTGTGACCGCTCTGCAGGAAGCAGCGGCACTAGCTGCCATCGCCAATAAGGGTGTCTATGTCTCACCGAGGATCATCAAGTCAGCGACCACAGCCGATGGCCGTCCGATCGAGATTGAAGCTCCCGAAGTTCGCCAAGTCATCTCACCTGAAGCATCAGAAATGGTGATGTCCATGATGGAGGCCGTCGTGGAATACAACTCCAACTCTTTTGATATCGCTGGGTTCCGTACCGGAGGAAAGTCTGGGACCGCCGAAGTCGTCAACCCGAAGTGCGGCTGTTACAGGGGCGGTGGATATGTGATCTCCTACGCTGGAATTGCACCCATTGAAGACCCCCAACTCATCACCTATGTTGTCATGCGCTACCCAGCCAGCGGCAGCACAGGTACGTCTTCGGCTGCACCTGTGGTTCGCGACATCATGACTGTTGCGCTGCCCAGGTACGCTATTTCTCCGTCAACAACCCAATCTCCAGATCTGCCAATACGGTGGTGATGTCCATGGATCGCATGCGGCTTTCCGCTACACTTCACCTGAATCTAAGGATTCAGGTTCACACAAACCCGCATCCACCGATCGGTCGATGCGGGTTGTACTGGAGTGTAAGAGAGGTAATCTCATGCTGAACTGGCTGACCGCTGGTGGTGTATCTCTGCTAGTCACCCTGGTGGGCACCAGGTTCTGGATCATGTTCCTGGAGAAGAAGCACTACGGCCAGTTCGTCCGAAATGACGGACCGACCACACACACTGTCAAGCGTGGTACTCCCACCATGGGTGGCGTGATTCTGCTGATTGGTGTCTTCCTCGGCTACGGTGCCGCCCATCTGTTCATGTGGAGTTCAGTCTCGGCATCAGGTTTGCTCCTGCTGGGGCTGGTTCTCGGCATGGGAATCATCGGTTTCATTGACGATTGGCTGAAAATCTCCAATGCCCGTTCGCTCGGACTCGGGGCTGTGGCCAAGTTCTCGATGCAAGCGGTCATCGCCATCGCCTTTGCCGTACTGTCTCTGCAATTTCCTGATGGCCGCGGTGTGACCCCGGCGACGAACTATCTCTCCTTCCTGCGTGATATTCCATGGTTAGCACTTCCCGTCGTCGTCGCAGTCATCTGGATGGTCTTCCTCATCTGCGGTTTCTCCAACGGCACCAACCTCACCGATGGGCTGGATGGACTGCTCACCGGTGCAGCGACGATGGTTTTCATTGCGTACGCTCTGGTCAACGTCTGGCAGGCAAACCAGTATTGCGGCTATGAAGAGGTTGCGGTAAACGCATGTTACAACGTACGAAATCCCGGTGATCTCGCCACCATTGCCTTCGCTCTAGCCGGAGGTCTCTTCGGCTTCCTGTGGTGGAATGCACGCCCCGCCAAGATCTTCTTGGGCGACACCGGTTCCCTTGCCATCGGCGGTGCAGTGGCGGGGATGGCAATCATGACCCGAACTGAACTCCTGGTTGTCGTCATCGGCTTGTTGTTTGTTCTTGAAGCGGTCTCGGTGATGGCACAGGTGAGTTTCTTCAAACTGACCAAGGGGAGACGACTGCTACGCATGGCTCCGCTGCATCACCACTTCGAGATGCTCGGCTGGGATGAAATGACGGTGGTCGTCAGATTCTGGATTATCGCAGGCTTGTCAGTGATCGCAGGGGTTGGACTCTTCTACGCTGAATGGGTGGTGGTGCTGTGATCGACTGGCTGAACCAGGCAAACCGACTCTCCGACTGGTCGCAGGTTCATGTGACCGTTGCCGGGATCGGTGCGACTGGGTATTCCGCCGCCGACGCGCTGCTCCAGTACGGCGCGCAGGTGACCGTACTCGATGAAGCTGACACAGAAGCTGCTCAGGACAAAGCTAAGGTTCTAGAAATACTTGGAGCAACAGTACGGCTGGGTTCTGGTGCAACGGCTGTGCTCCCGCAACAATGCGATCTTGTCATGGCTTCTCCGGGCTGGAACCCCCAGGTGCCGCTGTATACCCACGCCACAACTCGCGGGATTCCGATCTGGGGAGATGTTGAACTGGCTTTCAGGCTGCAGATGCCGGATCGGGTCGTACCGTGGCTGGGAATCACCGGCACCAACGGCAAGACCACTACGGTAACCATGCTTGAATCCATCCTAAAGGCTGCAGGGCTCACGGTGTCGGCTGTCGGAAACGTCGGGCGCCCCATCTTGGAAACTGTCCTAGATGAGCTTGCCTACGATTGTCTGGCTGTTGAACTGTCCAGCTTCCAGCTTCATTGGACACACTCGATGGCGCTGCATTCAGCGGCTGTGCTGAATGTCGACCCGGACCACATGGAATGGTACGCCGAACTCAAACCATCCGCTTTTGAGGCTTATTGCGCTGATAAGGCCCGTATCTATCACCAGGCGATCTTCTCGTGCGTCTATAACGTCGAGGACCCTCGTACTGAACAGATGGTTGTTGACGCTGATGTGTGTGAAGGAGCCAGAGCCATCGGTTTCACCCTCGGAATCCCAGGGATGTCGATGCTCGGAGTGGTTGATGACGTGCTGGTCGATCGAGCCTTTATTCCGCAAAGGCGTGACTCTGCTCTAGAAATCATGCCTATTTCAGAACTGCCGAACCAGGCTCCGCCCATGGTCGCTAATGCTTTGGCAGCAGCCAGTTTAGCGCGGTCATTCGGTGTGTCCGTCAACGATGTCCGTGAAGGACTGCGCAACTATGAAATGGGTCCGCATCGGGTTGCGATCATCGCCGAGCATGACGGCGTGACATGGGTCGATGATTCAAAAGCCACCAATCCGCATGCAGCATCCTGCGGCCTGACAGGCTTCGATTCAGTTGTGTGGATCGCAGGGGGATTAGCCAAGGGTGCTGTCTTCGAAGAGTTGGTACGCGCACACGCCTCACGGATCAAGGCTGCTGTTCTCATCGGACGCGACCGGGGCCTGCTAGAACAAGCCTTTGCCAGTCAAGCACCTCACATTCCTGTGGTCAGCTTTGAGTCCGGCGAACCATCGGTAATGATGGAAGTCGTTGCCCAGGCAGCGCGATTCGCTGACCGCGGAGATACCGTACTGTTGGCTCCCGCCTGCGCATCGCAGGACATCTACACAGACTATGCAGATCGCGGTGATTGGTTCGCCATGGCCGTACGTCATTATATGCACAAGGAGGGAAAATGACTGACAACACTGCTTCAGACCAACCTGACCAGAGCTTACCCAAGAGGAACCTCTTGAGGGCCGCTTCGGATCACCCGCTCTTTGATTATCGCCTCGTGGTTGCGACATCTGCTGTCTTGCTATGCCTTGGCCTGCTCATGGTGATCTCCTCCTCATCTGTGGTGGCCGCTGTGGAAATGGAAGACCCCTTCTATTTCGGCAAGAGGCAGATCATCTTTGCGGTCATCGGAGTCGCAGGGGCCTGGATTCTGTCCTTACTCCCCGAGAAATTCATGCGCTTCATGACGTGGCCTGCCATCATCCTGGCCTTGTTGCTGCTGTTGGCAACGTTCACCGGCTTGGGTGTCGAGCAGGCTGGCAATCAGAACTGGTTATCCTTCGGTCCGTCGTGGACCCAGTTCCAGCCCAGCGAGTTCGCCAAGCTTGCCATCATTCTCTGGGGCGCCAATGACCTGGCGCGCCGCGGGAAAATCCTGACTGACATACGGCAATGGACAGTATTCATCGTCCTGAGCTTCACGATCATCGGCTTGGTGGTCATCCAGAAGGATCAAGGGACAGCGATGATCATGATGGCGATCGTCATTCTCGTACTTGTGGGTGCCGGAGCCCCATGGAGGCTCTTGTTTGGCATACTCACCGCCGCTATCGCCGCCGTGGTGATCCTCATTGTTCTTCAGCCTTACCGAATGAGACGGATTTGGGCTTTCATGAACCCAGAAGAAGACGTGCTGGGATCCAACCTCCAGGCTCGGAGAGGAATTTACGCCTTGGCATCAGGGGGTTGGTTCGGACAAGGACTTGGTTCGTCCCGACAAAAATGGGGTCTGTTGATGGAAGCCCACAATGACTACATCTTTGCCATCATCGGCGAAGAGCTAGGCCTGATGGGTACGCTGGGAGTGATCCTGTTATTTGGATGCCTGGCATACGCCGGTATTCGCATAGCAATGAAATCCACCAGCTCGTTTTCCCGTCTGCTTGCGGTGGGAGTCGTTGCGTGGTTTACGGTTCAGGCCTTTGCGAATATCGCTGTGGCGACCAGACTCATCCCTGTGATGGGTATTACGCTTCCCATGATTTCCTATGGTGGTTCATCGCTGATGGCGAATCTATTTGCCTTGGGGCTGCTGGCAGGGTGTGCACGCCGGGAACCCGCAGCACAGAAACTTCTTGCTTCTCGCAAACATAAACCTCGTGTGGCAACTATCGTGAGAGCAAACAGATGAGAGTTGTCTTAGCCGGGGGAGGGACAACCGGTCATATCTCTCCCATGCTTGCCACAGCTGAAGCTCTGCGCGAACTTGAGCCGGGGATCGAACTGACCTGTGTGGGAACTCAGGCTGGTCTTGAGACGACTGTGGTGCCCGAAGCAGGCTATGAGCTTCGCCTGGTTGACCCTGTGCCCCTTCCGCGTGAGTTTTCTGGCGCATTGGTCACCTTACCTTTCAGGATCGCCAAAGCAGTTTCGCAGGCCAAAGCTATTCTGCGGGAGACTGCCGCTGATGCGGTTGTCGGTTTCGGCGGGTACGCGAGTCTGCCTGTCGTACTCGCTGCCTGGCGGATGAAGATTCCCTGCGTTGTCCATGAGGCTAACGCCGTTCCTGGTTTGGCCAATCGCATTGCCGCACAGTTCGCAGCAGTTGTCTGTGTGACCTTCGCCAATACGGGTTTACCCAACCAGATAGTGACCGGGATGCCGGTGCACCAGGAGGTGGCACACCTGGATCGGGCAGAAGTACGCACACAGTCACGGCGTTCATTTGGGCTGGATGAGGATGCCAAGGTTCTGTTAGTTTCAGGCGGTTCACAAGGTGCCCGCCGACTCAATGAAGCAATCACCGGTGCTCTGGAACCCTTAAGCGATGCCGGGATCAGTGTTCTCCACGTCACAGGGAAGAAGAACTTCGAGGAGTCAGTTCCTGACTCTCCGCCGCCAACCTATCACCGTGTTCCCTATGTTGAGCACATGGAGACAGCCTATGCTGCAGCGGACTTAATGCTGGCTAGATCGGGCGCGGCAACAGTGACCGAGGTAGCTCTGATTGGCCTTCCTGCGATTTTTGTTCCCCTTCCTCACGGCAATGGCGAGCAGGCTAAGAATGCAGCCGGTGTAGTGGAAGCTGGGGGAGGAATCCTCATCGCGGATTGCGACCTCGACAAGACCAGACTCGTCGAGGAAGTAGTCCGCCTCTTCGACGATGAATCAACCTTGGAAGCGATGAGTTCCGCCGCTAAGGATGTCATGCCCGCCGACTCGGCACAATTGGTCGCACAATACACCCTGAACTCAGCAAGGGGGAGTTATGCCGCTGATTGATCCCGTTGAGATCCCTGCGCTGTCCACGATGAGCCATGTGCACTTCATCGCCATCGGCGGGGCCGGTATGAGCGGAATTGCCGCAGGCTACCTAGCCCGCGGTTTGAGGGTCTCAGGGTCTGATCAAGCAGACTCCGTCATCCTGGAAGATCTCCGGGCGGCCGGGGCCGAAGTATGGGTCGGCCACGATGCTGCTCATCTGTCAGGAGCCGATGCTGTCGTAGTTTCCAGCGCCATTCGCGCCGACAATGTTGAGCTCGTCGAAGCTCATCGTCTGGGACTACCGATCCTGCACCGTAGCTTGGCACTGGCAAGCCTCATCCAAGGCAGCGAGGTTGTCTCGATTGCAGGTACCCACGGTAAGACCACGACAACTGCGATGTGTGTGGCTGGATTGACCGAGGCTGGCCAGGACCCCTCGTACGTCATCGGAGGTACGGTTCTCGCCACCGGGCTGGGGGCCCACATCGGCACCGGATCAGTGTTCATCCTCGAAGCCGATGAATCTGATGGATCCTTTCGACAGTATCCGACCACGATCGCAGTCATCACCGGAATCGAGGTCGACCACAGCGACAATTGGGGCACCCTAGAACGCTATGTCGAAGGGTTCACCCAGTTCGCCACCGGCAAGACGGTCGGCACGGTTATCCTTCATGGTGATGATCCTGGGGCTGCGCGATTGGGCACCTATCTTCGTGAGCAGGGTCGTACGGTGATCTCCTATGGCAGTTCACCCGACAATGACGTTCGGCTGACGAACATCGATCTCGGGGCTCGGCAAGCATCCCTGAACCATGAGGGGAAAACCTATACTCTGCAATTAGGTGTGCCCGGAGTCCATAACCTATATAATGCGACGGCGGCGTACTGTGTGGGCCACCTGCTGGGGGCAGATGCCGAGCAATTCTTAACTGGCTTGGCTTCCTTTGGAGGTACGGCACGGCGCTTCCAAGTCCTCGGGGAATCCCAGCAGATCACCGTCATTGATGACTATGCCCACCATCCCACTGAGGTGCGAGCCACCATTGCCGCAGCTCGGTTAGTCTGCGGCGAGGGCCGGGTGATCGTGTGCTTCCAACCCCATTTGTTCTCTCGTACTCTGGCTTTTGCCGATGAATTTGGCCAGGCTTTAGCGGCTGCTGACGAGGTAGTTGTGTTGGATATCTATCCTGCACGCGAAGATCCCATCCCTGGAGTGACCGGAAAACTAGTTGCAGAATCAGTGGAGGCTCACGGCGGGGTCATTCACTATGTTCCCGACTTCAGCGATGCTCCGGCTTACCTGGCGAACCTAGGACGCCCCGGTGATCTCATTCTCACCGTCGGAGCAGGGTCTGTCACAACAATCGGTCCGCTTCTTCTTGCCAGATTGGGGCTATGATGCCAGCCTCACGCGTTTCAGACGCAACCTCAGCCATCAAAGCCCGGCATCGCCGTCAAACCCGGCGGCGTCTAATACGCATTGGAGCAGCAGTTTTAGCGGTTGTGCTGGTTGGTTCGGGGGTGTGGCTTATATGGTTTTCACCAGTGTTCATCTCACGCTCGGTGGAGGTTTTTGGGATTACGCAAGGTAATACTCAGGAGATTATCGCCGCAGCAAATGTGCCCTTGAGAACACCCCTGGCAACCTTGGATGTCCAAGCCATTAAGGAGCGCGTCGAGGAAGTCCCCATCGTCGCGAAGGCCGAAATCACCCGTGTTCTGTCCGGAACTATCCGTATTACAGTAACCGAACGCCAACCTGTCTATGTGCTCTTACGTGATTCTAGTTTCATCCTCGTTGATGCGGTAGGAAAGGGATATCTCACGCTGGATTCAGCCCCTCCAGACCTGCCTATCGTGAGCATTTCCACCACAAGTGCGCCGATGATCGAGCGCCTCATGGCTGATGCAGCAGTGATCTCCATGGCTCTGCCCGAGCCGATTTTGGCGGTGATGACATCGATGACAGCGGCAACTCCTGACACGTTCACGATTTACTTGACTAACGGAGCTCAGATACTGTGGGGCAGTTCGGAGGAATCTGATCTGAAAGCAGAAGTGATCGTCGCTCTGATCAACGTCAAAGCGAACTATTATGACGTGAGTTCACCGGCTCATCCAGCAACCCGATGAGAAACAGTGAAAAGTCTGAAGTCATACTTGAGGGTACGGCGAGTCGCGCCCGCGGTTGTGGAAGTCTATGGCGGTATCTCGTAAATTGGCTCCAAGCAAGAGTTCTACTATGAGAGCAGGCCGACTGGTGACGAGCGCATCACAAAACTATCTAGCGATCATCAAAGTTGTCGGTGTCGGCGGGGGAGGCGTTAATTCGGTCAATCGCATGATTGAGGAAGAATTGCGCGGCGTTGAGTTTATCGCGGTGAACACAGATGCCCAGGCACTCCTGATGTCCGACGCTGACGTGAAACTCGATATCGGGCGCAATCTCACCAGAGGTTTAGGCACCGGAGCCGACCCCGAGAAAGGCCGTCAGGCTGCCGAAGATCACGCCGAAGACATCGAAGAAGCACTTCGCGGTGCTGACATGGTCTTTGTTGCTGCTGGTGAAGGCGGCGGAACGGGTACAGGCGGTGCACCCATCGTGGCACGGATCGCACGTTCCCTGGGAGCGCTCACAGTCGGTGTCGTGACACGTCCGTTCAGTTTTGAAGGCCGCAGCCGTTCGCAGCGTGCCGAAGAGGGGATCACATCTCTGCGTGACGAGGTTGACACCTTGATCGTCATCCCGAATGACAAGCTCCTTGAAATGGCTGACACCCGAGTATCGGTCCTGGATGCCTTTAAGCAGGCTGATCAGGTGCTCATGCAAGGTGTCGCAGGTATCTCTGAGTTGATCACCACCCCAGGAACAGTGAATGTGGACTTCGCCGATGTGAAGGCAGTCATGTCCAATACAGGTTCGGCTCTGATGGGTATCGGCTCTGCTCGCGGCGAGGATCGTGCGCGCGTTGCTGCCGAGATGGCCATTTCATCGCCTCTGCTGGAGTCCAGCATTGATGGTGCCAGAGGCGTACTTCTCTCCATTGCTGCCGGTTCTGATCTGCTTCTCCATGAGGTCTCAGCCGCAGCTAACCTCATCCAGGAATCTGCTGCCGAAGATGCCAACATCATCTGGGGTACGGTCATCGACGATGCTCTGGGAGATGAAGTACGAGTCACAGTCATCGCAGCCGGCTTTGACGGTGTTCCCAGCCGGCCGCGTTCCATGCCAAGGCCCAGTTTCACACGTCCGTCGATTGATTTGAGCGAACCTATTCTTCAGGGCGTCGTCGAATCACCTCCGCCTCGTGAGCCGGTGAAGAAACCGCGCAAACGCATCGAGGATGAAGGCGGCATCGAACTCCCTGACTTCTTCACATGAGCTTCTCAACATTCATAGCCCCGGCTGATAATAACGGCGTTGGTGTCGCCTTTACTGACCGGGAGTATCCTTCAGAGTTTCTGCCGAATGATTCCTTTGATCTGAGTTGTGAGTCGGAGGAAGAATTCGCTCATAATATTGCGGCTCTGCGCTCCTTTGTTGACTGTGATCAGCTAGCTTTCTGTGAGCAAGTCCATGGGACCAATGTTGAGCAGGTCGATCTCAGCGGTATCGATGACGAGCATGGCTGTCATCACACTGGTGAAGCAGATGCGATGGTGGCCACAACCCCCGGTGTGGCGCTGGTGATTCGAGTCGCCGACTGCATTCCCGTACTTTTAGCTGATACGCAGGCTCAGGTGATCGGAGCCGTGCACGCAGGCCGCGTCGGGCTGCTCGCCGGAGTGCTCCAACAGGGGATCGCAGAGATGACTGCCAACGGGGCAAAGAATATCCACGCATGGGTGGGCCCGCATATCTGCGCAGGATGCTACGAGGTGCCGCGTGAGATGGCTGAAGATGCCTGGGCGGTCCTGCGAGCCAGCAAAGCCCAGTCCTGGCAAGGAACCCCCGCCATTGATCTAGGTGCAGGAGCCGAATCCATCCTCACCTCCCATGGTGTCACCGTAACCCGCCTCGACCCCTGCACACGCTGCAACCCCCAGTTCTTCTCCCACCGCCGAGACCAAGGCCACCCAGGCCGCCAAGCCGGCATCATCTGGCTCAAGACCTAACACGGGGACCTGAGCCACCGACCCGCCCCCCGGTCATCCTGCCGTCAGGCAGGACCCCCGGCGGCCAACGTAGGGTCTGTGGTAAATCTTTCCTTTTTCAGTCCATACTCTGGCCGCCGGGGGTCCTGCCTGCGGCAGGATGACCGGTTGTCTCCTGTCACCGCCGTTCGGGCGCGTCGGCGGGCTCAGGGGCAAACAAATGCGGTAGCCTCAAACTAGGAGTTTTAGGAGTGTGGTATGGCTGACCGTTTAAGTAAGGTTGCGGCCTTTATTCTTGGTCCTAGTGCTAAGAGTGATGAGGATGACTTTGATCCTGAGTTCGACGATACGGGCGAAGAGCCCACAGATATCGTCGAAGCGCCGCCAGTGAAGTCTGTCGTACGCGAGCGTCCTGCGGTGGTTCATCAGGGTACGGTGACCCCCATCGACCAGCATCGTCGTAGCACACCAAGTCGTTCCATCTCGATCAGCCAGATCGTGCACGTACGCCCGTACTCCTTCGCTGAAGCAGCCAAAATCGGCGAGAGCTACAAAGAGGGTGTTCCGATCATTCTGAATATGTCCACCACGGATCAGAAGCAGGCACAGAAGCTCATCGATTTTGCCTCCGGTATGGCATTCGTCACCGAAGGAAAACTCGAGAGAATCACACCTCGAGTGTTCATTCTCATCCCCGCGTCTGTGTACTTCTCAGAATCTGACAAGGATCAGATTTCCGAGATCCATAACCTCTCCGAGTGATATGACAACGATCGGTTGGATACTTATTGGAATCCTCACCTTCTATCAGTGGGTTCTCATTTCTCGGGCGATTCTGTCCTGGGTTCAGATGCTGATCCCTCACTGGAAACCCAAGGGATTGGGTTTGCTTCTAGCGGAATTTGTCTTCACGCTCACCGACCCTCCCTTACGATTTCTCAGAAAGTTCATCAAACCATTGAGACTCGGCAATATAGGGTTGGATATGGCCTTTTTGGTCCTCTTCCTACTTGTCATTCTATGTTTCTACATCGTGCAATGGGTGTTTTTTTAGTAGGTGAGGCTGTGAGGACTGATAGGGTGACTATACTGGATTGAGCATTTGGTTCCCGTGCGGTAACCTAGCCATACTCATCATTTTCTCAGGATTGTTTTTCTGCGGGTGAAAGGTCTAACGACATGACATTGACTCTCGACGAGGTGCGCAAGACAAGATTTCATATGTCTCGCCGCAACGGATATGAGGTCACTGACGTCGATATCTTCGTTGACAAAGTAGAAGAAGCAATCGGAGTTCTCACCGAAGAGAATGAGGCCCTTCGAAAGCAAGCCACTGAAACACCAAGTTCTGGAGGAAATGACCAAGAAATCGAGGGTCTTCGTTACCAGATTTCTCGCTTGCAAGAAGACCGCAACGGCTACAAAACCCAAATCGCCCGCCTTCAAACCGAACTTGATCGCTCGCGTTCGCAGGCTGGACCTTCGAGTGGGCCGCCTAGTGAGGCAATGGTCCGCGAGATCGAGGCTCTGCGTCATCAGCTAGCCGAAACAAAATCTGCATTAGCAGAAGCCAGGCATCATCTAGCAGAACTCCAACGAGGCGGCGCTGCACCAGAACAATTGATGCGCCTGACCGGTGAGAACACAGCACTGCGCGAGCAACTTGAGCAGTTAATGTCTGCCAGCTTGGAGAAGACAGGTGACGCGACACCGATGGCGGTGACAACGTCACCTGAAGCCAGTTCAGCAGTCGTACGGCTGGTCCAACTGGCAACGGAGCAGGCAGACAACCTGGTGAGCGAAGCCACCGCCGAGGCAACGAAGCGCAAGGCTGTCATCGAAGACGAGATCAAGATCATCCGTGAACAGGCTGATGCCTATGTGAATCGTGTGAAGACCGAAGCTGATGCCCATGCGACACAGGTGAAGTCCGAAGCACAGTTCTCCGCAGAAGAGATGCTGCGCAAGGCCACAGATTCTGCCGCACAGATGACTGCAGAAGCGCAGGAGCGGGCAAATCGCATCGACCGCGAAGCTCGTACCAATGCCGAGAGGCTGGTTCAAGAGGCCCAGCAGCGTGCAGCAACCATTGACTCTGAGATCGCCGCACGGCGCTTGGAGGTCTTTGGGGCTCTTGAGAATGAGCGCGATCTTCTCTTCGCGAAGGTGGAGAGGCTGCGGACCTATGAGAAGAGCTTCCGTTCGACGATGACGGGGTATCTCAAGTCTCAAATCGAGCGCTTGGATTCCTCGCAGTTCGCACCGGAAGATATGCCTGATCTGCTCGCCGCAGCAGCCAGGCCCCCAAGTGAGTGGGGAACCGAGTCCAGCAGCGCGACTCCTCGCCTCGATGCCCTGCTTGAGGGCTAAGATTTTCCTTTGGGGATGGGGACCGCTACCATATCCGTACGAAACAACGCCCGCGGGCAAGGAGGTTTTCGTGGCGACTAAGCCAAAAGACACAGCAGTACCACCTGCCGAAATTACCATTCCAGTGGCAGAAGGGGAAGAGCCGTGGACCCAGCAGGAACTGGCTGAAGTCAGAGCGCAGCTTCACGACGACGCAGTCTCCTTCGAGCATAAATACCTTGCCTCACAAGCTGAACTCACACAGTTGTTGACCCAGGGTTCCGATATTGCAGGCCGTGACCCCGCCGATGTGGGATCCTCGAATTTCGAAAGAGACCAGGAGATGTCTCTGGTTGCCAATGCCCGGGAGATGTTCGAGCAATCAGAACTTGCCTTGCGTCTGTTCGACGAGGGAACCTATGGAGTCTGCGAATCCTGCGGGAAGCCCATCGGTAAGGCGCGCCTGCAAGCATTTCCTCGTGCAACCATGTGCGTGGCCTGCAAGCAGCGCTTGGAACGGCGTTCATGATCCGTCGGCGCATGCCGTTGATGGTGATCCTGGCCATCATCGTGGTCGGAGTCATCGTGGATCAGATCACAAAAGCCCTCGCCGTTGCCTATCTCGAACCGGGGCAGCCAGTCTCCATCATCTCTGATTTCTTCCAGCTTCAGCTCCACCGCAATCCAGGAGCAGCCTTCAGTACGGGCACCAGCTTCACCCTGGTTTTTGCGATCCTCGCGCTGGTCGTTCTCGTGGCTGTCAGCATCTTCGTGATTCCCAAGGTTGAATCCATGATCTGGGCTATCACAGTTGGACTAGGCACAGCCGGGGTGCTCGGCAACTTCATTGATCGGCTATCCCAGCCTCCTGCGCCATTTGGAGGCTATGTTATCGACTTCTTCGCAGTCAAGTACTTCGCGGTCTTTAACGTGGCTGACATCTTCTTAACGACCTCGGCGTTCCTGATCGTAATAATCACCTTGGTGGTGAAGGTTGATTTTGCCGGCAACAAGTACAAATCCTCACACGCAGATGGCAAGTCTGCGGAATTGGCGCAGAAGCAGGAATAATGCCTATCGCCATCGTTCCCGAAGGGCTCGCAGGGATGAGGGCCGATGCGGGTGCGGCTAGGCTCTTCGGCATTTCACGATCCCGGGTTGAGCAGGCTGGAGAAGAAGGCCTTCTTCTTGTTGACGGTACGCCGGTCGCTAAGTCCCATCGCCTCATCGCCGGTGCGATGCTCGAAGTGACCATTGATGACCCCCCAGCTCTCAAGGTTCTGCCTACCTTTGTGCAGGGCATGGAGATTGTTTACGATGATGCCGATGTGATCGTCGTCGACAAACCAGCAGGGATCGCCGCCCATCCAAGCTTGGGATGGGAAGGACCCACCGTTGTGGGGCACCTTGCCGCCTTAGGGATTCCGCCCTGCCCTTCCGGTCCGGAGGAACGCAAGGGGATCGTCTCACGTCTGGATGTCGGAACCTCTGGACTCATGGTCGTTGCCAAGTCTGATTTGGCTTATTCCGTACTCAAACAGGCATTCACCTCGCGCGAGGTCCACAAGGTCTACCACACACTGGTTCAGGGTTATCCCAGTCCGGATGAAGCCACCATCGATGCCCCCATCGCTCATTCGAAGACCGATGAGTGGAAGATGATGGTTGACCCATCCGGGCGCAATGCCATCACTCATTACTCGCTGCTGGAGTCCGTCTTCCGAGCCAGTCTGCTCTGCGTACGGCTGGAGACCGGGCGTACCCATCAAATCCGGGTTCACATGGCAGCCATCCGGCATCCCTGTGTGGGGGACATGCTCTATGGGGCAGACCCAAGCTTCGCCCAGGAACTGGGTGTGACCCGACAGTGGCTCCATGCAGTAGAGCTAGGATTCACCCACCCGCGTTCCGGCGAAGACATGGTGTTCACCTCGGCTTATCCCCAAGACCTCACCGACGCCCTGAACCACCTTCGCCGCCACTGACCCCGCAGGGGGTTTCTTGTACTGGTCAATGGGATACCGTATCGTGGTGATGTGCGAAGAGCGAAGATAGTCGTCACGATTGGTCCAGTCTCGTCATCGACAGAAGTCCTAGTGGATCTGCTTGAGGCAGGCGCCAATGTCATCCGAATCAACATGAGTCACGGTGATCAAGCCACCCATGAGCGAACCTTGGTGAACCTCAAACAGGCTTCGCAGATCACCGGGAAGACCCCCAGTGTCTTCATCGATCTTCAAGGCCCCAAAATTCGTCTCGGCAAGTTTGAAAACGGCCCTATCACGGTTGTTCCCGGAGATGGTTTTACCATTACTACACAGCCGATTCTCGGTGATCGCAGCCGTTGCTCCACCACCTTTTCCGGTCTGCCCCATGATGTGTCACCCGGAGACCCCATTCTTATCGATGATGGCAATGTCACCTTGCGTGCCGTGGAGGTGCGTGGATCTGAAGTACACACCGAGGTAGTAATCGGCGGGGTTCTGTCAGATCACAAGGGGATCAATCTTCCTGGTGTTGCAGTCAACGTACCAGCGATGTCTGACAAGGATGTCGAGGATCTGCGGTGGGGTCTGGCACAGGGGGTCGACATGGTCGCTCTGTCCTTTGTCAGAAATGGAGATGACGTCAAGGGCGTCCACGCGGTTATGGATGAGGTTGGTGTTCGCGTACCGGTGATTGCGAAGATAGAAAAACCGCAGGCTCTGGAGAATCTCACAGCAGTGATCAACTCTTTCGACGCCTTTATGGTTGCCCGAGGCGACTTGGGTGTTGAGCTGCCTTTCGAAGACGTTCCGCTGGCACAGAAACGGATCATCTACGCAGCCCGTATTGCAGCCAAGCCGGTCATCGTTGCCACACAGATGCTGGAATCCATGATGGGAGCTCCGCGTCCTACCCGAGCCGAAGCCTCCGATGTCGCCACCGCGGTCATGCAAGGGGCCGATGCGGTGATGCTGTCAGGTGAAACAGCGGTGGGTGCCTATCCGGTTGAGTCTGTAGCGGCGATGGCTAGCATCATCAGTGCGGTAGAAGAAGGCGGGTTCAGGGATATTGAAGCCATCGAATGGGATCCTTCCACAACTCCTGGGGCAGTTGCCTGGGGGGCTGGTGCGCTGGCTCGCCATCTGCAGACCAAGTACATCGTTGGTTTCTCCATGAGCGGAGATACTGCCCGCCGATTAGCTCGTCTGAGGGCACAGGTGCCCATCTTGTGTTTCACTCCACGCCCATCCACGAAGGCAGAACTAGAAATCGTGTGGGGGATGACAACCTTCGTCTCTGGGTCCAATGAGGTCGACACAATGATGGCTGAGATGGATCAGACCCTTGTCACCCAGGGATTCGCCGAACCAGGAGATCGGGTTGTCGTCGTGTACGGGACTCCCATGGGGCAAGCTGGGTGGACTAATACCCTCCATGTCCACCAGATTCTCTAGCATACGTAGAATAGTCGCAGGAGGTTGCGATGCGTATTGCACAGTTGGCGAATTTCGTGGGTCCGATTTCAGGCGGGCTGAAAAGGGCTGTTGACAAGATCGGACGCGGGTACGTCGCTGCTGGGCATGAGCGGATGCTGATTATCCCTGGTCCCAGTGATTCCGTGACGAAAACCGATGCTGGCACCGTCGTAACCATCGCCTCACCTGCACTGACTACTGGATACCGGATGGTACTCAACACCGGCAAGGTCAAGGATATTCTCGACCGCTTTGAACCGACGACAGTTGAGGTTTCTGACAAGTGGACCATGTCAGTTGCAGGTCAATGGGCGAAGAAGAATACCGTCGGTTCGATCCTGATTTCTCACGAACGCCTCGATGACAAAGCAACCATGTTCCTCGAACTGGAAGTTGAATCGGCAGTCCATCAACTCAATAACAGGCTGGCAAAACTCTATGACCGCGTGGTGGTGACAACTCGTTACAGCGCAGGGGAGTGGATCAACACCCGGGCAAACCTTGTGGTTCAACCCTTGGGCGTGGATCTCGAAGAGTTCACCCCCGCGGTTCGAGTACGCGACGATAGTCCCAGCCTGAAGCTGGTTTTGTCGGGGAGGCTGTCCCGGGAAAAGACCCCCCATCTGGCTGTGGCCACAGCGGTAGAACTCGATCGGCGCGGGGTGGACATCCAGCTCCATGTCTACGGTACGGGTCCCCACGTCGAGGAACTGCGTACTTTGGCTGGTGGGGCACCGGTTTTCTTCCATGGGTATCTGGACGCCCGTACCTCCCTATCCGAGGCTTATCGGGCTGCGGACATCGCAATGTCGGTGTGCCCGGTTGAGACTTTCGGTCTGTCGGTGTTGGAGGCCTTGGCATGCGGGACTCCTGTGGTGACCGCTGATCGGGGAGGGGCCAGAGAACTCGTGGATGCTAGCTGCGCAGAATGGGCGTCCCCCGATCCGGTCTTCCTGGCGGATGCCGTACTGCGCATGGCTGACCGCATCACAGAAGACCAAGACAAGCTTCACGCCAATGCACGTGCACGCGCAGAGAAGTATCCCTGGGATGCGACGATCACCAGGATGCTAGCTCTCCATGAAGAGTTAGCGAATCGGAACTAAAGCAGCCCGGCGGTTTGAGTACGGGCGCGGTCGTAGCGGGCAGCCACATCCTCCCAGTTGACCACATTCCACCAGGCAGCAACGTAGTCTGCTTTGACGTTGCGGTACTGCAGATAGAAGGCGTGCTCCCACATATCCAACTGCAGCAGCGGGATTTGAGCGGCTGGAAGATTGGCCTGCTGATCATAGAGCTGATAGATCGCCAGACGCCCGCCCAGGGTATCCCAGGCGAGAATGGACCATCCAGAACCCTGGATCGTCATCGCAACCTCGTTAAAGTGCTTCTGGAAGGCTGCAAAGCCTGTGAAAGCCTCGCCGAGGGCATCTGCGAGGACACCAGTGGGCTCACCGCCGCCGAAGGGGGACATATTCTTCCAGAAGATGGAATGGTTAATATGCCCGCCGAGATTAAAGGCGAGGTCCTTCTCCAGTTTGGCGACCACTGCGAAGTTTCCGGATGTACGGGCCTCCGCAAGCTTCTCCAAAGCGGTATTGGCCCCGGTGACATAGGCCTGGTGGTGTTTGGAGTGGTGAAGCTCCATGATCTCCGGTGCGATATGAGGCGCAAGGGCTGAATAGTCATAGTCCAAGTCGGGAAGTGTGTACATAAAGACAACTCTCTTTCATTGTGAGGTGTGCAGGATAGGAGGGTGCTAAGCGGCCATGGGCGGAGGATCGGTGTCAGTATCAGAAGCCGGTTTCGGTGGTTCTCCCTTAGTCCAGGTGGTGGGCTTCTTCTTCCTGTCTTCCATAGCCTGCTTGGTTTTCTCGGAAAGCGCGCCTGTTTTCTCCGTCGCCATTTTGACGACCGGAGTGGCGGTTTCTTTGGCTTTGGCAGCAATGTCACTGGTGGTGGTCTTCGCTTTGGCCACAATTGGCGTGGCTGTTTCCTTGGCTTTCTCTGCGAGTTCGCCGGTAGTCTTGATGGCCTTCTCTACTATTGGCCCAGCCGACTCTTTCGCTTTGCTTGCGGATTCTTTGGCTTTGCCCGCCAGTTCGGTGGTGGTTTGCTTGGCTTTCTTGACCGCAGGACCAGCAGTTTCCTTGACCTTGTCGACCAATTCTTCTGTGGCGTCTTTGGCCTTACTGAGTGCTTCTTTGGCGTCATCAATGACGTCAGAGCCCTTTTCTTTCAGGCTGTCGATGAGTTCCATGGGTCCCTCCATGTCGGGTGCAACGACTTCAGGCTATCACCGAATTGGCTTGTTAGCGTGAAGAAACCTGCCTAGAGGTACGCAGCACCCGAAACCCCTTGGCTGAACCAAGCCGAGCCACTAACCAGCCGCGTGATTCCAGCCATTCATGGAGGGAATCAGCTCCAAGATTCTTCGCGACAACGAGGGTGGCCGTACCTGTTGGTGTCAGGCGTTCAAGCCAGAGATCCAGCATCTCGTGGAGGGCTTTCTTCCCGATCCGAATGGGAGGATTCGACCAGATTTCGTCGTACGCTGTGTCATCGGTGACCTCGTCGGGCAGCAGGATTCGTACTTGGTCACTGACACCATTTGTCTCGGCATTGAGTTGGGTCAACCCCAGAGCTCGCTGGTTCACATCGACAGCATCGACCAGAACCGATGGGCACTCGGTAGCCAGGGCGACCGCGATAGCTCCGAAACCACACCCGAGATCCAACATGCGCGCCTGCCTGTCCTGCGGAGGTTCGGTGAGTCGGAAGAGTACGGAGGTGCCCAAGTCCAGCCGAGTCGAAGAAAAGACCCCAGAAGAGGAGGTGAACCCGTACTGGCGCCCCCAGATGACAGCCGGGAACTCGTACCGCTTCTCATCAGCGGTCGGTGTCTCAAAATAGTGACTCATCTAGGTATCTCCCGTCGAGTACGCGCCCGCTCGGCTTGAAGCCCTAGGTCTTCATCGCTGGGATAGGTGACTTCTTCTAGGGTGAGCCCATGGGCTGGCATGACGATGATGTCGTTGACTCGTGCCTGGGCTAAGAGATTGGTCTTCACCCACTCGATGTCGCGTTGTCCGCGCCCGATGGTCACTAAGCATCCCACCAGCGAGCGCACCATGGAGTGGCAGAAGGCATCGGCTCTGGCTGTGATTTCGATGAGTCCGGAGTCGCGGCGCACTAAGGAGAGCTCCTTGAGGTCACGGATCGAGGTTCCATGCTCTTTAGGGCGGCAGAAGGCCACGAAGTCATGGAGACCGGTGAGGTGTTGGGCAGCCTGAACCATGGCATCCAGATTCACGTGGTGGGGCAATGCCAGTGTGTAGCCGCGAGTCAGGGGGTCTACATTAGCCAAGGAATCCCACAGGCGGTAGACATAGCGGCGCTCTAGTGCTGAAAAGCGGGCATCGAATTCACTAGGTACGACTCGTACTTGGCGGATCACGATGTCATCAGGCAGAGCTCTGGGCAGCCATTGTCTCAAGGCTTCATCAGCGGTGAGACTGGCAGAGCGTGCCGGGGGAGTCCAGTTGTCGAAATCAACATGAACCACCTGTCCGCGTGCATGGACCCCTGCATCGGTACGACCGGCACACACCGTCATCGCAGGCTCACTCAGCCTCATCACTTGCGCGATGGTATCTTCGAGTACACCTTGGACGGTTCGCAGATCCACTTGGCGGGCCCACCCGGAGAACCCCGTACCGTCATAGGCGAGGTCGATACGTACTTTCATGAGCGTGCCTTGAGTTGATAGGCCATGTCCTGGATTGTACGCCCTGCCGCGATTCCACGGGACTCAAACTTGGTGAGCGGGCGTAAATGGAATCGCTGCTCATCGATCAGTGCAAAGCGAGGATCAGCGCCGAGGTGGTCGCGCATCGCCTGCGCATAGGAATCCCAGTCGGTAGCAAGGCGCAGTATTCCGCCATCAATGAGTTTCTGTGAGACAAGGTCGAGGAAGCCAGGGGAGACTAGTCGGCGTTTGTGGTGGCGCTTCTTCTGCCAGGGGTCCGGGAAGAAGATCAGGATCTCGGTGACGCTGGCGTCCTCGATGAGATGGATGAGACCGGAGATGGCATCAGCCGCAATCAGGCGTACGTTTGAAAGTCCTGCGTCAGAGATCTTGCCTAGAGTGGCAGCGATTGAGGCTTCAAAGACTTCGAAACCGAGGAAGTTTGTGTCGGGTTGGGCTGTTGCAGCAGCGACGATGGATTCGCCGTGTCCGGAGCCGATCTCGATCACCAGCGGGGCTTCCCGGCCGAAGATGTCCGCGAGGTCGAGGGTAGGCTGCGGG
>Ga0123356_10002303_pt1 | contig 20505 bp, 13 predicted proteins | sample TergutEmb28metaG_2_FD_92546 | JGI IMG/M metagenome (GOLD analysis project Ga0123356, IMG submission 92546) | Embiratermes neotenicus P3 segment gut microbial communities from Petit-Saut dam, French Guiana - Emb289 P3 | ecosystem: Host-associated > Arthropoda: Insects > Digestive system > Gut ... | reverse complement strand
GGATGCTATCGTGTTCATTTTGGAGGTGTCCGCCTTTTCTTTTTCGAGCCACTTGGCGTACAGCGTGGCGTTTTGGGTCGGCGCGAACGAGCTCTCCGCCCGCGTCGTGAGCCCGATATTGGTATACCAGCCCGCGAATAAATAACCGTACCTGGTGGGGTCGAGTGGCCAAGCCATCGGCGTCCCTTCGGTCACGGTGACGGGGCTTACCGCCGAGCCGCCGTTCGATTCAAAGGTTACGATATGGCGCCCGGCCCATTTGGCGTACAGCGTGGTATTTTGGTCAATATAGAGCGGAAATTCCGCTTTTTCGGCATAATTCGCGTCAAAATACCAGCCGTCCAGCGTGTAAAGAGAGGTATTATAGGCCGGCAATTGATTTGCGTTGATCGGTACGTCGTAATAACGGTCAAACGTCGTGGCTCCGGTCATCGGCACGCCGAGCGCATTAAGCGTCAGCCGGTATTGCTCATCCCACTTGGCGTACAGCGTATTCTCTCCGGTCAGCGCAAAGGGGAAGGTCACGCGGCTCCGCTCGTCAAAGTATTCATCCGTGTACCAGCCCGCGAACCGGAATCCCGCGCCGCGCGAAGGGTTACCCGGCATTTGGCCGGCGTTGATGTTGCCCGCCTCAAAGGTTCTCGGAGCGATGGTATTCCCCCCGTTCGTCTCAAACGTTATCGTAAACCGTACCTGCTCGATCCACCCGGCGTACAACGTAATGTTGCCGAGCACCGTGTAAGGGAAATTCACCTTGCTCTCCGGCGTGCATTCGTCCATTGTGTACCAGCCGAGGAGATTATAGTCGGGACGCGTGGAGGTGGGCTCCGTAGTGATTATTTGCCCTGCCTGCATATTGCGCACATTATTGTTGATATTGGTACCGTTTGCATTCGTGCCGCCTTGCGGGTCGAACGTCACCGTGACCGGCACCTGCGCAATCCACCCGGCATATAGCGTAATGCTTGCCGTTACCGTGTAGGGGAAAGTCACCTTGCTCTCCGGCGTGCACGCCTCGTCGGTATACCAACCGAGGAAGTTATATCCGGTGCGCCCGGATGTCGGCTGGGTGCCGATCTGCTGGTTCGGCTCCATCACCCTTACGTTGTTATTAATGTTGTTGCCGTTCGCGTTGGAGCCGCCGTTGGTCACAAACGTTACGACTACTTGCGCCGTTTCTTCCCACCCCGCGTACAGCGTGGCGTTTGCCTGAATCGTATAATTCGTAGCGACGCGGCTTTCCGCGTTGCACGCCGCATCCGTAAACCACCCGAGGAAACGGAAGCCGGGCTTTGAGATAGTCGGCAGGGTAACCTGCGTCCCCGGGTCGCGCACCACCATGTTTTGGTCGTTTACGTTTGTGCCGCCGTTGGTCTCAAACGTTATCGTGTACTGCACCCGCTCGACCCACTTGGCGTACAGCGTGACGCTTTTTTGAACCGTGTAGGGGAAGCTTACAAAATTGTCATCGGTGCATTCGGGGTCTAAGTACCAGCCCGCAAACGTATACCCGCCGCCGCGCGTTGCGTTCGGCTGCTGGTTGATCCGGCCGCCTGCGTCAACCGTTACCGCGTTTACGTTGTTCCCGCCCTGCGTGTCAAACGTCACGGTACAGCGCTCGACCCACTTGGCGTACAAAACGGTGTCGCTAAAGATGTTGTCTACGCTTGCCGGGCGCGTAAGCTCCTCGTCTAAAAACCATCCGCCGAAGACAAAGCCGTTGCGCGTAGGGTCTTGCGGCTTAGTGGCAACGCCTTCCTCGTCCGTAAGCAGCGGAGGAATATTTGAACCGCCGTTTGAGTCAAACGTTACGGTATAGCTCCCAAGCCAGCGTGTCCAAAGCTGCAGCGCCTTCTTGCCGAGCCAGGAGATTTTGCCTTCCTCGGAGGAAGCTTTTCGGTCAATTTCTTCGGGCTTGTCGGTAAACCGGTATCTAAACTCCTTGGTACATTCGGGCGAGGTGTACCACGCCAGGGTGTAGCCCTCGCGCACCGGAGCGCCGAGGAGGACACCTGTACGCAAATCGAACTTTTGCGTCACGGTTTTTTCCGCGCCGGACTCGTCGGTATAGGTGTAGGTTACGGTATAGGTGTTGGCACGGTCCTCGCCTATTTGCCACCGCAAATCCTCGGTGAGATACAAAATGACCAACACGGCGGTGATGATAACGGCCGCCGCGCCCGCGACAATCGCCGCGACAATCCCAAGCCTTTTGGAAACCTTTTTTACCTTGGCCGCTTTGCGCGCTTCCTCGCGCTCAATTTCATATTTCAGCCCCGTCATGCCGCCGGCGTTTTTAAGCGCGTCCTCTTTTGACTGCGCCTGCGTCTGCTCGCCTTGCCTTTTTTTGCAATAATGGCCGTACTCCGTTTCGAGCTTTACGCTTTCCTCCTCGGGAACCGTTTCGCGCGCGCGCCTTAGGTAGTTCGAGTATCGCAGCTCCGGGACGGTAAAATCCGTAAAATTGTTGGTATGAAATTTGACCATGCCAAAATGCGCCCGCCAGTCCTCGGGATATCTGCGCACCGCCTTTAAAAAGGCGTTTTTCGCCTCCTGCATCTCGCCCAAAAACATACGCGTCTCGGCGTACCCCAGCAGCGGCTCCAGCCCTTCGCTCTCTAAGGGCGGGGACGGGTTTGGCGGCGATTGAATTTCATCATCGTTAATTTCTTGCGGCATGAGGGATTCCTTTTATGAATGAAAAGTGACAAGTGACAAGTGTTTATCAACGAAAAACGAAAAACGAAAAACGAGGGATAAGAGTTTGCGGGTTCAAAGTATTCTTTCTTTTGTTCCCGTAGGGGTCGCACGGTGTGCGACCCGCCGGAATCAGCATTTTCCCTACGGTGCGGGTCGCACACCGTGCGACCCCTACGATTGGGTTTACGGACGCTCATGCTTTGCTGCTTCCCTTTCCCTTCCGTCGTTTTTCATTTTTCGTTTTTCGTTTTTCGTTTTGCATTATCCGTTCGGCAGCACCCCGGGGATAATATCAAATTTGGCGTACAGCTCCAAGTCTCCCGTGACCAAATGGGGAAGCGTCGGCGCGGGTATCTCGCATTCCTCGTCTAAAAACCAGCCGGCGAACGTGTGCCCCGAAAAGGTCATCTCCGGCCACGCTTCGATCTCTGAATCCCTTTCTACATACTGCGCGCGCTCGGCAATACCCTTTGCGCCTTCGGGATAGATGTACGTCACGGTGACAATCGGCACCCGAGGCTTCCACTTTGCGTGCAGCGTAACGTTTTCCTCCAAGACATACGGGAATTGTACGGGCGTCGCAAATCCCACGTCCTTAAACCAGCCGTCAAAGTCATGGCCGGGGCACGTGGGGTCAGTCGCGGGCTTTGCCATAGACGCGCCCTTGTCCAGCGTAACCGGGGGCACGGCCGAGCCCTCGCCCGTATCAAAGGTTGCCGTGATTTGCTGTACCCACTTGGCGTACAGCGTGAGATTTGAGGCCACGGCAACCGGGAACTCCGCTTTTGTCGTGCACGCGGCGTCGGCGCACCAGCCATCGAACCGGAATCCGGTGCGCGTCGGGTCTGCGGGCTTTAAAACGGCACCGCCCTCTTCGGCCGTGACCGGCTCTACGGGAGAACCCTCGAGGGAGTCAAAGGTAACGGTGCGCAGCAGAATCCACTTGGTCCACAGCTCAAACGCTTTTTCGGACGGCCTCTTGTCAAAATTATACCGCGAACCGGGGTTGCAGTCGGAGGAAAGGTACCACGCAAACACGAAGCCCGCGCGTTCCTCCGGTGCGTTTATCTTGTCGATTCCGTACTTAAACTTCCCCTTTACGGTGACGGTGGCGCCGCTTGCGTCGGTGTAACGGTACGTAAAGGAGTAGGTGTCGGCGGAATCCTTTGCGGCATTTTGCGAAACCAAAACCGCGATGACGACAACGACGATGACCACCGCCAAAGCCGCGCCCGCGATGATGCCGATTTTTTTAATCTTAGCGTCACTTTTGCGCTGCTCGCCCTCAATTTCGTTTTTAAACCGCTCCGCTCCGCCCGTTCTATAACGCTCCTCTTCCTTCTTTTTCTCCCGCTCCGCAGCCTCTTGCCGCTTTTGAACATAATGGCGGTATTCCGATTCCAGCCGCGCGCGGTCGGATTCGGGAACTTTTTCGCGCGCGCGCGCCAGCTCCTCGGCATACAACGCTTCGTCAGCCAAATAATCCGTAAAGTTTTCGGTATGAAATTTGACCATCCCAAACCATGCCCGCCAATCGTCGGGATACTTTTGCACCGCCGCCAAATATGCGGCTTCCGCCTCTTTTGTCTGCTTTAAAAACAATCGGTTTTCGGCGCGCGCCAGCAAGCCTTCCAGGCTTTCCGCCGGCGCATCGTTAGGGGTAGTATTTTTTGCCATATCCAAGCTTCTCCTTTTTTTGTTAAAATAACAAACTGCCCTCGTCTCCTTCAGCCGAACGAGGCGAAGCCGAAGTGAACGCCACGCAGTATTTGTTAATTTGCCCTATTTTTACATCATGCGGACGGGTAGGATTAGGTACATGAAGTCTTCGGCGGCGCCGGCGGGAATCACGACGCAGGGGGAAACGGAGTTGATGAATTTTACTACGATGTGATCGACGGCGATGTAACGCAAGAGCTCCGTAAAATAGCGTGCGTTAAAAGCGATGGTAATATCAAGGCCGTCCAGGCGCACCGGGATTTTCTCGGTGATGTTGCCGATTTCGGAATTGGACTGAAGCTTAAGTATGTCTTCGCGGATGTCGAATTTAACCAAATTGTTCTTTTCGGACTTTGCCAGCAAAATCGCGCGTTCTAAGCCGTCCTCGAACAGCTCCTTGGGGATGGTGACGCTCGACTCAAAATTCTGCGGAATAATCTGCTTATAGTTTATGTAATCGCCGTCGAGTAGGCGCGTCGTAATCCTTGTGGCGTCGAGATTGACCAAAAGATAATTCTTCTGGATGGAAATTTCAACCGGGTCGGAAGAATCGTCTAAAAGCCTTGCAATCTCGTTTAAGCAGCGGCTGGGCACGACCGCGCTCATAAGGGCGGTCGTTTTTTCAATCGGCTTGACGCATTTGGCAAGCCGATAGCCGTCCAGCGCGACGCCGGTCACGCTGACGTCGCCGATCTCCAACAGCACGCCCTTTAACATCGGCCGCGCGTCGTCTTGCGAAACCGAAAACCCGATTTTATTAATCAGGTCTTTGAGTTCCGAGCGGATAATCGTAAACTTCTGCGCGCCGGTCAGCTCCTTGACCGGCGGGAATTCGGCCGGGTTAAAGCATTGCAAAAAGCCCTCCGAATCCGTATAGCGGATGCGGAGCCGGTTATCGGACAGCGAAAGCTCGATTTGCTCGTGGCTCAGCTTTTTGACGAACTCGAAAAATATGCGGCCGGGCACGACCGTTTCGCCCTCGATTTTGACGTCCGCCGGGAGGCTTTTTTCGATGGCGAGCTCTAAATCTGTCGCCGTCAGCGTGAGCGCCCCGTCCTCGGCTTTCAGCAAAATCCCCTCTAAGACGGGGTTGGTGGACTTTGCCGCCACAGCCTTAAAAACCTGGCCGACCGCCAAGCTTAAATCGTTTCCGTTGCATACTAGTTTCATAATACCATACGCTCCTTTTTTGAGAGTAGTGAGCATAGTATATCAGAAAACCCGGGCGTTGTCAAAAGATTAATGATAAATGATGAATGATAAATGATAAATTAGGGATAAGAGTTTGTGCGTATAAAAGCAAAATCTCTTGTTCCTGGGCTTTAATCCATCCATAATTTATCATTTATCATTCATCATTTATCATTTGCTTTATCACGCTCGCCATTTCCAACGCCGCAAGAGCCGCGTCGCTGCCCTTGTTGCCCGCCTTGGTGCCGGCGCGCTCGATGGCCTGCTCGATGTTTTCGCTGGTGATGACGCCGAAAATCACCGGGACGCCGGTTGCAAGCGAGACTTGCGCGACGCCCTTTGCCACCTCGGACGCCACCAAATCGTAATGGCTCGTGTTGCCGCGGATTACCGCGCCCAACGTGATTACCGCGTCGAATTTACGCGACTCGGCGGCTTTTTTGGCCACAAGCGGGATTTCAAACGCGCCGGGCACCCAAACGACTTCAATGTCGTCCTCCTTGACGCCGTGGCGCGTGAGCGTGTCTACCGCCCCGCCGATCAGCTTGGTTGTAATGAATTCATTAAACCTGCCGGCAACGATGCAGTACTTAGTGCCCTCCCCCAGTAGGAGGCCTTCAATTTTTTTCATGACCTTAAATATCTCCTTGTTTTATGATTCGCAATAAACAAAAAATATAAAATATAAAATATTGACGATTAAAATTCTAAACAATGCCCATCGCAAAATAATAATCCAAAATTTATATTTTATATTTCATATTTTATATTTCCCCAAGCAAATGCCCCATTTTCTCCCGCTTGCTTTTTAAATACGCCCGGTTCTCCTCCCCCGGCGGGATTTCGATGGGCATGCGCCCGACGATTTCGATGCCGAATTGCCCGAGCCCTTCGATCTTTTTGGGGTTGTTGGTTAATAAGCGGATTTTACTGACTCCGAGCTGTCGCAAAATTTCGGCGCCCACATCGTAGCTCCGCTCATCGCTTTTAAAGCCGAGCTTTAAGTTTGCTTCCACCGTATCCGCGCCCTCATCCTGCAAAGCGTACGCCCGCAGTTTGTTAATCAGCCCGATGCCGCGCCCCTCTTGCCGCAAGTACACCAGCACGCCGCGCCCTTCATATTCAATCATCCGGAGCGCGTTGGCGAGCTGGTCGCCGCAATCGCAGCGAAGCGAGCCAAAGCAGTCGCCCGTCAGGCATTCGGAATGCACACGCACGAGTATTGAGTTTTCAGTTGACAATTGGCAGTTTTCAGTTTTTCGGGATTCGGGGTTCGGGATTCGGGGCTCGGAATTCGGGGTTCGGGATTCGGGGCTCGGGGTTCGGGATTCGGGGCTCGGGGTTCGGGATTCGGGATTCGGGATGGTTACGTTCATTCCCGTAGGGGTCGATGCCCACATCGACCCGCCTTCCTGAATTTCTAACGGTTTTTGCGGGTCGAAGAGTAAATCAACCCCTGCGGCATGGTCTGTAACCGTCTCTGTTCCCTCGTTCCCACAGTCTTGGGCGCGATAAATCAGCGCCCCTACGGAAACATCCTTCCTTCCTAATTCCTCATTCCTAATTCCTACTTCTCCTAACCCCTTCACCAGCGCGATGTGGTGCTCCCCCGTGGCGTTGTTGGCAAAGCCGACGACTTCAAAATCGCCGAACTTTGTCGGGAGCCGAGCGCCGCACACCCTTTGGATGAGTGAACCGGGATGCGCGTCACTTTCATGCCTTCCGTAATCCAAGTGAGGAATTAGGAGTGAGGAGTGAGGAACGACGGATAAATTATCATCTGGCTCCTGACCCCTGACCCCTGGCTCCTTGCCCCTATTCATCCGATACGCAACCAAATCCCTTATCGAAATCAATTTTAAGCCGTGTCTTTTTGCAAAAATCCGCAATTCGGGGAGCCTTGCCATCGAGCCGTCTCGGTTCATAATCTCGCAAATCACGCCCGCAGGGTTTAGCCCCGCAAGCCTTGATAAATCCACAGCGGCCTCCGTATGTCCGGGACGCTCCAACACGCCGCCGGCCGCGGCTCTTAGCGGAAAGACATGACCGGGACGGCGAAAATCGACGGGCACGGCGTCCGGATTCAACACCGCCCGCATGGTGGCGGCGCGCTCGGCGGCCGAGATGCCCGTCGTAGAATCTTTGTAATCAATCGACACCGTAAAGGCGGTTTGGCGGGGGTCGGAATTGACGGGAGCCATCTGCGGAATTTCTAGCTCCTTAAGCCGTTCCTCACACAGCGGCATACACACAAGCCCGCGCCCCTCGGCGGCCATAAAATTAACGGCATCACACGTGACAAACTCTGCCGCCATGACAAGGTCACCCTCGTTTTCGCGGCTTTCGTCGTCAACCACCACCAGCATGCGGCCGGCGGCGATTTCTTTTATTGCATCGGGTATGGAACAAAACATGGAACCTCCTTAGGGAACGAAAAACAAATAACGAATAACGAAAAATGAAAAACGAGGGATAAGAGTTTGTGGGTTCAAAATATTCTTTGTTTTTTTCCAAATGACTATTATTGTATTCGAACACGCCGTTCCGTCCGACGTTTTTCGTTTTTCGTTTTTCGTTTAAAATCCTGCCTCGACTAATTTTTCTAAACTCAACGTTCCTTGTGTGTCTCTCTCTGCGGGTTTTAGTAAGAGTTTCTCCACATACTTGCCGATCATATCGCATTCGATATTGACGTTATTCCCGACCTTTGCGCCCCCGAGCGTCGTTGCCGAAAGGGTGTGGGGAATGGTCGAAACCTTAAAACAGCGGCTGTCGACGTACATGCACGTTAGGCTGGTTCCGTCGAGCGCAACCGAGCCCTTGTAAATTACGTAGCGCAAGATTTGCGGGGGCGCTTCGATTGTAAAAACCGCAGCGCCCGTGCCGTCACGCACGATTTGGGCGATGCGTCCCGTGCCGTCGATATGTCCGCTGACGATGTGGCCGCCAAACCTCGCATCGGCCCGCACGGCGCGCTCTAAATTCACTTTTGCGCCCGCAGCAATATCCTTCAGCGCCGTTTTTTCCGTCGTCTCGCGCATCACAAAAAAGCCGAGCGCGCCTGGGAAAACTTCGTCCACGGTCAAACAAACGCCGCTTACCGACACGCTGTCGCCGATGCGGGTTTCTTGCAGCACGGTTTTTGCAGAGATTCTAAGCTTTGCCGCGCCGCCGCTTTTTTGAACGGATACAACCGTCCCGATTTCTTCAATGATACCTGTAAACATATTTTACCTCAGTGCAGTAGTGAAATAGTGCAGTAGTGCAGTAGTTTTTGTTTTTTTGTAAGTCAACAGCACGCTTGGCAAGTGATTTCTGAGCACCCTTCACTACTGCACTATAGCACTACTGCACTACTGCACTAATGCACTTTCGATTACCACGTCCCCGCCGCACCGCCATACCCGCGTGTGCCGGAGCGGGAGCGCGCTTTCCATCTCGGCTATCCCGGCGCCGCCGAAAAACGTCGGGGCTCCCGCGCCGCCAATCAATTTGGGGGCGATGAACGTAACCAGTTTATCCACAATCCCTTCGCTTAATGCATGGGCGTTCAGCTCTCCGCCGCCCTCGAGTAAAACGCTGTCAATCCCCCGTCGCCCGAGCTCGGCTATTACGTCCGTAAGCCGGATTTTGCCGTCAATTGCGGGGAATTCCGGCACTTCCACTCCGATTTCCCTAAGCTTTTGCGCTTTTTCCGCATCTGCTCCCTGCGCCGCAACAATCAACGTTTTGCCCTCAGAACGCAGCAATTTCGCGTCTAATGGGATGCGTAGCCGTCCGTCCACAACGATTTTTGCCGGATTTTCTGTCACGGGGTCAGGCTTACTGACAGCGGCGCTGTCAGTAAGCCTGACCCCGTGACAGTTCTTTTTTGTCAGGGGGACGGATCCATTGACCACACCGTCTCCCTCCGGGCAAGCGTGGTCAATGGGTCCGTCCCCCTGACAACCTCTTGTCGAAAGCAGCGGGTCGTCGGCTAAAACGGTACCGATTCCGACCATGATTGCCGCATATCGTCGGCGCAGCCGGTGCACGTACGCCCGCGACGGCGCGGAGCTTATCCACTTAGAGCTGCCGGTAACCGACGCCGTTTTTCCGTCGAGCGTCACGGCGGATTTTAACAATACAAACGGCCGTCCGGTGGTGATAAATTTGATAAAAATCTCGTTGAGCCTTCTCGCCTCCGCCTCCAAAACTCCCGTCGTCACCTCGATTCCCGCTTCCCGCAGCCGCCCGTGCCCCTGCCCCGCCACCAAGGGGTTTGGATCCTCCATCGCCGACACCACCCGCTTCACGCCCGTCGCAATCAGCGCCTCGCAACACGGCGGCGTTTTGCCAAAATGAGCGCACGGCTCCAAGTTTACATAAACCGTCGCGCCCGCCGGGCTCTCGCTGCAAGAATTCAGCGCGGCCGCCTCCGCGTGCGGACCGCCGAAAAGCGCGTGAAACCCCTCGCCGATGACGCGTCCGTCTTTGACGACGACCGCGCCGACCAAGGGGTTGGGGTTCGCAAGCCCCGCGCCGCGTTCCGCAAGCATTAACGCGCGCCGCATGTAGATTGTATCGTTATGTTGTACTTTGGTTCTCATTTTGACAGTACTTTACGCGGGATTCGGGGTTCGGGGTTCGGGGGTTAGGTTACATTCTTTCCCGTAGGGTCGGAATTTTCGCAAAAATCAGCAAGCTATTTTGGGCGATAATTCCTAGGGCATAAAAAAACGCTCCCCGTATAGGAAGGAGCGTTTTACAAAAATACGAATGATTTAAAGCGGCAAAATGCGCCGCTCGCTTAAAAACCATACCTATTTCTTCCGGACTATACCGTCGATAAAGGAATTTCACCTTTTCAAAGCGTCGAGGATCTGCAAGGCGCCCGATGGGCCGCCCCCTACTCTTAGCTCTCGCGGACTGTCACCGCCGGTGGGGAATTACGCCCCGCCCCTAAGTATGAAAACAGTATAGCACGGTTTTTCGGGCATGGCAAGCGTTTTTGATTACTTTTTATTGTTCTGAACGGGCTAAAAACTAAACCGATTTCTTGGTGATAAAGATCAGATTAAAGTTTAAATCCTTGGTGATTTTGTTGCCAACCAGTTTTTGATAATCGGCATTGTCTCTAAAAGGATTCTTGTCGCTGTTGTTTTGCTCCTCAAACTCAAACGTCACGGAACCCCCGCCCTCGTACTCTATCCGGATATGCCGCGCGGAATTGTACGCCGGGAAAAAGAACACCAGCTCGTTAAGACTCGCTTCGTTGACAAATTCGTACAAGTTTTCCGCAGCGAAAATATCGGAGTTAGAGGTGTAATTATTCCGGTTAAACTTGAATTTTGTTACGTCTCTTGCACCCGTCACGGTCAGCTTGATACGGCTGGAGGCGCTGTACGCCTTGTAGACCAAACGCTTTGCCGTGGAGTCCTCTACCGGGCAGGTCGGAATCGCATCGGACGCTACCAGCAGGGGCACGGACTTCTCGCGGACACCCCGGTCGCCGTCCCACTTCATCGTAACGCCGGCGTCCGCGATTGTGTTGTACGCTTGCTGATCTGCCACCTCAAAGCGCGAATAGCCGGAATACACGTAATTGAACGCCGCCGCCCGGTGCACGTTGTCAAACGTCGGCGCGTTAGAGACAATCTTAGAATCGTACCCGCCCGAATACGCGGAAAACAGCAGCATGGACACGCCGGCAAACAGTGCGGCGATGATGATGCCGACGCGGTTTTGGTAATTCCACGGAACCTTTTCGGTCGAAATCTTTTTGCGCTTGACGGCCGTGAATTTGCCCTTCTTGGCGCGGTCTTCGACCATCTCGGTGACTTCCTCTTCGTAGCGCACGACACGCGAGGGGAACTTGTTAAACAACTTGTTGAGTGCCGGCTTTAGGTAATCCGCGTACGGCAGAATGACGCTTGCGGGCAGGGCGAACAGCAGAAGGAGCACCGGCAGCGTCAACAACGTCCCCAGCGTCGCGGCCAGCGAAAGCGTGGTAATGAGCAGCGGCATACAAAGCACGGCAGGCCAAACATACAAAAACAGCCGCTCGATGTCCTCGCCGAATTTTTTCTTATAGGACTTTTTAACCAGGGTGCTGAGCAACAAAACTACGCCTTGAAACAGCGCCAAAGCCACAAACGGAAGGCCAATCGCGGGCACGGCCAGCCCGGCGATAATCGCGATAAGGCCCGTAACCAGCACGCCGCCGCGCGCCAAATCCGGCCCCTTGACCAAAAACGCTTTCTTTAGAACCACGTACACGGCAACCATAATCGCGGCAAACACGACGGCCGCCGAAATAATGATGCCGGGCTTCATTAAATTAAACGCAACCATGGATTGGATGCCGATTACACCGAAGCCCGCGTTTAGCAGCAGCACCAAAAACGTTACGCCGTATACCACAACCAACGCGGCGGCAAGCGCCAGCACCTGTATCAGCGCGCCCGCCAGCGCTTTTACGGGGTTGAAGGCTTTTGTAAAATAATTGAGCACCAATGCTCCGGCCAAAAGCAAGAGGACGAGTACCGCCAACACAACCGCAACCGGCGCGGGAAGGGCTAGGGTAAAGGCATTATAATACGAAAAATAGGCCGCGGCGTCTCCCGATTTTCCGCCCGTACTCCCCGCCCAGCCGACAAAGCTGCCCATCGCCTCGGCGTGGGCGCGCACAACGTCGTTTGAGAGATTTTCAAGGCTGTCCCCGCTCGCCCGCTGGTTGCGCAACTTGCCGACATTGACAAAGCTTACGACGGGGGTATTCGTAACCCTGCCGTCCCGGTCACTTTTAAAAAGATTCGTCGGCGCGCCGTACGCGTCCTCGTAAAAATAATCGGCAAATGAATTCACTTGCCCGACGCCTACGGCCGTTGCCGCAGCGGCCGCCAAAGCTGCGGATTCGGAGAACGAAGCCGTCAACGGCCCGCCGTTTCCGAGCGAGTCAAACCGCGCCGCAAGCGTTACGCGTTCGCAGACGTTTTCAAAGCCCTTAAATTGGTTTAAAAACGTATGCAGGCCGACCGAGCGCTCGAGCCCCGCGTCCGCAAACACAAACAAAAAGTCGTTCTCAAAGGTCGGCGATGCGGCCGCCAATTTCTTGGCGTGCTCGATCATGACGCCGACAATCGCGGCGTTCGTCGCCTCCGCGCCGATGGCGTCGTACCGCGTCGTGATTAATACCGCGTCCGCATCCGACGATTTTTCCGCGGCGTGCGCCGCAATCGTTTTGGTTCCCGGGACAAACACGGCGATATTCCTCACGCGCTTTTCGACGTAAAACGCCTTGTCGTCTTTGCCCGCGTTCATCCGGTTGAGCGTTTCCGAGCTCGGGATACTGCCCCCGTTCGCGCCAAAAAGCGTGTTCGGGATAAACAGCGTCGGCAAAAGCCTTCCGTTCTCGTCCGCGACAATCTCGGCCGTGTCAAACCCGTCGTCGTCTACCGTCACGGTAGCGGCATGGATTGCGGTGGATTTGTTAAGCTCGTCGGAAATATAGCCGGCCGCGCGCGCCGCGCCTCCGCCCTCGCCGCTTTGATACAACGAATTGCGATCCTCATAGCCGGACAACGTTTTGGCGTGCGCCTTCACCGCGTTCATAAACGCGGCGCTTTCTTTTTGCGGAGCGAGAGAATAGTTCGCGCTTACAAAGCTAAATATGACGGCCAGCACTACGGCCAGGGCCATGACGGGATAGTAGATCTTCTTAAACGACTTCATTAGAATCCTCCGGGACGGGGCTGTTCAAATTACAAATTGCAAATTACAAATTATTGATTTATTTATTCGCAACGACTATTCTAACATATAATTTACGAAATTACAAACTTTTTTACACATGTTTTTATAAATACAGCCTGCAATTTAGGTGCAATTTATAATTTGTAAAAGCGGAAGCTTGTTTCCAACCCACAATGCATCCATAATTTGTAAATCGCAAATCGCAAATCGTAAATTTCCTCTCCGATACTTTGGCGAGCCGTTATTTTTTGCCGCCAAGCCGAATCTTTTCACAGAGATATTTGCTCCCCCACGCGAAAAATACGTCGATGACGATGCCCGCAAGCGCGACCAATACCGCGACGGCCGCATACCCGCCGGAAAAACGGCCGATAAAATCCGAAATCGGGAGTTCTTTAAACAGGATATCCGCCGTAAAAAATACCACCATAAACACGAGACTGAAAAACGCCGCCATCGCCGCTCCGCGCAAAGCCGACGTCATAACCTTGTCGTACCGGACGCGGCGCATAAAATACGCGAGCACGGAATACGGGGCAAACAAAAAAAGGTTGAAAAACGCGCCCGCGGACGAACCCATGATAAACGAGAGCGCCGAGGCCACGGCGATACACAAAAGGCCGTGGACAATTCCCGCTTTTTCAAAAACGATATAATACGCGACCGCCGCAAAGGTGAGCAGCGAAAACGTAAGCGGCAGCCACCGAGTAAACAAAATAAGCACGGCGGCGAGCGCGGCCCCGGTGGCGGCGACGGCTATTTTTTGTGATCTTCGGCTTTTCATGTTTTGGTACGAATCCCGATTCCCGGGAAATCGGTTCCGGCGGGTCGCCGGGGACGGCGACCCCTACTGGGAATCGGCATAACCCCGAATCCCTAGCCCCTAACCCCTATCCCCTGTCCTACCCGCAGCACATATGGCACAGACAATCCGTGCAAAGGTACGCCATGCAGCAGTGAAAACAATTCGGGCCGCGCGGGGGCTCCTCATAGCCGGGCGGGGGCTGCCCCGGCGCCCCTCCGAAGCCACGCGGGTCGGCGTTCGGGTTCCCGGTAATCGTTTTCATCCTCTCCAGCGCCAATGCGTACTTTTGATTAAAGGGATCCATTGAAACCGCTAATTCGAGTTGGGCTTTTGAGTCCGCAATCCATTCGCGCCGGTAAAAAATAATCGACTGTAAATAATGCCACTCCGCCGTGCGGTTTGCCTCGGCGTCCAAAAGCGCCTGCGCCTCGTCGAACTTACCCTGCTTAATAAGCTCGTCGATGTAGCCGTAACCGCTCCCGTACGCGGTGTTGCGGCGGTCGCTTTCAAGCTCGACGGAGATATCCTCCCACGCTTCCTCTAATTCCGACAATTTGGCGGCCGCGAGGTTTCCCGCCTCACCGGGCAAAAACCGCTCCTCTTGGTAGCGGTATTTAAGCTCTTGGTAGCGCGCCTCTAAGGCCGCGGCTCCGGCATCTTTGGGGAGACCTAGGGTTTGGTAGGGATTTTGCATAACATATCTCCGGGGTAGTGCAGCAGTGCAATAGTGCAGTAGTGATTGATATTTTTGATTGAGCGTAAATGAGAAATTGCATGGATATAGGGCTTTGTGGCAGAATTAAGCCTTCCTCCACTACTGCACTACTGCACTACAGCCGTGGTGGTTTTAGCTTCTTCTCGCTGCCAAGCAGCTCCTCGCATTTTGCGCGCAAGCCCTTGTACAGGATGTTTTGCACAAGCCCTCCGCCGCCCTTAAAGATGTGGCGCATATTGTTAAAGCTTTCAATCGCGCGGTTGACGCCGGATGCTAAAATAAAGGTAAGCGCTTCGCGGTTTTTTTGAATGAAGCCCGCACGGGTCGTAAAGCCGCCGTACGCCGCCAAAAACGGGTTGTACCGATTTTTCTTATGGTCCTCGCCCACATCGTCCAAAGCGTCGGCAAGGTAGACGAATTTTCCGACGTTGTAGGATAGAGCTTTCAGCTCAGTGGCCAGTGGCCAGTGGTCAGTGATCAGTGTGCGGTTTTGTTTTTCGTTGGCAATCCCACAATCTGAGACGAAAGACAAGGGGCTTGTAGCACCTGTCATTTTTTTATCTTCTTGACACTGGTCACTGACCACTGACCACTGACCACTGACCACCGGACACTCGCCCTCATGCTCCGTAAGTCGTTCTTTGCATTTCGTCGTACCAACAATATAAAGAGTCACTTCCGCCAGCATATTCGCAAAGCAGTCCGCGGCGCGGTCGGGGCTTTGACAATTCTCTTTTTCCAACGCGCGCAAATTATCGTACCACGTTTTGCAGGCGTTGTCAACCCCCGGCAATAGGGCAACCGCTTTTTTATACGGCTTTTTTAAAATCGCGCGCGCGAAACGCATTTTGGCGCCCTCGCGGTCGACGCACCCGTCCGCCGCCTTATAGTACGATAAAATGACGTTTGCCGCCGCTATTTTTTCACCAAGCCCGTTCGGCGAAACGTAAACCTTTTTTTTGAACGGATTTAAGACGCAGGCCTTTTTTTCGAACGCGTATTCGGCTCCCGTAAATTCGTGCAGCAAAACGCTCAAAAACGTGATGTCGTAATTGGTGGTAAAGCGCGGGATTTGACCGAACGCCTTACCCGTAGCCTTGCAAATCCCGCAGTAAAACGAACGGAACAGCATGAAGTCCGAACAGTGCAGCTCGTTTTTAAGGGGGGTGACGTAACCGTACATTTTTTCTCCGAAAAAAAGTGATAAGTGATGAGTGATAAGTGACAAGTTTCGGATTTTTAATCGGCCGGCTCAAATTCCAATAGCCCGCTATACTCGTCCGGCAGTTTTTGAAGATTTGTCACCGTTACGCTCCCCCACGGGGTTTGCAGCACCTGCCCCTCGGAAAGCTCGTATATAAAGAAGACGAGAAAAAAGTTCTTTGCGTTATTTTCAGGCGTATCATAGGTATCGCAAAGCTTTTTTGATCTATCCGCACTAAAATATTGCTCCATGTAAAGAACTTGCCACTCCTTTTCAGGCGCATTGTCGTCTTCAATCATAAAACTTTCAAAAAGATTTTTCTTTATCTTGCTAAATTCACAGCAGACAAAAACTTCGACGACCCCGGTTCTTTGGCCATACTCGTCGACAAAATCATAGTCGTAAAAGTTTATTTGCGGAAAGCCCATTGCCTTAAAAAACTCGTCTACAACGACTTCTTTCTTTTTCGGCTTTTGCGCTTTTAAAGCGTCCTGTTTCTTTTTCAAATAATCTTGCAGATTCATAAAACACCTCTACCCTCGCGGGTCTATAAATCCTATTTTTTTGTACACTTTTGCGAGCGTTTTTCTAGCCGTTTCCGCCGCTTTTTCCGCACCGGATTTCATTAGTGCGGCTAAATAATTCTTGTCCGCGCGCAATTTTTTAAACGCTTCGATTTTAGGGCGCAGGGTTTCGATTACGGCCTCGGCGGTTTTTTCTTTGAGATCGACGTAATTTTTGCCCGCAAACTCGGATTCGGCCGCCTTGACGGTCACGCCCGCCATACTCGCGTAAATCGTGAGCAGGTTAGAGACGCCCGGCTTTTTGGCGGGGTCGTATTTTATGAAGGTGTCGCTATCCGTCACGGCGCGTTTGAACTTGCGGCGCACCGTGTCGGCATCGTCGGTGAGAAACACACAACCGCCTGCGTCTTCCTCCGACTTGCCCATTTTTGCGGCGGGGTCGGATAAGGAGAAAACCTTCGCGCCGAACTTCGGGTAAATCCCCTCCGGCACGACAAAGGTCGGGGAATAGCGGTTATTGAACCGCTCGGCAATCACGCGCGAAAGCTCGAGGTGCTGCTGCTGGTCCTTGCCGATCGGCACGTAATGCGCCTGATACAATAAGATATCGGACGCCTGCAGCACGGGGTAATCGAAAAGCCCCACGTTGATGTTTTGCGGATTTTTTTGGCTTTTGTCCTTAAACTGCGTCATGCGCTTTGCCTCGCCGAACTGGGTAAAGCAATTCAGCACCCACGTTAATTCCGCGTGCGCCGGCACGTGCGATTGAACAAACAGCACACATTTTTCGGGGTCTAACCCTAAGGCGATAAACATGGCGTATAAGTCCAGTGAGCGGTTCCGAAGCTCGCTCGGCACGATGTCTATCGTTATCGCATGCAAATCTGCCACCGCGTAAAAGCACCGGTACTGGCCTTGCAGCCCGATCCAGTTTTTAAGCGCGCCGATGTAATTGCCCAAAGTAAGCTCCCCCGTGGGCTTGATGCCGCTTAATACGGTTTTGGTTTCGACGATTCCTGTTTTTTGTTCTTCTGCCATAGCTTTTTCCTTTTTCAGGGATTCGGGGTTCGGGATTCGGGGTTGGGGGTTCGGGATTCGGGGTTCGGGATTCGGGGTTCGGGGGTTGGGTAGATGGGATACAAATCCATCTTCTTTCAACTAACCACTGACCACTGATCACTGACCACTGACCACCGTAGGGGTCGCCGTCCCCGGCGACCCACCTGTCGTCGTGCGAGAAAATCGCCGTGCCGGGGGGAGGTGTCGGACAGGACGCGGGGACGTCTATTGCCCTGTGGGGGCAACCCTCCGGGCACTTCGCGCTGCGCGCTCGTGTCGCCGTAAACCCGTCCCCGGGCAGAGCCGATGTGGGCATCGGCACCTACTTCAAAAACATCTTATGTATCTTGCTCCATTTGGCATACGTCTGCCAGTAGGCCTCGGAAAACTGATTTAGGTCCTCTTTGGCCACGTCCGGAGCGGTAAATAATACATCCTTGCCGATCATGTAGATTTTGTCGTTAAAGATGCCGTTGCTGAGCTTAGAAATCACAATGCTTTCCTCTACGCTAAACGCGCTGTTGCCAAGATAAATATTCGGGTCGATTTCGACGCCCAGCAAATCGTACAGCGTGGGCACCAAATCAAACGTGTTCACAAACTTGTCAATCCTGCGTGCCTCCTCCGGAAGCTCCGCGATATTTTTTGACCAAATGGTCGCGGGCAGATTGTAGGAATGCGGTTTGACTTTTGTGGGGTCGTCGTTAAGAATAAATTTAAAATTGTCTCCGTACGCGCAGTGATCCGAATACAGCATAACCGTCGTGTTTTCGCTAAGCCCCCGGTTTTCAAGCTCGCAAAAAAGATACCCGATCCCGTCGTCCGCCACCATTGCTTTGGCCAGCGCGTTTTTGTATATGCGGTACATGTCGTCGCCGAACCTTTCTCTAAAATCCGAAAAATCCGCATCGTCAATCGCATCGTAAAACACGCGGAAAATCCCCGTGTTGAGCGCGGGGTCGTAATCGTAGGGTAGGTGCGGGTTAATCAGACTGAAATAGCTGTAAAACGGTTTGACGCCCTCCTCCGGCTCCCCGTCGCAATCCGCGCCCATTGCGGCAGCGGAGGACTCCGGCATCGGCAGCATATCGTTAAGCGCGCTGTTGATATAGTACCGCTCCGGCATGCTCCACGAAATTATGTAGCTCTCATAATCTTCAAACGACATCGGCACTTCTTCGCCGCCCGGCGCCTTCCACGTCCAACGGTGATTTCCGCCGGGGCTGAAATTAGGGTTTGTCGGATACGATTCGTTGAAGTGAACGCCGTCGAACCCGTAAGCTTTGTGCGTATACTCGCGCGAATAGTACCAGCTGTTGTGCGCGATAAAATAGTTGCACGGGCCGTAGCCGTTGTCCCTTAAAACATTCGGCGTGGAAAACGGAAAATTGTACGAAAAATTCTCCCTGCGCGATTCGCGGGCACGGCCGTCCTCGCCGCTGCTCCATTCCATCGCCAGCGTGCCGGACTGCGGGTAGTTGCCTAAAATCCCGATCGCCTCGGACACGTCGGTCTTGTTGTGCGTATGATAATTAGAAAAACCCATCCCCTCGTTATGTATTTGGTACATGTGCGGCGTGTATTTTTCACTCATGAATATGGTGTCGAACGATTCGGTCATCACCGTGATTACGTTGTTCCCCTCGTCAATCCCAAAATAATCGCTGCGCTCGAACACCTTGGCCGCAACGGAAATCTCGCGCGGGGGCATGGCGCCGGGCTGCCGGCCCAAAATAAAATTCTTATAAAACATGCTGAACGTCCCGAATTCCTTAAAAAAGTTGTTCTCGAACGATAAGTACTCGAAATTCTCTTTCGTGGAAACGCCGAGCAGGTTACTTTCGCCGTCGTCGGGAAGCGTCACGGAACGGATATAGGCGGATAGCGGAAAAATCAGGCTGCAAATCACAAACAGCCCGGCCAAAAAGAGGCTGTTTTGCTTGGTCATCGAAAACTTCTCGCTTTTAACCTTTACAAGCAGCACAATCTCTGCGGCCAAAAATACAAAAAAGAACAAAACGTACGGGACAATCAGCCACCAGTTGATTTTGGTCATAAAAAACGCCTCGGCCGCCTGTACCGTAATGGACAACAAATCGACCGTGAGGAAGGTCTGCAGCATACTGTACACCGTGACGTTGATGCCCGACAGCAGGCATTGGCCGAAAAACACGATAGAGCCCAGCGTTATAGAAAGCCAATGCAGCGGAATGGCATAAATCACGCCGGCCAAACAAAGGATAATCGCCAAATCAATCAAAAAGTAGCGCGGAAAAAGTCCGAAGCCCATCATCAAAAACACCATCATCTCGCAAAAAACCGAGCAAAACACAAAAACAGCGAACAAAATTACTTTTTTGCGCCAAAACTGCATCGGCCTTTTGCGGGTGGCGACGGCTCTGCCTTTCGGCACGGGTTTTTCTGCCTTTTTACTTTTTAGGACAGCCTGCTCCATGATAATTGTGTAACAGTATATCATATTCCGCAAAAAAGTCAACCGCTTTTGCTAAAAGTACCGAATCTCAATAATTTTTCTAAAAAATGGAAGGCCTGTCCACGAAAACTTTTGGCTCTCATTCAAATAGGTTGACTAACCAATCCATAGGGGGCGATCGCCTTTAGGACGCCCCGCACCTCACAAGCCGTTTTTGTTTAGGCGGGACGCCCGATGGGTCATGCGGGACGCCCGATGGGTCGCCCCCTACGGGAGCAAAAACAAAATGCGCCAACCTAATGAACCTCCCCGACGCAAGACGTCGGGGTATCGGTTTGCCCCTAGTCAAACATAGATAGTTGACCTTGGTGCAATTTTGTGTACTTTCTTCCTTGGTTTCTCACGTAATTTTCGATTTGC